>ENA-UOOE01000347-UOOE01000347.1-fermentation-metagenome-genome-assembly--contig:-NODE-347-length-47013-cov-29.081924_pt1 | contig 47013 bp, 41 predicted proteins | sample MGYA00245776_ERZ724021 | MGnify/ENA primary metagenome ERZ724021 (study PRJEB28704, sample SAMN03018321) | fermentation metagenome | biome: anthropogenic terrestrial biome; feature: soil; material... | reverse complement strand
TATTATTTACTATACTTTTATTGGAGCTCCATGACAACTATTGTGACACAGGGGGCGGCGAAGGTAATATTACCATAGGTATACCTCCCAATAATCCATGTATTTTAGAACAACATGCATATATGGAGGATACTAGATATGTCGGCAATCAAGGACCCAGATTGATTTTAAACGCTGATTTAGGACATATATACGTTAAAGATTATTAAATTAAATACCGTAACTCAAACCACGGAAAATCCCGTGGTTTTCTTATGTACCGTTTTGTTTAAAAGTCAATATACGAACTAATCCGTAAGGATTACAAAACCCAAGCAATAATACCACTAAACCACCGGGGAGCAAAAGAACCCCCAAAGGGTCTGGGGATTGGGATGCAACCCCCATATATTCAGCGGGATACCGCATGACTTATTGGGACGGCAGCATCATTTCCGACCTGAATCTCGCCGGCGCTGCCTACGGCATTCTCTATTTCTCGCCGATGTTTGGTGCAGAATTTTTCACACATCTGACGTTCCCTTATGTTTCCTTGTTAAATTAATAACAAACTCTTTTGTAAATAGCGTGTTATAATTGCCTATAATATGTGCTATTTCCACTCTTTATGTCTATATGGTATACTTAAAACGGTTATTTTGTTGTTTTCGGTATACCTCGTCTAAATTTGAAACAAGGAGGTGATCCATTATGAGCGATATGCGGCTCGTAATTGCAATTTATTACGGGAATTCGTTTATGTTCACCATGGGAGGGCCTTAATTTTTATTTTTCAATTTCGTCATAAGAGTTAAGCATGTGTTTTGTCTATATTTTTGCTTAGCCAATTCTGATAAAGGGGTGAATTCATTGGACATATCTGAACATCTGGTTGCCATTGCAATTTGGCTGCCGGTTATAGCTGCACTGCTATGCTATTGGGGACGCAGTTATAAAGCTAGAAATGTAATAGTGTTCCTGACAGGGATAGTCCTGGCAGTAGTTTCCGTAGAACTATTTATAGTAGGTCCATTTGACTATCAGCCTACCGGGATATTTGGTATTCCCTGGAATGAGATTATCACCGCAGCAGATTTTGGATTAATGGCCTTAATACTCTACATAGGTTTCAAATACCGAAACTCCTTAATAATGGTGTTAACCTTAATCCAGGTAGTATTATTAGTTTACTTTGACTTTGTCATGGGCGGCGGACATGCCGAAATAAGTCCCAACTTTGTAATCGATAATCTAGCTATCATAATGAGTTTAATAATCAATATTGTCGGTTCCCTCATTTGTATTTACGGGGTACGGTACATAGCCGAGCACGAAGAGCATCATCCGGTGCCAAAATCCAGACAGCCCCGGTTCATGTTCTGGCTGGTAATATTCCTGGCCGCAATGAACGGTCTGGTATTTTCCAATAACCTTTATTGGTTATATTTCTTCTGGGAAGTAACCACTCTGTGTTCCTTCCAGTTAATCAGCCATGACCTTACGGAAATAGCAATCAAAAATGCCTGCCGGGCCCTGTGGATGAACATGGTCGGCGGAGTAGCGTTTGCCGCAGCCATAGTATATCTATGCACTGCGGTTTCAGGCGATGCGCTGTCTATTCGTTACCTGCTGCAAACAGCAAGTAATAGTGGAGTAACCAGTGCCCTGCTATTTAGCGTAGCCCTCCTGGTATTCGCCGGGTTTACCAAGTCAGCCCAATTGCCTTTCCAGTCCTGGCTGCTGGGAGCAATGGTAGCGCCGACTCCGGTATCCGCCTTGCTGCATTCCAGTACCATGGTTAAAGCAGGTGTTTACCTGGTGGTCAGAATGGCGCCTATTTATCAGGGGACCTATTTAAGCGACCTGATAGCTGTTGCCGGCGCCTTTACCTTTTTAGCGACATCGGTCTTGGCCTGTACTCAATCCAATGCCAAGCGGGTTTTGGCCTATTCCACCATTGCCAATCTGGGTTTAATCATAGCCTGTGCCGGAATCAACACCCCGATGGCGATCAGTGCGGCCATGGCCTTAATGATATTCCATGCGGTATCCAAAGGACTGTTGTTCCTGTGTACAGGTACCATTGAGCTAAATATCGGCAGCCGTGACATTGAAGATATGGAAGGCCTCATTGACCGGATGCCGGTTACAACTAAAATTGTGGCCATAGGCGTAGTAAGCATGTTTCTGCCGCCGTTCGGAATGCTGATCGGTAAATGGGCATCCCTGGAAGCAGCCGTGAACCTGCCGCTGGTGGCCCTTATGTTTGTTATGGCCAGTGCTGTCACCGCCCTGTTCTGGATAAAATGGCTGGGACGTCTATTAGAAGGCCGTCCCGGAGTAACTAAACCCCCGGCGGAATATCTGGCTCCGCATTATATTATTTCCCTGGGCGGACTGGCGCTGGGTGCGGTAGTTCTGGGTATATTTGCCGTACCGATAATGAACCATGTGGTTGCACCGGCCGTGCAGGCCAGCTATCAAATCACCGGCCTGATTACTTCCGGCGGCAGTATTATCGGGCAATCAGCCTTCAAAACCATCGGCTCCTTTACGGCTTGGCCGATATTTGCCGTCTTGCTGGCCATACTGGTAATTTACCGCTTAATTCCCAAACCCGATCAGAGCAGTGTCAGACGAGTATATATGTGCGGAGTAAACACCGGTGAATTTGAATCATCGGAATACTTCACCACCGGGGATACGGCAACTGAATTATGTCTTTCCAACTACTACTTCACGGCTATCAACGAAGACAAATTCAGCACGGTAATAAATATTGCAGCGATAGTGGTAATATTAATACTTCTGGGGGTGACGGTCCTGTGAGAGAATTTATAACTATTTTATTAGTAGTAATATTTGCCCCGATTCTGGGTGGTCTCTTGAACGGGCTGGATCGTAAAATTACCGCCCGGATGCAGGGAAGAGTAGGACCCCCGCTGTTACAGCCCTTTTATGATTTGTTTAAGCTCTTCGGCAAGGAAAAGATAATTGTCAACCAGCGCCAGATATTGTGGGCCATTGCCTATCTGGTGCTGATAGTTACATCGTTGACCATGTTATTCTTAGGCAGTGACCTTCTAATACTGGTCTTTGTAATGGCACTGGCGGCGATATGTTTCGTTCTGGGAGGATTCAGCTCCAAATCACCCTACAGCCATATCGGCAGCCAAAGAGAACTTTTGCAAATGTTAGCCTATGAGCCGGTGCTAATCCTTCTGGCGATTGGGGTTTATGTTACCAATGGCAGCTTTTTGATCAAAGATATTTGGACCCGGCCGGAACCGCTGCTATATTCATTGCCTTTGGTATTTGTGGCGGTACTCATAATATTAACCATTAAAATGCGGAAATCGCCTTTTGATCTGTCAACTTCACATCATGGCCATCAGGAATTGGTTAAAGGCATAACAACCGAATATTCCGGACCATATCTGGCCTTAATCGAACTGACCCACATGTATGAACTGATACTGATCCTGGGGCTGGTAACATTATTCTGGATACGGCCGTTGTGGATGGGTCTGATACTGGCATTTATATCCTTCTTTATCGAACTCGTAATAGATAATATTTGTGCCCGTATGACCTGGTCCTGGATGTTGAAAATAACCTGGATTGGCGGAATGATGCTGTGTCTGGTCAATATCGGCTTCAAGTTTATTTAAAGAGGTGATTAAAAGTGGGAATTATACATAAATCACAGCTGAAATCGCCCTGGTTGCTGCACTACGACGGCAGCAGCTGCAATGGGTGCGATATAGAAGTTCTGGCCTGCCTGACCCCGCTTTATGATGTGGAAAGGTTTGGCATAATCAATACCGGCAACCCCAAGCACGCCGATATTCTGCTGATAACCGGCAGTGTCAACCACCGTAATGCCCGGGTCATAAAAAACCTTTACGACCAGATGGCTGAACCCAAGATAGTAGTGGCGGTTGGTACCTGTGCCAGCACCGGCGGAGTTTTTCACAACTGCTACAACGTCCTGGGAGGCATAGACCAGGTTATTCCGGTGGATGTCTATGTCCCCGGCTGTGCCGCAAGGCCGGAAGCCATAATCGACGGAGTAGTTATGGGGTTGCAGAAATTAAAAGAAAAAACAGAGGAGGTGGCCGGATGAGCATCGAAGTGCAACAAATCACTGCCGAACAATTACTGGATGAAACTAAAAAAATGTATCAGGACGGTTACCGACTGGTTACAGCCACCTGTATTGATGAAGTGGATAATTTCAGAATAATTTATCACTACGATAAAGAAACCCGGCTGGTTAATATAGAAGTTCCGGTCCATAAGGACCAGGAAATTTACAGCATAACCGGCATCTATCTCTGCAATTTCCTGGCTGAAAACGAGATGCAGGAGCTATTTGGAGTAAAGATAAAAGATATAGCGGTTGATCTTAAAGGCCGGCTGTATATGACTGACGAATGTCAGCCGACCCCAATGGCCCGAACGGAAAAGAAAAAAGCCAAGGGGGGAGAATAATATGGCAACCAGAATAACTGCGCCTTTTGGCCCGCAACACCCCGTATTACCCGAACCCTTACACCTCAACATCACCTATGAAGATGAAAAGGTAGTAAGTGTTAGTCCGGCCATAGGTTATGTCCATCGCGGCATTGAAAAGGCCGGCGAATTGAATGAATACCCGCAAAACGTTTTCCTGGTGGAGCGGGTCTGCGGCATCTGCAGTTTTATGCACGCCATGACTTATTGCCAGGGTATTGAAGACTTGATGGACATTGAGATAACACCCCGGGCTAAATATCTGCGGGTATTTTACTCCGAATTAAGCAGAGTTCACAGCCATCTGTTATGGCTGGGCCTGCTGGCTGATGCCTTCGGCTTCGAAAGCCTGTTTATGAGATATTGGGCTATTCGTGAAAAAGTCGTCGACATGATGGAAATGACCGGCGGGCACCGGATAATACTTTCCACCTGCGCAATAGGCGGCATCAGGCGGGATATAACTGCGGAGCAAATTAAAATCGTAGAGCAAACCCTACAGGAAGTCAGACAGGAATTAGACCGGATCACCCCGGTGGTTATGAATGACTATACCGTAAAGAAACGTACGGTAGGAAAAGGCATATTAACCAAAGAAGAAGCCATAACTTACGGAGCGGTGGGTCCTGTGCTCAGAGCCAGCGGAGTTGCGCAGGATATGAGACAAACCGGCTATGCCGCTTATAGCGAAATGGGATTCGAGCCCATAGTTGAAAACGACGGAGACAGCTATGCCCGAGCCAAGGTTAGAGCCAGGGAGGCCTATCAGTCTATTGATCTGGCCCTGGAAGCTTTAGCCCGGTTACCGGAAGGAGAAGCTCTGGTAAAAGTAAAAGGCAATCCACAGGGGGAAACCATACAGCGAGTAGAACAACCCCGGGGGGAATTACTCTACTATATTAAGGCCAATGGAACCAAGAACCTGGAACGTCTGCGGATCAGGACACCGACCTTTGCTCATGTACCTTCACTTTTGAAGATGCTGCCCGGCAATGAAATGGCCGATGTGCCGGTCGTCATATTATCCATCGACCCCTGTATAAGCTGTACAGAAAGGTAGAAAGGAGGGCTTAGAATGCCGGTAATGCTGCCAACCATAATGAAAAACCTGTTTTCCAAACCGGATACCAGACTGTACCCGGTAGAGGAGAGAATTCTTTATCCCCAGGTACGGGGCCACGTTGAATTTAACAGTGACAAATGTATTTTTTGCAGTTTATGTGCCAAGCGCTGTCCGGCTGATGCTATTGAAGTAGACCGGGACAGTAAAACTTTGACCTTTCAGCCCTTCAGGTGTATTGTCTGTGCGGCCTGTGTTGAAGGTTGTCCCAAGGATGCAATTGCAGTGGTAGAGAAATGGCACGCTCCCGAATATGAGAAAACGTCTGAAGTGCACCAGGGGGCAGTGGGGTAGAAGGGGATCGGAAGATACTAAAGCATACAGGAAACATATTTTAGTCGGGGAGGATGTCCTCCCCGACTAAAATTAAATTAATTTTAGAATGCTATCAATGTATCCCTAAGCCCAAAACTATAATGCTCCCATAAGGTGAGACATACCTCGTTATAATGAGCAATAATATATGCGGAAGGAGGATATTCTATGGAGCCTATTATTTTTGAACCAATTGGAGTGATTCATTCTCCTTTTAAAAATACAGACGAAATCCCCAGGCAAAGTATCTATGCAGATAAAACGAGAGCGTTTATCGAGATAAAAGAGGATCTCCAGGAGGGCTTATACACACTTTCCGAATTTCCCTACATCATCATTCTTTTTTATTTCCACCAGGCTAAGGTTTGTACATTACAGCAGCGCTCGCGTCATGACCAAAATTTACGTGGTGTATTTGCAACCCGTTCCCCGCGCCGCCCCAATCCCATTGGTTTAACAATAGTAAAACTGATTGAGGTGAACGGGAACCGATTGGAAATCGAAGGCATTGATATGCTTGATGGTACCCCCGTGCTGGACATTAAGCCCTATAGTGCTGGATTAAACCCACCGGAAGATTAAAAGTATTTGGACTTTAAGTATAAGCAGCATTTTTGATCATCCACATCTGCCATATATTTTGCCATATATTTTAGGTATTATATATAAGTCGTTCAACCAATTAATATCAGTCAAATCGAGTCTGTGATAAATAAAATAAGTTCGTTACACAAAATCTTTTCCGCTGCCGCGAAATAATTTATTACCAGCGCAAAAGAAGGGGTATACTCTAATAAGTCTTATCTCTGCCCTTAATTTTCTTCTAGTTTACATAATGTTCATTATGAGCACCCTCAAAAATAAAAAAAACCGCCCCTCTAATAAATAAGCGGCGGATTAAAAGAGATTGAGATTGGATTAGCTAATTATAGTTTGAAAGATCTTGTATTCGGTGTAGATATGAAGTTTAAGAATGTTTCTTTCAAACCGGTTAATGACTCATTGGCACGGCAGGCTATTTTCATTTCCCATTCCAGGTTCAAGCCTGCTACTTCGATCATCTTGAGTGAGCCTTCACCAATTTCCTTTTGGACCACAGGACACGGAACCAGTGAAACCCCTTTATTTTTCATTACAGCTATTTTGATAGCATCAAAATTAGTAATTTCCATGACAATATTAAATTGTTTAAAACTACAGCCGAAGCTCTTTAAATAACTGTCAACAAAATGTCTGATGCCGGATTCCTCTTCACGGGCGATGAAAGGTTCCTTGGTTAGTTCTTCTATTGTGATAGAATCAATATCCAACCATTTACCTTTAGGGGGTACTATTAATACAACTTTGTTGGTATCAATTTTGTAAATATCAAGACCCGTGGTATCCATAATATTACCTTCGACCACAGCGATATCAATTTGCCGTTCCTGCAATTTTTGTAAAATCTCTGCTTCCGGCCCTATATCTAATCTTACATGTACATTAGGATAAATTTCTTTAAAGGTAATGATGGAGCTGGGCAATGAATAATTGCCGACCGAATAACTGGCACCTATATTAATAAATTCTTTTTTCTGACCGGTTAATTTAGCAATTTCGCTTTCCATTTCAGCATGCATTGCTAATATTTTATCACCGTATTCATAAAAAATCTTTCCGGCCTCAGTAAGGGTGACACCATTATTACCACGTTCACACAGATGTGTATTATAATTTCTTTCCAAAAGTTTTATTTGCGAACTAATCGCAGGCTGCGTAAAATTCAATATTTTAGCCGCTTTAGTAAAACTTCTGGCTTGAGCTATGGTCCGAAAAACCTCAAATTGTTCAATATTCATACAGTTTACCCATCCTATTGTTATAATGTATATAATCAACTAAGTATATAGTAACATATTTCGACAATATATAGTGTAAATAGTCGAATTTTAATAATGATTATTTTCACAATCACATATTAAATTTTTCTATATCGTTTCTATTTTGTTCTATGGAGGTAATAATTATGTATATTTTGTATGGATCTGCCAATATTTACTTACCCTATTCCAGTTCGTTGAAGGACAAGCGTAAGATAATCCAAAGTATAATAGCCAGAATAAGGAAAAGATTTAACATTTCTATCGCGGAAGTTGAGTTTAATGACCTCCGCCAGCGTGGCAAATTGGGGTTTGCTGCTGTAGCCGCCAGCTACGGTGAAGCAGAATTGTTTTTGACTTCTATTAAGGAGGTGCTGGATTTACATCTGGATGATATTGAAATTACAGATTTTGACTATAAAATATTAAGCTAACCAACTATTCTAGTATTTACTATCCATTTTTTAAAGGTTTCTCCTATTTTTTGTCGAATCTTGTTCTTGTTTACTTTTTCCCATAAGTAAAAGATTTAAAAGTAGAAAGGAACGATGTTACTTGAACAAGATATCGCATTATTTATCTTTTACCAATAAGAAGCGAATCTTATCCTTGTTGTTAACCGCCGTATTTGTCTTTGTTTTTTTAACGCCACTACAGGCGTTTGGGGCGACGCCGAGCAAAAAAGTGGTTCGCCTGGCTTCCGGTACAAAATATCAGACGAATTTATACGTAATTAAAAGCGGTAAACCTGGTCCCGTAGTTATGATTGTTGGAGGTGTCCATGGTAATGAAACTGCAGGCTATAAAGCCGCCAATAAAATAAAGGACTATTCCATTACCAAAGGCACCTTGTTAGTAATACCTGAGGCTAATAAACTGGCAATTGCACAACACCGCAGATATATTTCCAGTATGGGAGATTTAAACCGGGATTTTCCCCGCACTGCTTATGAAAGTGCCGATAATACCCTGTCAAAAGCCATCTATAATGTGGTTAAGACTTATGATGTAGACTGGCTTATGGATATGCATGAAGGCTATGATTACAGCATCAATGCTTCCACCAGTTCCGTAGGACAAACTGTGATATATTACCCTTCCACCAGTACGGCTAAAGTGGCTAAAAAGATTGCGAACACACTTAATAGTGGTATCAGCAGTTCCTCCCGGAAATTCCACTTACTTAGATATCCTATAAGCGGCAGTCTGGCTCGAAGCGCCGGTCAATTCCAAAAGGCACATAGCTTTATTTTTGAAACCTGTTCCAAACAAACTTTGGCAACCAGAATTAATCAGCAGGTAAAAGCCGCCAATTGCCTTTTGAACGAACTTAATATGAGATAATTTTAAGGTTGAATTCTAGTATTATGAATGGGGCTGGAGTTAGTGCGAGAGCTTGAGGGCCGACTACTCCGGCTCCTGTTCGTATTGCTGCGTTGTCTGGCCGAACTGCGATTAGCAATTACCGCGCTTTTATTTTTATTGGCAGAATAGTTTTTCCTTGACCTTCCTTCGATTTTCCATGTTACCTTTAAATCCAGGCCTTCATCCCAGGTAACCTTGTTTTCTATCATAGCAGGGATGACCTTTAATTCCTCCCGGTAATCGTTAAAGGTAGTGGTCCGGGATATTTCTTTCCATATCTTTGAAAACAAAGGGCGAAAATGTTCCTGATTGCCTTGATAAAAAGCCTGCAATGCCTCAGTATCATTAAGGTATACATTACTCAGTTCGAAATAATGTTCAGCTACTATTTTGGCCAGGCATAATATGGCACAGGTAATCTCAGGTGTTATCAGCCAGCTTCCGAGGGTTCGGTATTCAAAACCACCATACGGTTTTAAGCGGATATCAGCCAGATGCCCGTATTTTTTACGTCTGCGGGAGGCCGAGGCCGGATCTTCGATAAGGAAGACGATAATACCCAGATAGTTGTCCAAGGCACGTAAGAGAGCAAAATTTATAACAATATTGCTGAAATGTATATGGCCTCCAATGGAATATCCTGATAAGGGATGACTGCCGGCCACCCAGCAGACATTACGATATGGAGCAAGCTTGTTGGCACTGCTTAGGGCCGATTTTATATTATCCGTTAATTCACGCGGCGAAGTTGCGGGATTGGGCCTTACTTCAGCCACCGGTCGCTGCTGGCGGTTGGGAACTCTGATATTGTCACAACCGATTATGCCTTCACGGGGAAAAAAATCTGATGCAGCTATCATCTTGCCTGACCTGGCATTAAATAGCATAAACTCGGGGTCAGCGCCCATCTTTATTTCATTGTCCGGATTTATCCGCGGATAACCTTGATTGGTCAGCAGTACAATTTTATTTACCAGGGCATTCATATCCTTTTTTCTAAGTTCAGGTGAATCGAAGATATCCATTACTCTGATCTTCCTTTTACCGGTAAGAGCAATTGTCACCATTCCATAATCCAAACCCATTACATAAATTGTTTTCCGGGCTATTTCCGCAACTTTACCGGAATCTGCCTCCTTAATATATTTCGATGTACTATCCTTCCCCCGGACTCGAATGGAAATAGTATTCATATCAAAAATGAGTACATCGTAGTATTTAATAATAGTTTCACCTGCCCGCTGTCCGAAACTGATTCCGCTCAGTTCCAACATTTGTGACATGGTCTCCCGTTCCATACAATTCTTTATGCTTGCTTCAGAATTTAATGTTCTTTTGATACTATTTTCCGTACTTATAGAGATTTCGATAAAAGGTATGCCAAGTATGTAACTATCTTTGTGCTTCAACTCCTTTATACTTTCAGATAGCAAGTTCACTAATTTCTGACCGGCCTGGTTGTTTCTATGCAGCATAATTATATTAGGCATAGTTAATCCTCACTTAATCAATATTCTTGAAAGTAATATATTTGCAGTAATCAGTGAAATATCTGAGGTAGGCTCGTCGGATGTCAGGTTCGTCGAAGCTGGATGGTTTAGAGTTGATTTCTATTATCCATATTTTTCCATACCGGTCAATTCCTATATCTATCGACAGTACAGCCAGCGACCATCCAGGCAAATCGTCCAATATAATTGGAGCCTCTCGAGCTATGAGATGAAGTTGTTTATCGAGGGATCTCTTTGTAGTAACGGAGCTGCCGAATGTTTTTTCAATCACTTCATCATATTTTCGGGCTGAACCTCCATTGGGAATGTGAGTCACAAAACGGTCAGGGGCCGCTTCCCTAACGGCTGTACCGGTTAAGGTCCATTCACCCCTTCCGTTTTTCTGGACCTGGGTTCTTAAATCGAAAACCTTATTCTGGATCTTGGCCAGTTCAATCCCCATCTGCACCAGATAACGGGAACTGTCATCCATAATAGCTAAAAGAGCCTGGTATAGTTCTTCATAAGAATCATAATAGTGCCAGGATGGTTTGGCCGACTTAGCCAGGGCCAGCATATAGCACCCGGATGTTCTTTTTATCTTGACTATTCCTTTACCGATACTGCTATTGCGTGGTTTTAGAAATACTTCCGGATACTGCTGGAGGAATTTAAACAATTCTACACGGCTGAAGAAAACGGTAGGAGGAAGGAAATGCCTCAAGCGCGGGCTGCTCATCAGAGCATTATAAACGTCCCATTTGTCCAGGAAACGGGTATTAAATAAGTTGATTCCTAAATGTTGGAACCTGTCCAGCAATTCAACCATAGTGCGGCTGTTTTCTACATTTCTTGATCTGATACGGTTGTATACTATGTCAGGAAAAGGATACTCACCTGATACCCATTTGTGTGCGGATTCCTTATTAAAATCGAGGGTATAGCCTTTTATAGTTTGGCTGTGCCAGTTTACTCCGGTGGAATAAAACAAATAAACAAAGACACCCTTGCGCCGGGCATAGGAGACTAATTCACCCAAATAATATGTTTCTTTTCCTATCGGCAATCCTGATTTGCTATTGCGATTAGCAGTCGTTAATACCCCGACCACCGGGCCTAATTTTATCCTGGGAGGGTTTTTAATCACTTTGTAATCAAGTAACAGCTTGGCCGGCAGTAAAAGCATCTGTGCTGTTGGGTTATTAATATAGGCCAGTTTGGTTTTTTGCATGGATGTACTTAATACCTTTATCCGGTTCAGGCGTTGACCAACAGCAACCTCCACTTTTTGCCCCAGATTAAGCTCCGCTAAATCAGAATGGCTTATTCTTATGTGGGCATTTTCATCACTTGTTGTATTCATTTTTGCGCGCTCCTGTTCTGTATATATATATCATAATATGTGACTACAGATTAGCAGGTGCACTTCATGTTTATATTTTATTGCTACCAGGCAAAAAGCCCGCACCAATGCGGGCTTTCTTCTACAATAATATTCTTGCTCCGGTTTATTCCTTCCAGAATTGAGGTATCAGCATTACCAGTATGGGATATATCTCCAAACGTCCCAGCAGCATTAAAAGGCTTAATATATATTTGGCTCCATCGGATAGAAACCCAAAATTTTTGGTAGGTCCGACCAGGCCGAAGCCGGGTCCAACATTCCCCAAGCAGGTCATAACGGCCGATAGTCCGGAAACCATATCCAAATTGCATATGAACATGGCAAAGGTTCCAATTATAATGCACATTATGTACAGAAAAAAGAAAAAAGCTATATTACCGACCAGTGCTTCGCTATAGATCTTATCATCTATGCGCACGGAATAGACGGCGCGGGGATGAATCATGCGTTTTATTTCTATAGCTGCCCTCTTGCCCAGAATAAGCAGTCTTCCAAGTTTAATGCCACCGGTAGTTGAACCTGCACACCCGCCCATCAGTATTATTCCCCAGATTACTCCCTGGGCAAGCTGGGACCATTGATCATAATCGTCCGAAATAAAACCGGTGGTAGTTATGATCGATACTACCTGAAAAAAAGCTGTTCTTACAACCGGTTCAAATCCGCTATAGCTGCTTATTATTCCAATGCTGACAATAGCACTTGCACCCAAAACTATAAAAGCATATAACTTGAACTCACTGTTCCGGCGATATACTTCCAGAGTATGATTGCGTAGCGCAAAATAGTGCAGAGCAAAATTAGTTCCCGAAATAAACATAAAAACAGTAATAGTCCACTGAATGTAGGGGCTGCTAAAATAGGCCATGCTGTTATTCTTGGTGGAAAAACCGCCGGTTGACATGGCACCGAACATATGGCAAAGGGAATCAAATATATCCATGCCAAAAGCATACAATATAACTGCCATTACCGCACTGATGACAACGTAAATTTGCCATAGATTTTTAGCCGTCTGCTTTATTCGGGGAGTGACTTTAGCCGGGCTCGGCCCGGGTGATTCAGCTTTGAACATGAGGTTGGCACTCGGTCCCAGGTTGGACATAATAGCAATAAAAAGCGCTAGTATACCCATTCCTCCCAGCCACTGGGTAAGAGCACGCCACCAGAGCAGTCCTTTGGGCAAAGCTTCGACATCTCCAAATACACTGGAACCGGTAGTGGTAAAGCCAGATACCGTCTCAAAAAAGGCATCGGCAAAAGAAGGGCAATAGCCACTGAAAAGATAAGGCAGCGACCCAAAGACTGATGCAGTTAACCATCCCAGGGTGACTATAGCAAAACCTTCCCGGTAATTAATCTGATTTTCCCCTCGTTGTGTGAAGCTGGCCAGGCCACCTGCCGCGATGGTAATACCTGCCGCAGCCAGGAACCTCCAAACCTCATCTTCTCCAAAATATAAAGACCAGCCCGCCCCGGTCAACATGGCTATCCCGATTATAAGCACGATTTTGCCAAGATATCCGATAATTAGACCTGGTCTGATCAATTTCCTTTACCTCCGTTAACAAAGAGCTTTTCCACCTTATGTATGCTGCGTGATAAAGCAAAAACCAGCACCCGGTCGGAGGCATGAATCTCGCTGTCTCCATCCGGAATTATAACCTCCTCGCCCCTGACAATAGCTCCGATAACAGATCCACCCGGGAATCTGATGTCTTTTAGTTTTTTATTTACCGCCACCGAACCTGATTGGGCATAAAGTTCTATCATCTCGGCTCGTTCTTCGCCCAAGACAGTTACTGATATGATGTCACCCCGGCGAATATACTTTAATATTACTCCAGCGGTCAGAATACGGGGGTTAAGCACTACATCAATATCCAATTTTTCAATTATAGGCAAGACATCCAAGCGTTTAATTTTAGCAATGGTCTTAGAGATACCCATATTTTTGCCCATTAATGATGAAAGCAGATTTATTTTGTCATCATCAGTTACCGAGACCAGCATGTCCGCCTGCCTGACATTCTCCTGTTCCAACAAATCCATATCGCTGCCATCCCCGTTTATAACGAGACTGTGAGGAAGAGCTTCTGATATTTCCTGGGCTCTTTTCGGATCCTTTTCGATAATTTTAATGTTGACCGGGACTTTTTGATGTTCCAGCAGATGGGCCAAATAGAAACCCGTTCTGCCTCCACCCAGAATAGTTAGATGTTCCACCTTGCTATGGTATATATGAAATGTTTTTTCTACTTTGGGTATGTCCGCTGTACGCCCCATCAAATAAATGTGATCCCCGGCCTCAATTACGTCACCACCAGTGGGAATATGCATGGCATGTTGCCGATCCACCGCCACTATGTTAAAAGGAACGGCACTTTTCAATTCCTTTAATTTCTTACCTGCTAAGGCTGAATCAGCCTCTATGGGAAGTTCTAGTAATTGCACTTTTCCCCCGGCATAAAAATCTACATTTAATGCTTCCGGGTTGCGGACAATTTTGGCAATTTCCAGTGCCGTTACCTGTTCCGGATTAATAATTAGATCAATACCCAGCAATGCTTCCGGGGAAAAATGAGGAGTTGAGACATAATCCGTGTTGCGTACCCGTGCCACAGTAGTCTTTACCCCATACTGTTTAGCCAGAAGACACGCTATCATATTCAATTCATCTGATTCAGTGACTGCCACGACCATATCAGCTGATTTAACGCCGGCATTTTCCAGGACAGACCATGATGCTCCGCTGCCATGCACAACTTCAACATCCAGCGCTTCATTTACCACCTGTTGTCTTTCTTCGTTATTTTCTATAACGGTTACATCGTGATCCTCGCTGGACAACAACTGAGCAATACTAAATCCAACCTTGCCAGCGCCAATAATTATACACTTCATTTGTTTGATACCACCTATACGTTAAATCTAAAATGGACAATGTCACCGTCCTTGACCACGTATTCTTTGCCTTCCAGCCTGAAAAGGCCGTTTTCCTTAACTGCCGGCATACTGCCCAACCGCTTCAGATTCTCATATTCGACTACCTCAGCCCGGATAAAACCCCTTTCAATGTCTGAATGGATTTTGCCGGCAGCCTTACGGGCAGCAGTACCGCCTTCTATAGTCCAGGCCCTTACTTCATCCTCCCCTACGGTAAAAAAGGAAATCAGATTTAGTCTCTGATACATGCTGCGGGCGATTTTAACCAAGCCGGATTCTGTAATTCCCATCTCATCCAAAAACACATCTTTTTCTTCACCTTCAAGTTCTGCTATTTCCCTTTCGATGCTGGCAGACACTCTGACTATAGGATAATGACTTGCTTCAGCATAGGCCGCAATTTCTTCCCATTTTTTATCATCCTGGTTGACCAGGTCATTCTCACTTACATTTAAGCATATTAGAACCGGTTTTAAAGTTAGAAACTGGAAACTGCTCATCATAATTTCTTCTTTATCGGAAAAAGTCATAGAGGAGAGCGGTACCTCATTGGTCAAACTATCCTGTAAGCGTTGCAGCAATTCCAACTCATCCTGCAAATCATTCTTTTTCTTGCTCGCTTGGATACGTTCAATCCTTTTTTCTACCAAATCCAAATCAGCCAGCAATAATTCGTATTTTACTGTCTCGATATCAGCGATGGGATTAATTTCATTATTATAGGAAGGTACTGATTCATCCTCAAAGGCACGTACTACATGAAGTAAAGCATCTGCCCGGCGTACCGATTCCAAAAATACTGCTGAACCTTTATCTGCTCCCGGAACCAATCCAGGGATGTCTACAATCTCCATCTGAGCATATGTGGTTTTGCGTGGATGGTACATATCAGAGAGGAAATCAATACGTTCATCCGGTATCCGGGCCATAGCCATATTGCTTTTAGCCTGGTTTAAATGTTCCCTGCTCTCCGTAAGTAGTTCAAATATTGTGGTTTTACCAACCAGCGGCATACCAATAATCCCTAACTGCATTGTTTCAAATCCTTTCCCTTTTTTTAACCTGTTTGTTCTTTGCTCCTATATACTATACTACACCCATTAATAGTTTTGCTTTTATATTAGACATTAAAGATAACAATATCCAAATTTTAAGAAATACTTGCTTATTTATGTGAATGATAGTACAATCACATCAAAGAGTTAATAAAAAATGGGGGGTTGATTTTAAATGCTGCAACTAAATAAACAATGCGAATTCACGTCTTTTTCGATCCGGGACAGCTTCTCTCTTCCTCGCAATGTTGTTGACGTATGTCAGTTGGGTTTAACTTTAAATAATGTAGTTTTCGAGAGACTGCATCCATTTAAAAACCGGCCAATTTCAACCCGACTAAAAGAAGTCCTTTTATATCTTAAATCTTACTACGGAAAAGAACAAAGTCTTCTTACAGCCTGGTTAAACTGTGAACAGAACTTGCATTCCGGTCCTGGGAACGTAAATAAGATCGAGTATATCTCAGATGAAAAGATCAACCGATTGCTGCGAAAAGATTTGAATAAAATCGATAACCTTATTGTGCTCATTGATAGCAGGGTTGCCCGAAAGGAAAAATGCTGGAATAATACTTTTGCGGCATGGCTTGATTTAAGAGACAGCATTTCATTTCTCTATCGAAAACTGGCACGGCTCTATCCGGATGGAAGTGTAAGAGATGCACTTATAGAAATGGCTGATATTCTGGATCAAAATCAGGATGATATTGTGTTAAGCAACAAATTGTTTATTGCCTAATTATTTTAGGTTTACATAGATTTGCGAGCCTGGATTATTCCAGGCTCGCATTATTTATTTAAGGCTGATTTCCGAAAGGGCCAGTATCAGGAAAATACCGGTTACAGCGAGACCGACCAGCATCAGGATATAGCCCCCCTGTTCACTGAAGTTGTACAATCTGCTGGCATTACCGATACTAAAGAAGAACAATGCTACCGCCAGCACTAATAACAATACGGTAAAGCGCGGCGCACCGGACCCCGGGTAAAATGCCAGCAAATAGACGCCAAAAAGTACCAGCAGTACTAGATTAAGCTTGTATAATATACTATAAAATCTGTCTTCCTGCATACTTTTGCCTTTTAAGTCCGGGTCCATTCTGTCCATATCGATTATTTCCAGGTTTTTCTGGGCTTTCTCTGCCAGTATTTTTTTAAGTTCAGGGTTTTCAGGAGTTATACCAAAAAAGCCGGATTCGGTTTTAAGGTAGATAAATCCGTCCTGCGGTTTGGTGGCATACATGCGCGCAGTACCAATCCCTTTGGCGGAATATAATCCGATCATATAGCCCGGCCAGCTTACACCCAGTATCGAATAAAGATTGCTGCTCCCTTTTACCTCAATTATTTCCGTAATCTGTTCCCATTTAATCTTAATAGTACGAACTCCCCAATTTATGGTTAAACCTTTTTCGTCAGTCTCATAACCAAGGGTCAATGCTCCATACAACAGATAAATAAAAACAAACAGAAAGGCATAGGCAGGTATATTAAGTGCCATTTTGAGCGCCCGGTCATCCGGTCCCAGTGAATAGGAAATCCCCCAGATAACAAAACCAAATATCGCTGCTCCCAACAGTAAACCAACTAAAACTCCATTGGATTTTATTGGACTATATTTCACTTTCCCCGCTCCCCCCATATGCTACCCTATATTGCTAACAATCATTCGGCCGCCTTTACAAATTATTTACCTTAGGATCAATCAGTATCTTAATGTCTAATTGTCTAATTTCACTCATCGCCAAAACTTATCCCCACCGCTCGGGCCGTGTTGATAAAATTACTGTTAACATCGACTTTCTTGAGCACTTCAATGGCGTCGATCAAAGGAACGGTGGCGATGTCAACCCCTTTAAGACTTACCATGGTTCCCTCTTTGCCTTCCATTAAAGCATTTACCGCAGCTACACCATAGCGGGTAGATAATATGCGGTCATAAGGAATGGGAGCACCGCCTCTTTGCAGATGTCCCAGCACTGTAACCCGGGACTCGATTCCGGTGAGCTGTTCAATATCTTCCGCCAGTTTATTTCCGATCCCGCCCAGTCTGACGGGATCATGGCTGGTGGGTACAAGCTTTTGCACTACCATCTCCCCGTCCTTTGGCGCCGCACCTTCAGCCACTACAATGATGCTGAACTTCTTGCCTTCATTATAACGCTGTTTAATCTTTTTTAGGATACATGGCATATCATAGGGAATTTCCGGTATGAGAATTACATCTGCACCACCCGATATTCCAGCATAAAGAGCAATCCAGCCGGCATATCGTCCCATTACTTCCAGTACCATTACCCTATGGTGTGATTCCGCCGTAGTATGAAGCTTGTCCAATGCTTCCGAGGCGGTGTTTACCGCCGTGTTGAATCCGAAAGTTACATCGGTGGCTGAAAGGTCGTTATCAATCGTTTTAGGCACGCCGACTACTTTGACCCCTTTTTGGTAAAAGTTCTGGGCGATATGCAGACTCCCGTCCCCACCGATTACTATCAACCCGTCGACTTCTAATTTTCTCAGGTTCTCTATGGCACGGTCCGATTCATCACTAAATTCATTAACGTTTTCATCCATCATAAAGTGAAAAGGATTATCACGATTGGTGGTACCCAGGATGGTCCCGCCCGTATGTCCAATACCGGATACGGCTCTGAGGTCAAGGTCCATATAATGGTTCAGCACCAATCCTTTAAATCCATCCATGAAACCTATTACTGAGGCTCCGTATTGATTAATGGCGGTTTTGGTAACCCCACGGATAACTGCATTTAAGCCCGGGCAATCCCCTCCCCCTGTTAAAACTCCAATTTTCTTTATTTGGGACATGAAATAAACCTCCTCCATCATTACATAAGGATATTTTATCTTTCCATATTTACACCTGGTTATCCTGCAAAATATAACTGTTATTACAAATTAGAACAATTAAGAAGGAGGCAAATCAAATTAAAATTTTAATTTTTATATTTTCTTGTTTTGCTTTTAAATCCAGCCAGATAGATGGCATACTCCAGGGGACGTTTAAAGGAATTTCGTACTATTCTCTGAGAAAAACGGGTTTTAGTCCGTTTACGGGGTTTGGAATTTACCTCAATGAGCCAGGGGAAGTTGTCGTTATCAATCCCGATATCCAACCCCAATTCCCCATAAATACAATGCCCCTCTGCTTCCAGAGTAGTAGCCACCATATGACACATGGTATTGATCCTATGATTTTGTTCTGCTATTTTATGAGCATTGCCCCGGTATAAATTTTTAAATACCCGGTCCAGTTTTTCCGCCCATCCCCCGCTGCTTAGATTGGATATACTGCTGCCCTTGGGGGCCACCCGCACAAATTTTTTAGCCACCTGCCATTCGCCCCGTCCATTCTTCTGATAAATGATGCGAATATCAAAGAGTGATTGCTTATAGGTTATTAAATTAATGCCCTGTTGTATTATATAAGGCTTTCCATCTCTAAAGGGCCGGGTTTTGCTGAGGAGTTCTAAATGGTTGCCGACGATGCCATGGGTAGTCCTCCGTTTGTAAGCGGTAAATTTAAGGCGCGGCCCATTTGTGACTCTGATAATACCCCGGCCCAGACTGCCATTACTTGGTTTTAGAAATAGAGTTGAATACTTCTGCAACATCTCCTCCAAATTGTTGGCGTTTAGCAGTTTTGTTTCCGGCAAATGTGGCTGCAATTGGCTGTTGGTCACCAACAGGCGATAGACTTGCCATTTGTTTAGAAAAGAATGATTAAAGTATTTGAGATAAGGCAGACTCATAAGCCTTTTTTTAGTGCTTTTAACCAGAAGACGGGATTCGCTGGTGCGGCTGCCAATACGGTCATATACTACGTCAGGCAGCGGATATAACCTCGAGCTCCAGATCCCCTGCCTTTCGCCCATCGGTTGATAATTGAAGCCGCGCACGATTTGATGCTTCCAGTCTATGTGAGCAGGAGTAAAAACATATATCTCAGCCGGTAAGCTGCGCCCTATACTGCTTAAGTAAACCAATTCCGCCTGGATACTATCATCGGCAAATTCATTATTATTAGGTATTCCGGTACTGAATATGCCGATTACCGGCCCGATATGAAGCATCCCGGCCTCATTGTCATAACGCAGTTGCAGCTTATTCCTGTTACTTATATATAGAGCACGGTTCAATTCCGGCGATAACATATAAGTCTCGTTTACATCCGGCTTGATAACTAAGCGGGTTGCAATCACCCTGCTGCCAGATCTTATGTTAATAGTCGGCTCCAACGGTAATCCCAGATTGGAAGCCAAAGATGATGACAGATAGATCGTTCCCTGTGTATCCATACCCCGCTCCTTACAATTCTGAAAAGCCAGCCAGAGAACGACAGTATAAAAGTGGTTTTACTATCGTTTGCTTGCGAACGGCCGGTTCTTTGATCAGTAAAAAAATTTGCCGCGCAGGCCGAAGATTGGCCTCAATGAACCATACCCGACCTTCAGTATCAATTCCGATATCAATCCCTAATTCCCCGATGTTACCCAGAGTTTTATCCAGAGTTTTATCCAGAGTTTGAGCCGCATCCATAGCTACCCTTTCTACTTCATTGGCGATAGATTCTCTTTGTTCCTGACCTGAAAAATGCCGGGACAGGATAAAGTCCAGGGTTCGGCCGTGTCCACCGGCTGAGATATTGCTGGTTATGGAACCGGGTCTGCCGATACGGCATGCTTTACCGGTAACTGAAAAGTTGCCGCTATTATCCTTTTGCATCATGACTCTTACATCCAGGATATTGCCATCATGGCTCAGCAGATTGATCTGTTGTTGAACAATGTAGGTTTGCTTGCCCATGACCCGTCGCAGCGCACCTTTTAGTCCGGCCAGGCTGGAGGCACTGCCTTCATGCATCCGGTTGTTCATTTGATACTTATACTGATAACTGGACCCGCTTTTTCTGACTTTTATAATATTGCGGCCCTGGCAGCCGGCTACCGGCTTCATATATACGCTGTGATACCGCTTTAACATTCGTTCAACCGGGCGAAAATCACGGACCAGCATGGTTTCGGGCAGAGCATTTTTTACAGCCGGATTTTTAGATAGTATTTGATAGGTCTGCCATTTGCCTATAAGACTCGGATTAAGAAACTTGCACCCCTCGGCTTCTAATCGCTTTCTGATGCTTTGATTATAAGATGAATAGCCTTTTTCCCGTGGATAAACAACATCGGGCAGTGGAAATATAGCTTTAACCCAACGATTTCGGATCCAGGTATAACCGGTAATAGTTTTATTTGCCCAGTTAATCTTGGAAGGAGTAAAGCCATAACATATTTCCCCCAGTTCACGGGCCGATATTATAAGTTGTTTAATAAAAAAGCTCTGCATGCCAAATGGCTTGCCTGATCGGGGGTAACCTTCGGCCATGATTCCTACCACCGGACCCAGATGGATGCCGTCTGCCTGCTTGCTGACTCCATAGGAATGTCCCGAATGCAGCCTTAATTTTTTTAAATCACCGGAAGAAAGATAGAAATGATTTTTATTTTTATTGCTATCGCTTATACTAATAGTAATTTGCATTCGTTTTTGCCCGGCATAAAGATTGGTAGTAGTTTGGTCCGATAGTTCCAAAGCTGCGGCCTGCTGACTGGATAGTTTTAAAACTCCCTGGTTAACTGTTCCGGTTTGCACCACAGTTCGATAATATTTTTGCATATATTAATCTCCTAATCTGTTTATTATGTAACATATAATATGAATAATGTTTAAGCTTTGCTAATCAGGTGGTGACTCTATGATTATTATTAGTGCTTGTCTGTGCGGTATTAACTGCAAATATAACGGGGGAAATAATATCGACCCCCACTTTTTGACCATGTATCGGAATAATGAAGTTTTACCGGTATGCCCGGAAGAACTGGGCGGACTAAGTACCCCCCGCCACCCCTGTGAGATTACAGGGGGTTGCGGGAATGATGTTCTGACCGGTTCAGCCCGGGTAATAAACGATACCGGCATTGATTTAACTCCAAATTTTATTAAGGGAGCTCATGAAGTTTTGCAAACAGCCCGGGATAATAATGCCAAACTGGCCATTTTACAGGATAGAAGCCCATCCTGTGGAGTTGGCGTTATATATGACGGTACTTTCAGCAAAAAATTGATTGAGGGGGACGGCGTTACCGCCGCTCTTTTAAAGCAAAATAGAGTAAATGTCATTAATGCGACTGATTTTTTAAGGGACAAAGGAGTGTAATGTAATATTGAAAGCAATATGCCTTTTTTCAGGCGGTCTGGATTCTCAGCTCGCTGCCTGTTTGATAAAACAACAGGGAATTGAAGTGATCGCAGTTAATTTTACCACTCCCTTTTTCGGCAGTGATGACCGCACGGTTGAAGCAGCCGATAAATTAGGGATCAAGTTTATGCGTCAAAATCTGGGCCAGGAATATAAAGAGATTTTAGAGCATCCGGTTTACGGATACGGGAAAAACTTTAATCCCTGTATAGACTGTCATGCCTTTATGCTTAAAAAAGCCGGAGAGTTGATGGAAAATTTGGGGGCATCGTTCCTGGTTACAGGTGAAGTTGTGGGGCAACGGCCTATGAGTCAGAATAAATCGGCCATGAATGCGGTTGACAAGCTGTCCGGCTATAAAGGATTAATTGTACGTCCGCTTTCGGCCCGTTTATTGACGATCAGTATTCCGGAACAACAAAAATGGATTGACCGGGAGCAGTTGCTCGATATAAGCGGCAGGAGCCGGACCCGTCAGATGGAACTGGCCCAGCAGTTGGGCTTGGAAGATTATCCCACTCCGGCCGGTGGTTGTCTATTGACCGAACAGAATTTTGCCAACCGGTTGAAGTTATACTTGCAAAAGAACCCCCAGGCCATGTTGGATAGTTTGCGGGTTTTAAAGTATGGCCGGCATTTCTATCTGGATGACTCCACCTTGCTGATAGTCGGGCGCAATAATGCCGATAACTTACAATTGCTCCAACTAGCCGGTAAGGAGGATTATATTTTAAAGGTCAGCACTCATCCGGGACCGGTCGGACTTATCCCGGGACGGGAAAAAGTAGATAATGACCTTCTTGGTTATGCCGGTGCTATCGTAGCCCGCTATAGTGATGCTCATGATAATACAAGTGCCAGGATCAAAATAACCCGGCCGGGTGATACGGCGGAGGAATTTATAGAAGTAGTTCCTCTATCTCCTGACGAAGTTACCCCGACTATATAGTAGAGAACTACTCCTGCCCCGGGGTTGTGGGGCAGGCTCGAAGGGTTTAAGGCGAAGGATCATTTGAAAATGCTGGGATCAATAACTTCAAACATAGCCTGATAGCCTTTTTCGGTAGGATGTCCGCCATCAGCGAGCAGCAGTTCGGTGCGCATGCGGCCATTACTATCGTAAAAGGCCTGCGCAAAATCTATTATTTCGATATTATTTTGGCGAGCATAATCTTTCATCCAGACCCGGATGCGTTCAATCAGCCTTTCGAATTCAGGTTCGTCCACCACGGTGGGAATTCCCAGGATGACCTGGATGTCATTTTCCCTGGCTTTTTCAATCATAGCCCGTAAATTCCATATGATCCTATCGAAGGATTCACGCAGAAGGACGTCATTAATCCCACCCATGATGATCACATGAGTGGGATGATTTTTCAATACATGCCGGTCAAAACGTTCCAGCATTTCCGTAGTCGTATTTCCATTGATGCCGCGATTGATTATCTCACCTTCGATATTTCCGGAAAGCATCTGAACCCAGGAATAAGCCGGTCCGAAAGGGAAGCCATAAGTTATACTATCCCCCAGGCACACTATTTTCACGTTAGTTTTATCAGTCATAAACATAACCTTTCATGGGCGGACCTGATGGGGCAGGCCCTAATATGTTAAACCGGTCTACAGGGCTGTCGTCCTATAGACCGGTTTAACGTTTCCTGTATTTTGCATTACCTTTACTCGATATGCTCTATTTTCCTGCTATCTCTTCCATTCTTTTTATTACCTCATTCAATTTATTAATATTATTCCCATAGCCAGCCCAGTCGCCCTGGCGCAGCAGTTCATTGGCACTGTCGTAGTAATCGCGGGCCTGCTGGGCAAGCTGTTTAATATCATTTCCTGCAACCTCGTTTTCTTGAGTGGTAGTAGTCCCCGGAGTTTTAGGTGGACTCTCGCCGAAAAGTTTTATCAAGGCTTCGTCCAGTGAAGGCTCCATTACCACTTCATTGCCATAAGCAGCTATAACCCTTTTCAATTCCGGCATTTTACTACTCTGAGCCTGCAAGTAAAGCGGCTCGATATAAAGGATGGAATTGTCTATGGGTATCACGATCAGATTACCCCGATAAGTTTGTGAGCCCTTTTGATCCCATAGGGTCAATTGCCTCGATATTTCGGTATCCTGGCTGATACGGGCTTCAATTTGCATAGGTCCGTATACGGTAGCCTGTTTGGGGAAATTGTACACCAGCATTTTACCATATTCGTCCCCGTCCATCCGGACGCACATCCAGGCAATCATATTCGGTCTGCTGTTCGGGGTATAGGGAAGCATTAAAATATATTCAGCTTTCGTTTCGCCCGGTAACCGCATGATTATATAATAGGGGTCAACCTTGGTTTCCTTGCCCTCAACGATTTCTGAAGGTATAACCCAGTTATCCTCTTTGTTATAGAAAACATAAGGGTCAGTCATATGGAAGGTCCGGTACAGGTTGGCCTGAATGGTAAATATATCTACCGGATACCTGACATGAGCCTTTAAAGCTTCCGGCATGGCTGACAGCGGCTGATAAACTTTCGGGAATATTCTGGCATAACTTTTAATTATCGGGTCAGTAGGATCGGCAACATAGAAGTCCATTTGTCCCGAGTAAGCATCACACACCACTTTAACTGAATTTCGGATATAATTGTTTCCCTGATTGTCAAAAGGTTCAGAATACGGATATTTATTGGTGTAAGTATAAGCATCCAGCATCCAGTATAATTTCCCGTCCTTGCCGATAACAATGTAGGGGTCTTGGTCATATTCCAGGTAAGGCGCTATTTTGCTTATACGCTCAACAATATTACGATTGTATAGAATCTGGCTGCTGTTGGTTATATCCGATGACAAAATGATTTTGTAGTCTTTCAATACCCAGGCCATTAATAAACGTCGCCCGAATGAATTAACCTTTACCCCGTTTTGTCCTTTGTAATTCGTATACATATTCTGGGTTCCCATAGGATAGTCAAATTCTTTCTGTTTAGTGTTGACTATTACATAATCATTGGTACTCTCTCCAAAATAAATCTCTGGCCGTTTCAGAGTAAGATCGGTACTGAACTGAGGTGGAATGTCCTTGATAAACATAGTGGGAAAGCCTTCCTGGGCTATTTCATTGACCGGGCTCATGGCTACGCCATAACCGTGAGTATACATTAAACGCTGGTTTATCCAGGTCTTAGCCCGATCAGGCAAATTATTTCGTTCTAATTCCCGGGCCGAAAGCATGACCTGGCGATACTTGCCATCAATAATATAGCGGTCAATATCTAAATCATTAAAAACATAATAGGGCCGCAGTTCCTGCAAACTCCGATAGGTATCGGTCAGAGGCTGCCAGTCCCACAGGCGGGTGTTTTCAATCGTAGTCTGGTTTTGCAGGTCCGACATAGTTAAATTATAGGCAATGTTAAACTGGCGATTATCTGCTTTATCGAGCATATAGGCCTCACGGGTAGCTTTAATGGACCTTTGAATATAAGTTTTTTCCCGATTGAATTCATTGGGCTGAACCACCACTTTTTGAATTATAACCGGGTATATCCCGGTTAAAGCAATTGATAGTACCAGCCATGCCCCGATACTATACGCCACCCATCTTAGCCGCTTTACAAAAATATTTAGAATAACAACTAACGCTACCAGTAAAGCCACCACCATTAAAATCCGATAAGCCAGCAGCCTGGCATGGACATCGGTGTAACTGGCACCATATATTAATCCCCCGTTTGAGACCAGAATGCCGTATGACGCAAGTTTATAGCCCCAGGCTTTGAGGGCAATAATGAGGGCTATAAGTACGGCTATATGACTTTTTCCGAAGGTAAACTTTTGCCAATCCGCAAAAATTAAATCGAAAGAAGCATCCAGTAGATAAACCACTCCGGTAAGCACAGTAGTTAAAACCAGAGCCATCATCAAGGTACCATATACGAATTTGTAAAAAGAGAGATTGAATACATAAAAACCGATATCCTTATGAAAAACCGGATCTGTAGTTCCAAAAGGAACGCGGTGCAAATACTGCTGGATGATTATCCAGTTATCGGCTGAAACCGAGCTAACCATTAACGCACCTAAAATGCTCACCACGAGCATTATCAGGTGGGCCGAACGGCTGCTCATAAATTTGCGTAAAGGCGATTTTTCAGGATTCAGATAAATGATCTCACGACCGTCGTCCGTTTCCGGAGGACGCTCTCCTATTCCGGTGCCTTTGCGGGCAATAGACAAATTAATATACAGGAGCACAAAGGCAAATATAAAGAGCACGGCATATAAACCTGCTTTGTTCATGATAATAGTAGTAAAAGCAGAAGAAAAATCTACTGCCTGAAACCATAGCCAATCACTATACAGTTTGGCCAGCGTGGAAATCACCCCAATGGCTACCAGAATCAAAATAATTTTAATAGTGCTCTTTAGAGATCCTGTATTCATAACTACTCCTCCTTAACTTAACTGATTTAATATATACCTTTTAAAAGAGTTTCTCTGCGTAAATCGGAACATCCACAATCCTTCTGCACCGGCAGGTCTCTAATCACCTGCATGAGCAAACTTCCGATAGCGCAGCTTTCAGTATAGAACAATTCCCGCAATTTCTCATGCCGCCACGGGGTCACTATCCCTTCCGCATAGTTTACCACCAGATACAAGCCGGCATAGCAGGCCCCGATTTCCCGGGCCAGATATACTTCCGGACAAATACTTTGTCCTACCACGTCCGCTCCGGCCATCCGGAAAAGATTTATTTCACTGGGGCTTTCGAAATGATGTCCGTCCGTGTTAACATAAACACTGCGGTCAAAAACACGTCCGTCCCAATTCTCACTGCATACTTCGCTGATGGTTCGCCGCATCTGAGGGCAGATAGCGTCACGCATGATCAAGAGGTAGTGATCTTCCAGGCCTACATCTTTGCGCAAGGAACTATCCAAATAATCATGGGGTATGACCAGATCACGGGGATTCAAAAGGTGGTTGACGGCACCCACTCCCCCTTCGGCCAGAACCCTTTTTACCCCTGCATTTTTAAATATCCAGAAAACTTGACGGGATGCATCGGCCCGATTAACTCCCCGCCTCCAACCGTGCATCTTGCAGGTCAATACTCTCTTCGCTTGTTTATCGCCTTGAATCGTAAAAATTTTAAACTCGGGACTTTCCCCAAAGGGAGTATTGAAAACCATGCCGTTTTTTTCAACCACGACATCATTAAGGCCCAATGCCTCGGGCAAAGCAATGCTTAAAGTGCTGGAACCACCAATAAGTCCTATGTCACATTGAGGTATATTCATATTTCCTCCCCTTAATCATTATTGCTATTATACACATCAAGCAAGCGATATTCCGTATCCCGCAGGGCTGGTACCCGCCCCGCATCTGCGATTAAGTTTATCATTTCCTTTTTATCCATTTTATAGACCAATCCCGCTGAACGCACTACATTTTCTTCTATCATAATACTGCCCAGGTCATCAGCCCCGAAAAATAACGATAACTGCCCGATTCTTTTACCCTGGGTTACCCAGGAGCCCTGAATATGGTCAAAATTATCCAGATACAAGCGGGCCAGGGCTAAGAATTTCAGGTATAAAAGCGATGACATCTTATTTCCCATCAGTTCATTATGGCCGGGTTGATAAGTCCAGACTATAAAGGCGCGGAATCCCCCCGTTTCATCCTGCAACTTCCTTATTTCCCGCAGGTGATGCAAGCGGTGCTCCGGTCGGTCGATACTGCCCATCATCATGGTGGCTGTGGTTTTCATCCCAATTTCATGGGCTTTTCGCATCACATCCAGCCATTCCCGGCTCTTTATCTTATTAGGGCTGATCTGGCTGCGAACTTCATCATGCAATACCTCCGCCCCTCCCCCCGGGAGTGAATCCAGACCGGCAGCCTGCAGTCTTAAGAGGGTTTCTCGGACGGTCAGATTGGAATTACGGGCAATGAAGGTTATTTCCGGTGCGGTAAGGGAATGAATCGTTATATCGTAACGGGCTTTTATCCCCCGAAACATCTGTTCAAAAAATTCAATGGTGAGTGATTCATTAAGCCCACCCTGTATCATCAGCTGGGTGGCGCCCAATTGCAGAGCTTCTTCGATTTTAGCATAGAGCGTATTAGTGTCTATAACATACGCATCGGTATCTTCCGGCTTACGATAAAAAGCACAAAATTTGCAGCCACAGGAGCAGATATTGGTATAGTTAATATTACGGTCGATAATAAAGGTGGCGCTATTATCAGGAAATCGTCTTTGCCGTACCTGATCTGCCGCCTTTCCAACCTCGAGCAGGTCGGCTTTTTGGTAAAGATAAGCGAACTCTTCTTCATTCATCCTGCGGCCATCCAATATTTCACTAAACAATTGGCGTGTTTCCACAAAATCCTCCCGGCGGTAAGACCTGATTCAAATCCGCCCTGCGGGCCGAATCGAGCCTGCCCTTTTTAATAAAATGTACTTTTATGGGCTTATATTTAAATTGCCCCTATATATCGAGAACTTGCAAGGGTGGTATTTCATCCAGCAACCCCTGCTCAAAAGCCTGACGGTAATATTCCAATAACCCTTCCTGCTTTCCGGCATCAAAGTCGAACTTCAGACTATTGAAATAATCGACCAGATAATCAGCCGAGAACTCTTCCCATTGCGCAGCTTTTTCAGCTACCGCCTGAATATTAGCCAGGCTATAGTTCATAGATTCTATAAACATATTTTTAATCAAACGCACCTGGTCAGGTTGACGGTTTACAAAATCTTTGCGAATTGCCCATACCGCAAAAACCATAGGCAGTCCGGTGAATTGCTTCCACTCATTGCCCATATCGTAAATATACAGGCGTTCATCAGGACGATATTTTGCCCTCAAGGCATCATCACCGATTAATAAAGCCGCATCAGCTTCCCGCAGCATGGCACCTAATTCCGGTGCAGAGGTAAAATATTCAGGTATAATGCCATAATAGCGCGACATGATGATACGCACCAATCCCACCGAAGTGGCTGAAATATTAGTAAGGGCTATTTTTTTACCATGCAGCTCCTGGATGGGCAATTTGGAAAACAAATAGATGCTTTTTACGTCACCATCGGCGCTGATGGAGATATCGGGCATTATTACATAATCTTTATAATTTCTGGCGTAGGCGATGGAGGATATAGGGGCCAGATCCAGCAAATTATCCTTCAACATGCGGTTTAAATCGGTGGGATTACCTTTAATAAGGTCAACTTCCAGCAAAAACTTTTTTTCGATCAACCCGTAAAAAAGCGGAAAACAGTTAATAAACTGAATATGCCCTACTCTTGGTCTCATTACCTCACTCCTAACCAATTATCCTCTTTATATCCACAACAATAATATCATTGCCTGCCCTACGGCCTGGCATTCCCCAACTCCTGCATTTCCCTATTAACCATCCATGCCCCAAGGACACAACCACTAATGAAAATGCGTCATCCTGAGTGTTAACGAAGGATCCTTTCCTTGTTAATCATCAATATCGGCAAGATTCTTCACTGCGTTCAGAATGACAAGAACAGTATTTTCCTATTAATAAGTCCGAATAATATTGTAAAGCGTGTCCCTCTCGGTCGGAATATACCCGGCTTCGGATATGAGCTGAATAATATGCTCCCGGCCTATACCCCGGTCAGTAGTAGCGCCGGCGGCATGCATTATTCTTTCTTCGACAATCGTACCATCCAGATCGTCAGCACCGAAATACAGAGAGATCTGGGCTATGGGAATACCCAGCATTATCCAGAACGATTTAATGTGATCGATATTATCAAGCATCAGCCTGGAGATAGCCAGGGTTTTTATATCATCAAGTGCAGTAGTTCTCTTAATATTGGCCATATGTGTATTCTCGGGCAGAAACGGCAGGGGTATGAAAGACTGGAATCCGGGGACCTCATCCTGCAGCTCCCTGAGTTTCAACATATGGTTAATTCTATCTTCAATCGTTTCCACATGTCCGAATAATATGGTGCAGTTGGTTTTTATCCCCAGTTCATGAGCCACACGGTGAACTTCGAGCCAGTCTTCACTCATAGCCTTTTTAGGGCATAGAGACCGGCGCAGATCATCATTGAAAACTTCCGCGCCTCCCCCTGGCATCGAACCAAGTCCGGCATCCTTTAATATTTGTAAAACCTCCCGTACCGACAAGCCTGCCATACGCGCAAAATGAAAAACTTCCACTGCGGTAAAGGCCTGGATATGAATATCCGGGTAGGCCTGATGCAGCCTCTTAATTACATCCACATAATAATCAAAAGGCTGGTCCGGATGCAGTGCGCTGACTACATGAAATTCGGTAATGCCATAATTTACAGCTTCAGCGCCATAGTCGAATGCCTCCTGCGGACTCATGCAATAAGCATCGGCATCTTCTTTATCAACTCCGAAAGCACAAAATTTACATCTGGACAGACAAATATTAGTCAGGTTAATATGACGGTTCACATTAAAAAACACATGGCTGCCGGATTTCTCGATCTTTTTTTGCCGGGCCAGCCGCCCAATAGTAAGCAAATCATGGGATTGATATAAATACAGCCCGTCATCGGCAGACAGCCTGATGTTGTTCTCTACTTTCTCTGCAATCTCCTGCATCCTTTTTTCCATAATTTATCCCCCCGCCTATCTTAAGACTATTATAGCAAATCAATACCATATATGTTGGCTATGACCTTTTTTTCTTCAGCACAGGACCACTTGGCAGTCAAATGGCTAAAACCAGCCAAGAAAAATACAGGTCTATAAACCTGCTTAATGATGTTTGCGGGTCAAAAAGTGCGTTTGGAAGAGATTTTGGACATTTGGTTGTCAATTTGTGGCAACATGTCCATATGGAGTTGCCGCTTGGCGGTTAGTCACCTCGCTTTTCGAAAGGGGGGTGACGCCTATGGTGACATGGAGCGGACTCATGGGTTTTTCTCAGTCATTATCGGGGTTATTTCTTGTGTACTCATAGTAAATAAAATGACCGCCAATTTATTATTGGCGGTCTAGTTCTAAATATCTCGGACTAGCCGCCTGACCAAAAGCGGCAACTCCTTTATTAATTCAATATTAACATTGAGATTTCGTATAGTCAAATACATGTTTTATTTTTTATTTGTACTGAGGAGTTTAATTTCTACTTATCCAACGCGGAGCAAACGATCATATCCACCAGTTCTTCAAAGCTTATATCTGCGGCCCGGGCGGCATCCGGTACCAGGCTCATTTCGGTCATGCCGGGTATGGTGTTTATCTCCAGTACATAAGGATTGCCTGCTTTATCCACCATAAAATCAACCCGGGCAAAGCCGAGGCATCCCATAGTAATATAGGTTTGTTCAGCCAGTTGATTGACTTTGTCCCTGGTCTCGGTACTGATGCGGGCAGGTATTATATGGGCGCATTTGCCCGGTGTATATTTGGCCTGGTAATCGTAAAACTCATTCTCCGCAGTGATTTCGATAACAGGTAAAACCTGGGGTTTGCTGTTACCTATAACCGCTGCCGTTAATTCGATGCCATCAATATATTTTTCTGCAATTATCTCCGTATCATAACGAAAAGCGTTTTCTATAGCCGGTACTAACTGATCAGCCTGCTTCACTATATAAGTACCGATGCTGGAACCTTGACTGGAGGCCTTTATAACCACCGGCAGGCCCAGTTTATCCATCAGGTCGCCGGCAATCTGTGCCGGATTATCATATTCCCACTTTTTAAGTATGGTAAAAGGTGATGTAGGAATACCTTCATAGCTCAACAATTTCTTGGTCAGCACTTTATTCATACAAACAGCACTGCAGGCTACACCCGACCCGGTATAGGGAATCCCCATTAATTCCAGCATACCCTGAACTGTACCATCTTCGCCTTTATTACCATGTAACGCAATAAATACCACATCCGGAGCAATATCCTTAATAGCAGCTGCTGATTTACTATTCATATCCAAAGTAGATACATTGTAACCTTTATCTTGCAAAGCCTTATAAACTGCCTGGCCGCTGCGCAAAGAGACCTCTCTTTCCGTCGACTCCCCGCCCATCAAGACCAATACTTTAATATTCTTCAACCCAAACCACCGCCTCAACATAATGTTAACAAGTATTAATTATAGCTCTAACATTAGAGTATGTTAAATACAAAAATAACTTTCAATCAGTAAAATAGAAACTTTGATCATTTTATAATTTCATATTTGCCGATTAACGGCAATGGTTTTGCTTCTTTACGTGCTGCATTTACTATACCCATAACGATCAGGATAAGAACAAAAAGATTCCCCAGAGGAAGAATTACAAACCAGCCTATGATGGGAATAATTGTTCCTACCACATTAACGATTAACGCCGTAAGGAATAACAGCAGGCCCTGGTTGGCATGATACATGGCAAACTTGGAATCACGTGCGGCCAGCAACGGAATAAAGAACAGGATGTACGCCAGTATACCCATAACCATATTTTGTTCGGCATCCTGACTATTGATTTGAACTGCAGCGCCGCGATTTTCTTCACTTTCCATTATTCTCACCCCCAATTATAAATATGAATCCAAAAGATAATTGTGAACCAGTATTTTAATCGTTATTTATAACCGGGAAAAACCCAGCCCTGAGGCCCGCTCCTAACGTCGGGGCCGTAGGGCAGGCTACAGATTATGAGATATACTTATTTTCATAAATCGTTTGATGACAAATCATAGATGGTTAATACGAAAATACTGTTTTTGTCATTCTGAACGCAGTGAAGAATCTTGCCGATATTGATGATTAACAAGGAAAGGATCCTTCGTTAACACTCAGGATGACGCATTTTCATTGGTTGTTGTGGCCTACGGCCATGGGTGGTTAATTAATATATCGACTTTAATTGTAAATATGATGTTATTCCTTGAAACCGGTAAAATTTTATGATAGAATATATCTCGCCGAGGCAAAGAAATACAGGGGAGTAGCTCAATTGGCAGAGCACCGGTCTCCAAAACCGGGGGTTGCGTGTTCGATTCGCGTCTCCCCTGCCATGAAAACAAAGGTCCCGCAAGCGATTGCGGGATTTAGTTTTTTCTGAAATAACTTAAAATTTTTTTCATTGCTGCCAAACCATTTTTGGCAATAACTAGATGTCAAAGTTATTTATAATTTTTTGTTCATTTTTACTTGACAGTTACAATCTTGCTATTAGATACCAAGAAACTCTTTCCATTTTGGTACATCTCGCTTTCCCTGTTCATAGCCCAATCTGTAACTTTCAGCCAGTTTATCATAGTTAATTTCACGATTGGATACAGACATCACCTCAGGATATACAAGAAAAGCTTTACCGTCGCTTGCCAGCTGCTTAAGTTCCTCCAATGTCTGGTTATATACTATGTGACGATTCATAAGAGCTTCGACTACAAGTGGATACTTGCGGTAATGGGCTTTAATTACTCCTGTATATTTTACCGGCTCTTTGCTGTATCCCTTTTCGCGAGTAAGGACTACAAAAAACTTCTTAAAGCCATCCTTTTTGGCAATATCCAGGGCAATTCCGCCTGCAAGGCCGCCATCTAAATAATGATGACCATCATAATAGGTCTCAGGCATTAATATCGGCAATGAAGATGAAGCCCTTACAATTTTCATCAAATCACTGATTTCATGAATATCCTTCTTTGCAAAGTATCTTATTTTGCCGCTGTCCCTGTCAAAAGCCCCAATACGAAGCTGTGCTGAATTTGCCATAAATGTTCCAAAATCCAGAGGCAGCGCAGCATCAGGAAAGCACGACTCTTCATATATATATTTTGACCTGAAGAACCCCTCTCCTTTAAAAAATGATTTCCATCCTCCAAAATCAGGATCCAGAACAATATCCACAAAGGAACGTTTGGCCCTTATTATGTCCCTTGACATGTAGTTGACACTGTGGCTTGAACCTGCAGAAATTCCGGCAACATAATCAAAATATATTTCGTTTTCCAGCAGATTGTTTAAAATACCTGCCGTATAACTTGCACGCATTCCGCCACCTTCAAAAATCAAGGCTGTATCTTTAATATTATTGATGATATTCATTCATATTACCTTCTTAGCTATGTCTTTATATAAAAGTCGATGATTAGTTATTCATCATAATTCCTTCCCAATATATTATATATTCAGATTCTTTCTACTTATTGGCTGTATCCTCCTGCAAAATTAGCTTCTAAATAAATACTCCGGCTTCTGCCAGGCACATTCAAACAGTGGTTATCCGGCTATATATAACCCAACTGCGGTAACAAATTAGCTTGGTATAACACTACATATATGATATTATTAGAAAAAACAATCATGCGACTGGCGGATAATGGAGTTTACCATGTGGAGCATGATTGAATAAGATTGCCGACCGCCTGGGTAAATATCGTTTTATTTACTCAGGCTTTTTTGCGTTTAATTCTAAAAGGAGGGTATTTTCTAATGGTAAATTCAGAAATTATACTTAAGTACGGGTGTAATCCACATCAAAAACCAGCCCGGATTTATACTGAACAGAAAGCATTGCCGATCAAAATCTTAAATGGTACCCCCGGCTATATTAATTTCATGGATGCATTTAATTCATGGCAGCTGGTAAAGGAGCTAAAACAGGCCACCGGATTACCTGCGGCAGCTTCCTTCAAGCATGTCAGCCCGGCAGGTGCTGCGGTAGGAGTACCTTTAACGGAGGTATTGAAGAAATCCTATTTTGTGGGGGATATAGAACTATCGCCGGTCGCTGCGGCTTATGCAAGAGCCCGGGGTGCCGACCGAATGTCATCATACGGGGACTGGGCAGCTATAAGCGATACCGTAGATGTGCCTACTGCCCTGATTTTGAGCAAATCCGTTTCTGATGGAATTATTGCCCCCGGATATACGGACGAAGCACTGGAAATATTGATGAAGAAGAAAAAAGGTAAATACTGCATCATTGAAATGGATTGCAACTACGAACCCGAAGCAGTGGAAAAAAGAGAAATATACGGTATTACGTTTGAACAAAAAAGAAATGATTTAATTATCAAAGATGAAATGCTTGAAAATATCATTACCAGTAATAAAGAATTGCCCGATAATGCCAGACGCGACTTGCTTATTGCCATGATCACGTTAAAGTATACCCAGTCCAATTCAGTCTGTTTTGCTTTAGACGGACAGGTAATTGGGGTTGGCGCCGGGCAGCAATCCAGGATACACTGTACCCGACTGGCAGCATCCAAGGCCGATATCTGGTATTTGAGACAACATCCTGCGGTTCTGCAATTACCATTCAAAGCGAAGGTTTCCGTACCTGAAAGAGATAATGTAATCGACCAGTACCTGAGAGACGACATTACTCCCAATGAAATGAAAGGCTGGACTAATGTGCTGGAGACCATTCCGGAGCGGCTGACCGCCGAAGCTAAAGCTGCCTGGCTCTCCAATTTGAGCGGAGTCTCCCTGGGTTCCGATGCGTTCTTCCCGTTTAGAGATAATGTCGACCGAGCAGCCCAAAGCGGCGTCAAGTACATTGTACAAGCCGGAGGATCAATAAGAGATGATGCCGTTATCGAAGCCTGCAATGAATATAACATGGTTATGGCTTTGTCCGGTGTGAGATTATTCCACCATTAGAATTAGATCGGCATGGCGGTATCGCAGCGCCCCACCACTTATGAAAATTGAGCGTATCTCATATCCGTAGCCAGCCCTACGGTCCCGACGTTAGGAGCGGGCCTCAGGGCTGGGGGTATTGATTTGCCTGGAAGAACCAGACTTTTCCCGCATCATTTTCTCATCTCCAATCAGAGACCCTGCTTTGGCATTAATTGATTATTTTCCAACCTATTGGTGTAAAAACAATATTTTTATCTGCCTAATGAATAACCCTTCTTTAAACTAAGCCCATAAATACGAGGTTTTTCATTCTTTCCAGCCATGGCATATAAATTGCAATGTTTTCTTAATCAGGAGATGGTTTAGCTATGAGCACCAGTCTCCGTGTATTTCTATTCAATAATCAGAAGGGGTGAAATGGATGGAATTAAAAACCTTATTGTATCAAAAGGAAAACGGCGTAGGTATAATCACTTTAAATCGCCCGAAGACCATGAATGCCATAAATGATAAACTGATTGAAGAGTTGTCGGTTGTGATGGATGCAATCAGTGCCGACCCGGAAGTACAGGCGGTCATAATTACCGGAGGGGAAAAGGCATTCGCTGCCGGGGGGGACATTAGTTTTATGTCCACGGCCGATCCCTTAGGTGCCGAGAAATTTGTTGAGTCAATTAAAACCGTCTTTGATAAGATCGATAATCTTGCCCAGCCCGTAATTGCGGCCATAAGTGGTTTAGCTCTGGGCGGCGGAAGCGAACTGGCCCTGGCCTGTGATATACGTCTGGCGGCTGAAGGAAGTTTGATTGGCCAGCCGGAAATTAATCTGGGAATTATCCCCGGGGCAGGTGGAACCCAGCGATTAACCCGTACCGTGGGGCCTGGTTGGGCCAAATATATGGTTATGACCGGCCTGCCGATTGATGCTGAAACAGCTCTTAAAATAGGCTTCGTTACGGCAGTGGTGCCGAAAAACCAATTGCTGAATGAAGCCAAAAAAATAGCCCAAATTCTGGTTTCAAAATCTCCATTAGCCATGAAAGCGGCCAAAAGATGCTTAAATCTTGGGTCCAATGTTGATTTACCTTCCGGGCTGGCCTACGAAATTAAAAACTGGGCTTCGCTATTCTCTACTGAAGATCAGAAAGAAGGAATGAAAGCTTTTTTAGAAAAACGGAAGCCTCATTATAAAGGCAGATAAAATTCATAATTTACAGCCTGCCTGAAGGCAGGTTTTTTTATCTTTTGTACCTCCCCTCTTCTTATTCAATATCCATTTCGCTGTTGCTATTCCACCACAAGCATTGGTTATTTTTCCAACAGCCCTAAAGGCCATATTTATAGAGATTAAATCAGTTTCAGACCGTCTCCTCCATATTATTTCAGGCCCAAGCCCCAAAATATCCTTTTTAAAATAAACAGTAAAAAGCCAGTGATTTAGCGGATCAGAGCCACTTTGACGCTCTTGGCACAGCTTTTGCAAATCAATGCTGTGAGTTCATAAAAAAGGAGGGATCATGTTTTAACCCAAATATAAAAGATTTCTTATGAAGGGGGTAGTATAAGATGGCTTTTGGATTCACCTATACTGACGACCAGCTCGCACTGCAGCGGACTGTCCGTAAATTTGTGGAAAATGAGATCGTTCCAGTCAGAGCAGCTTATGACGAATCCGAGGAGTTCCCCTGGCCGGAAGTTAAAAAGATGTTTGAGCTGGGGCTTAATTGCATGAATGCACCGGAAAAATACAATGGTATGGTTTTTGGCAATGTGGGCTTGTGCATGGTGGTGGAAGAATTATGCCGCGGCTGCCTGGGAATTGCCATCACTCCTATTGCCAACATGCTGGCTTCTGAACCGGTTTTGTATGGCGGCACCCCGGAGCAGTGGGATTACTGGTATCCCAGTCTGTGCGAAGAAGGCAAACTGGCTGCCTATGCCGTAACCGAGCCGGGAGCCGGATCAGATGTAGCCGGAATTAGAACCGCCTGTAAAAAGGATGGGGACTATTACATTCTAAATGGCACCAAAATCTTTATCACCAATGGCAAACATGCCGACAAATTGACGGTTCTGGCTACTCACGACCCCAGCAAGGGGAATAGAGGCCAATCCTTCTTTATGGTTGATACCAAAACCGAAGGCGTGTCATTCGGCAAAAGCGAGCACAAAATGGGCATGCGCTGCTCGGAAACCTCTGAAATTATCCTCGACAACGTAAAAGTGCATAAGAAATACCGGATTGGTGAGGAAGGTGACGGATTTAAACTGGCAATGAAATCCTTCAATTCATCCCGTCCCTTTATTGCTTCTGCTTCTACCGGTATAGCCCTGGCCGCCTATGAATATGCCCGAGATTATGCCAATCAAAGAAAGGCTTTTGGTAAAAATATAGGCGATCATCAGGCCGTATTGTTTATGCTGGCCGATATGGCCATGGAAATAGAGGCATCTCAGCTTTTATGGCAGAAAGCCGCCTGGCTGCTGGATGAAAAATTGATGGCTGCTGATCTATCGGCCATGAGCAAGTGCTTTGCTGCCGATGCCGCCAACCGGGTCGTTACCAACGCGGTACAGATCCTGGGCGGATATGGCTTCTGCCGAGACTATCCGGTTGAGAAAATGATGCGCGATGCCAAAATCCTACAAATTTTTGAGGGTACAGCTCAAGTACAACGCATAATTATTGGTAAAAGCGCACTGGCCAAAGGATAAGATGATGCAGATGATATGCTGAAAAATCCACCAGATGGGGAGGTAGGCGCAAATGAATAATCTATTTAATAAAACACCCGGACCCGCCCGGAATAGCAAGGTAGTTTCCCTGCCGGAAGCCATCAGCACCATAAATGACGGTGACATACTCATGCTGGGCGCATTTATTGACACGCGCCGGCCTATGGCTGCGGCCTATGAAATAGTGCGTCAGCACAAGCAAGGACTAATTCTGCTGGCCCAGTGTTCCCTAGCCGAAGATATTCTGGTGGGCGCCGGATGTGCGGTGGCCTGGCGGGGTTGTTACACCGGAATTGCTACTTTCGGTCTATCTCCGGCAACGCTGCGCAAGACTGAAGAAGGTCAGTTTTTCCCGGATGAGATTGGACATCTGGATATAATCTACGGAGCAATGGCCGCCATGATCGGAAGTCCCTTCGTGGCTACCCGTGCTACTCTGGGGAGCGATGTATTAAATGACCAGATGGATAGAAACAAGGTTTTATTAGACAAAGCCGGTAATAAAGGTATGATTCCCAAAAAGAAGTTTGAATTGGTTGAAGATCCTTTTTATGACCAGGGAACGGTAAAACTTCTACCGGCCATGCCCGCCGACGTGGCCATTATTCATACCCCCGTAGCGGGAGAGCTGGGAACCGCCAGAATCAGCGGGAGTTTAGCATTTGATCATTATTTTATTCATGCGGCGAAGACGGTGATTATTACTACCGAGCAAATAGTACCCGAAGAATACCTGCGCCGGGAACCGAATCGCAACCAGATTCCCTGCACCGCAGTTGACATGGTGGTGGAAATTCCTTGGGGAGGGCACCCCAGCCAGGTGCCAGGCTGTTACGATACTGATATTTCATTTATCAGGAATTATGCAGAGGCCGCCAAAACCAGTGAAGGCTTTGACATGTGGGCGGAGGAATGGATTTTCGATGTGGCATCCCGCGATCAATATTTAGATAAATTGGGCGCATCCAGGTTAACAAAATTAAGATCGGCAGCTCCATGGGGATACCAGTTGCAGAGCTGGTAAAAGCCTGGTCATTCCGCCAGAAAGAAGGAGGATGGATATGAACAAAGTAGTAAGCCTTCATGATGCCATCCAGGAAATAAAGGATGGAGACGTCATACTCAGCGGAGGCATAGTTGAAAATAGACGACCGGTAGCGGCGGCCATGGAGATGGTGCGCCAGAGAAAAAAGAATCTGGTACTGATCGGAACCTGTTCGCTTTCAGACGATATCCTGGTGGGCGCCGGGTGCATCGCTGCTTATCGCGGTACCTATTCCGCCAATGGAGCGTTCGGCATTTCCCCCAATTTAAAAAGAAGATCCGAAGAAGGCAGCATTATAATCGACGACATCGGTCACCTCGATTACTCGATCGGAGTAATGGCCGGTATGGCCGGAGTGCCTTTTATTGCTTCCAAGACTTGCATCGGGACCGATGTGCTAAACCCGGCCTATGATAACTTATCCCGGGTGACGGAAATAGCCCGGAATAAGGATAGATTGCCGCATAAGAAATATGTTTTAATGGAAGATCCCTTCTTTGACATGGGTACGATTCAGTTAATTCCCGCTATCAAATTGGATGTTTGCATCTGTCATGTGCAGATGGCCGGAGAACAAGGAACGGTAAGAATTGACGGCAGTCTCACCTTTGACCACTTTGCTGCCCTCTCCGCCCGCAAAGTAATAATTACCGCCGAACAGGTGGTGCCGGAATCATATATAAGGCAAGATCCAAACCGCAATTGCATACCTTGCACTTCGGTGGACCTGGTGGTTGAGGCGCCCTGGGGAGCCCATCCCGGCCAGGTTCACAATTATTACGACATGGATATTGCCTTCCTGCAGGAATATGCCCGGAGCTGTGCCACCCAGGAGGGTTTCGATAAATGGGCTGAAACATGGATCTTCAATGCCGGGGGGCATGAAGACTATCTGGATAAGTTAGGGGCCAGCCGCCTGGAAAAACTAAGAGCGGTGCCGCCTTATGGCTATCTTCCCCGAAAAAAAGGAGGGATGGAATAATGACTCAGCAATATGCGAAAATCGGCGAATATACCGCAGTCGAAGCCATGGTAGTACACGCCGCTCGGTTTCTGGCTAATTTCGACGGCAAAAAAGGCCTGATCGGAACCGGTTTGCCCCTGGTGGCTTCCCAATTAGCCAAAATGATCTATAGCCCTAATATGATCATTTTTGTAGAGACCGGACAGGCTGATGCCAACCCTCAGGAGTTAGCCATATCTATTATGGATAGCCGCCTAACTTATGGGGCCTCCTCGCAGTTGGGAGATCCCGAAGGGCTGTTTCCGCTGAGCCGCTATGAAATAGATTTCGGATTTATCGGCGGCGCACAGATCGATAAATACGGGAATGTAAATTCTACCTTTATCGGCGCAGATTATAACAAGCCTCAAAAAAGACTGGCGGGAACGGCCGGCGCGGTTGATATCGGAGTCTTTGCCAAGACCACCGTAGTGCTGATGGCCCACCAGAAGCGACGGGTATGTGAGTTTGTGGATCACCTTACCACTCCTGGCTGGATGGTTAAAAAATGGCCGGAAGGCACCTTGGTCAGGCGGGAGGAATTAGGCCTGCAGGGAGGTCCCAGCTGTTTTATATCTTCCATGGGAATATTCAAATTCAACGATGATGACAAAATAATGTACCTTGATAAATATTTTCCCGGTATTAGCCCTGAAGTTGTAAAAGCCAATACCGGTTTCGATATTGATGTTTCCCGTTCCACCGAAGCCGATCACATTTTAGTGGATGAAATCCGTTTGTTACGGGAAGAGATCGATCCATTGAATATTTACAAAATGAGGTAGGATGCAACTGCATAAAAGCCTCAAATCTGTAATTTAAATGAATTAGTAAAGAAAGGTGGAGAAAATATGCGTGAGGTTGTTATCGTAGGTGGTATGAGAACCGCTATCGGTGATTTTTTAGGTTCCCTTAAAGATTTTTCCGCGGTGGAACTGGGAACTATAGCATTTAAAGCTGCGTTAAGCAAAGCCGGGGTTGATGCTTCTCTAATAGAAGAAGTAGCGACCGGACACGTTTATCAGGCAGGCTGTAAGGGCAACCCCGGCCGGCAGATAACTTTAGGGGCCGGGTGTCCGGTAGAAACCGTATCAGTAACCATCAACCAGCAATGTCCCTCCTCCATGCGGGCGGCTGAAATAATAAGTCAGGAAATCATGCTGGGCAAGATCGATATAGGCGCTGCGGTTGGTATAGAGAGTATGACCAATGTCCCCTTCCTGCTGAAAAAGGCCCGTACGGGCTACAAGATAGGCACAGTTGAGCTTCTGGATGGTATGCTCTACGATGCCTTGATTGATGCTTTCTTTAATTATCATCAGGGCATCACCGCCGAAAACCTGGCGGAAAAATATGATATCACCCGTCAGGAACAGGATGAACTGGCTTTACTAAGCCACCAGCGGGCCTGTGCGGCTATTAAGGAAGGCAGATTAAAAGATGAGATCGTTCCCATAGAAATCAAGACCAAAAAGGGAACGGTGATATTTGATACGGACGAACATCCCAACCCTAACACCAATATGGAATCCCTCGCCAGGTTGTCGCCCGCTTTTAAAAAAGGCGGAACCGTAACTGCCGGTAATGCTTCGGCCATTAATGATGCTGCCTGTGCCGTAATTTTGATGGGAGCCGACAGGGCAGCAGAGCTGGGCTTAAAGCCACTGGCTCGTATCGTAACTACTGCTTCGGCCTCTGTGGCTCCGGATATTATGGGAATTGGAGTAGTTCCCGCCGTAAACCGCGCTTTAAAGTTAGCCAATATGAAACCTGACGACATTGATGTCTGGGAAATCAACGAAGCCTTTGCCGCCCAATTTCTAGCCTGCAACCGTGAATTGAAGCTGGATATGAACAAAGTAAATTTAAATGGTTCGGGGATCTCTTTAGGGCATCCGGTCGGCAATACCGGGTTAAGATTGGTTCTGGCCGTGGCCAATGAAGCCCGACGCCGGAACAAGAGATTTGGCTGCGCTGCCCTGTGTGCAGGCGGAGGCCCGGCCATGGCAACTATTGTTGAAGTGTTATAAGGTTGTGGGAAGGAGGAATTTGATATGGCTATTAAAATGCTGGGAGTATTAGGGGCTGGAACCATGGGTGCAGGAATTGCCCAGGTAGCCGCCCAATCCGGTTTGCAGGTGGTACTGATTGATTTGGAGCAAAGCTTTGTGGATAAAGCGGTTAAGGGAATGATCAAAAATTGGGACCGGGATTTAAGCAAAGGCAAAATTACCGATCAAGATAAGGCTGCTTTCTTAAGTAATATAACCACCAGCACTCATAATATCGATTTTCAAGAGTGCGATCTGGTTATCGAAGTAATCGTGGAAAATATTGATATCAAGAAAAAGGTTTTTAAAGACCTCAACGATATTTGCCGGCCTCAAACCATTATAGCCTCAAACACCTCTGGTTTCAGCATAACTGAACTTGCTGCAGCCAGCGGCAGACCTGACCGGGTGGTGGGAATGCATTTCTTCAATCCGGTACCGGTAATGAAACTGGTGGAAGTTATCCCCGGGGCGGAAACCAGTGAAGAAACTGTGGCCGCGGCCATGGAAACCTGCAAAATCATTGGCAAAACGGCTATACCAGCCAAAGAAGCTCCCGGCTTTATTGTAAACCGAATTCTGGTGCCCTATTTGAACGATGCTGCGACCGCCTATCAGGAAGGCGTGGCCTCCGCCGAGGAAATCGATCAGGCCATGAAACTGGGGGCCAATATGCCTATTGGACCTCTGGCCTTATGCGACTTGATTGGTATTGATGTACTGCTAATGGTTATAGAATACTTTTATAAAGAATTCGGTGACCCTAAATTCCGGCCTGCCTTAGCCCTTAAGCAAAAAGTGCGGGCAGGTCATTACGGCGTAAAAAGCGGCAAGGGATTTTTTGATTATTCCAAAAAGTAAGGGTAAGATCAGCGTATGATAAACTAGCCTCGATTTCCCACCTCAACCCTAAAGAACCCTGATCCACCGGGAAAGGCTCAAAAAATTTGGTCACTACAAATGAAGTGTCATTTGTTTAAAACCCGGTGGATTCGTTTAGTTGGATCTTTAACATTTAGTTTCCGGTAAATGTCGTCGTGGACTGCCTCCTTCTGGCCAGATACCCTGATGTGGTGTATCTGATTTTGGTCATTGTTCATAATAATAGTAGTTCTGCAATGACTGGATAAGGCATTTTTAATTGACTCCCATTTTCGGCTATCGTCTCGATCTTTTAGCTGGTTTTCGATACATATCAACAGGTGATAAGCCAGTACCGAGATAAATAAATGCCCTTGGGTTCTGTCTGCCTGATGATGGTGTACAGGCCGCATCCCCAGATCTGTCTTCAAGCATCTAAACGCATATTCTACCTGCGTCAAAGTATTATATAGATCCCATATCTCATCTGCTTCCAAATCCCGGTAGCTGGTCTCTATTACATAACAACCAGTTAGAGTCGAGCGCTGTTCACGACTTTCCTTTTTGGAAAGATTAAGACCGGCTACTTCTTTGCCTTTTTCATCAAATGCCAATTGAATATCATAATAACGAGCTATCGATGGATAGCGTTCCAGTATCCGCCCAACTCGTCTGGATATTGCATCTGTTTTTAACAAATTACGCTTCTTTATGGATGTCTCTAATTTGTTGATATCTTTTAAAAACCGTTCTTCCTGCAGCGCGTCCATAGCTTTTTCTTTGGCTTGCCGTCCCTCGCTTACTACCAGTACTTTGCTGCCTTCTTCGCAGGCCATTTTTTTTATATAAACTCGCACGACTGCACCGGCAGAAGTCGTTTCCCGTATAACTTTAAACGTATCTTGATAAGCCTCAAATTCTTCAAGAAATTCTTTTTCAGCTGATCTTCTTTCTACAACTACATAAGGATATTCCTTTGATTTTAGCAGAGCTATATTATCCTTGGTGGCAATACCTTTGTCCATGACAATTGCTGGCATAAACTGAGCTAACGTTCCTTGACTGTCACTTTCTAAACGCTCTAGTACTTTTCCAAGCGTTTCAGGTTCAGATTGGTTACCTCTATAGATCTGGCTAAAGATTGGGAAGCCTCTGGAATCTACCAGTAAAGCCAGGGTAATTAACGGACAATCACTGCGCTTTTCCTTCGATTTCCCTCTCATTGCCAATTCGTTTTTGCGACTAACACCTTCCAAATAAGTGTTCGTTAAATCGTATAAAAACAGAGTCGTCTTTTCAGGAAACAGCAAAGCTTCCTTTTCCCTGAGCTGGCTTTCTATATATTCCTTATGTTCTAACAAGGTATCGGCGATTTCATAAACAGCATTCTTTCCAACATTATCAAGGGCTTCATCAGTAAGTTCTACTAGAGCACTGTTACTCCTTAACCATTCCCAGGTTTTCAAATCACTCCCTGGCTTTACGAGCCTGCCTACGACAACTGCTTCTGCCAGAGAAATTTGATAGGGGCTAAGACCACTGCTTCTTAATATATCTTTAAAACCAAGTCTTTCCCAGAATGTATGTCCGACAAGTTCCGGCCCTAACTGACGGTTTTGCATACTGTTCACGCTGTTTAAATCAATGCGGTCGAAATTTTGTTCCTGCTGCGAGTTTTCAGTATCTTCTCGGGCTTGAATTGTTTTAAAATTATAGTGCTGCATCGCCTCTTCAGCAGCCTGAAAGATCTTCTCGTCCTCTTCAAAAAGCGATATTCGTCCAGATAATCTTGCTTCCAATGCAGATGCCAACATTTTCTTTTCATCTTTTGATAATTTAAGCATTCCAAGCTGCATCACCACACGCTGACGAGGGCCGTCTGCCGTGCGATAGCTCTCTACCAGAGCATGTTTTATATATTTTTGTCCAGTTTTCTTATTGATCGTAACGTGTTCTCTAATATACATAACTTAATTGTAACCGAAAATATGCTGAATGTCTCCACTTAATCCATGTATACAATTCATTAGGTCACTACATTCGGGTTTTTGGAATTTAGATTCCGATATCTTGGCTTTTGTGAGTGTATAAACTACTCTTTTACTCTATTTTTAGTAGTGTTGGGGTGAAATCGAGGCTAGCAATCGGGTAGGAGGCCACCCATTAATTTGAGTGGCCGACCTCCCACAGCACCGTACGTACCGTTCGGTATACGGCGCCTCCAAAGTTACACCTTACTTACCTGTTTCAACCGGGCTTCTTACTCTGTTTCCCCGTCCGTGAGACCTCCCCCGGATAAGAACGCAGTCTTTCCTTCCATCTATCTGCCACATCTACACCGTAGGCAAAACTTTTAAAATTCTATTAATGAAAGATTAAGCTTATAGAAATTTATCATTCTATAAGCTTAATCTTTTTGTTTTTTATTTTAATTTCCCATAGGATAGGATAAAAATCTTTTCACGTTTATTGCAAAATATAATATTAAGTCTAACTAATAACCACAGTCGTTATACCCAAATGTTACAGCGTCACGGTCTTCCTGATCATCTATTGTATGGTTAAATACATAGCTTGCGCCATCACCACCGGCATGTAAAATGCTTAGCGAAAACAAAAACCTTCCAGTAAAACCATAGTTATAATTACCAAACCATTCGGACGTTCTCACTGATGAAGTATATAATGTGAGCGTTTGCCATTGTTTATTGTAAGGAGAATATCCTGGCTGTACTTTATAATCCCATGCCCCACGTTCTTTAATTTTTGAAATCCAATAGCTAACTGTTGAAGGATACGCGCTCCAAGGAGCGTAAACTTGAATAGCGTCAAAATAATCTGAAATTATTTCGTAGTTATCACTTGCAATTGCATAGGCATCCAAGACAGGAAGTGATGTCGGCATTATAGATTGCGTATCAAATTTATTAGTACTTCTCGTGCCACTTTGCTGTAATTTTTTATCTCGCTCAGAAATTATATTTATAGTCTCTTCAGGAGATGCAACTTTAAGATCAAAATTTTCATCGAAAGATGCTACTCCTAGTTGTATTATTTCGTTTATGTTCTCCACGCTTTGAATATATTTTTCAAATATACTCTCATCAACTCCGAATGTGGCAGCATCGGCGTTGACCGTAATAGTTCCATCTTCATTTAAGGTAACCGCTCCTTGTTTTACGGCTTCACCGTGAATTCCTCTAATTTGTTCTAATTCATTTTGAGTATAAGTAGAATTAGTTGGAATGGATTCTGTGTCTTGGGTATCCTTCGTGGTTGGTGCTGCTAATACAAGGTTGCTAAATAAAAAAGTACCTAAGATGAGAGTTTTGCATAATAATTAGCGCTAAAAAACAGGGGCTTTGCGAAGACAAAA
>ENA-UOOE01000346-UOOE01000346.1-fermentation-metagenome-genome-assembly--contig:-NODE-346-length-47026-cov-11.973622_pt1 | contig 47026 bp, 48 predicted proteins | sample MGYA00245776_ERZ724021 | MGnify/ENA primary metagenome ERZ724021 (study PRJEB28704, sample SAMN03018321) | fermentation metagenome | biome: anthropogenic terrestrial biome; feature: soil; material... | reverse complement strand
GAATTGATCTGTAATAATCCTATATTTTTACGAACATACTTAGAACTTATTTCTGACCGTACATTCATTCTCGGAGATAAGATAAAACATTATATCAATAGAACAATACGTGAAAGCATTATGAATTATCTTAATTACGAAAGTAAAAAACAAAATTCTAATCACATCAAACTAAATATAACCAAAAAGGCACTTGCTGAAAAAATCGGGGTTCAACGTACATCTTTATCTCGAGAGTTAGCAAAAATGAGAAAAGATGGGCTGATTCAATTTGACTCAGATACAATTACTCTATTGAAATATAAAAAGGCCGCCAATCAATAGCAATACCTAAAAATAAGTAATAAAAAAGAGCCATACGCAAAACCTCAATTGGCTTCATGTATGGCTCAGCTATAAAAACTTTTTTTCATTTTGTAAGCCATTTTCCAATAGCTAATTTATAGAATGTATAGAAGGCTCTATTGCCAAGTTAATCATTCCTAAATTTCATGAATAATTTCTTGTGAAGCATTTTCAGCTTCCTCCTTTTCTTTTTTACTTAAAAGGAATCGATCACAAATTGAAAGGATTGGTGGTAGTATAATAAATGTACTTAGTAATGCTAATGATATATTGATTACTGTCATCAATCCAAAATCTTTTAGAATTACAAATTCAGATAGCATTAATACTGAGAATCCGCCTACTGTAGTAAGACCTGATGCCACGATAGCCTTGCCTATCATAATAGTAGAATGAATTATCGCATCTGATTTATCTTTTCCTATTTTACGCTCCTCAATATATCTTTCCATTAACATAACTGTCATTTCTGTACCCATACCTAGAACTAAAGCACCAAGGGTTGTAGTAATCGGAGTGTAATCTACTCCTAGAAGATACATAATTCCACTTGACATTCCTACAATCAAGATTACTGGTATGATTGGGACTAAAGCTTTTATAAAATTTCTATACACAATTAAAAGAGCTACGAACACAAGTACTAATCCTATAATAGTCATTAAAACTCTTCCAGAAGTCAATCCATTTACCATTTCTACATCAAGTACACTTTTACCTGTTACTTCTACATTCATAGGAGCATCTTTTAAATCTGCTTTTAATTCAGAAACGAAATCTTGTAATCTTTCCGTATCCAAATGTTCGATATTTAATAGTATTACTGACTCATTTTGTTCGCTATTCAAAAACATATTAACTTGTTGCCCTGGTAAGTCATCAATAAATTCTGCATATTCATCGGCACTTATATCTTCACCTAAATTGCTTACTAACGTATCTATGGATTTTATATCTACCACAACGTCCGTATACTTTTCTTGAATATGTCTTGTTATCTGTTGTATCCAGTTTATATTATTTTTTTCCAATATATTATCGTCACTGATATAGATTGCCATCTGGTCTGTAGATCCTACGGCATCTCTGACTGTATGGATGTCTTGTAGTGCATTCATATCTTGTGGCATGAAGGATTCAATATCTGTCTGGACACCTACTTTATTATCGAGATAAAATCCGAAACCTGCTGCAATAATAGCTATAAGTAATACTGGCACTGAGAATTTTACTACAGTTTTTGTAGATCCTTTTAGTATTTTATTTAAGAAAGTGTCTTTTTCTTCTACTTCTTTTACATCTAATTTTACATTGTCTTTATTCTGTAGTCCGAATAGATCTCTCAAGTGTAATATTGGCGTTAATAAGAATATACTTCCGATAAAGCTTATGATTACACCAATAGTCAACATTTTACCAAAATCTTGAATCATTGGTACAGGTGATGCATAAAGAGATACAAACCCCAAAACTGTTGCTAATACAGCAATTGCTACCGCTGTACCTATATTCCTTAATGTTGTTTTTACTGATTTTTCCTCTTCATATCGATTATGAAACTGTATGGAATAGTCAATTCCTAACCCAATTAATATAGGGAACACGGCCATAGACACCATAGTAACAGGAACAGTTATATGACCCATTAGACCTAAGGTAGCAATTACTGACACTAAGATAATACCCAAACTTAGCATTCTCCATTTTACTTTAAATACAATAAATAAAACAATGAGCATGATAACAACTGCTAGACCTACCATAATTACCATATTTGTTTTCATTTCATTTTTTAATGCTGTATCAAGTACAGGTTTACCAGAGACTACATAAGATAGTGTTTCAAATTCTTCCTCTTCTAAGGCCGCAGCAATATTTTCAGATACTTGCTTCTTATACTCGTCATCTAAATTGCCCTGAAGTTTCACTACCATTAAACTATTTTTATCATCTAAGACAACATTAGAAAATACACTTCTTAAATTGCCATCTTCATCATATAAAATATTATCTAATTCTACCTGGTCTGTTGGGATGTCTGCTACCATCATTTCGCTTTTAGCATAAAATGTACTTAAACCTTCTGAAATATTTAAAAGGTTATCTCCCATGGTAATAAAACCGTTTGCCATTTCCTTCATTTCATCTGGACGAATGCTATTGCTGTTGGCAAATGTATCTTTCATTGAAGAAGTTTCATTCGATAGCTTACTACTTACATTATTCAGCGCATTGGCTGTATTGTCTGCACCTGTTTTTATATTCGATGTCTTTTCAGCCATAGTACTGATACCCTGAGAGCTTTTATAGATATTCCCTGATATCGTACTTAATTTAATTTTTAATTCTTGGTTTTCTCCAATCATATTGCTTAATTGAGTTAATTGACCAGATACCTCCTCTAGCCCACTGGCGATTGAATATAGACCACCTTGTAATTCCTTTGCACCATTAGCCATATTCTTCTGACCATTGATAAGTTTATTAAAAGCATCGGTTGAACTAGAAAGATTCTCTAACTTATTTTCTATTTCAGCTGTATCCATCAGTTCTTTAGCACTCAATTCCGATCCGATATCTTTCATCTTGGTTCCCATTTCTTCTAATCCATCGCTTAAAGTAAGTACTTGCTCTTTTATCTTAGTACCCTGTGTTTCCGTCATTTGATGTACAATACTAGCCGGGCTCATAAATGAGAAAATATTCTCGTCATATTGGAACCGTTTTTCAACATTCCACATTCTTCTAATGTTTTCAACAGATAGTAAATTGCCTTCTGTTTTATCTGTAAAAAGAACTAGAATAGATTCCCCACCAAATGTATTCTCCATCTTTTGATTCGATATATATACTGGATTATCATCTTGAACCAATGTTTCATTACCGGTTGCCATTTCTATTTTTGTTGCGCCAAATATTAACATAGAAAATAGCAGAATTGAAATAAGTAATACTTTGAACGGATATCTTTCAATTATACTGCCTAACCAATTAAATACTTTATTCATGGAAATGTACCTAACCTTTCTAATTTTTTATTTCATCTAATAGAATTGATGTCACCTTGCTCACGTATTTTTTTATACTTGTTTCATTGTCCTCTGGCATATACAAAAAAGATAGTATGGAACCCATTAATAATCTTAACGTAAAGTCTTCATTATCAAGCTTTATCCCAGTTTGACTTAACATACTTTTCATTAATTGAATTGTCTTCTCAATGAAACTTTCACTACCTAATTCTTTTAGCAATGCAGCCTCCTTTAAAATTAGCTTAATGACCTCGCGATGCATAGAAATATAACTTATTCTTTCAATTAACATATATTCTACTTTTTCTGCCATGCTATAACTTTTAGAAGTATCCAATGCCTTCTTTAGAGAACCAAACAAGATGGGCTCAATCCCTTCTAAAAAGATTTCCTTCTTAGACGAAAAGTAACGAAACAATGTTACTTCAGATATACCTGCAGCTTTAGCAATTTCCAATGTCGTACTATTACTAAACCCCTTCGCTATAAAAACATCCATAGCAGCATCCAATATTTGAACTCTTCGTTCTTCTTTACTCAATCTTTTGTCTGCGTCCAATTGCACATCCTCCTTTCATTATGTAAGTACTTACTTACTTACATTACAATATTTTATTTTAACTGTCAAGTAATTCTTCTATAAATTTTTTAACTTTATTCCATTTAAAAATAACGGATATCTCGTGTCCGCTTTTTCAAAAATATTTTGAACTTTTATAATGGGTCTGCACATGTTCCTGTAAAAAAACAAAGGATGCATAGGATGCCCTGCTTTTATGTTTCGCTTTGCTGGACTATATGAGTTATAATTACTCATAAAATGGCTTACCCTTTGAAGTAAGCCATTTATTTTTTTATTCAGATTAAAAGAATTCTGGATCGTTGCATGTAAATCGAAAAATTCAAGCTATATAAATAGTTTAGGAATTATGGGAATACTAATTGGTGAAAGGAGATGTTTGTATATGTATCTAAAATATTCAACGGGGTTCTTAATAGCATCACTTATCCAAGCAGGAATAATTTTATCAACAGAATCACTTGGTCTATCTACTTTAGGAGCAAAACTAACTGCTGTACAGCTCTTAATTCATATAATAGCAGGTCAAGTAGTCGGCTATATACTCCTATTTATTATGAGAAAGCTTGAAGTCTTTAGCGCATCTAATGTTTGGATAATTGGAAGTATTACAGGAATTACTGCCTGGTTTATCCTATTAACTACTAATTCCGCGCTTGGTAAGGTTAATGCACCTTGGACTCAAGGATTCTCAACAATTCTATCAAGTGTAATTGCCTTCATATCATTTGGTATTATAGCAACCTATATAATAAAAAATTATGATAACAAAGAATTTGAAACCTAATTCTCATTTTCAAAATAGATACTAATACTGGTATCTATTTTTATCAGTACACTTCGATAGTAACAATTTTTTCACATATGCGTCTTAAGCAGAACTATTGATACTAATTTCCACATCTATTCTATCTCCACAACCCTACACATATTTTTACGGTCGACATATTTCCTTAATAAATAAAAATAAGGATTTTTAAGGTTAAACGGCACTGCCAGATATTGGGCAGAAAATCCTCCAACCTTGAAAACCCTTTATTTATGAATGATTTTAGTATAATTATTCTTTCACTCTTGACATCAAGTCAACACATCAACATGGCTCGACTGGACTTTTTTAATTACAACAATAGCACATTTTCAATCTATTGGTTCGGTAGATACAGTCCACAGTTTTTACCTGTTCGGTAGATGCAGTCAACCCCAATTGTCCGTTTGGTAGAACGGTTAACGGTGAAAGGTTATTTTACAAATACCTTTACCATTAGTGCGTATAATCAATAATCTTTATTATTTCTCCAACCTTCTTTTCAATTGCAGCCCTCATCTGTTGTGCGTACGGGCATGCGAATCCAATAGGATTTCCTTTTGTTATACATGAAGCCAAAACAATAGTATCTGCACCTCGTTTTACCATTTCAGCCGCTCTGGTTACTGCCTTTTTCCCAGGACAACCGCCACAAGTGTTCACTCCAATAACTTCTATATCCTCTTCTATACCTTCAAATGCGCATTTCTTCTCTTTCATCACTTTAAAATCAGTTGTTCCGGGGCACATATCCTCAGTTTGCATACATCTAATTAATCCAACTTTCATTAATAAACCTCCAATTCTATATGTACGGTAGTAAAAAATAGTACTTGCACTAATTATACCGTGCAAGCACTATTTCACAATACAAATGTGCTATTCTATTCGCCGCATTCATCATGATGCTGATGTTCATGACAAACGGAACCAGTCGATTTTAAGGAACCCTGCAGGTACGCTTCTACCACATCCTTAGCGTTACCTTTTGCTCCGACAATAACCTCGATGTTCCTTTCATTAAATATCTCGACTGCACCTCCGCCCATACCACCGCTGATAATGACATTTACACCACGATCGGCAAGAAAATTAGGCAAGAATCCAGGTCTATGTCCAGGGTTAGCAATGGTTTCGCTTTTGAGAATTTGATTATTTTCGGTGTCAAAAATCATAAACCCTTCGCAATGTCCAAAGTGCTCGGTCACCATTCCGTTTTCGCTTGCTACTGCAATTTTCATCATTTAACTTTCCTCCATTTTTTCTAATATTTTTGCAACCGGCTCAAGCCAATTGCCATCGAAAAGCTCTATCATACCCTTGTCACATGCAGCTGAAATTTTCGGGTCAATAGGTAATTTAGCGAGAACCTTTAAATTATGTTTATCAGCAACTTCTTCAATATGGCTTTCGCCAAATATCTGATAGTCCTTGCCGTTATCAGGACATTTAAAATAGGACATGTTTTCTACCAGACCGATAATAGGGATATTCATCATCTCGACCATCTTAACAGCTTTTGAAACAATCATGGAAACAAGTTCCTGTGGGGACGTCACAACGATAATTCCATCAACAGCAATGGATTGAAATACCGTAAGGGGAACATCGCCGGTGCCCGGCGGCATATCGATGAACATAAAATCCACATCGCTCCAAATAACATCTGTCCAAAACTGCTTTACTGTGCCGGCAATAATTGGTCCTCTCCATACAACCGGGTCAGTGTCGTTTTCTAAAAGCAAATTGACAGACATAACATCAATCCCGGTCTTTGTTTTAACAGGGAATAGGCCAAATTCACTGCCTGAGGCTTTCTCCCTGATACCAAAGGCTTTTGGGATAGAAGGCCCTGTAACATCCGCATCCAGAATAGCTGTATGATAACCCATTCTGTTCATGGTGACTGCAAGCATAGAGGTAACAAGTGATTTGCCGACTCCTCCTTTGCCACTGACAATACCAATGACCTTTTTTACACTGCTCATCTCGTGCAGTTTTTCGGAGAAGTCCGTTTTTTGTTCTTTTCTTTCTGCACAGTCCTCCGAACAACTGCTGCAGCTTTGATTGCAATTTTCGCTCATATTCTTGCTCCTTTTATTTAGATTGTAATTTCACTGCCTGCTGAAAGGTAATAGATGCTATCATCCATAGCAGCTTTTAGCCTTTTATAAGGCTCTAGACCTGTACAATGACAGGTGTAAAATTTTGCTTTTGTACCCATTAGGTATTTACCAATTCTATCTATTATTTCAGAGTCCTCATTGCCGCCAGAGCGGCTGGAAAGATGAAATCCGCCTATTACATAGTTGGGCATTCGCCCTTTAAGTGTGTGAAAATGCTCAAGAATATTTATAATGCCATTATGGGCACAGCCAGTTACTAATAGGGTTTTCCCGTCTTCCTCTACCACGAGGTTCTGTTCATGTGCAAAGGTATCATCGATCGTTTGCCCCTTATGCTCCATGAGCAAACCACCGTTTGATTTTGGACGCGGCTCTCTTTGGGCAATATTCGAGAATACTTGGATTCCACTGTTAATAAAGAAACAGTCTGATGTGAGGACAATTTGTTTGTTTTGTTTCAGATTTTCATCAAGACCTATAAAATCCAATTCATCGTTTGGACGGATCGCATAGTGCTTTCCAAAAGCGAGTCGATGTAGAAATACCTCGACTTTTGTGTTTTCTTTCAAAAATGTTTTTAGCCCTCCGCCGTGGTCATAGTGCCCATGTGAAATCACAAGAAAGTCAACATCAGCAATATTCACATCAAGCTTTTTTGCATTTTGAAGAAACAGCTCGCTTGCACCAACATCAAACAATATTTTATGTTTCTTTGTTTCTATATACAGGCTAAGGCCATGCTCGCTGCCAAAGTCTTTTGATATCGCTGTGTTTTCAACCAAAGTTTTAATAAGCATGACTTTAACCTCCACCTTGTTCAAAGAGTAGATTCATTGTTTTGTGGTAAACCTCTTTAACCGCCGTTCCCGATGTGCAGTCGATGTCTACAATGGTTTGACCATTATTAATAGCTTTAACTGCGTTTGAGTCAAAGGGTATACTGCCGATATAAGGAAGACCTTGTTTATTACAAAACTCTTCAATCTTCTCTGTGTTTACAATATTGGTATCATATTTGTTTATACATACTGCTGTCTTGGTTCCGAATTTCGCCGCTGTTGTTATAATGCGCTCCATATCGCTGATACCTGATATGGAAGGTTCTGCGACTATCAAAACCATATCCACGCCACTAAGTGATGCAATGACAGGACAGCCTATTCCGGGAGATCCATCAATAATGGCCAGCCCAGTATCAACTGCTGCCGACTTCATTTGTTTTTTCACCTCAGTGACAAGCATTCCAGAGGTACCACTGCCCATTTTAAGCTGTGCCGTTGAAAACACTTTTTCCCGATCAGAATACAGCATCAGCTCTCCGGCCACTGCCGGTACCAAAGTTATCGCTTCCGCAGGACAAACATATGCGCAAACGCCGCAGCCTTCACATGCAAAAGGATCAACCTTATAGTGCGACTCTGCTTTGATCGCGTCAAATCGGCAGTTTTGCCTGCACTGATCGCATTGGGTACACAGTTCCAGATTTATCTCCGCTTTTGGCAACCCATAATAGTCTGTTTTTTCCGGTTCAACATTCCATCCGGTTATTAGGTGCAGGTTAGGTGCATCTACATCACAATCCGCATATGCTTTGGCGTCAGCAAGCTTTATAAATGCACTTGCTATTGTGGTCTTTCCAGTGCCGCCTTTTCCACTAAGGATTAGTAGTTGTTTCATTACACTGCACCTCCTTTGCCACTGTTTTCAGCAGAGAAGAAAACAGTTCTCGGTACTTTTCATTTTTATTAACGGCAATTTCCGCATTCGAGTTCAAGGTTCCAAGTTCATTGTCAAATGGAATCCGCCCTAATATCTTTATATTATTTTCAAAACAAAACTTCTCTGCTGGGTTTTCTTCATCCAAGCATTTGTTAAGAATCACCCCAAATGGCTTATTAAATAACTTGACCAGATCGTATACCATATTGAGGTTATGAACACCAAACAATGTCGGCTCAGCTACCAATACACAATGGTCCGCATCTTTGATGCTCTCCATTACGATACAAGCGCTTCCTGGAGGGCAGTCAATAAATGTCTGTTTATTTGCTTCCAAATTTTTCTCGGTAAGCAGCTTTTTTATGATAGGAATGCCCGTAGCTTCACCGGTGTTCAGTATTCCTGTCCATACCGTTACTTCGTCGGAAATCCCTTTTTGTACTTTGCCAATAACCTTTGCTTTCTCTGTTAGTGCCTTTTCAGGACAAACCAAGATACAGCCACCGCAGGAGTGGCACACATCGTCAAAGACAATCAGTTTGTTTTTAATATAGGCGAGGGCGTTAAAGTTGCAAAAATCAACGCATTTTCGACACCCATTGCATAATTCTTCATCCACTTTTGGAATCTTTACTGATATTTCTTCCTCCCTGACTCCTTCAGGCTTAAAAAACAGATGTCCATTCGGCTCTTCTACATCACAGTCTATATATGTGGATTCCTTCGATGCCGCAGCTAAATTCACTGATACCAGTGTCTTTCCTGTGCCGCCCTTGCCGCTAAGCACAGCTATTCTCATATTAATTGCCCCCGTGTCCATGAAATCCGGCATGAATTTCATCAAGCAAATGAAGTTTGCCGGCAATAAAAGCATCAATATTATCTTTGGCTGAAGTAGTTGCCGTTTTATAAATTTTGATTTCAGCGGGTTTTAACACGTCAGCAGCATTTTCTCCTAAGCGGGGAGTTAGTAAAGCATTTGCTTTGTTATCCACTATTATTTGTGCAGCTTTAATCCCTGCACCTCCTGTGCTTGCCGCCGCACTGTTGTCAATAAATATACTTTCCTTGGTTTCTACATCATAAATAAGAAAATAGGGAGTACGTCCAAATGATACACATACATTCGACTCCAAGGTTTTCTCATCTACTGGAATTGCTATTTTCATAAGAATCCTCCGTTCTATTTTTGTTTAAATAATTCTCAATTGCGTTGCGTAGCGCACTCACACCTAAATTTGAGCAATGAACCTTATTTTCAGTAAGTCCATCTAAAGCCTGGATAATATCTTCTTCCGTAATATTCAATGCTTCGTCTAAGGTTTTGCCCTTTGCTAATACCGACGTCATACTGGATGTTGCAATTGAAGCACAACACCCAAACACAAGATAGCTGATTTCCTCAACACGATTATCTTTTACCTTTAAATAAACGGTCAAATAATCTCCACAGGAAGGATCACCGTAGCTTCCTTCAGCATTTGCATCCGGCATACTATGGGCATTTTGTGGGCACATAAAATGCTCAATTACTCTTTCTGAATATATAATCAACCACCTCGATCCGCATCATCTGTAAAACATCTACCACGCCTATGCCTGTGGCAACCACGGCCACAACCATTCCCTAACCCTTCACAAAGCCGGTATTCACCGCCCTCAATCAGTAATACCTTTCCATTTACTAATGATTCAGCCAGCTTTTTTCTGGCTTCGATATAAATGCCTTGAACGGTGCTACGAGCAATATTCATTTGCTTGGCGCACTCTTCTTGAGTGAAGCCTTCCAAATCGATAAGTCTTATAGTTTCATACTCATCTACTGTCATGTTTACATGGTTTTCTGCGTCGGCAGACGAATCAAGAGGCCCGAATTTATTGCTCTCAGGCAAACAGCAAACTTTTCTCCACTTTACTGGTCTCGCCATAATTCATCACCTCCATCCTAATCAGAAATAACCAGAGCGTCCTCCGGTTATCCCTGATGCCCATTATAGGTTCTCCAATTGCTTATCAATAACTTCAAGTCGATCTTGCAACATGGTTTTCTGTTCATTCAGCAGCTCTTTTTGTGTTTTTGAGGAGGCCTGGTTAATCGCAGAACCTCTACCAAAACCGCGACCGAAACCGAAACCGCGTCTGCAAGCAAGTCCAAGACCTATTCCCATTCCGAGACCAGCTCCATACTTTACTGCATTAGCACCTGTGCAAAGCCCTAAACCTCTTCCAGTCATTGATCCCGCACCCATTGGGCCGGTTCCATCCCTTCTTGGCATCTTTTCACCTTCTTATAATTTATGACATATGCCATCTATTCTTATTATACTCTGTTTATGGCATATGTCAATAACTTTCGAGTAAATTTAATAGAAAATTCAAAAAAAACCGTCAATCAAGGAAATTCCTCAAGTGACGGTCAACGCTTTATTTTATTTTGTTGGGGCTGGTGCTTTTACAACAATCAATTCCAACGTGTCATCATTCAAATTTTTAACGTTCATCTTTGTATTTACAGGTATTTTTAGTAAAGTACCATTGGAATACTTATGAATTTCCTGGTCATTAAGGCCAATAGAAAGTGTACCTCTTACTACGGTCATATAAACATTAGAATTTGAAAAATGCTCTGGCAATCCTTCATTTTTGTTAAAAATCATGTGCAGATAATGAAGGTTATCATCATAAATAACCTTTTCTACTGCTTTTTCGTTGCCAGTTGATATTTTATATACTTGCTCAATCATTTTATCATCCTCCTAGTATTTAAATCATATCATAAATTTAATATTATTATATGTAACTTAGTCACAACACAAAACGATTATATCTATTTTGAGTAGTAAATGGCATCTTTCGAACATACTTGTTGACAATATGAAATACTGCCGGCTTATATCTAAGCGTTATAAGCACCGAAACCACTAACCAAATTAGTAAGATAGGAATATTTTTATGTAACAATTTTTGTGCAAGCAACATTATTGCTACGCTACCCACCAATGCGAACCATGCAAATTTTCCAGAGCTAAGCCACTTGGAAGAATTAACCGTCTGTAGCTTTAGCTTTTTTGAGAGCCATTCTGTTGGAATCATCAACGTATTCATCGGACAGACATAACCACAATATACTCTGCCAAATAGCAATGCTACTAAGAGACTTACCGCATATAATGCAATCCAAAGCATCATTTTACCGTTAAGTAATAAAAATATGAATAGCGCAAAAAATAAAACACGTATTGTAGTAATAATATACTTCATATGATCCTCCACCCATTTATTGAATTTTTAATATTATAACGCTATAATATTAAAAAGGGTGTTACCTTGGTAACACATGGGAGATTCTATATGACTAAGAATATTAATTTAATCAGAAGTACAGCACTGATAAAATCTTTATCAGATGAGGATATACTTACTAACGTTAAAAATGGAAAGTTTAAAGTTACATCTTATAAGAAAAGTAGCGTTGTTCATTTTGATGGAGAATTCGATACAGATTCGATTACTCTTTTGAAATAATGTAAACCTTATTGCTATTCCAGAGAAAACCGCCAACCAAGACGATGATTTATCTCCTGATTGACGGCCTGTCTTTAAGCTATGTTTATACTTCTACTTCAATTCCCGACTTAAACCTTACAACCACGTTGCTTTCAAATACATTTACCTTCTCAACAAGGAGCCTTACCAATTCTTCATCGTAATCAAGGCTCTGGTCAGCGTAGTTTGAAATAATAAACTTTTATTGCTTTACAGTAAAAAACCGCCAATCAAGAGAATTTATATCCTAATTGACTGTCGACCACAAACATTTATTATCAGTGTTATCTATAGTATCTTTATTTCAGGTCTAATTATATTAAACCTTACGATTAATTTAATGCTGTTAAATTGAATTTTAACAGCATATTGGAAAATTTTATAATTCCATATAATTTTGATATATTCCAATCAGCCTTATGATGTGTCTAATCATATCCAAAATATAAGGTGAACAGTAAAATGTAGTAGGGTGAAATAAATCATGATACGCAAAGTCGAAAAATACGATTTTAAGACTTTCGGTCAAGCCATAAAAGCAGCACGTAAAGCAAAGGGATTATCAAGAAACGAATTAGCGGATCAAATTCACATTGCTCCTCGCTATATTGCGTCCATCGAAAATAGTGGACAGCACCCAAGCCTTCAAATCTTTTATGAACTTGTTACTCTTTTAGATGTATCGGTAGACCAATTCTTTTTTCCAAATAAAGAAACAGATAAATCCACGCAACGTAGGCAGCTTGAAAGTCTGCTTGATGATATAAGCGACAAGGGTTTGCAGATTGTTACCGCTACAGCAAAAGAGGTTAAGGAAGTCGAAACAGAGGACGAATGAATGTCCAAAACACAGTCAAATAATGAATGAAGAACGTTGCAGCCGATACAACCTTGCAGCGTTTTTCTTTGCTCTTGTCACGTTAAGATTGGCTTCTCCATTGGTATTGATATCATAGATTAAGTAACGTGGCAAGCAGGGCAAGGTGGTACACACCTTGCGATTTTGCTCAAAATTCCCTTACGGTATTTTGGGCAAATCTGCTTGTTGGGGAGTTCCCCAATCCCCACTGAACACACAATAAATTGTGTGGCTACGCTCCCTTTGGGAGCTGAAAAATCACAGGAGAGATTACCTCTGTTCCTGTGATTTTTCTTTTTCCTTCTCCGATATATTCTCGCCTAAAAGACGGTCAACATTTGCCTTTGCATTCAGTATATCCTGCATTTCTTTTTTAGTGGAATGATACTTCCCATAAGCTTTTTTCTTTTCAGAAAGCAGTTTGGAATATTCCATTTGCAGAGCCTTAACGGTAGGTAATTTCTTGCCCTCTAAGCTGTCAAAAGCCGCCTTTGCCGCTTTATGCAAAAGCAAATCAGCAGTATGCTCTTCATAGAATTTTTTGGAGTATCCTGCCTTGCGGTAAGCCATGTAAACCTCACGGGTTTTGGAATAATTGATGATATGGGTTTTAAGGCTTACTATCTCTGTCATACGCTTTTCGGCAGCTTTAATTTGAGCCGATAATTGATTGAAATTATCTGTAACAGCCTTTGCCTTTTTATCCAAATCTTCATAAGAAAGCAGATTATTTTCCGTTAGAAAATTAATTGTCTGTGCCATCTGTTTTAGGTTAAAAATCTTTGCCCACCGTTCATAACCAGCACCTTTTCCAGCCTGCAATTTTGCTTGTATATCTACTAAAAGATTAACATGAGATTGTGACTTTTCAGTTGCTCTTTTTCTATTAACAAAAGGTTTGTTCCCGTCAATGACAGCCTTGATTTCTTCCTCAGAATATCCACTCCCTAAAGAACGCAGGCGAATGAATTTTTTTTGATTTTCACTCTTAAAACTGATGTGCATTCCCGTCTTGATTTCATATCCTTCCAGTTTCATTTCTGATAAGAACGTATCAAAATCGGCAGGCTTTTTTCTAAGGGTTTCATCTATAGCAAGCCTTAACTTTTCAGAGTGAGAAACAGGCTTTTTATCTCCAAGCCATTTACCATAATGGTTTTTTCCTCGCTTTGGATTTTCAACAATAGACAGTCCGTTTTCAAGGCAAATGCGGTCAGATATTTTACGAATTGCTCTGCCTGAACCTAAAAAATCACGAAATTTTTTGGTGCAGTCCAGTGAGGTGGAATTAAAAATTATGTGGTTATGAATATGAGCCTTATCTATATGGGTAGCGACAAAAAAAGCATGATTGCCTTTTGTAAACCGCATACCCAATTCATAGCCTATTTGATTGGCAAGCTCCGGCGTAACTTCTCCCGGTTTAAAGGATTGGCGTATCTGATAAGCTATTACATCGTTTGCTTGTTCTCTACCTGTAATGTCAGAGTAAATTCGCTTAGATAAAAGAAATTCTCCCTGCACGGTTTTAGGGTCACACTCGTAAGAGCTGATGTATTCGCCATCATTTGTTTTGTTAGTATTTTTCGCATAATCTGTGCGATCTGCAAGACAATCAGCAATAGACTTTCCTTTGTTTTGGTGCATAGAAATTAAGCGTGTTGTTGCCAATCAAAACACCTCCTTTAGTCAAATATAAAAGCACTTAGATATATGAATCCAAGTGCCTAATATATTAAGATGATAGGTATTCATCCGTAATATGGTATAGAAAGTCAAATATTTCATACAAATATGAAATGCTTTCTTTTAATGATAAATAGTCAATCGAATGACCGCTTGTAAAGTATAAATCATTATCGGTACTAATTAAATATCTCCAAACTTCTGCGTTTTGATCTGTTTGCTTTTCAGATGGATTTGTTCTTTCGAAATCTCTTTGATCTGCCTCTTGAAATTCTTTGAGCAAAAGTCTGATTTTAGTAAGGCTTATATCGGCTAACGAATAAGGTATAAAATCAATTTTGTTCCTTTTGACCTCTTCAAGAGCGGTTTCATTATTTATAAATCCATCTATAACTTCTGTTTTTACTTCATCCCAAAGAGTTATTAAGTTATGTCCACCTTTGGGTAACTTTCCCCAACACCGTAGATAAATATGTTTTAAAAAAATTTCCAAACTATGTCGATAAGAGAATAAAATAGGGAAGATATATGTATCTAAAGTTTTAATATTTCCACTTTCTAAGGCAATTCCCACTAAATCATCTGCACTATTTTTATACCCCTCTCTCAGACCATATAAAGCTGAATCTTTATCTTGCCAACCAAAATGAGCTGATTGTTCCATGATTTTACTTTCATAAAAGATTTTCATACTGCCCTTCTCCTTCATAAATTATGTCCTTCTCTTAACAATCTGCATCATCAAAAGTACTCATAACTTCCTTTTCTATCTCATCCAAAATCTCTTTAATATATTGTGAAACTACTACATAATCTTCAATTATTCTCTTAAGCTGAAAAACAGGATGATGTTTTAGGTTCATATCAAAATCACTCATTACAGCAATATTGGGAGAGTTTCTATGTATCATTTTATTCCTAAGGTCATTGACAAAGGAATGATTACCTTTCCACTCTCCTTCACAATCCGTATTATCATCTTGTTCAATATATTCATAAATTTCTGCTGCCTTTATCCTGAATTTATCCCCATAATTTTTAGTAGGACTAAATATTTGTTTGTAATAAACTTTCTCTTTTGGAATATCTACATTGTAGAAAAGTCTATATAACTGTGCCAACATATCCCACAAACTTGAGGTGCGAAACAAAGCATTTTCAATATAATAAAAAGCAAGTCCTTCTTCTTCCGAATCCGTTCTAATCAGACTAAAGTCATTTTTCATGGAGTCAGAATATGCATATTTGATAGCTTCATCAAATGACATTTTAATTTTCCAGTCCAAATCTTTCAGAGTATCATATATCGTTTTGTACTGCATCAGTTTTCCAAAGGGAGCTTCATTATCATTTGCAGAAACTACTCCAAACAAAAATCTATCTTCACCAATCATTACCTTAAAACGATTTGAATTGTAGGTTACCTCTGATAACTTGCTTTGAAAATAGAGTATTTCACTATCTTTTTGATTTCTCATTTTCTTTCCTCCAAAATAAAACAATTTAATATGTTTTAACGTTCTGCACTTAAATTCCAATTTTCAAAAATAATTATACTATACAATATCTTCAAAATCATCAATAGTTTTTAATAAGAAATAGCAAAAGAGCCCACATAGAACAAGGGTCAAGATAAACGGCTTTGCCGCCCTTGTTCTACGCTGGTACTTCTGCTTTGTGGCAACTAAGGGAGAAAGCCTAAAAGTGCTTTCGCCCTTTCATCATTAAATAGATTTTAACCGTTCATTGACTGACTGTAATTTTCCGATAAGCCATCCGGCAAACAAGGGTATTCCATAAGGACTAATAAGGAAGGCAAGTACCATTGCTTTTATTCCGTCCTGTAACTCGCCCAAGAAAATCATAATACCAAGTGCTAAGGCAAATAGGATTAATGCCAGGATAGAGAGCAGCATTGTTCCAAACATACAAATGAACTCACAGATGAGCAAAATAACAGTCAATATTAGGGTAATAGGGAATAATAATATTTTAAGCAGTATCCGCATAATGAAATCCTCCTTTTCCATTGGTACGTTGTATAGGGAAAAGATACCAGAGAAAAGAAACATTGTCTATGATAGAAATTTTAAATAGTGGAAAGTCGGGATAATATTTCATCTGACGTATCCCAAAGTTTATCATAGCTTTCCCGCAGTGCCTCCAAGTCCTCAATATAAATATTGCCTGTCTGATGAACACGCTTTGTAAGTTGGTTTAGACTGTTGCTGGTGCGGCGAAGCAAGGTAACAAGCTCCCGTATATCGGACAAATCAAGATGGATAACATAGCCGTCCACTGCCATTTTACGCAGATATGCTCCCAAATTCTTTGTGCCAAGCTGTTCCATCTTTTCCTCTATCAGCTTTCGTTCCTGCTCTGATACCATGAAGTGCAACTGTATATTTCTTTTTCGCTTTGCCATTATAAAACCTCCATATATCTATTTTGTTTTTCCTTGCCCTCTCTGCTGACCTGTGAGGACTGTTTCAGGCTATCTAATACCGATGGACGCTCTCTTTTGGAAACCCGCCTGTCAGCCTGTTCCTGCGGCTTAGAAACGCTCATGTTCAGCTCCGCATCGAGGACAGCAAGACGAGAAACCTTATCTTTTAATTCCTGCTCCTGTAGGAACAGTTTGCCGACCTCAGATTTTGCCGCATCCTGCTGTTTGTAGAGATTGTCAAGCTGATCCATAACAGCCTTTAACCTGTCAGGCATAGCGGCAAGAGCATTGTCAATACGAGTGAGATTTCCCCTTGCATCCATACCAAGCTTTGCTATATGGCTCATCGCACCCTTTAAGATAAGCTGAAATTCATTATAAAAACCGTCATAAGACAGGTGCATAGTAAATCCTCGGTAACTGCCAATTTCCATAGGGTCTTTTCCTTTCACTTCTTTGCAAGCCTCAAGGAGAGCAGCTCCCGCATTGTCCTTATCCGTCAGGGTATCGCCTTTAATTATCATCGGCAAAAATACACCCTCGGCAGGCGTATTCTCGGCAAGGGTCTTTAAGTCCTGCTCAAAGCCTTTGATAAAGCTTTTGTTCTTCTCAATATTTTCAGGAAAATATTTTAATAAGTTATCCTCCAAACGGTACTGATTACTTTGGTGGCTTGCTTTTAAGAGCTTGAGCCTTGACACCTCAATGTCCAAGTCCATCTTTTCCTTGATTTTTGGATTGCCGGCACACAGAGCCTTAATTTCCGCATAGGACAATGCCGCTTCATCTACATCTTCACAAGAACGGACAGGGCTTTTGGAAGTCATAATCTGCGAGATAAACTTCTGCTTATTTTCTATGGTCTGCCACAGGTAGGCATCAAAGGTTGCCTCTGTCACATAGCGGTAAATGTTCACTTCCTCGTTTAAATTTCCCTGTCGTTCAATTCTTCCGGAACGCTGTGTCAAATCCCCCGGACGCCAAGGGCAGTCAAGGTCATGGAGTGCCACAAGGCGGTCTTGGATGTTCGTGCCTGCACCGCATTTTGCGGTACTGCCAATCAGCACTCGGACATCACCGCTACGCACCTTTGCAAATAACTCCTTTTTTCTGACTTCCGTATTTGCCTCATGGATAAATGCTACCTCATGGGCAGGGACACCTTTTTTAATCAATTTCTCCCGTATATCATCATAGACATTGAATGAAGTATCATGGGTAACTACCTCATCAGGCAAGCTATTCTCCAAAGCATGGAGTTCCACACCATTTATGGTTTGGTTTCCTGCCTTTGCCGCTTTTTGTTCCTGTGCCGCAGCCTTGCCCTTTGGAGTAGAAATATCACAGAATACAAGCTGTGTCAGCCGTTCTGATATACCCTTATCCCAAATGTGGTAGATATTATCGACACAGGCATTTACCTTGCTACTTTCGTCATCGGGAAGAAGTGGGTTAATGATACGTTGATCAAGTCCTAACTTCCGTCCATCAGAAGTGATTTTCAGCATATTGTCAACAGAGGGGTCAACCTTGTTTGCATGAACCTCGGCGGCTCTTTCCGATAAGTCCTTTACCATTTCCTGCTGTATCTCCGTAGGCTTTACTGCAATGGTATGATAGTTAGTTTTTGGAGTAGGCAGGTTTAACTGGTCGGCAGTTTTAATATCCGCAACCTCTTTGAACATTGCCATAAGTTCGGGCAGATTAAAGAATTTTGAAAATCTTGTCCTTGCCCGATACCCTGTACCTTCAGGGGCCAGTTCGATGGCGGTCACAGTTTCTCCGAATGTACTTGCCCAACTATCAAAGTGAACCAATCCGTTACGCTGGAGTGTGGAATATTGCAGATACCGCATCATGGTATAAAGTTCAGTCATAGAGTTTGAAACAGGCGTACCTGTAGCAAATACAATTCCCTTGCCTCCTGTCAGTTCATCCATGTAACGGCATTTCATAAACATATCACTGGACTTTTGGGCATCAGTGGTGGACAGTCCTGCCACATTCCGCATTTTCGTGTATAGGAATAGATTCTTGTAATTATGTGCCTCATCTACATAAAGCCTGTCAACGCCAAGCTGTTCAAAGGTTACAACATCATCTTTCCTTTGCTGTGACTGTAATTTTTCCAACCTTTGTTCTAATCCCTTTTTTGTCCGTTCCAACTGCTTGACGGTAAACCTTTCTCCGCCGCTTGCCTTGACTTCCTCAATTCCGTCTATGATTTCATCAATCTGCTCACGGAGCAGGCGTTCCTGCCGTTCAAAGGACATGGGAATACGTTCAAACTGGCTGTGTCCGATAATAACCGCATCATAATCGCCTGTGGCTATCCTTGCACAGAACTTCTTTCTGTTCTTTGTTTCAAAATCTTTTTTCGTGGCCACCAAAATATTGGCGGCAGGGTAAAGCCTTAAAAACTCACTCGCCCATTGCTCGGTCAAATGGTTTGGTACGGCAAAGAGAGGCTTTTGGCAAAGTCCAAGCCGCTTGCTTTCCATAGCGGCGGCTACCATCTCAAAGGTTTTGCCCGCACCTACCTCATGGGCAAGTAATGTATTATCTCCGTAAAGAATATGAGCAATGGCATTGACCTGATGTGGTCGGAGCGATATTTCAGGATTAATCCCCACAAAGTTGATGTGCTGCCCATCATACTCACGGGGGCGAATAGAATTAAACTTCTCATTGTAGGTTTTTACTAAAGTCTGCCGTCTGTCTGCATCTCTCCAAATCCAATCCCGAAATTCGCCCTTGATAGCCTGTTGTTTTTGCTGTGCCAAAGTGGTGGCATCTTTATTCAGCACACGCCTTTCCTTACCGTCGGGATCTGTCACAGTGTCATAGATACGCACATCACGCAGATTTAAGGTGTCCTCTAAAATACGGTAGGCATTGGCACGGTCTGTACCGTAAGTGACATATGCCGCCACATTGTTATAGCCAATAGCATTTTTATTGGTAATGCTCCATTCGGCAGTAAAGGGGGCGTATTTTACCTCGATTTCTCCTTGCTGTCTGTATGGGGTATCAAACAATTCATACATAAACTGCTGAATGTATTCCTTGTCAATCCACGTTGCTCCAAGTCGGACATCAATCTCAGAAGCATCAAGGTCTTTTGGCTGTGCCGCTTCTAAAGCCTCCACATTGGGAATGTATCTGTCCGAGGTTTGTGCCGCCAGTTTAGCGGTATACAGTTTTTCCCTTACGTTGCCAGAAAGATATTCATCGGCAGTTACATAGCGAGTGGGACTACTGCTGTCATAGGGCATGGGGATGGGGAATATAATGCCCTTCAAATCATTGGCAAGCTGTTCTCCTGAAAGTCCTGTCAGCCTGCCCATATACTCCATATCAACCTTTGCTTTTTCAGCAATGGAGAGTGCCAGTGCCTCGCTTGCAGTATCCACCGAATTGACTGCCACACGCTTTTTAATGGTGCGTTTGGTAAACATATCGGCTTTGGCTTTTAAATTTCCGTTTTCATCTATATCTTCGAGGGAGCAAAGTAGATAGTAGGAATTGTCATCACTAAAGGCAAGGCTGTTCCCACGGCTGTTAATCAGTCCGTATTTTTCGGTAAAGCTGTCATAAAGGCGGTTTAGCGTTTCCTGTTCCTGCTTAATGGTTTCTTCGCTGTAATCCTCAAGCTGATAGCGGATAAGATTGCCCACGCACTCCCTAAGTTCTACCATTCCCACAATGCGTTCCATTGCTGTCTGGCTTAAATTCGGCTTTACCATGCGGGAGTTCTCACGATAATAAACTTCTCCATCTACAAGTGTATAGGAAAAGTTCTTTACAGTAGGGTCGGCAGGAATGGAAGTGTCGGTGCTGACTTCCATGTCGGGCAGCTCAGTTTCGGGTATGTTGCCCTCAATGTTGTGGATAGCAGCTTTTAACTGTTCTGCAAGGTCAGAATCAGGAATAGGCGTACAGGTGCTTTCCATTCCAAACTGACCGCTTTTCATTTCCATTGTTCCTAAAATCATTTCAGGGTGGTCGGCAAAATAACTGTTTAGGGCAATGCCATCCTCGTTGGTATCAAGGTGCATCCAATCCCTATCCACATCAATGGGTCTGTCATGCTTTTGCAGAAAAATAATATCACTTGTAACTTCTGTCCCTGCATTTTTCAGAAAAGCATTGTTAGGCAGTCTGATTGCACCGAGCAGTTCCGCCCTCTGTGCAAGATAGCGTCGGACATCAGTACTTTGCTTATCCATCGTTCCCTTTGAGGTAACAAAGGCAACCACACCTCCGGGGCGTACTTTATCCAGCGCCTTTGCAAAGAAATGGTCATGCACCATAAAATTTTTGTTGTCATACCGTTTCTCACTTAATTTATAGTTTCCAAAAGGTACATTCCCGATGGCAAGGTCAAAAAAGCTGTCGGGAAGTTCTGTTTTTTCAAAACCGGATATGGAAATATTGGCTTTGGGATATAGCTGTTTTGCAATCCTGCCTGTAACGCTGTCCAGTTCAATTCCATATAGGCGGGAACTTTGCATACTGTTAGGGAGCATACCGAAAAAGTGTCCTGTCCCGCAGGCAGGCTCTAAAATATTGCCTGTGGTAAATCCCATATTCTCTACTGCATCATAAATCGCCTTGATAACCACAGGGCTTGTATAGTGGGCATTAAGGGTAGAGGCTCTTGCCATATTGTATTCATCTTCGGACAGCAGGGATTTTAATTGTGTGTATTCATTGCTGAAACTGTTGTTGTCCTTGTCAAAAACCTCGGATAAGCCGCCCCAACCAACGTAATGGGATAAGATTTCCTGTTCCTCTTTTGTAGCGGTGCGGTGTTCTTTTTCTATGGTCTGTAAGGTAGTAATAGCAGCTATATTTCCCGCAAACTTTTCACGCTTGCTGCCCTCGCCTAAATGATCATTTGTAATGCGGAAGTTCTCAGCCTTTTCCTGTAGGACTTCAGATTGCGGGTAACATTTCAAAAGTCTTAAAAAACTCTCCCTGCTCTCTGCTCTAAGGACTGGATAGAAAAGAGATGGATCAAGCAGCGTCACTTGATAGTCCGTGATTTCCTCAATAATAAAGGGCGTACCATTTTCAAGATAGACGGTATCGCCCTTTTCAAATGGTATTATTTTGTTTTCTTCTATCTGTTTTGGTATAACTTCGGTTTCAGTTTCAACATCTAAATCATGGATAGATGGGATATGTTCCTGTTTAGCAGAAAAATTTCCTTCAGCTATGAGCTGACCAATACGCCTTTGTACCTTTGTCCAAGGTAGTTCAAGGGATAGTCCGTCTTTTTTAACGAGAAAGTTCAGGAGATTGCCGCCATACTCATTTTTTAGCCATTCAGCAGTAGTACGCTCACGGGCATGGGTTTCCATGTAGTCCGCAACACGCTGTTTACTGTCTGCATTGCCATTCCATGCCTGTAATGCGGTATCAATATCTTCCGGTGTAATTTCTTTTATTTGTGGTGCGGCATCGGCTTTTGATTCTACCTCGTTTTCAGTTTCAACCGTTGTTTCAGCTTGTGGCTCATGGACAGGTACCAAATTATCGGACTCTGCTATGGGAGAGGGAGCAGGCGGTGTTTTCACAATTCCTGCTTTCTCATTTTGCATTTGGGCAAAGCGTTCTTTTTCTTGGGCTGTCAGATAGCGGTCATTGGAAATCAGATAATCAATCCGATTCGCAACTTTAGTCCAGTTTAAAAGCAATTTATCGTCACTATCTCTGCGAGTGTATAAAATTCCTTTTGCATCATGCCACTGGTTACTGTTGTCTGCTCCGGAAAGAGCATGACTGCTCCCACCAATACCATATTCATTTTTTACAAGATCTTCTTTTTCCTTTGGACTGTTAAGTTGGGTAAAGTATTCATAAATGCGGTATTTTCCATTTTCAAATCCACTCCCTGTTGCAAGCTGCTTATCAACTTCATCTTGTGTGATGAACATTTTAAAATCGGTATAGTCAGAGATTGCAGAAATAAATTCACGCCTTGACAATTTCAACTCCATGAAATCCGAAAGTAATTTTTGTGGCTTGTGGAACTGAAAACGCAAAATCTCCCTGTCATTCTCATAGGCAGAAATGAACCTTTGTAATCCCTTTATCAAAGCATCCGCCTTTTGATGGTCATTTAACAGCTCCGCAATATGCTCGGTAGAATCGGGAAAACCACCCTTAAAAAGTTCCTCATCAAAAAATTCTTCTTTTGCTTTATCAGAAAAATCCTGATGCAGATACCAAAGCCTTTTTGCAAGCTCCAGCTTTTCAAAACTCTCTGCCATATCCAAAGTATCTTGAGGAACGAATTGCCCATCTGTCAGCAATTCTTCAATTCTGTCTGCCACATCTGTCCAGTTGATTACCTGTTTGGAGGGAGCATAAAGGGCAGAATCTCCTTTTGCAAGATGAATCCCATCGGTATGAAACCATGCGGATACCTTTTCTCCATTGATGTAAAGCCCTTTTCCACCTCGGTATTCCTTTTGTAAGAAGTCAACTTTTTCTTTCGGTGTTTTATCCTTTTGATAGAAAGCAACAATTCGTAGCAGGCTGTCATTACGATTACTTCCTGTTCTTAAAATACTGTCAATATCCTCTTGTGGAAAAGAAAAAGCGGAGGTACGAAAAGGCTTATCAAGCCTGCCGTTCTCCGCAATTCTTTGTATCTGTTCCTGCTCCGAGGGGAACAGTGTTAACTGTATATAAGTTCCGTCAGTATCATTTCCTCCGCCTGTGATTTGAGATTGTTCATGTAGCCTACCCATTCCATCTGCTGTTTCATCTTGTCGGGCGAGGTCTGTACTTTCTGTAAGTCCGCCATTATCTGCGTTAGCCTCCTGTTGGCTGTCTGGTCGATTTCCAACAAGTGGGGAAACAGTTTCTCTGACAGGAGCAGGGAATGAAATAGGGGTTTCCTGTGTTCCTGAAGATATTGCTTCCTCATTCTCCCGTATTTGCCCAAGATCTGTTCCTTGCCCACTGTCGGCTGTGTCAATGTGAGGTCGGGTATCAGATAATCCCCGTTCCTGCTGTAAGTGATTTCCTTCATGCTCTTTGCTCCTTTCACGCTCCGTTTTGGTAATGGTAAGAGAAATTTGCCTAAATACCTGTTCTGATTGTTCGCTGACTGCCGTTCCTAACAGGGCAACGGCATCGGCGGTATTAAAATCAAAGATACTTAAAAAATCCTCATGTGCAAAATATCCTTCCGTATCTAATCCGCATCGTTTCATTAAAGCGTATGCAGTGCTTACAGTAGCGGCATCTTCAAACGCCACTCGGATATTGTCCTCGTCGTATTCCTCTAAAAAGCTGTTTTCTATAAGATAACGAATATCGGCTTTGTGATTATCATAATACTCTTTGGACATATTCCTTGCAATGTTGTAAAAGACATCAGAAAGAGTATTGTGCTCTGTTCCATATCTGTCTTTTAACATTTCTAAGATAGGCTCTTTGTGATACTCCTGCATTTCCCAAAGAAATGGGCGGCGGGAATTTTCCCTGCCGCCGGTATCGGAAACATCAAAAACGTATTTTAACCTCATTCTATCGCCGTCAGGGTCAAGCAGTGCAATTCCCTTTGAGCCACGGCGAACATATCGGTTCATGGTATTGTTCCACAGGTCATATTCCGCACAAGCCGTAGCGTCGGGTCTTTGTGCGTAAATCATGAGCTGTTCATGATAAGGGTATTTATACAGCCTTCCTACAGTGGTAAGAAAACCAGTCCAGTTCGCAAGACTTTTGGTAAGACTTTTTGCGGTTTCTTCTGCCAACTGTGCATAGGCCTGTGCTTTGTCTGACATTTTAGTCCTCCTGTTCCTCAAAATCAGCAATCAGCTCTGCTGTAATGCTATCAAACTCATCATCACTCATGGTACTCAGCTTATCTACAACGGATTGGGTCAAATTGAAAAGCTCTTTTTCATCTTGTGCCAAATGTGTCTGCATTTTAGTAAGCTCAGATAGCAATCCTGTTCTTGTGCCTGTGTTGTAAATGCAGATTAAATTAATTTCTTCTACATTAAATTTACTCATATTCATCTCTCCATTTCTGCACTGATAGGTGCTGTTTTTTGTTTTTCTTTGCTTATAGTCGATTGGTTTTTGAGCTGCTCCACAACGGAAATCTTCTTTTCCTTTTTAGCTTCCTTTACTGCAATGCCATCTGAGTTAGATGTAATATAATCTCCTACCTGCTCTAACACTCCTTTTTCCTTGAATGAATACATTTTGTTCTGATTGATTCCATTTATAATCAAATGGTCTAAAACACTGATTCCTAATATCTCCCCAGTCTCCTTTAATCTACGTGTAATGGTTATATCTTCAGCACTTGGATTTATATCTCCAGATGGGTGATTGTGACATAGAATAACAGAATTTGCCTTGTTTATAATGGCATTTCTAAAAACTTCTCTGGGGTGTACGATAGAACTGTTAATGGTTCCAACCGACACTACTTCATGGTCGATTATACGATTTTTAGTGTTTAGAAATGCAACCACGAAAGCCTCCTTATCATATATTTTCTCCATAATTGAATGGAAAAAGGCAGAGGCATCATTAGGGGAACTGATTATTGGATTTCGAGTATTAATGGAGCTGCTCATTCTATATAGATCCAAAAATGCTTGATGTTTCTCTCGCTGAACCGGAGTAGTAAGCAGTTGTGTAGCATTATCCACTAAAGCATTTAAGCCCTTTCTTTGTGCATATTCTATTGCAGCGTCCTCTTTTACTCCTATAATTCTCGCAAATGCTTGAATATAGCGAAGTTCTTCAAAGGCTGGCATCTTTGCCCACCGCCTGACTACTTGCTAAATCCATGAGTAAAAATAAATCCTTCAGCTTTTCCGCATCATCTTCACTATTGGTATATTTATGAGGATTTTCATGTAACGCAATCATATCTTCCGTACTCACTTCTATATCCAAAAGGGTTTTAATTAAATTTTTGATACTCATTTCAATGCTCCTTTCATCGCTCCATTTCTGCACTCGTGTAGGGTGCTGTTTTTTGCTTTTCTTTGTTTGCAACAGATTGGTTCTTAAGCTGTTCCACCACAGAAATCCGTTTTTCCTTTTTATCTTCCCGAATTGCACGAGAGAGATTTAAAAGGGAAATCTGGCCGCCTGCCTTGACTGTCTGTTCCAGTTCTGCCACAGTAGGCTGATTATTGATAATGCCATCAATCTGATTGTAGTTCCGCTCGGTTGACATCTCGGCAGTACGGAGTGGATTGTCCTCATTTCTAACGGCAAATGCATGAGTACCGTTTCCCATGATGTAATAGCTGCCGTTATCCGAAGTGTGATGAACACCATATCCGGCTGCCGACATCTGCTCCTTTGTCATGGAAGTCAAGGAAAAACTCCCTCGTGGTGTATCAATCCTATCTCCCGTCAAGAAACTGTCCGGCACAAGTGGTACAGACTCTAAAAACTTTGTCAGCTTTACGAAGTCAAAACTATCACAGTAATGGTATGTTACAATGCCGTTATGCTTAATGGCAATGATGTCACTGACCGATAAGGAATGACCTTTGAAGTTGTCGGGGTGGTCAATATTGAAACGCTCCCAAAGTTCTTCAAGCCGCTCTCTTGTAGATGCAAAACCTGTAAACTTATCTGAATATACAATGTTGTAGTTATCACGCTCTACTGAAAGACCACGGTTTTCTAATGATTTCAGTCCCTCAAAGCTGTAATCACGATATTTGTCACCGCTTTTGAGCTGATAAATGGCATAGGCATCAGCAGGACTTTCTAAAAATCTCTGCTCCAACTCTAATACAGAGAATCTTTCAGCCGCGTTCAATTCCTCAAAGTCTTTAGAGGCAATCCAGTCAGTACGTTCCATGCCAAAGATTCCGCCATGGTTGTCTATATCTTTCAGGTCAAATGCCATAGCCTCCGTATTGTCCTCATAAAGCAAGTACACTGTTAAGTCCTGTTCAAACAATTCGGTTGCCCGTTCTTTTGTGAGGGGCAGCATTTCATCATATAAGTAACCATAAGAATTACGGTCTAAAATACTTATATCAGGGTCGGGCAGAGGGTAGGTGTGTTCCTGCATTGGTTCATCAGATAAAACCTCAGCCTTTTTAACTGCAACACTTTCTTGCCAAGCCTGATCTGCCTTTTCCGTCAATTCTTCATAGTCAATATCTTTGGCAGTGGAAAAATCCATTGCAGGCTCATCCTCCAAGATATAATCTATTGCCTTATAGATAGAAATATCGGGGTCATCATACACGCCTCCGTCAAGGAGATTGTAGTCCTTATCATAGATAGAGTAATCATAGCCATCTTCGATGGTCTGAATGGAAAAATAGAAATCCCCCATTTGGTAAGCCAGTTCTTTGGGAGCTAACTCCTTGCTTAAAGCTGAAATCTGCTGTTCCACGATATTCTGCTCCACATCAGCAGGAACACCCTCTCCCATATGGTCACTTTGCCACATAATCAGCTTATTATTGATGCTGTTGGCGAGAGTACCTACATTCTGTATCAGTAATTCCAGTTCCCCTGACACCAATTTCCCCTCTGTTCCATAATCAGTCACGATGGCGTTTACCTTATCAGCTGTCAGGTAGTAGGCAGGAAGTTTTTCTTTTTCAGCAGACAGGTCAATACCTTTTTCTTTCACAATCTCTGCAAAGTGCCTGTCAATATCCTCTATGAGAGCAGAGGAAGTTTTGCTGATGGTTTCCAAAGAGGCACGCAGTTCCGGCAAGTCCTTACCCTTACTCCAAGCGGCAATATATCCAAAGCTGTTTTCATCGGTCTTAATTCCATAGTAGGAGCAGACAGCAAAAGAAATGCTTTCTGCCTCAACTTCCTCCGTCTGTCTGCTTATGGGTTTTATCGGCTCGTCATTTTCATCAGACTGTACCTTTTCCTGTCTTTCCTTTTCATAGTTGTGTAGCTTTGAATGGGCAATCTCATGGATTGTAGCTGAAACCGTCTGTATTTCACTCATGCCCTCACGAATGGCGATATGCTGTTTCGTGGTATGAAAGTATCCGTCTGTATCTTCCGGCATTTTTTCAAAGAATAAAGGCACAGGGGAAGAACGCTTTAATGCCTCCATGAAAATCTCAAAATACTTTACATCTCCGGTCAGATTTTCCGCAAGGGTGGGCAGTGGTTTCCCCTCTGTTTGGGAAACATCAAACACCGATACCACCTTATACATTGGAATTTTAATTTCCACTTCCTCCGTCAATACCTTACCATTTGTATCAAGCATAGGAGCCTTTGTCACAGGGTCAACTTTTTCTTGTTCCTTTTTTACCTTATAGGGTGTAGGGGCAATGATTTTAATGCTCCGTTCTCCCTTTTTTACATTCCGGGAAAATTGGTCACGCCATTTATTAAATCCTGCCACAAGGGTGGCATCGGGTTTTTGCATAGCAATGAGTACAGTGTTATTCAGGGAATAGCTGTGAAAGCGAGACATGGTGCGTAGGTACTGCTGATATTTATCGCTTTCAAAAAGCTCTTTTATGCCATTTTCTATGCTGTCCGTAATCTCTTTTAACCGTTCTTTGGTTTTACTGTTATCTGCCATATCATGCTCCTTTCATCGTTCTAACTCTGATTTTTTCATAGGACTTTGAAGTTTTACTGCCTGTTCTTTGGTTTTTCCAAGCTGCTCCATAACAGAGGGTTTCTCTTTTGCAGATGGCTTAAAAATTGCTTGAGGGGATACAAGAAAATCCTTGTGAATATCTCCTTTTCCACAGTAATCATCAAGCCAGAAATCATCGGATTTTATCAAATATCCGGTTTTTGTAAAGTTCCCTAATTCGTCTTTTAAGATATGTTCGCCAAAGGCTTTCGGGTCGATTCCGGCTTTCCATTCTTCGGGCATCTGTACCATACCGGATTTGTAAAGATAGTAGTTACCTAAGTCCTCCGCATTTTTTACACCGTCAATCAAAACATAATAATCCACGTTTGGGGCAAAGTCGATGAATGACTTTATATCCTTAAAAGGGGATATTTCCGCAATGGCCTCCAACTTAGCCAGTTCCGATTGGGGCAGCTCTGATAGACAGAGAGCGAGGTAATTCAACTCGTCAATATCGGTATGAACGGATAAAATCTTATCCAGTCCGGCTACATCTGTTTTAAAATCATCAAGAAATATTTCTTTAAAGTGTGTTCCATCTATGCCAATACGGTCATAGACAGCCTTTATTTCTTCTTTGGTAACAGGGAATGATACCCATTCTCCTAAGTCCCGATCTCCCTCGTCATAAGCTCTGGTGTTTACGGCAAATGCTTTGATTTCTTTACTCATTTACTTCTTGCCTCCTTTCTTTGCAGGAAACTCCATTTTAAAGTTTACATACTGACCACCCGTATCATCAAGAATGATAACAGCATCATAGGTCTTGCCTGTCTTTTCTGAATAGCAGCCTGTAAGAATGGCTTTGCCTTTTTTCAGCAGTTCTGTAGCAATGGCTTTTGTCAAAGCCTTTTTCTTCGCCGTAAAAAACTTGCTTTCTTTCCACAAGGCAAAACCGCAATTCCTGTTTTCACAACAAAAGCCTTTCTTATTTTCTATAACCGAACCTTTACAACGAGGGCATTGCCCAATGCTTTGGATTTTTGATGGAAAAAGAGTATTCGCCTCTTTGATGACTTCATAGGTGGATACAAGGTCTTTTGTCATGTAGGATATACTTTCTAAAAAGGTCTTGGGGGAAAGTGTTCCTCGTTCAATCTGTTTTAGCTGTTCCTCCCATTCGGCGGTAAGTTGTACGGACTTGATTGCCTCCGGTAAAACAGTGATAAGGGAAATGCCTTTTGGTGTCGGAATAAAATACTTTGTCTTTTTCTCTCCTTTACGCTCTGCCAGTCCTGTTTTAATGAGCTTTTCTAAAATCCCTGCACGAGTGGCAGGAGTGCCAATCCCTTTACGTTCCGCATCCTCCATTGCGTTGTTAGCATTTTCCATAGCGGAAAGCAGTGTATCGTCTGTGAAATGTTTAGGTGGACTGGTCTTGCCCTCCTTAATAGTTGCTTTAGCAGAAAAAACTTCGCCCTGGCAGGCATGTGGCAGGGCTGCATCTTTTTCTTCCTGCGTCTGTTCCTTTTTATCAGCAAGGTAGAGTTTTTCAACCGATTTCCACCCATCATCAAGAATGCTTTTTCCCTTTGCACTAAATACAGAACTGTTACACTTTGCTGTTATGACGGTTTCCGCATAACGGCAGCTTTCGCCCACAGCACAAACCAAACGCAGAGCAATAATCCTTAAAATTTCCTGTTCTCCATAAGGCAGAGATTGAATGTCGCAATTCTTTACGCTCATAGTAGGGATAATGGCATGGTGGTCGGATACCTTGCTGTTATCTATGACCTGTTTCATGTTCACAGACGGATTTTGGAGCGAAAAAAATCCTGCGGCGGTTTCTACCACAGCAGGAACAGTATCTTTCATATCCTCCGTTAAGTAGCGGCTGTCTGTACGGGGATAGGTTACAAGTTTCTTTTCATAAAGGTTCTGAACATATTCGAGGGTCTGCTCTGCGGTAAAACCAAGCTGTCTGTTAGCCTCTCTTTGGAGCGTAGTGAGGTCATACAATTTCGGCGGCTTTTCTGACTTTTCCTTCTGTTCCACCGTTTCAATGGTAACATTCTGACCGTCACAGTCATTGCACAGAATCTCAGCCTCTTTTTTGTCTTGAAGTTTTTCTCCCGATACCATAAAACCACCTAAATCAAGCTGTACGGTATAGAATGGTGTTGTACGAAAAGCAGAGATATTTTCCTCACGCTCCACCATCATGGCAAGGGTCGGGGACATCACTCTGCCTACATTTAAAGTCTGACCATAGAGGACGGAAAACAGGCGAGTGGCGTTAATGCCTACAATCCAGTCTGCTTTGGCTCTGCACAGAGCGGACTGGTACAGCAGTTCATAATCTGATCCATTGCGGAGATTACGAAATCCCTCGGCTATGGCACTTTCCTCCATAGAGGAAATCCAAAGTCTTTTAACAGGCTTTTTGCAGGAGAGCTTTTCATATACCAATCGGAAGATAAGTTCTCCTTCACGCCCTGCATCGGTAGCAGCTACAAGTTGTGTAACCTCAGTGCGTTTCATCAGCTCTCCAATAATTTTCATTTGCTTTTCCTTGCCTTTTGAAATGACATACTTCCAATCAGGGGGCAGGATAGGCAAATCCTCATATTGCCACTTAGCATATTTCTCATCGTAGGAATCGGCAGAGGCAAGCTCCACCAAATGCCCCACACACCACGATACAAGGAAGTCCTTTCCCTCCATGTATCCGTCTTTTCTGTCCGTAGCACCGATAACAGCAGCAATGCTCTGTGCCACAGATGGTTTTTCCGCTATTACTAATTTCATTCTTTCACGCTCCTTTCTTCGAGGTTGGGGATAGGTTCGTTATTTGTCTTATCCCTTTTCTCACTTTTTTTATCATTAGGGGCGGGAGTTTTTTTCTCCTGCTCGCACTTAGGCTTTTGCACCATCATTTTTTCATAAACACTGTCAGTGAAGTAGGTCATAGGCTGTCAGCCTCACTTTCTTCCGCTCCCTCGACTTCATACTCTTTCTCATATTCGCCCTCGTCAGTGTCCTCATCATCCTCAAAGTCATATTCCTCCAGTGCGGTATTACCTTTGGTATTCGGCTTATTTTTTAGCACCTTGAAATAGTAAAACGCACCGCCTACGATCATGCCCACAATTAGTAAAAGGAGTAACGTACCGCCTGTACCTCCATCTTTTTTTTCTTTTGATTCAGGAGCATGGGTCGGCGTTGTGGTCTTTCCGGTACATTTGGTCAGGTCATTTTTACAAAGAGGACAATTCGGGTCTACCTTTCCATCTTCGCAAAGGTCGGTACAATTACATACCTGTGGCACTTGAGGTTGTTTTGTGGTTTCTCCCTCAATGAGTGCAAGCAAATCTGCCTCGTCTACAAGATTTAAGAAATAGACATTTTCCTTATCACCTGCTCGGTCAATTACCAAGTAAAAGTAATTTCCGTTTTTGGAAACAAGGGTTACAAACTGTTTATCCTCGGCGTTTTCCCCTGCAACATCATCTACAAGGGTCAGATTACCGTCGGGAGTGAGGGGAACAGGGTCAGACTTTGGTATTTCCGTTACTTCGGGTATAAGCGGGATTTCTTCTTCGCCACCTCCTGCAAAGGCTGTAGCAGGAAAGATGGTAAAGCAAAGGACAACTGCAAACAAAGCAGCAAAAATACGAATATTACTTTTCTTCATGGATGGTTTCCTCCTGTTTTTGATTGAAAAAAGACGCATCGTTTTTCTCACGATACGCCTTTAAAAATTCAGATAACTCGATGGTATTCATTTTTGTACTGCGGACAAGTGCCACAATCTCTGTGTTTTCAATCCCCATTTTCTGCTGTTCCAGTTCACGGAGCTTTTCTTGTAATTCCGCAATCTTTTCTTTAGTCTTTGAGATTTCCAAAAGGATTTTTTCTCTTTTTTTACTCATGATATTCCTCCTTAATTCAAACGCCCATAGGCATAGAAATGCTCTATCCAATAAGGAGTGGTTACAGAGGCATACTGTATGGGATTTCCGCAGTGAATCATCATTCCGTTTCCAACGTAAATGCCCACATGGGATACTGCACCGCTGCTTGCATAAGTTCCAGTGAAAAAGATAATATCACCGGGTCTTGCCTCGTTTGGGGGGATTTTAGCAGCTTGATTGAAAATGCCCTGTGCCGTTGTCCGGCTCATCGGGTATACACCCGATTGGTTTAATACCCATGACACAAAGCCGGAACAGTCAAAACTGGTACTGGGAGAGCTGCCTCCCCACACATAGGGATAGCCTAAATATTTTTCCGCCTCTTTGATAAGGGCGGCAAAGTCAGGGTCAGTCAGTGCATCGGGCGGTATGTCATAATCAGTATATTCGCCCTTGTTGGGAGCATAGATATTGCCCTCAAACAAGTAAGGCTTGTTGCCTTGTGTTTCCATATACACGCCAAACATTTTGTGCTGTTCGTCAGTCAAATGGCTCTCGGCAAGAATACTGATGTCCTTATTCTTCAGCGTGACGTGAAGAATGTAATAATCGTAAGGGACTTCTACGGTATAGGTATCACTATGGGTATTCCCGTCCTCATCTGTCCATGTATCGGTGCGTGTTTCTGTGCGGTAACGCACCTGTACTTCTTCCCGGACAGTAAGGGTATATTGCTGGTCAAACAAGGCTCTTAATTCTGCTTGCACCTCAGACCTTTTATAGACTTGTAGCTTTGCTGTCAGGTAAGAGGCAAGGGTGAATGGGTTATGTCCGATTTCATCTAAATGATATTGGTACTCGTCATAACCTGAATACTGGCTTTCAATATTGTCAATGCGTTCCTGCAATGCTCGTTCCAGTGCCTCGTAATCCTCGTCTACGGCAACAATGTCCTCGTCCTCGGAAGTATAGGAAGTACCTACCACGCTTTGAAAGCCGCCCTCCAGCATAATGGAGCAAGAAGAAACCGCACTTATCAAAAACATAATAACTGCCCCAATTCCAAGAGCAATCAAGATTCCCTTCTTATTTCTGACAAGAAACTGTGTGATTTTTTCAGCGGCACTTGCTGTCTTTTGAACCGCCACTTTTGTATTCTTAGCCGCCTGATGAGCTGTCTTAGCACCTTTTCCATAACGGTTGGCAATATACTGTTTCTTAATCGCCTGCTTTTGCTGCCAACGGGAAATGGGATTGGTCATGGAATCAGGATTATCTCTTAAACTTTTATGATACAGATAATTGACCTCGGCTTTGACCGTCTGTTTTTCTGCTTTGGCAAGCTGACGGTAGGGTCTTAATTTATGGCTGCGGTAGGCACTTAATACCCGCCCTGCTCCAAACTCTATCCCTTGTTCCGTCTTATGTGCCGCCTCCACACCAACATTATCCTGTTCGCTCTCACGGATTTCCTTATGAATTTTATTAAGCAGCTCCCTTTGTGGAATGGTTTTAACAGCATGGGACAGCTTAGAGGGTGGCTTTGGCTTATCCGTTTCTTCAAAATATAAACGCACCTTTGCTTTGCCTGTTTTGGCATCAAAGGTGCGTTCTGTTGCAAGGCTTTTTATCTTTGGGACTTTTGCCTGTGCCTTTTCTAACTTATCTGCCGCTTTTTCTGCTTTTTTTAGCGGCTTTTCAAGGATAGGGTCGGAGCGTTCTTCCTCGGTAAAGGTAAGCCTTGACACTTTACCCGCAGGACGAAATGGTCTTTTGCTCTTTCGGCTCATAAAGCACCCCCTAATCCTTTTCCGTTTCATTCGGCTTCGTGGTCATGATACGGTAAAGCTCCGTATCTTTCGGGAATTTATCAGCAAATGGTAAAATCACATTGCCGTAAAACAGTAGTCCTTCTCCCTCGCCCGATTGGGTCACATAAGAAAGCTGATGAGGAGAGATGTTAAGCTGCTTTGCAAGAATTTGTCTATCCCCCGACGCTTGATTGAGCATATAGATGAAATCAGAGTTTTCAAAGATATTCTCCACCTCACGAGAGGATAGCAGGTCTTTGACATTCTGCGTAATACCTGTAGGAATCCCTCCCCACTTTCTAAACCTTTTCCAAATTTCCACGCTGTAAGCCGCCGTTTGTTCTTCTTTCAGCAGCAGATGAAACTCATCCATGTAGTAACGGGTCGCACGTTTCTCAGCACGGTTTACCGTTACCCTGTTCCAAACCTGATCCTGCACTACAAGCATACCTAACTTTTTAAGCTGCTTACCCAACTCCTTGATTTCAAAGCAGACAAGGCGGTTTGTGATGTCCACGTTGGTACGATGGTTAAATACATTAAGCGAACCTGTCACATAAATTTCAAGGGCGGCTCTGATATGCTGTGCCTCTTTTTCTCCTTGACTTTCAAGGGCATTATACAAATCCTCCAAAATCGGCATCTTTTCGGGTACGGGGTCGGCAAGGTAGTCAGCATAAATAAGACGGACACAGCGGTCTATAATACTTTTCTCCACAGGCTGTAGTCCCTCTTTCCCGCCTACAATCAGCTCACACAAGGACAGGATAAAGTCAGATTTCAACGATAAAGGGTTTTCATCTTCGCTGTAATTTAAGTTAATGTCCATTGGATTTACATAGTCCGTGCTTGTGGGAGAGATTTTTACCACCTGTCCGTTTAGGCGGTTGACGAGAGGATAATACTCTGCCTCTGGGTCACAAATGATGATGTCATCGGTAGTAATGAGAAAGATATTTGCAATCTCACGTTTTGCAGAAAAGGACTTGCCACTGCCGGGCGTTCCTAAAATTAAGCCGTTAGGATTTTTCAGCCGTTTTCGGTCTACCATAATAAGGTTGTTGCTTAGAGCATTTAAGCCATAATACAAAGCCTCGCCGCTTGATTGAAATAGCTCCTGTGTGGTAAAGGGAACGAAAATTGCGGTAGCAGAAGTAGTTAGACTTCGCTGAATGGCTATCTGATTGAATCCAAGGGGCAGAGAGGACATAAAGCCTTGCTCCTGCTGGAAGTCCAATCTTACCAAAGTGCAGTTATGTTTTTGGGCAATCCCCGATGCCTGAAATACGATATTTTCAAGCTGTTGTTTGGTGTCCGCAGTGTTCATTACAAGAAAGGTCATAAGAAACATTCTCTCGTTTCTGCTCTGTAAATCTGCAAGGAGTTTCTTCGCCTCTCCACCATACGTAGCAAGGTCAGAGGGGATAATGTCCATGTCATAGCCGGAACGAACTGCCTTTTTCTGTTCCTCAATTTTCATTTTATCAAGGTCTGTAATCTTTCGCTTGATGGTCTTGATTGCCTTTGTTTGGTCAACGGACTGAATGTGCATGGTAATTAACAGGTTGCTTTCCATATCGAGGAAGTCAGCAAGTACCCTGTCATTGAGTTCGGGTGCAAGTATCTGCAAAAAGGAAACTGCACCATATTTACCGCCTGTTTTAAATGTCCTGCCCTCATGAAACTCAAAAGAGGACGGAGCAATAAAATCTTTTGTAGACAATCCTGATGGCACAAGCCATTTCCAATCAAAGCGAAAAGGCTCATTCCCGTCCATTCTAATCATATTATGGCAGAGCTTTAAGCGTTCCTTTCCGTCAAGGGACTCCACCGATACTCCAATCCGTTTTAGTCCATTCCACAGGTCATTTTCAATCCTCTCTAACCTCGGCTTTGCAATTCTAATGCTGTCTGCTTCAATTCCAAAGGTAAGATATTTCGTTTTCGTCAAACCGTTATTACCCTTTGCAAGTTGATTATGGAGCATATCTGCATATTCAGTACGGATACTGTCAAAATCGTCCTGCTGTGGCTTGATGGAAATACTGCTTTCATAATCCTTTGCGTTGGCGGTCATGTTGAGAAAGGAAAACTGAAATTTAATGGAGCTATCAAAATAGTTAAGGAAATCACACCAGCTTTCAAAAATTGCGGTCTTATCCTCATTTTGGGCGAGCTGGTAGTTGATGTCCTGAAAGCGTATGGTTTTTGTGTAGAACCGATCCATAACATGGCAAATCCCATCGGGGAACATACGCAGATAGGGGATACTGTCCTGTGCTGATTTTTCCTTTTTATTGGTATTCCTTGCCCGTAAAATAGCGGTGCTAATTTCCCGTCTGTCTGCCTTTGTCAGCTTTGGACGGGTTGGTTTTTTTGCGTGTAACAATGTACTTTACCTCCTTATCCAGCATTGCTTGCCGCATGATAACGGCATAAAAATTGTTTGTTTTATAGGGTCTTTGTTTTGGATTTAAGAAACGAACCTCTAAGTAATGCTTTGCGATTATTTCAAGGGGTTGCCCATGTTTTTCGTACATAGCCAGCATGAAAAAAGGCATCATAGCAAAAATCATAATAAGCGTTGCAGCACTTGTATTCGTTCTGTCCTTTAACAGAAAAAACAAAGGCAATCCAACCAACAGAGCAAGGGAAAAGCAGATGAGCTGCCTTTTCGTCAGGTTGAACATGACCTTTGTTTTCACATTGCTTAAATCCTTTGGTACAGGTACATAAGCCATAAAATCCTCCTTTCGTTCTGCCCTTAGTGGGCATTAAAAATGCTCTTTGCCAGTGAGCCTGTCTTAAATAAGGTAAAGCACAAGAGTACCGTGTACCCTACACAAGTCCAAATAGCACCCATAATATCGCTGTCCGTGGCAATGGATTGTACTAATACTGCATAGATTCCTACGCATACCATAATGAGAAAGGCTTGAAAACCAAGAGCCAGCATTGCCCTCAAATAGTTCTGTCCCATACTGCCCCATTCACGGTTTGTCATGGTGGCAAAGGGGATTGCTCCAAGGGAAGTCATGAGATAAATTTCTATCATACGCCCATAGATGACGATAAAAATGCAGATGGTCAGGGCGTGCATGGTTAGTCCTATAAACATACTTTGCAGCCATATTCCAAGCAGTGAGCCAAGTTCCATTTCCATGAGGCGAGTTTCCATATCTGCTATGACAGTGGCAATGTCCATGCTGGTGTCGGAAATAATTACGCCTGCGGCGTTAGATACGATGTGCTGTGATACATCAAAAATCCCCATAATGATGTTAAAGGTGCTGGTAATAATCATCACAGCCACAAAGGTTTTGAAAATCCACTTAAAAAACATAAAAGTTTCAATATCATGGAGATTGTTTTTCTCAATGACCATTTGTATCAGTTCGTAGCACATCACAAAGGTCAGGATAATGCCGGCAATGGGGATAATTACGGTGTCGGAGAGGGACTGTATCATAGAGAAGACACCGCCATTCCAGAACGGATATTGTCAAGGGGTTAAATGATATTTTTTGATTTTTCCTATAATATTAAGAGGGTGTAGGCAGTTTTCTGCTTACACCCTCTTAGTTGCCATACAGCAAAGTCAGGAAAAACCGTCAAGGGCGGCGCAGCCGTTCATCTTGACCCTTGACGGTTTTTCGTGTCTTTGCTATGTCTTTTCGCTATCCTCAATTATTTCTCATAATCAAGCCTAAACTGCATAGCTGCTTTCATCAGCTTGGCTTTTACCATATCTTCAATGTCTTTGTTTCCTTTACTTAGCACATAGATATAGGGCATATACAGTCTTACTAATGCGTTCATGGCTTCGGTATCTCCCTCAATAACCTTTTCGATTTGCTCGTAAGACAATAGCGGATATTTGGATTTACTCATGGTCTAACCTCTCCATTTCCTGTTGTAATTGTTTTAATATTCTGTTCTTGTGATAGTTGATATTGCTTCGGGAGCAATCATACATTTTTGCAATTTCTTTTTCCTTAATGCCCACAAAGTAGAACAGCAATATTAACTCTCGTTTTCTTTCGGGCAGTTGTAACAAAGCCATTTCTAAGCACTCGTTTTCAATGCTTATAACGATTTTTCCGATATAAAATCGGTACATGGGGAACATGGTAAAATCGTCATTCAGACTTGACGGCACTTGATTATATTCTTCCACAAGATAGTCAAGGGATATTTCATGCTGCTGTCTGCGTTTCATATCTCGATAACAGTTTCGGGCTGCATATCGCATAGCCTTTTTGCAGAAAGCGTCAAACCGATAGCAGATAATCTGCTTTTGTTCTTCATATATGTTCATGTGATTTTCCCCGTTTCTTTTCCGTTTTGTTTGCGACAAGACGGGAAAGTCGGAGGGGAGCGTGCTGTTGGAATTGGTTTCAGGCATGAAAAAACGCACGAATAGAATATCTCTAAGCGTGCGTTTTGAAAAATGGCATAAGAATGCCTATGGCTATTTTTAGAAGCATATAAGCAGGAAAAGCCTTGTTTTACAACATTAGTTTTTTATTTATGTTGCCTGTGGGTACTTCTCAATAAAAGCCTTGTTTGCTTGTTCCATTGCGACAAAATAATCTTGATAAGATTTACTTAGCTTTCTCATAGCAGGAATGAAAATGTCATTATATCCACTATCACTATTGAATTTTTTAAGAAGTTCTTGAAGCCTGTATGCAGGCGAATTTCTAAATTCCTCGGATTGTCTGAATGACATATAATGTTCCAATACTTCTTGATTGTCCAAAATATACTTCTCGGTATCTTGGGTAACCTTAGCAAAATTATCATGTATATTTGCAACAAAATTCTCATCAAAATCTTTGGTGGCTTCATTTAGGTATTCTTGTAAATCAGTTGGTATATCAAAATCTATATTATCCAAAAATTTGATGATTGTTTCAAATGCTTCGTGCTGTTCATCGGTAAGAATGGGTTCGTTAAGATACGCCGCAAAATGCAAAGAAATATACTTTCCATAGTACCCTGGAAAAACATCTAATAGTCTTTGCAAAACAGATTGCTTTTTTTCAATAGTTTCTAACTGTACATTGACATAATCCCAGTCATTATCTCGTGCAAGTTTTTCTGTAAGTTCTTGTCTTTCTTTTAAATACTTAATCTCTAATTCTTTTTGGCTTAACAGCTTATTTAGCATTGCCCCGCTGTGGTCACTCAATACTTTTTGAATATCAGAAACAGACAGTCCTAATTTACGCAAGGTAGCTATCTTTTTTAACAGTTCTACATCATCTTGAGAAAAGTCACGATAGCCATTCTCCATAATGGTAGGAAATATCAATTTTTGTTCTTCATAATATTCAATAGCCTTTTTTGTTAACTTACATCTTTTACATACTTCGTTAATCAACATTTGTTACCACCTCCATTTATATCCTAAGCCAACCCCCAAGGGGATAGTCAAGAGGCTTTTTAATATTTTTGTTTTTGGTTTTGGATAAAGCACAGCAATAAAAAACATATAAGGTTATACGGATTTTTAGCAGTATATGCACATAGTCATTTGCTCTAATATTTTTTATTGAGATACCTAAATATAAGAATCCCTGCGACATATTGAAAAGCCGCATATCCACCTAAATATAAAATCAAGACTTTCGCATTTTGTATAATCCCCAAGGAAGATAGCACTGAAAAGACTACAATGGAAATACAAATAATGATTAGTCCCAATAGATAAGCATATCGCCCAGATTGGTTTCTAAACTTTTCTTTGCGCTCGTCATACAGATTAATTTTTTCCTCATCCATTTTTTCTGCATACTTTTTTGAGTTTTGAGGATGTGTCCAGTAAAAATATCTATAAATCATAGTAAGGCCGGGGGCAATACCGCCACCTGCAAATCCCCAAAACAGACTATTTAATTTTGTGTCCAAAAAAATCGCACACAGCAAAAATACGATACCAATAAGGACATACAAAAGTCCTGACATAAGCATATTTTTTCTCATTTTATAGAACCCCTTTCATTAATAAAAATTTCTTCAATAGACATTTCAAAAAAGTTTGAAATGGTAAAGGCTAACTCTAAAGACGGATTATACTTTCCCGTTTCAATCGAACTAACCGTTTGCCTTGAAACCCTTATTGCTTTTGCAAACTCATCTTGACTCAATTTGCGTGCCTTCCTCAATTCCTCAACTCGATTTTTCACAATTTTACCACCTCACTTTTGACAAGTTACCTTTACATATATTATAGCTATCTCATTAATTTTTGTCAAGGTTCCTTTACATATATTTTTACTCATTTACAACTCCATATCCTTTGCCTTGTGTTGTTGCTGTTTCCGCTGTTCTTGCCGCAAAATACCGTAAACATTCTTTCGGATTTGCTCGGCTTCTTTCACCTCATCTTTGAGGGAAACATACCTCTCATTGAGGACTTGCCGCTTGTCGGTCAAATCGGCATATTCTTTTTTCCATGCCTTTACGGGTAGGGCAGTTCTGCCGTTCATCACATCTTTAAGATAGGTATTTGCCGCTGTGAATAGTATCTGCTCACTTTCCGTCAATGCCTTTTTGCCCTTGTACTTTAAGTAGGTGTCAGCTTGTCCGATATGCTTTTTCAAAACGGTCATGCGCCGTTCAACGGGTTTCAATTCTTCACGAATATTCATCTGCTCGTCAATCATGGAACGGAATTTATCATCAAGTCCCGCCATATCTCTAATATGATTTTGCTGTAAAAAGTTCAGCATTTTTGCGGCGGCTTTCAGATTGCCGATAGCTTGATATCGGTCAGATTTTCCCGATTGCTCCCGACTTGCAAGAATACCCTGTATCACATCTGCAAGGGTAGGCTGCTCGGTGTTCTGCATTTCCTCTTTCAGCCAATCTTGTAGTTTGGAAATGCGTGCCTTTAACTGTCGCAATCTCTGATTTGTTACTTCAATTTCTCGGTTCATGTTTCCCCGTTCGGTGCGAATACCTCGCCTTTCCATTTGAAAAGCCGCCACACCTAAATGAACGGTGGGGATTTGGTCTATCCCTTGCCGCTCATAGGAGCGGTGGTCGATACGCTCGGCATGGTTTTGTTTCTCTAAAGCGGCATTGCAAAAATCTGCCCAACCTTGCCGCCATTCCTCGGCTTTGGTCTGCTCGTTCCAATCGGTGGCGGGGATAGATTTGCATTTGTAGGAACGCTTCTTTTTGTCATAGATTTTGTTGCCCTGCGGGTCAAGAATGTATTCCTTTTTCTGCTTCGCTCCCCATTCGCCGCCCTGCTCAAAGGGGCGCATGGTCAGCATGATATGAGCATGGGGATTGCCGCCGCCTGTGTCATGTATGCAAATATCGGCGCACATTCCCGCCGACACAAAATGCTGTTTTACATATTCACGGGCAAGGGAAATGTTCTGTTCCCTTTTCAGTTCAACAGGCAGGGCAAGTTCAATTTCTCTTGCCAGTTGTGCGTTTTTCGCCTTTTCGATTTTCTCGACAGCGTTCCACAAAACAGCCCGATTTGAAAACTCGGCGGGGGCATTGTCGGGCAATAAAATCTCCGTATGCACAACACCGCCCTTACGGGTATAGTCATGCTCGATACCGTCATATTGATTGAGGATTTTTTCACCCGCCCGATAAGCTGCCGCCGCAACAGCCGACTTGCCTTTTCCTCGGCTGATGATTTTAATACTGCAATGGTAGATTGCTATGGTGTTTCTCCTTTCATTTTTGATTTGAACATATGACAGAGTAATGGTATAATGTATTTGATTTTTCCAATAGATAATCAGAAAGTGAATGGGGTGATAATACAATGAATAATGATGATTATATTGAATTGGGATTAAATGGGGCTGCTCCCCTTAAAATTATCATGAGTGGGAATGTTATAGAAAATCAAGGCAGTAAAGTTGGGGTAGTATCTGTTGTATTTGCCACAATGGATAAAGCGTTGGCAAGAGAACGACTAAATTCGCTTATTGAAGCAAATAAGAATGATGATTATTACATGGTCTATAGCGTTCCGTTGGATATGGACTTAACACAACTTGAACATTTCCCCTCTGTTGCCATAACAACAGAAGATTTATCAAAAGCTGATTAGCTATGACAAAGGCAATCCCGCCATTTTTCTTTTGTGCCGATAGGCACAAAACGCTGTCTGCAAGACCGCACATACCACACTCGTGTGGTATATAAGTGCGCCCTTGCCTAAAGCAAGGGAAAGGGCAGAAGCCCGTTACCCTTGTGCCGTTGCCCCGTTCTCGCCCTCGTCTTTGGTGCTGTGGGGTGCTAACTCCGTGGGGTTTTGCAGGGCGGTAGAAGTGCCTTGTACGGTCAATTCTGCCAACAGGCGGCGGCATTGGTCGGTGGCAACGGTCTTTTCAAGAAATGTTTTGAATTGCTCATCTGTCAGGGGGATAGTGTTGGGGAGCATACTTTCAAACAGCCCCATACGTTTACAGAGCCGCTTAGTTCTGTCTTTTCGTTCCTGCTCCTTTTGCTGTTGCACAAGCCGTTTTCTCTGATTTTCAAGCTGTGCAATTTGGTCTTGAATACTTTCGATTTTCTCGGTCCTTGTCTTTGCCATGTAAAAATGCTCCTTTCGACTTTGGATAGGATAGGATTGATAGATAGGGATTTTGAACGCAAAAAAGCGGCTTACCCGTTTTCGTGAGTAAGCCGCTTTCTGCGGTCAAATTGCATTATGCGGTTTTCTTCTTCCTTGCTTTTTCTTCCTGCTCCTGTTCCTTTTGTTTCTGCTTGGCGGCATATCTGCGCTGTGCTTCTCGCCGCTGTTCCCGCTTGCGCCGTGCCTTTTCCTCGGCGGCGATTTCTTCGGCGGTGGGTTCGGGTATTGGCACTTCAAACTTGCCGATAAAGTTCAGATAAATATCCACCTTTTGGCTGCGCTCGCCGCTTGATTTATCCGCTTCATGGACTACGATTTTTTCAATAAATTCATGTATCATGGTAGGGGTCAGCTCGGAAAAGTCGGTGTATTTTTGCACCAGTTCAATAAACTTATCCGCTTTCAAGCTGTCAGCGTGAAAACTGTCCAGTTCCCCTTGCAGCCGTTCCATAGACTGCTCCAGTTCCGCCTGTTCCTGCTCATATTCCTGCGACAGCACCTCAAAGCGTTTATCGGTCAGCTTGCCGTTTACATTGTCCTCGTAGATCCTGCGAATGAGGGTGTTGAGTTCCCCAATTCGCTTTTGCTCCTTTGCCATTTTCCGCTTATGGGATTTTGCCGCTTCTTCCTGTTTGATTGCGGAGGTTTCACGGACTTGCTTTATAAACTCGGCTTCGTTGGATTTCACAAAGCCGCTTACGGATTTGATGGCTTCAAGAGCCAATTCCCGTATAACAACGGTTCGGATTTGATGTCCTGTGCATTGGCGGTTGTATTTCCTGCCCGTAAGGTTATAGGTGGAGCAGGTGTAAACATCTTTCGGCGGTTTGTTGCATACATAGCCTTTTTTGTTTACATAGCTTGTGGGGTAGGGCATTCTGTGGTTGTACAGCTTCGCCCCGCAATCGGCACAAAACAATAATCCTGTTAAGGGGTTCGCTTCGCCGTGGTCGGTGCGCCTTACGGTCTTGCGGCAACGCTGCGCCGTTTCCCATGTTTCGGGGTCGATAATGGCGGGGTGGGTATTCTCAAAGATAGCCCAGTTTTCCTGCGGGTTCTGCTTCGCCTGTTTGTCCTTGTAGCTGTCCTTGTAAGTACGGAAGTTCACGGTATGCCCCATGTATTCCTGCCGTTCTATGATGTGGGAAATGGTATTGCCGCTCCATGCGTAAGGCTCGGAATGGTCATAGCTGTTTTCATAATTCACAATGCCTTTTTTGTACTGATAGTAAGAGGGGCGCTCCACCTTTTCCTCATGCAATATCCTTGCAATCTGCGTCGGTCCTTTGCCCTCTATGGTAAGGGCGAATATACGCCGCACAATGGGGGCGGCTTCGGGGTCGATTATCCATTTTTCTTTGTCTGCGGGGTCGGGCATATAGCCGTATATGGCTTTGAACGTCAGCCGCCTGCCACTCATGCCCCTTGCCTTATGGCTTGCTTTGACCTTGCGGCTTGCGTCACGCAAGTACCATTCCGACATGATATTGAGGAATGGGGCAAACTCGCCGCTTTCCCTGTTTTGACTGTCGATATTGTTGGAAATGGCAATGAAGCGTACCCCTTTTTCTCTGAAAAAGACTTCGGTATAAAAGCCCGTTTGCAGATAGTCCCGCCCAATTCGTGACATATCCTTTGCAATGACGGTGGTTACATTGCCTTTCTCGATTTCCTCAATCATTCTTTTCCAATCGGGTCTGTCAAAGTTCCCGCCGGAATACCCGTCATCAGAAAAATGGGCAATATTAAAAAAGCCGTTTTGCTCGGCATACTTTTTTAACATTGCCTTTTGATTTTGGATTGATAAGCTATCCCCGATAGATTCATCATCTCGGCTCAATCGGGAATATAGTGCTGTGATTTTTTCGTTGCCTGTCTGCCTGTTCATGGATTACTCCTTTCAGGCAAACGGCTCATTTGCAGTAATTTCATTTTACTACAAAAAGGCGGGGAAGTAAACTGCAATTTCACTTTCCCGCCCCCTTTTCTCCTGTGTCATTCTTGATAAGCCGCATGATTTTTTCATTCATGGTTTCTCGGCTGGTCTTGCTGAAATGAACAGATACTTGATAATTGGTGGAGCCGATACGCTTTGTGAATATGCCTGTTTCACGGGTAGGCGGCTCCTGCCTTGTTGGTTTCTCCTGCATGGTATCGGCTCCTTTCTTGTTAAGTCCGATTGTTTGAATAGTATGGTTGTCGGTTATCACCCTTTCTGCGGGGCATAGCTGCCCCCTGTGGATTTTTTCATCAAAGACATGACGGGGGTACTGTCCTTGATTTGGTTTTTCCGCTTTCATTCCTGCCCCGTTCCTGTGTCCTGCCTTGACTGACATTAGACACGTTGGCTCGATTGCCGCCCCTCTCGCTCTGCTCCCCGTGGCGGTCATGACAAGAGTGTGGCGGCTTTCGGTATCTGACAAGCTGCGGTATTCAGTTTTTTGGTTACGGGGTATTTCTATTTGATTTTCCCGTACACCAATAGTATCGCACGATTTCTTGACTATTTAAGACTTTAGAGCTATCATACAAGTAACGGTTGAAACACTAAAACATTATTCCTGTTAAAAAGGGGTGAAATGATTTTATGGATTATGATTTTTCAAAGCAGGAGCGGGGTCTTGGCAAAATCGTCTTTGCCCTCATGCTTGACCGCAAAAAAATGACGGAGCGTATCGTCATTGGAGAAATGAACGAAACTCGCCGCCATTTGGAACAGGGAACGGGTGCGGCTTACTATGACCGTACCCGCCCTTTAGGAACGCTTTTGATTGGATTTGAAGCGGATAGGGAAAGGGAATGGAACAGAAAAGCCATGACCTTGTGTGAAAGCTATGATAAGGTATTTCCCTTTGAACGGGAACGGCTGAAAATGACCGCCCCTGTTTCTGATTTCCTGCGGGGGAAATATAAAAGTGATGAGCCGTCTGCCATGTTCGCCGCTATCCGCACTTGGGAAGAATACTTGAATTGCTATCATCTCAATCACGGCGGGGATTTGCTCATACGGCGGCTGTCTATGCTGTACCGCCCGTTTTTCCTTTATGACTTTGATAGACCGTGGCAGGAAGAAACCGCCGCCGCTCTGTCAAAGGTTCTGCATGAGGAAGAAGCGGGGGTAGAATTGTGGTATCCCGCCTTAAAGCGGTCATTGGAATGTGTGGTTGCTTCGGCTTCATTTCTGCCCTTGATTGCTTACTATCTGCACAAGATTGAGGAATGGAAACTTGTCTTTCAGACCTGTAAGGTGTGCGGCAGTGATTTTCTTGCCCGCAGCCGTCACTATGAATTATGCTCTGACGGTTGCCGCAAGAAACAGGCGGCAGAAGCAAAGAGGGAGTTTGACGAACGGGCGAAACAGGACAGGCTTGAACAGTTGCATGAAGCAGCGTATTATTATTGGTATAACCGTCTGCGGAAACTAAAGCGTGGAAAAGCCGCCAATCCTCAAAAGGCGGCGGCTGTGGAGAGTGCGTTTCAGATGTTCCGTAAAGAAGCGGTCAAGCGTAAGGGGCAGGTACGGCGTGGGGAAATGAAGCTGCCCGATTTTTCCTCATGGCTGATTGAGCAGCAGAATGAGGTTGACCGCCTTATGGAGAGTGAATAGAATACCGCCTTTTTAAGGTGCGATACAGCCCCTAAAATGCCCCTGTTCGCTCTTTGGGACATGGGGTAAGGTTTACTATTACCTTGCCTGTTTTTGCGGGTAACTGCGTAACACAAAGCCAGTATCCATGCGGGTTTGAGGTCTGTGTAAATCCGCTGATTGTCTGCCTGTGCCTGTTACGGTTTCGCCGTCTTGCGGCTTGTTACCACCCCCTTTGCAATTCGTGGGTTCACTGCAAATGAGCCGCCGCCTTGCTGTTTTAGTAGTGGTATCATTACCACCCTTTACAGCTTACATTCCACGTTGACGGTGTCTTTCCTACCTCCCCTGCGATTTCGCCAACACTTTG
>ENA-UOOE01000344-UOOE01000344.1-fermentation-metagenome-genome-assembly--contig:-NODE-344-length-47088-cov-7.829460_pt1 | contig 47088 bp, 50 predicted proteins | sample MGYA00245776_ERZ724021 | MGnify/ENA primary metagenome ERZ724021 (study PRJEB28704, sample SAMN03018321) | fermentation metagenome | biome: anthropogenic terrestrial biome; feature: soil; material... | reverse complement strand
TGAGAATATAATTTGTTGTACCGTTAATAATCCCAAAAATATATTCAAATTCATTGGCTGAAAGATTATCCCTTATTGTGTTTAATATCGGAATTCCTCCTCCCACACTTGCTTCATACATAAGCTTGACACCATTCAAAGCCGCCATTGATTCCAATTCTTCTCCATGAGTTGCAATAAGAGCTTTATTTGCGGTAACCACATGCTTTTTGTTACTGAGTGCCGACTTTATGTATTCATAAGCAGGATTGATTCCTCCCATCAATTCCACAATTATATCCGTATCCCTGTCATTTATTACTTCATATGCATCTGTTGTGTAAATTTCCTTTGGCAGATTTACATTTCTCTTTTTATCAATGCTGTTAACAAGAACTTTATTAACAACAAGTTCTCTATTTACAGTATTATGCACTTTATTTTTATTGAAATCTATAATGTTAATAAGTCCTGATGCCACAGTGCCCATGCCTAATATCCCTAATTTCACCGGTTTAAATGATTGCATTTTTCCCTCCTGATGTTCTTAATTTAAATACATATGTCTTTTGAATAAACACCATACTAATATAACACAACTTCTTGGCAAGTTCAATATATTTTTTACTTGGTCAAATAATCGCCATATAATAAAAATGCACCTATTAGGTGCAAAATAATAAGTATTCATATTATGAAACTCTTTGTTTTAAAATCGCAATGTCATAGCTATTCTGTGCTGTTGCAATCTTTACCTCATGAATTTCATGCAACAATCTTTTTTCTGACTCAGACACAATTCTTTGTACATGCTCCGCAATAAGCATATTGTTATCAATAAGCATTTCCTTAAATTCTGTTCTTATATCATTCAGACTTTTATCAACTTCTTCGAACCTTTTGTCAACTGCGTCAAACCTTTTTGAGTGCTCATCCAATTTGACTTCAATTTGCTCAAATCTTTTGTCAACTGCGTCAAACCTTTGTGAGTGCTCATCCAATTTAACTTCAATTTGCTCAAACCTTTTGTCAACTGCGTCAAACCTTTGTGAGTGCTCATCCAATTTAACTTCAATTTGCTCAAATCTTTTGTCAACTGCGTCAAATCTTTGTGAGTGCTCATCCAATTTGTCTTCAATTTGCTCAAATCTTTTGTCAATTGCGTCAAATCTTTTTGAGTGCTCATCCAATTTGACTTCAATTTGCTCAAATCTTTTATCAACTGCGTCAAATCTTTTATCAACTTCTTCGAACTTTTTATCAACTGTGTCAAATCTTTTATTGATATTTTGTTCTTGCCGATCAAGTTTTACATCTATCAGGTCAGATATGGCTCTTAAATCCTCTTGTGTCAAGCTCACTTTCCCACCTCATTTCTTCTAAATCTAATTAATTATAACAGTAAGTTATACTGATATCAAGTTAATTTAAGTTAACAAAAAAAGGAACAGCACCGCTGCTCCCTGCAATCACTATTCTATTGCTGAATTCGCAGCATTCTTACGAACGCTCTCCACTCCGTTTTTACAGCTGTCCATGGTTTTATATCCTTCTGATGTTGCAATAATTTCACCGTTTTTAGCTTTAAGACGGAATCTGAATTCTCCTGCTTTATCATTGTAAATTTCAAATTTAGGATTCTTTTCCACCTTGTAATCTTCAACTGTTTGGTCTTCCAAATTGGCAATGGGTGCATTATTTATTACACTGTTAACACCCTTCAGGCATGAAGCTTTTGATTTGTATACTTCAGAGCTTGCTATTACTTGTCCGTTTGTAGCCTTTAAGTCGAATTTTATACCTGAACTAACTTCTCTAACAACAAATTTACCCATTTTTTTGCTCCTTTCGATGATAACGTTTTTTATAGTATACCAATTTTGACAAAATGTGTCAATATGGGTATATTATTTATAACAACCACATTACTTAATCTTACAGTTAAATCTATGAGTAATTTGTAAGGTCGCTGCAGTCAAATTAATTGAAGAGAATTCTATAGGAATATCTCAAAATGCAGTAAAAGATTATTGGAAAATGAAAGCAGATGTAAGATTGGGAAGGTTGATTATATAGATGGCTGACAAATGAGGTGATTCCAACAGGATTTGAAAAAGACAACTCAAATAAATTGCACCCGGTTTTTGAATTGAAAAGAAGAACGGGTGCTATTTATATTTTTGCAATATGCCCCTTATCCACCGATAAAGAGTGAATAATATTTTTTATTGATAACTGTCCATTTTATGATATACTACTGTAAAGAAGTTCAGAAGTTTAAAGGAGAAGCCATGCAGTTTAGAACAAATAAGAATATTATTATTTACATATTTACAATAGTATTTTCCATATTATTTATTGCATTGGGATACAGTGTCAATAAGCCTGAATTCAATGAGCAATCATTCAATAAATCATATAAAGCACAGGTTGTTTCTGTTGAAGAAACAATACGGGATGAAACAGATTACGGCTATGAAAGCTTTTCTACAACTACCATTAAGTTTAAAGCCGAGATAAAAAACGATGAGCTGAAGGGAAGTGTAGTTGAAGCCTATCAGTATATTGATGAAATAGTGGCTGTTACTCCAAAGGTCATACAGGAAGGCGATAAAATTATAATATCTTCCCTTATTTCGAGAACCGGCGAGGGTGAAGAGTGGACATTTATGGAATATGACAGAAGCTCTGTTCTATGGGGACTGCTGCTTGGTTTTTTTGCCCTTATAGTGATTTTTGGAGGGAAAAAGGGAATCAATACCATTGTCTCCTTGATTTTCACATGTCTTGCGGTGTTCATGGTATTTGTTCCGTCAATATTGAAAGGCAATAATATTTATTTGTCTTCAATTATTGTGAGCATTTATATTATTTTTATGAGCTTGTTGATAATTAACGGAGCCAATAAAAAAACACTGTGTGCAATTGTAGGCAATTTAGGCGGATTGATTATTGCGGGACTTTTAGCTTTAATTGTCAGCAACATCATGCATTTGACAGGTTTGATAGACGATGATTCCATGTTCCTGCTGCTGTTAAACACCGAAACGCCGATTGATTTAAAGGCAATCCTATGGTCGGGAATTGTAATCGGTTCCCTTGGAGCTGTAATGGATGTGTCCATGTCAATTGCATCAGCTATGAATGAATTAGCTGAAAATATGTGTGAAAGAAATTTTAAGTCAATGCTTAAATCCGGTTTTAATATTGGACAGGATGCCATAGGAACCATGACTAACACGCTGATTTTAGCCTACATAGGAAGCTCCTTATCCGTAGTGCTCCTTTTGATGGTCAACTACAAGGATGTTCTTTTATTGTTTAATCTTGAAATGATTGTTTTCGAAATCATTCAGGCAATAATCGGCAGTATGGGCATATTATTTGCAATTCCTATTACATCCCTATTTGCAGCCTATGTTTATAATCAGAAAAAAAGTGATAATGACAAGGTATTTAAGCAGTTGAATGATTAAATCTAATGTTTGGGGACATTCATTTTATCCGCAGAGACTAATGCTTGGGGACATTCCTTTTACCCGCAGAGACTCTCCCTATAGTAAAGGTGTGTCCCCGTTCCTCTTGGGTAAAGGTGTGTCCCAATACATCCATCAAATTTTGTCGAATTTCATTTTGTTAAGAAACTTTTATATTTGCATATGAGTCATAACATGTTATAATATTAAAGGTCAAAAATAATTACTTAATTGCTATTACAAATTTGGGAGATATAAAGTGAAGAAAAAAGATACGAAATCAAAACAACCAATAACTATAGATTATGAAAATAAGAAGCTATCTGTAATATACTTTCTGCCATTATTATTAATAGCGGGATTTGTACCTCTTATAGTTTATGCAAAATATGTTGAATTGGAAGGAACAAATCAGGCCTTATATTGGACAGGCCAAAGGCAGTACTTAGATTTTTTCAGTTATTGGAAATCTGTATGGGTAGTAGTCCTGACGGCAATTGCACTTATATTTTATATAATTTTGTACAAGCAAAAGAAGCTTCCGTTTAAAAACTTAAAGCAATATTATATCCCGCTTGGAATTTATGCAATATTTGTAATCATATCAACCATATTTGCAATTGACAAACCAACAGCCCTTTGGGGATTTGTAGACATGTATCAAGGTATGTTTGTTCTGCTGAGTTATGTTACTATCACATTCCTGACAATCAACTTTGTTAACAGCGAAAGGGATGTAAGTTTATTTGTAAAAGCATTTACAATTCTTATGATAATTGAAGGATTGTTAGGTATTACACAATACTTCGGGTTTGACTTTTTCCAGACAAAAATAGGAAGCAGTCTCATTATACCCGGTAATCTTCAGATTGATAATTTATCATTTTCATTCGGACCTAAGACGATTTACGGAACATTGTTTAATACTAACTTTGTAGGAAGCTTTGCAACGCTTATGTTGCCGTTGTCGGTTGCTTTTCTTTTGGGAGCTAAGACTAAGAAGCAGAGGATTGTGTCTGGGATAGCAGTTGTATTGATGATTTTCACTTGGATTGGGTGTAATTCGAGGGCTGGGTATTTGGGTATTGCGGTGTCGGCGGTTGTTGCGTTGTGGCTATTTAGAAAACTAATAACTAAGCATTGGAAAATATCAGTTAGCTTGTTTGCGGTATTTATTATTTTTTTAGTTGGTTTAAATATGGTATCTGGTGGAGTTTTGTTTAAGAGATTAAAAACCTTTAATGTAATTGAACAAATTAACAATATAAAAACGAGAAATGAAACTAGTTTAAGATTTGAGAACATAGAACTTGGTAAAGATACTTTTGCTATTAAAACAAATAGAGAAACTTTAAATTTTAGAATAGATGAAGAGAAACTATATTTTTTAGATGAAAAGAATAATGAATTAGAAATAACTACAAATGGTAACAAAATTACTATAAACAATAAAAGGTATGCTAATTATAATATTATCATATCTGAAAATTACCCAGGTGTTACTATTAACAGATCCGGAAGAGTGTTCAACTTCTACTTTGCAAATAATGGAGTCAAATTATTAGGTTCAGGGGGAAGGATAATTGAACCAATAGTAGCGGAATCATTTAGACCACTAGATGGATTAGAAAGGTTTGCCAATACAAGAGGATATATATGGGGAAGAACAATACCTTTGCTAAAAGACTATATTATAATAGGCTCAGGACCTGACAATTATTCAATATCTTTTCCGCAAGATGATTCACTGGCTAAAGTTAATTCTTTATCAAGTCCGAATACAGTAGTAGATAAACCTCATAATATGTATTTGCAAATAGCTATAAATACTGGTGTGGCATCTCTTTTATCCTTAGGGACAATATGGGTAGCATATATTATTAGTAGTTTAAGGATATACAGTAAAATTAAATTTAATTCATTAATTACTTTTATCGGTGGATCATGCTTAGTTGGTGTGATAGGCTACTTAACGGCAGGTATGTTCAATGACCACATAGTTTCTGTATCACCATTGTTTTGGATAATTTTAGGATTTGGAATGAGTATTAATATGAAAATAAAAAAAGAAGCTACTGAAACAGAAGATTGAAATTGAGGATATAAAATGTCAAATATATATAAAGGATTATATAGTATTTTAAATAAATATCGTAAGTTTATTCTTATCTTAATAGATACTTGTATAGCTATACTTTCATATTTTATGCCATTTGTTATAAGTGGTATACATCCCGTGAAAATAGAGTTCTTTAAAGAACAGTTTTGGCTATTTACAATAATTTATATAGGAACTTTCATTTTTATGGGTGTATACAAAAATATGTGGCGCTATGCCGGTATAGAGGATATTTTTCAATGCTTGAAAGCATCTGTTGTTGGAAATGCATTATTTCTATTGATAACACTATTGTTTAGAATACCAGTCAGATACTATGTATATCCGGTAGTTTTCCCCATATCAAGTTTTTGTACGATGGCAATAAGAATAGTTTACAGGGCAATTTTAATAATCGGGGATAAAAATATTAAGAATCTTAGCCATTATACAAATATTATGATAGTAGGGGCTGGTCAAGCTACGGTAGCAATATTAAATGAAATAAGTAGAAACAACCCGAATAATTATTTAGTAAAATGCATCGTAGATGATGATGAAACAAAAATAGGCAGGACAATTTCTTCTGTAAAAATAGTATCATCTACAGAAGAAATACCTTATATGATAAAAAAATATGGCATAGAAGAAATAATTCTTTCAATACCTTCTATAGACAAAGAAAATAAAAAGCGTATACTTGACATATGTGCAAATACTAAATGTAAGCTAAAGATTTTACCTGAAGTTTATAGTCTTTTAACTCATGATAACAATATAATGGATAAGCTTAGGGAAGTTCAGGTTGAAGACTTGTTAGGTAGAGAACCTATAACATTGGATTGTACACTAACGAAAAACTATATACAGGGTAAGACAATACTTGTGACCGGAGGCGGAGGTTCCATAGGTTCAGAGCTATGCAGGCAAATAGCAACATATTCACCTGGAAAACTGATAATTTTAGATATATATGAAAACAACGCGTATGAAATAGAGCAAGAGTTAATAAGGCTCTATGATGATGCACTTAACATGGAAATTGAAATTGCATCTGTAAGAGATAAAAATAAATTAAATCAAATATTTAAATCTAAGAAAATAGATATAGTATTTCATGCAGCAGCTCATAAACATGTGCCTCTTATGGAAAAAAATCCGGAAGAAGCTATTAAAAATAATGTTATAGGAACATATAATGTTGTCCAAGCTGCTCATGAATATAAAGTTAAAAAGTTTGTTCTTATTTCTACTGATAAGGCAGTTAACCCTACTAATGTAATGGGAGCAACCAAAAGAATAGCTGAAATGATAATTCAGTCATATAATCAACATAGCGAAACTGAATTTGTAGCAGTTCGCTTTGGTAATGTTCTTGGTAGCAATGGTTCAGTTATACCATTATTTAAGGAGCAAATAAAGGCTGGTGGACCTGTAACTGTAACACATGAAGAAATAACAAGATATTTCATGACAATACCGGAAGCAGTTCAATTAGTTCTTAGAGCATCATCTATGGCAGAAGGTGGCGAAATATTTGTTTTAGATATGGGTGAGCCGGTTAGGATAAGGGACTTGGCATATAACTTGATAAAATTGTCAGGATTAGAACCAGAGATTGATATGGATATAGTATATACAGGATTAAGGCCTGGTGAAAAGCTATATGAAGAGCTTCTGATAACTAATGATTATAATCAAATTAAAACAAATATAGATAAAATATTCATCGAAAGACCTACTAAATTTGATGAAAATGAGTTGTTTGAATTAATAAAAGAATTAGAACAAGCAGCAGATGATTTAGATATTGATGGAATAATATATTTAATAGAAAAATTAGTACCGACATACAAAAGAACAACAAATGATAAGTGCTCAACAATAACAGAAAGTACTTAAAAACAGCCAATCATTCTTAGGGCGTAGGCTGAGAACCTCATAACTTTATTGTTATCTTTAGTGGAACGAAGTATCTCATAGTAAGGTGATAAAAATGTACAAATATATAAAAAGAATAATAGATGTTATGCTATCCTTAATGGGAATAATACTGTTTTCGCCAGTTTTTTTGATTTTGATAATTGCCATAAAACTTGACTCAAAGGGACCAATACTTTTTAAGCAAAAAAGGGTTGGAATCCATAAAAGTTATTTCTATATATTGAAGTTCCGTACTATGAGAATTGATACACCGAAGGACACACCAACTCATTTATTAGAAAATCCTGAACAGTGGATAACTAGGGTTGGCAAGTTTTTAAGAAAGACTTCATTAGATGAATTACCCCAAATATGGAATATCTTAGTCGGGGAAATGAGTATTATAGGACCAAGACCGGCACTTTGGAACCAGTATGATTTAATTGAAGAGAGAGATAAGTATGGGGCTAATGATATTAGACCAGGTCTTACAGGTTGGGCGCAGATTAATGGCAGAGATGAACTTCCTATTGACATTAAAGCAAGTTTAGATGGTGAGTATGTTGCAAACATGAGTTTTATAATGGATTGCAAGTGTTTTTTTGACACCATCGTAAGTGTGTTGAAACGTGATGGAGTTGTTGAAGGTGGTATTGGTAAGGAGCGAAAAGATAAGGAGACTATTTCAGAATGAAAAAGATTCTTATAACAGGAGCTAATAGTTATATAGGTTCAAGCCTTGAAAAGTGGTTAGGAAAACATCCTGAGCAATATTTTGTAGATACAGTTAGTACTAAAAATGATGCTTGGAAACAGAAAAATTTTTCAGAATTTGATGTTTTGTTTCATGTAGCTGGAATTGCTCATGTATCATCAAATCCTAAAATGGAATACCTCTATTATAAAGTAAACAGAGATTTAGCAATAGCAGTCGCGAAAAAAGCTAAATTAGATGGTATAAAACAGTTTATTTTCATGAGTAGTATTATTGTCTATGGCGAAAATCATAGTAACAAAGGTGTTATTGGTAAAAATACGGTGCCAATTCCAAGCAATTTCTATGGGAATAGTAAGCTTCAAGCAGAGGAAGGCATTAGAATGCTTGAAAATAATGATTTTAAGGTAGTTATTATTAGAGCACCTATGATTTACGGAAAAGGCTCCAAAGGAAATTATCAAACGCTGTCTAAAGCGGCACAAAAATTTCCGGTTTTTCCAGACATAGAAAATATGCGAAGTATGCTTCATATAGATAATCTTTGTGAGTTTATTAAACTTATGATTGATAATGAGGAAAGCGGGTTATGCTTTCCACAGAACAAAGAGTATGTTAAGACAAGCGAGATGGTTAGGTTAATTGCTGAATTTCATGGGAATAGAATTAGATTAACAAAAATGTTTAATCCTATCATAAATATAGTTAGGCGAAAACTTAGATTTGTTAATAAAGTATTTGGGAATTTAATATATGAACAATCTATGAGTGTTTACAATAAAGGGAATTACCAAATAAGAAATTTTAGAGAATCACTTGAATTGACGGAGAGTGAATGCAAATGAAAGAAAGAAAAAAGGTTAAGATCTGTTTAATTTCTTCTTCAGGGGGACATTATGAACAGCTGAGGATGTTGAAAAGGTTAGAAGATAAATATGACGTTTTCTGGGTTACTGAAGCCACTGATTACATGTCCCCTGCAGATTATTATTTAATACAAACTGGGTTAAAAGATAAAATATATATAATTAAAATGCTAAGAAATACTTTTAAGTCTTTAGTAATTTGGATTAAAGAAAAACCTGATTATGTAATTACTACAGGTACTATGATAGCTTTACCGATGTCTTTTTTTGCAAAGATATTCAATAAAAAACTAGTTTTTATAGAAACTTACGCGAGGGTTTATGATGGAACCAAAGCAGGCAAATTGATGTATAAATTTGCTGATTTATTCATTATTCAATGGGAATCACTTAAGGAAATTTACCCAAATGCAGTTTATGGAGGGAGTATATATTGATTTTTATTTGTGTTGGCTCGAGAGATTATCAATTTGATAGACTAATAAAAAAAGTCGATGAATTAGTTGATATAAAAGAGGTTGAAGATGAAATATTTGCACAAATAGGACAATCATCATACATACCTAAAAACTTCAAATACAAAAGATTCATGTCAGTAGATGAATTTAAAGAATGCCAGATGAACGCTGATTTGATTATTTCACACGGTGGTACAGGCGCTTTAATCGGGGCATTAAAATTGCATAAACAAGTTATTGCCGTTCCAAGGTTAGCGAAGTTCGGAGAGCATACAGATGACCATCAAACTCAAGTAGCAGGTGTATTAGCAAAAGAAGGGTATCTAAAAATGGTTTTAGATATGGATAAAATTGCTGAAGAAATAATAGATATAAAGAAAAATCCTATAACAAAAAAATACAATAGACCTTCAAATGTATTTGAAATAATTTGTAATTTTATTGAAGAAAATTCACATACAAGATAGGAGTGGTAAAATGAACTACACTATAAAAAATATAATTCTAACCCCTATAAATATTCTTTATAGATTATCACCTAGTTTAGCTTTAAGGATTCTTTTTAGAATAAAAAATGGCTATAAACTAAATCTGGATAATCCAAAAACATATAATGAGAAGATACAATGGATTAAATTATTTGATAAAGATGAATTAATACCAATATGTGCAGATAAATTTACTGTAAGAGAATTTGTTGATTCTCGTGGTTGCCCAGAAATATTAAATGATTTGATATGGGAAGGATATAACCCTGAAGAGATACCTTTTGACTCGCTACCAAAAAAATTCGCTATTAAAGCTACCCATGGTTCAGGATTTAATATATTATGCACAGACAAGAGTAAAATTGATGAAGTAAAAATTAAAAAACAACTTAATAAATGGTTGAAAAGGAAATTTATTCGATGTTATGGTGAATGGTTTTATGGGATCGTTAAACCAAGAATTATTATTGAAAAATACTTATCTGATGATACGCAAGATATTCCTATTGATTACAAAATAATGTGTTTCAATGGCATACCTAAGTTTATAATTGTTGATACGGATAGATTTACTGGGCATAAGCGTAATATTTATGACCTTGATTGGAATTTTAGAAAAGAAGTTTCAATGGGATTTAAAAATGATAAGCCAATATTACCTCCAAAAAAATTAGCTGAAATGCTTAGATATGCGTCTACACTTTCTAAAGGCTTTCGCCATGCAAGAGTAGATCTATACTTGGTCAATGAAAAAATATACTTTGGTGAAATTACATTTACTAATGGAGCTGGGTTTGACAGGATTATGCCATATGAATTTGATATAGAAATGGGAGAATTGTTCAAGATTAACATAGGATAAACTTAATTTCAATATATGTATCGCTTTAAAGGAGATGTAAAATTGAAAAAAATATGTTTTATAACAAACAAATATCCTAATAAAATTGATCCAAATATACTAGTCTTTGTTCAACAACTAGTATGGACTATTGCTGATAAAGGTATAAAGTGCGTTGTAATTTCGCCTATGCCTGTAAATATAAATCCTAAATATTTTCAACTACCGTATAAAGATATAGAAAAAACAGAAAATGGATTTGAAGTAGAAGTATATAGACCTAAATATATTGGATTTGGTCAAAGCAACCTATTAGGGTTTAATCCATCAATAATAACAACTAATGCTTTTACAAATGCTGTGGATAGAGTTATCAATAACATGAAAAAAAAGCCAGATGCAATTTACGGGCATTTTGTTACGCCTGCAGGTATAGCTGCAGCAAGAATAGGCAAGAAATATAATATTGATTCATTTATGGCTCATGGCGAAGCCACATATAATACAATTAACCATTTTGGAAAGGAAAGAGTAAAAAAAGAACTATCTACTCTAAGTGGAGTTGTGGCTGTTTCATCTAAAAATAAAAAAATGCTCGAAGATATATCACTTGTTGATGAACAAATAATTGAAGTTTTCCCCAATGGATATAGGAAAGAACGATTTTATCCAAGAGATAAAAAGATGTCAAGGGAGAAATTTAATTTACCGGAAAAAAAGTTTATAGTAGGTTTTGTTGGTAGTTTTGATAATAGAAAAGGTATACAGAGGCTTATGGAAGCTGTCAATGAACTAGACAATGCGTATGTAATATGTGCAGGTAAGGGTAACTTAGAACCTGATGGAGATAAGTGCCTTTATAAGGGTGTAGTGAATAATATAGATTTACCTTTTTTTTATAGCGCTGCAGATATATTTGTATTACCTACACTAAGTGAAGGATGTTGCAACGCAATTATAGAGGCTATGGCATGTGGTGTTCCTATAATATCATCAGATTTATCATTTAATGATGATATTCTTGATAATACAAATTCTATACGAGTAGATCCTACTGATAATAGACAAATTAAATGTGCAATTCTGAAATTAAAAAATGATGCCGAATTAAGAAAAAGACTATCCAAGGGGAGTCTAGAAAAAGCAAAAGAACTGACATTAACTAAGAGAGCGGAGAATATTGTATTGTTTATTGGTAAACAATGTCAATTAAATAAAAAAGATGTTGTATAAAATAAGAATAAGAAAAATAAGCTTTATAGATGTTTGTGCTACGATTTTGGTAATCTTAGTATTTTCATTTTTTGAGTATACTTTATTAGCAGTAATAGCACAGGTAATGTTCATAATTATTAGTTTTTTTGAATCAGTGATGTTAAAGAAACAAGTACCAATTATATATATTATTTGGTGGGTATTGTTTTCAACATGGTGCTTACTATCATATACTTGGGCTATTAACACAAGTACAGTATTATCTAGTTTTATTTCAGTTGTTCAAGTTGCCTTATTATCAATATCAATAGTATTTTACGTTGATAGTGATAGACGCGTAAAACATTTTATAAATTCTATGATTTTGAGTGCAGGAATACTTTGTTTAAGATTTATTATTTATGTTCCAATTTCTGTATGGGGAAATGGGGAAAGATTAAAAGGAGTAATCACTTTTTATTCTAACGTAGCACCTATGATGTTATGCTTTGTCACACTTATTCTTTATAACTTATTTTTAAAAACTAGAAATAAAAAATTATATATATTGATGATAATATTTATTTTTGTATCATTGCTATATGGGACACGAAAAGCGTTACTAATTCTTATTGTAGGGTATAGTATTCAGCTGTTATTATTTGCAAAAACATCTTTAAAAATATTTAAAAATATAGTTGTGTTATTAATACTTGCATTGTTATGCTGTTATTTTATTTTAAATATTGATTTACTATATGGTGCAATTGGATATCGTATAGAAGGAATGATTTTAACTTTAACACAAGGTAGTGGTGATGGTTCAGCAGTAGCACGTATTGCATTTATAGAAAATGCGATAGATATATTTAAAAGATATCCGATAATTGGTGTAGGCTTAGATGGGTTTAGGTATTTAAATAAATACGAGCAAACATACGCACATAATAATTATTTAGAATTATTATGCGATTTGGGAATTGTAGGATTTATTATATACTATAGTTTTCATTATACGTTATTATATAAGGCTTTTAAATATAGGCAAAAAGATACAATAATATATTTAGTTTTAGCTATTGTAACCTCTTATTTAATAATTGATTTTTTTAATGTTTCATACTCTGAAGAGCTTGCTCACATTTTGCTATCATTTATGTTCTCAATTTATAGAGTAACAAAATTTAAAAGTAATGGATATATAAAAAATAATATGTGTTATAAAGGAGAAAGATAAAGTGAATAAGTTATTAAGATATTTACACGAGCCAGGAAAACTAATACCGATGTTGGGCTATAGAAAGCTATTATGTTGGATTCCCGATAAAAAATTTATTGAAATTATTTGGAACTTGAGAAAAAAATCTAAGTTAAATTTAGATTTTCCTATAACGTATTGTGAAAAGCTTCAATGGTTAAAACTCTATGATCATAACATTTTGTACAAATCACTTGTTGATAAAGCAGCGGTAAGAGAGTATATTAAGGAAGTTATAGGAGACAAGTACTTAATCCCATTAATTGGGATTTATGATAAAGTAGAAGACATACCTTGGAGTAAACTTCCAAAAAAATTTGTTATGAAATGCACGCATGATTCGGGGTATGTAATAATCTGTAATGATAAGTCTAAACTTGATATCAATAAAAAGAAAAAAGAATTGAAATTTCGTATGAACCACAGTATATATTGGTATGGACGTGAATGGCAATATAAAGACATTAAACCGAAAATTATAATTGAAGAATTAATGGATGATGGCAATGAAGGTGGTTTAATAGATTATAAGGTGTTTTGTTTTAATGGAAAAGTAAAATTATTTCAAGTACATACTGGGCGTTTCACAAAACACTATCAGCAGTTTTATGATATAAATTGGAACTTGACTAATATTTCTCATGTTGATTTACCAACAACTCATGAATATACTGTCCCGAAACCAGAGTGTTATGAGGAAATGATAGAATTATCTGAAAAACTCTCAAATATTACACCACATGCTCGTATTGACTGGTATTATGTTAAAGGACAACTATACTTTAGTGAATATACTTTTCATGATGGTTCTGGATTTGTTATATTTGAAAATTCTGAAGATGATTATAAATTGGGAGAGTGGATAGATTTATCGACTATTATTTCTACAAAATAAATATTTAGAGGGAGTTTATAAATTATGAAAATTGGATTATGTATTTGTTATAATATAAAAAATTATGGAAGTGTATTACAGGCATTGGCAACCAAAAAGATAATAGAACATCTTGGATATAATTATGAAATTATTAATTATAAGAAGAAAAGGGACGTAGTATTCTATATAAAAAAACTACCAACACTATTTTCGCCATATTTTTATTATTCTCTTAGAAGACGTAAGAGTATTAAACATCAATGCAATACAAATCCAAGTTATAAAAAGCAGATTAATATGCGTAATGCAGCTTTTGACTTATTTGTAGACGAGCACTTTAAAGAACGTTCGCCTATTTATTATGGTTACAAATCATTATGTGAAGGATCTAAGAATTATGATGCTATTATTGTAGGTAGTGACCAGCTATGGATTCCAAGTGGATTTTCTACTAACTTTTATAATTTAATGTTCGTAGATGATAATGTTTTAAAAATTTCGTATGCAACAAGTTTTGGAGTTTCAAAAATACCATTATTATTACAAAGAAAAGCAAGACTGTTTGTTCGGAGATTTGATTCAATTAGTGTTCGTGAATTGAAAGCAAAAAAAATAATAAATAATTTAGATGATTCTATAAAAGTAGAGGTAACTGCTGACCCAACATTATTATTTAATGAAGAGCAGTGGAAGGACATTATTCCACAGCGTAAGATCATAGATGGTGATTATATATTTTGCTATTTTCTTGGAACCAATATTAATAATCGCGAAGCGGCTAATACGTTAAAGAAATATACTAGTATGAAAATTGTCGCAATTAAGCATGAGGATGAATATTTTCCATATGATGAGAATTTTGGTGATATTACTCCAGATATTGTTACACCTGAGGATTTTGTTAATTTAATAAGAAATGCTAAATATGTATTAACTGATTCTTATCATGGTTCTATTTTTTCTATCCTACATCATAAACAATTTATAACGTTTTATCGTTTTAGTAATAACGATAAAAATTCAAGGAATTCACGAATAGATAGTTTATTCGAAATTTTAAAATTGAGGGATAGAGTTTATGATAATGATATAATCAAGGAAATTAATAAAACTATTGATTATTCATCTGTAGATAAGAGAATTCAGGATTTTAGAGAAACGTCTGTTGATTTTATAGAAAAAGCATTATCTACTATAGAGGTAAAACGATGATTAATATTGAGCATAAAGAAAATTGTACCGGATGTACAGCATGTAGTAATATTTGTCCTAAATCATGTTTAGAAATGGTTTACGATATGGAAGGATTTAATTATCCAAAGATTGATGAATCAAAATGTAATAATTGCAATTTATGTGAATTAGTTTGTCCTATATTAAATAGCAAAGGATTAGGAAGAGAAGACACATTAACTTACGCTGTACAAAATAAAAATAATGATATTAGAAAGGAAAGTACCGCGGGTGGTTTCTTTGGTGTTGTTGCAGAATGTGTACTTAATAATGAGGGGGTAGTTTTTGGAGCAGGTTTTGATAGTCAATTAAGAGTGCAGCATGGATATGTTCAGACAATTGATGAATTGAAAAAATCAAGTTTTTGTGGTTCTAAATATGTCCAAAGCTATTTAGGTCATTGTTTCAAAGATGTTAAAGATTTTTTGAATACTGGAAAATTGGTATGTTTTAGTGGCTTACCATGTCAAGTCGCAGGTCTTAAGTCTTATTTAAGAAAGGATTATAGAAATTTAATATTAATTGACCTAACATGTTACGGAGTACCATCTCCTAAATTATATAAAATGTATTTGGAATATTGTAATAAAAAATATAAAATAGGTGTAAAAAAGGTAATTTTTAGAGACAAGTCCTATGGTTATTCTTTACCGAATATACGTTTAATACTAAATAATGGATCTATAAAAGAACAGAATTCAATTGTAAAATCCTATTTAAGGCCTTTTTTTAATGGGTTTAGTTCTAGACCATCATGCTATAATTGTAAGTTTAAGACTGTTGAGAGAGTAAGTGATTATACTATAGGTGATTGTAAAAATATTGGTAGATTTCATAAAGAATTAGATGATGACAAAGGTACAACTGTGGTTTATATACATTCTAAAAAAGGTAAAGAGTTTTTAGATAATATAAAGGATAATATTATCTTAAAGGAATTAAATATTGTAAGAGTTTTAAATTCATGTGGTAAAAAGATGATAGTGTCAGATATACCCAATAATACAAGGGATAATTTTTTTAAAGATATTGATATATTATCTTATGAAAAACTTATTAATAAATATGTTCCTATAAGTTATAAAGAAAGAATAGCTAATATCATAAAGCCTTTGTTATTAAAGTCTGGTATTTTAAATTTTAATATGGTTAAAAAAATATTAGCATTTATAAGATGATTAATGTAAGTCAGACAAAGGATTTTAGGATAAAATACTTAATTAAAGATTTTCACGCTTTGTAAAATTTTAAGTTTTTTATTTTAATATGATAATTAAACAAATTCTTAGTATTCAACAACTAAAATTCGGAGGCAACAATGCCAAATTCAAATAAGGCTGTGAAATCAGCATTTATAATAGTTATATTTTCCCTAGGAAGTAAGTTCTTAGGGTTTATTCGAGAGTCACTTATAGCTGCAAAATTTGGTTCTAGTATGGAAAGTGATGCATTTTTTGTAGCATTAACTGCAACAGGATTAATTTCAAAGTTGCTAATAACTACAAATTCAACTACATTTATACCAGTTTTGGCTGAAATAGAAGTTAAAGAAGGAAGAAAAGATAAGGTTATTCATACTAATAATATGATAAATATAATAACCTTATTTTCTATTATTTTAGTTATACTTGCTTGGTTTTTTTCGCCTTTAATTATTAGTATTACAGCTAAAGGATTCTATGGAAAACAGTTTGAACTTGCAGTTCAGTTAAATAGAATAGGACTTCCTATGATATTATTTAGTGGGGTTATAGGATCATTAACAGGTTTTTTGCAAAGTGAACAAAAATATATGTCAACTGCCGCTATTGGATTTCCGCTTAATTTTGTATATATCTTTTTCTTAATATTACCATCGTCACAATTTGATATTAGGCGACTAATGGTTGTAGCTGTGGTAGCTGTAATGTCACAGCTTCTCGTTCAGATACCTGAAGCAAGAAACGCTGGATTTAGATATAGCTTTATATTTGATATAAAGGATGAATATATTAAAAAGGTTTTATATTTAAGCATGCCAGTTTTAATGGGTGTAGCTATTAATGATATAAATGCTATTGTAGATAGAACGCTGGCTTCTGATTTAGTTACTGGAAGTATTTCTGCATTAAATTATGGGAATAAGTTGAATGGTCTTGTACAAGGTGTATTTGTATCTGCGATTACTATAGTTATATATCCAATATTATCTAGAGAATCAAATAGAGATAATATAAGTGGGATGAAAAAGATTTTGGCACAAGGAGTAAATCTTATATTACTTGTGACTATACCAGCTACAGTGGGACTTGTTGTATTAGCACGACCAATAGTTGAAGTTGCCTTTCAAAGAGGAGCATTTACTTCAAATGATACAATAATGACTACTCAAGCATTGATATTTTATTCAGTGGGGCTAGTTGCTGATTCTCTACGATTATTGATTACTAAGGTTTATTATTCATTACAAGATACTAAGACTCCCATGATTAATGGTGTTATGGCTGTAGGATTTAATATTATATTAAATCTAATATTAGTAAAATACATGGCACATAGAGGATTGGCATTAGCCACTAGTATCGCTACTACTGTTGCAACATTAATACTACTCTATGGATTAAAGAGAAATATCGGTTCGCTAGGAACAGTAGAGTATATTAAATGTGGACTAAAATCTGTATTAGCTTCATCTATTATGGGTGTAGTTGTTTATATGATACATCAGGAACTATATGTGATACTAGGAGTATCTCAATTGAATAATTTTATATCTTTATTGGTAGCAGTAGGTTTGGGAGTGGTGGTATATGGAATATTATGTTATTTGTTTGGGGTTGATGAAGTTAGAAAAATAGTAGGAAAAGTTATATCGAGATTAGTTAAGAGATAGTTATATAAGGTATTAAGTATTGAATACAGAAGGGATTTTAATTTAGTAGTTACCCATTCATTAATGAATTAACTTATTTTTGTGTTGGAATTTTGGGAGTAGTAGGTATATATTGTAGCGTTGTACCAAAGCTGATAATATTTATCTTTTATAATAAGAGGTTTATTATTGATTAATACTATTCTTTTCAATATAATGGATATTAAGGAATTTAGTTTGATGGAAATAAAAGAACAATGTATAAAGGAAGGTAGAACATGTACAAAATAGCAGTAGCAGGAACGGGATATGTTGGCTTAGTGGGAGGTGTATGTCTTGCTGAAGTAGGTCATCAGGTAATCTGTGTAGATATTGATGAAGAAAAAGTGAATAGAATGAAACAAGGAATTTCACCAATCTTTGAAGAAGGATTGGAAGAATTAATGCAGAAGAATTATGCTGCTGGCAGGGTTGATTATACTACTGATTATAAATCTGCATATAGGGATGCAGATGCTATATTTTTGGGTGTAGGAACTCCTGAGCATTCTGATGGTTCTGCTAATTTATCGTATATTGCAACTGTGGCAAGACAAATAGCGGAAAATATAGAGAAGGATTGTCTTGTTGTTGTTAAGTCAACTGTACCAGTTGGAACTAATGATAAGGTTGAACAATTTATTAAGGACTTTTTGATTAATGATGTAAAGGTTGAAGTTGCCTCTAATCCTGAATTTTTGGCACAAGGCTCTGCTGTTCATGATACATTGTATGCACCTCGAATTATTATAGGAACTGAAAGTAAGTGGGCTGAAAATTTATTGATGAAGATTTATGAGCCGTTTAATTTACCAATTGTCTCTGTAAATAGAAGGTCAGCTGAAATGATAAAGTATGCTTCTAATGATTTTTTGGCTCTTAAAATATCATATATGAATGATATTGCTAATTTGTGTGAATTGGTGGGTGCTGATGTACAAGATGTGGCGAGGGGCATGAGTTTTGACGAGCGTATTGGCAGTAAGTTTTTAAATGCCGGAATTGGTTACGGGGGGTCTTGTTTTCCTAAGGACACAAAAGCATTGGAGTACCTTGCAAGACAAAATGGTTATGAATTAAGAACGGTTAAGGCTGCGATAGATGTAAATAATGACCAAAAGACTATGTTGTATAAAAAAGCTTGCAGGAGACTTATTACATTTAGTGGATTAAAGGTTGCAGTATTAGGACTTACATTTAAACCGGATACTGATGATTTAAGAGAAGCTCCGTCATTAGACAATGTACCTTTATTATTGGAGCAAGGGGCAGATATTTATGCTTATGATCCTGTTGGAGCCGATAATTTTAAGAAGAAATATCCTGAAGGAAATATTAAAAATGGCAGTATTAAATACGTTAACAAGCCTGAAGAAGCATTAGATGGTGCTAATGTATGTTTTATTTTCACTGAATGGGGAGAGATTAAGGCAATTAAGCCGTCTGAATATAAAAAATTAATGAGAACACCTTTAATTTATGACGGAAGAAATATTTATGAGCTTGAAGAAATGAAAATGGCAGGTGTAGAATATTATTCTATTGGAAGACCGTATGCGAAAAATAATGTCAAATTAATGGAAGATGCTGCTGCAACTGTAGATTAATGCTTTTAGTGTATATAAAAATATTAGGAGTTATATTTTAATATATGATTCCTATTTTTCTACCAGGAGGTAAATAAATGGAGTATAAAGAAATTAGTATTAAAAAAACATACCTTGTTACCGGAGCGGCAGGGTTTATTGGATTCTTTTTATCGAAAAGATTATTAGGGCATGGATGCAAAGTTATAGGTATCGATAATTTAAATGATTATTATGATATAAAATTAAAGGAAGCTCGTTTAGAAAAACTTAAACCGTTTGACAATTTTACTTTTATTAAAGGCGATATATCTGATAAATCTATGATAATGGATATATTTAAGCAATACAAGCCTGACATAGTAGTTAATTTAGCAGCTCAAGCGGGAGTAAGATATTCCATAGAAAATCCTGACGTGTATATTCAAAGCAATATTATTGGTTTCTTTAATATCTTAGAAGCATGCAGAAATTATCCTGTTGAACACTTGGTTTATGCATCATCAAGTTCAGTGTATGGTTCAAATAAGAAGGTACCTTTTGAAGAATCTGATTTTGTGGATAATCCGGTTAGTTTGTATGCTGCCACAAAGAAGTCAAATGAGTTAATGGCTCATACTTACAGTCATTTGTATAAAATACCTGCTACGGGTTTAAGATTCTTTACAGTATATGGTCCAATGGGAAGACCGGATATGGCATATTTCGGATTTGCTGATAAATATTTTGCAGGTAAACCTATACGGATATTTAATAATGGTGATTTTGAACACGATCTTTATAGGGATTTTACTTATATTGATGATGTTGTTGAAGGCATTATGAGGTTGTTGGAAAATCCGCCTGTTGCAGGTGCATCTGAAGATTTGGTTGGAGATGTTGTTGAAGATGTCCAACATAAAGTGTATAATATTGGAAATAACAGTCCTGAGAAACTAATGACATTTATTGGCGCATTGGAGAAAGTCTTAAGTAATACATTGGGCAGAGATGTAGTATTTGAAAAGATATTTGAGCCTATGAAGCCGGGAGATGTACCTTCTACTTATGCTTCTACCGATTTATTGCACGAAGCAGTAGGGTTTAAGCCAAAGACTTCTATTGATGAGGGGTTGAGGAAGTTTGTGGAGTGGTATGTGGAGTTTTATGGGGTGGGTTAGAATAAATTTCTCTCCTGATGATTGTTCGACATGATTCCATACTTTTTTTCAATTTATCAAAGGAGAAAAAAGATTGGTATGAACAGATTTTAAGGTTGATTGCTCTTTTACATGATATTGGACACGCACCTTTTTCCCATGCTTCTGAATCGGTGTTTCCTGATGGAACGGAGCATGAGGATTATACGGAAAAGATTATAAAAGAAACATGTATTGCCGATATTATTAGGAGAATTGGAACTTAATATAAGGGAAAGTATGGCAAGGAATATGATATAACTCCGGAATTAATATGCGACATATATATGAGGAGAATTCCCGGAGAAAATTCAGAATTTGTGTTCTTATCAAGCTTTATGGATGGTGAATTAGATTGCGATAAAATGGATTATTTGCTGAGAGATTCCTTGTATTGTGGTGTGAATTACGGCAAATACGATGTGCAGCGATTAATTTCATGTTTAACCGTGTATCGTGAGGAAGGTGGAAGCCCCAGATTAGCAGTTAAGCATGGGGGAGTCCAAGCTTTTGAAGAATTTGTTTTAGCAAGATATTTTATGTTTGTACAAGTTTATTTTCATAGGACAAGAAGATATTTTGACATTATGTTGAAATCGGCTTTAGAGAAAATATTAGATAATGGAAAATATCCTGAAAATATTGAAGCGTATTTGAGTTGGGATGATTGCAAAGTAATTGAATTGATGAAAGAATATGAAGAGTCAATAAAAGAGTATAAACTCTTGGCAAGTGATGAAGAAAAAGTAAACTTTGTTTTCCAAAATTTCATTAAAAAAAATGTATTTGAATTAGAAGCGATAACTACTTTGGACTATGTAGCGACATTTATGCTAAATAATGCTCAATCGGATTCCCAAATTATTGAAGAGGTAAAAAAAATAAAGGGAAGTAAATTTAAAGAAGATTATTTAGAAAAGCAGTTAGCTATTTTAAAAAAATGCGGATATGTGGCGTGAAATATATTTTAAGGATTTAGGGGGGATGATTCTTGGGTAATAATGAATTCACTAAAAGTAAGTTTTCTATTTTAAATGATAATTTTGATTATTTAATGAAATATTTAGGTTATCAGGATCACTTGATTGAAGATTGTGATGAATTATATGACTGTGTCTATAGTATAACGATAGATGAGAAGTCATATATATTTAGAAGACCGTTGTATGCTGCGTGATAATACTTTTATGAAGTTCAATGCAAAAACGTTTACAGGAACGGCAGTTGACGCTCTAAAATGCCTATAATTAGCAAAAAAATTTTCGTGAATATTCATTTTGAGCTTAAGAAAAGTGCCGGAAAATTAAATGCAATTGACATTGTTAGATTACAAATTGAATTTCAAGTAAGTTATGCTGCTGCTGTTCAGAGACTTTATGACATTGGCTTTATTAACTATAGTAAAAAATGTGATTTATATAATGATAGAAATGATATTACATCTAAAACTTTGTTTAGAATTATTAATGTCGATGAAGATCTATTAAGGTCATCGGACGTAATCAAAGTTCCATCAAAGTATTTAGAATATGTAATCAGCAATTATGAAAACAACTATATTCCTTACTCCAGTTTAAAAAAAGCACTAGCTCTTTTAAGAATTGATGCCGGCATTTTTAAAAAAGATGACAATAAAAAAGAAGAGTTAAATATAGATGATGTATTTGAGGAGTATGAATAATGGATGCATCTTTAGATACTGATATTGTAATACATTTATATAAGAGTAATAAAATAGATTTGTTGTTTTCATTCTGTGACGAACTTTATATGCATGAATATCTTTTAAATAATGAACTTAAAAGAAAATCATACACAGTTCATGAACAATTTATTACTATAATAGATCAATTATGTTTACCGGTACCGGATACTAATATGGAACCAGTTGAATGATTTATGTTTATAAGAAAATTATACATAAATATAGGTGGAATAATGAATAAAAAAATTGAATTTGAATCAATTTTTGCGGACTATTCTGGCATAAGAAATCGTAACTTGTTGATAGAATTTATCAAATTATAAAAAAATAATTGATTGGGGAAAAACATGAAATGCGATAAATGCAAGGAAAATGAAGCTAATATAATATTGAATGATACTGATAATCTGTGTCTTGATTGTTATAATGAGATTGCATCCAGCTGGATAGGAATAGAAGGGTTTGGAGATTACAGCAAGGATATATATGTTTATGACAATGATGGTTCGTTGCGTCAATTTTCGATTTATTATATGATTTTTGGCGATAAGATTTCTTGGCTTGCTAAAGAAGTCAATGGTACATATGAATTTTCTATAATGGAAGATGCATGTTGTGACCAGACCAAAGCAATTAATAAGCTTCATCTTAAAACAATAATGGGTGTAACAAATAAGACTTTAAGAGAAAACAACGATAGATATTATATAGACAATGCACTTCATAGGGGAAATAAGCAGTACTTTTTGAACGATTTCGGGGTTATTCATATTAGTGATGATAAGGATGGAAAAGCTTGCTTTATTATAGATGGTATTGAAATTAGTTTTGAGGAACTTGCAACGATGTTGAGCCAATTTACCGGATTTAATCTGGAATTCAGAATAAAGGATGTTACGGAAGACATTGATGTTTTTGAAGATAAATGCAATAGTATAGCTGATGAGGAAAACTAAACTACTGGAATAAGTTTGAAGAACTACTCTGCAAATTTGTAATTTTTTATGTGGAAATAACATAATACGGAGAGAATAAAATGTTTAATGCAGACTCACCTATAACAACTGAAAAGGATGATTTACTTAGCCGAGATACATTTGCGAAACAGCTTGCAAAGGCGATTATATCTTATAATCAATTGAGCAGCTTTAATATTGGATTATACGGTGAATGGGGTTCGGGTAAAACATCTGTAATTAATATGGTAGAGGAAAATATAATTTCTTTGACTTCTGAATTAACGGAAAAGCCTGTGATTATACGGTTTAATCCATGGCTTTTTTCCGACCAAACGCAGCTTACGATTCAATTTTTCAAACAACTTTCATCAGCTTATAAGCGAACTAATGCTGTGAAAGCTATTGGTAATGCAATGGATGCCTTAGGTTCGGCATTTGAGTTTATAAGCGTGCCAATAGCCGGCTACTCGGGGGGAGCAATAGCAAAGTTCGTTAAAGGAATAGGAAAAGGATTGGCGGATAAAAGTCCTTCTCCTGATATTCAGAAGCTAAAGGATGAAATTGCGGCAAAACTGCAAAAAGAAAAGGTTAAAACCATAATTATTATTGATGATGTGGACAGGCTGTCCAATCAAGAAATATGTTCTGTTTTTCAGCTTATTAAATCAATTGCCGATTTTCCCAACACAATTTATTTACTTGCATTTGATTTTGAAGTTGTTTCGAGAGCATTAGGCAAGGTGCAAAATACTGATGGCAAAAAATATTTGGAGAAAATTATTCAGGTGCCGTTTCACTTACCTAAAATAAATGAGCAGCAGCTTACGAATTTATTTTTTAAAGGATTAGATAACATTATACGGGAAGTACCGGAAGAGAAGTTTGATAAGGAGCGGTGGGCTTTATTATTTCATTACGGTATTAAAGAGCATTTGAAAACTATAAGAGATGTAGTGAGGTTAAACAATACTATTTCATTGAAATACAGCTTTTTAAAAGGTGAGGTAAATATAATTGATTTGATTGGAATAACTACAATTCAGGTTTTTACTCCCAATATTTATAATCAGCTTCAATTTTATAAAGATAATTTTTGCGGTGTTTTTTCTTCATATAAAACAGACGATAATGGAAAAAAAGATTTTGCAAATTTATATGAATCTATTATTAGAGGGTTGGATGAAAATAGGTACGACAGTATTTCCGAAATTCTTTCAATGCTATTTCCTAAGGTCAGCGAAGTTAAGAAAAATATATTTTCAGGACACTATTATCAATATAATGCCTATGATTCCATTCGATTAGGAAGCATATGCAATAAAGATTATTTCGAGAGATATTTTTCACTTTCCTTTAGTGATGGGTTATCTTTACAGGAAGCCGAATACATTATCTTTAATGCTGCGGAGGAAGAGCTAAACAGTTTATTATTAAATATAGATAAAAGAAATCAAACTAATCTTTTTTTGGATTATTTTGATTCTTCAATGAAGGGATTAAAAGAAACGGACTCATACAGAGGGAGAATTATTATACTGCTTAATTCTATTTTAGAAAATTGGGATAGTTTTCATGATGCTGATGCGAAGCAGTTTCTTTCTTATCCATGGATTTGGAGGTTATTAAATATTGTTGATAGTTGTTTGCGGACATTTTCTGAAGAAGCAGATAGATTTTCAAGTATATTGAATATATTTAAAAATACGAAAGTAACTTTATCTGTAAAAATAAATATATTATTAAGGTTTGAACGTGAGCATAATCGATATATGGGAGAAAATGAAAAAGAAAGAACACCTGAGGAATATATTTTATATCTTGAACATGTTTTGATTTTAGAGGAGATTTGTATATCCTATGTTGAAAAATTAATGGATAACGGTGATTTAACCGATATAAATAAACTTTTAGACAATAAATGGTTTATTGAAAATTCAAAAAAAGACAGCCTGAAACTATAGAGTCGAAAACAATATAACTCAAAGGGAATTAGCTGACAGGTTGGAAATATCTCAAGCCATGGTTTCAAAACTTGAAAGTGGTGAATATAATCCAAGTGTAGAATTTTTATTTAATATTTCAAAAAAACTCGGATTAGAATTAGTAGTGGAACTTAGAAAAAGCTGTGAGCATGAACTTGAATATAAATGCGAAGATGAAAATAATATCATCTATCATATAGAATTTGCTGCATAGAGGGGACAAACCATGAAAGAAATTAAAGAAAGCAGCTTTATAATTAAAATACCAAAATTGAAGAAATTAGAATATGAATTTAATGAATCATATGGAAAAAAAGGTTCTATTAAGTTAAACATTCAAACAGAAACAAAAATTTTAATGAAAAAAAGTGATGCAGTTGTATCGTTAGAACTTCAGGTTTTTAATCGATCTGCTTTTGACAACGGAGAAATCCCATTTTATATTCAAGTTATAATGGTTAGTGACTTTGAATGGAGTGATGATATGGAAGAGAAAACAGTTCGCAGTTTACTTGAAAATAACGCACCGGCTGCATTACTATCTTATATGAGACCTTATATAAGCGGTATTACTTCAGGATCAGGATATCCTCCTTTGATTATTCCACTATTAAATTTCAAAGCAAATGAAGTTATATATATTTAAATGATATAGATGCCATAGAAATGGAAACCACATGGAAAGCTATATTGTAAAGTGTAATATTCTTGATGAATAAACTACAAAGAGCTGCAAGGTATTTGATTATTTATAAAAAGATAATCCACGTAAACAGAAGCAACAAGGTATTTACTGGAATATTTTTCAGAAAACTATGCGGACTTAAAATTATCGAAGGAGGTGTCCGAGGTGAGGGATTATATATATACTAAGGGTAAAAATGAAGGTATGAAGGTTGGCATAAAAGAGGGTAAAAAGGAATTCGTTGCGTCAATTTTCGATTTATTATATGATTTTTGGCGATAAGGTTTCTTGGGTTGCTAAAGAAGTCAATGGTACATATGAATTTTCTGTAATTGAAGATGCATGTTGTGAACAGACCAAAGAGCCGGAGACGTGGCTGCGGTATATGCAGATACCCAAAAGGCCGAGAGAGAGCTTGAATTTAAGGCTGAGTATGGTATAGAAGATATGTGCAGGGATTCGTGGAACTTTGCAATTGGTAATTAGAATTTGGTAAAATTTAAATTATGAGGTCAATTGATGAATAACATTAATTATACAATCAGAAAAGAAAAAAACTCTAATATAGCGAAAATACCCGCCAAAATAGGCAGAAATGAACCGTGCTGGTGCGGCAGCGGGAAAAAATACAAAAATTGCTGCATGAAAAAGGATGATGAGAAAAAACTTATAAATTACCGGCTTGAGAATGTGGTGTTCATATCAGATGAGTATTTTTCGGTTAATGAATATATAGAGCTTTCAGGGTATCCTCTGATAAATTTTGATATGTTTTTAATTGAAATATTAAACATCATAGGCAGAAGCTTATATATATTCAATAAGACAAGTGAGGCCGTTTCTAAAGAAATATTATTAAAAATGTATTATTTTGCCAAGGAACGCTTCAACGGCTGTTTGGGATGCAAAAATAAGTGCCTGAATGTACCGCATAAAGGCGCAAGCTTCAAAACATTGAAAGATGAGGGATTGATTATTGAGGATTATCCTGAAAGTATGCAGGTCGGAACACATTTGAACTTTTTCTATATCGAATTTACAAATGCTCTCGCTACCTTCTTGGAAGAAGAGCTCAGCAAGGAAACAACTCCGGAAGCAGCAAAAGAAGTATCTTCCGTGGCATATTGGTCCATCATAGATAGTATTTCAAATAATTGCTATGAAAACTGCGAATACAACTGTATGGTTGATTATAGCTGCGATGCATATTGCAAGTTTTGCAGCTATCTGAGTACAGGGCTGCCATGTCCTAAGGAAGGGAAAGTTTCCTATGATGAAATTAAAGCATCAGAAAAAGATATGGAGCATTAACATATATATAAAATAATAAAATTGTATATTTTAACTTTGGCTGTGGTATAATTAGGGATATATTGATATTTATGATATGATGCAATACGTGGAGGATTGTTGAATGAATATGGGAAATAATAATATCTTTATTAAGAATGTGACAATACAAAATGTACGACACTTGAAAAATATAGAAATTCCATTATCAGAAAACGAGCGCAAACATTTAATTTTAACTGGAAGAAACGGAAGTGGCAAGACCAGTGTTTTGGAGGCTATAAGGGATTATGTCAGTTTGTTTTCCAGCCCACACGCTCAGAATAATTTAAAATTGCCAGAAAGCATAAGAAGATATGAAGACTTTATTAAATCCACAAAACCCGATACAGAAGAAAATTCTCCCATTGTTAATTAATATTTTTCCAAATGTACAGTTCTTCATAACTACGCATTCTCCATTTATTTTGATTCTGTGGATAATGCCGCTATATATGATCTTGAAAAAAAGATTATAGTTGAAGACGGTTTAGGCAAGCTTCCGTACGCTGGTGTTGTGGAAGGCTATTTTGGAACCGATACATTATCAGGTGAACTGAGGAGAAGATTTAATAGTTATAAGGAATTGTCAAAGAAAGAAATGTTGGATGATAATGATTATAGAGAAATTGCAGAGTTGGAATACTATCTTGATGAAATTCCGGACTATCTGTCACTTGATATTTCAGCTGAGTATCACAGAATTAAATTAGAAATGGAAGGCAGAAGCTATGATAAAGATAGATAGAACTTCTGCTCCACCTGCTTCCTTAGCATCGGAAAGACTTAAAACAAACGGAACTTATAATAAACCCGATGTTATAAAGCAACTTTGTGAGGATTTTCATGATTCCTTAAAATGAAAAATATGAATGAAAAGAATATAGTGAAATAAGAATTTATTGGCAAGTAAATAACTGTATTGCTTCTTCCATTATATCAGATTACTGCTGCTTAGTTAATACGGTCTCTTTTTTAGCGGTTACACTAATTCAATGTCAGGTGGTAAATTTTGGTTGACATTTACAATGTAATATCTCACTTTCTTGTGGAATATAATGTAGAAAATTCACAAACAGGAGGTTTTACATGGTGAGACACAACGGATACGGCGTATCAAAGCTCGTCCTATGCGCTGGAGCTGCTCCAAGCCTTATCCAGCGGTCATACTTTCCATCCGGTTGGTCTACCGCAGCAATAGCAAAAACGTGGTTGGGTGAAGAAAAACTATTTGAAGATCTTGGGAAAGTACATGTTCCAACACTGATTCTTCATGGCGTCAACGATAAGGTATGTCTGTTTCCATTGGCAATGGCTCAACATGAATATATTAAAAATTCAAAACTGATCCCGATTGAGTCTTGCAGACACTTCCTTTTTTATGATCAGCTTGAAATATTCAATAAGGAATTAATCGGATTTCTTGAAATTATATAATTTTCAAACGGAAGCGGGTTATGAAAGTTCCTTTGTTAGGCTGTGTTTTCAGTAACCCGCTTGCTGTTTTATACATTATTTCTTTTTAACGGGATAGCAGACCTCGGTCACCCATTCTTTGGGATTCTGTGTTTCATGCGGGCTTACATGGTAGATATTGAACATAGCGCCATAAAATTCGTATCCGTTGTCCCTTACCCAATTAGCAACAGCTTCATTTACCTTGTCTATTTGGTCATAACTGCCTTTGTAGGTAGCGGAAGCAATCTGTACAGGAGGCTCCGTTTTGAACACAACGTGTTCGGTGTCAGGGTAACAGCCCTTCACGGATTTCTGCACTTCAACATCTACATCATTTTCTTTATATTCCTTGTCATGAAAAATCGCAAGCGTATAGCAGGGAGTACCATCCTGAATATGGAGATGTGCGATTTCCTTCATCATAAGGTGCCATAGGATTCCCTCTTGATCATAATTGGGAATAATCTGCCTGACGCTGGCCACATATCGTTCCGGCAGAGTTTTTAATGTTACATTGTAATTCATAGCAGTTCCATCCTTTCTCAGCCGCTTGACGGCTGTTTCAAGAAGCAGCAAACGGTGCGCCGTTTCATCAGCCTGCGCCTGAACTTCAGCCCGCTTTACTGATAAAAATTTAGCCAATGCTTGCGGATTATCGTAACTTTTTAAAATTTCAGTAATGGCAGCAAGACCAAATCCCATATCTTTAAGTGCTGTAATCCTACCTGCAACCAACAATTGATCCTCCGAATAGTAGCGGTAACCGGTAAAGTCATCTGTGCTTTTAGGTATAAGCAGACCGATTTCATCGTAATATCTCAGCATCCGTATACTAATCCTTGATAGTTTTGAAAAATCACCTATTTTTAGCATTTTTATTTCCTCACATATATGTGTTTTTTGAGCTCATCTACATTATAGAGTATACCACAATGTGAGAGTCAATAGGTTTTTTCAAATTCTACATCTTGTTATCAGATTTTTCTATACACCTAATTATTAAGCGATTACGTTGTTTCCGATTATCTAATGCTTTTATCAACTGTCGGATATTTCATCAAATAAATCTGAGTCGAAAAAGTCTTTCAAATCAATTCTTAGTCCAAAACAAATATAATATATGGTTTTAACTGTAGGATTATTGGTTTTTCCGTGTACAACATCGTTAAGTGTAGATTGAGTTATGCCGGCCAATGTTGATAGCTTATTTAGGGTTATTAAACAGTGAAGTGGTAAAGTCTGCTGTTGAGGTGACTATAACATGCACACCCGACAAAGACACATTGTATTCGGAACTGATATGTGCCAAGAGATAGTTTAACTAAAATTTATGAATACATAAAAGAAAACGTCAGATTACCGGAGCACTTTTATATTTAATTGTAGACGCAGGCAAGACATGCAAGACGTTTCTTCTGTCTCTTTTTGAACGTTGTAACATATGCTGGAATATTAATTGATACATTAGCTTACAAATTATAGCAGAAGGTGGTTATTGGAGAAAGTAGAATAAGTATTGTATCCCTATTTTTTAAACATAATTTCAAAAAAATCTATCATTCTCAAATAATTTTCTACGGAAATACTTTCATTATGAGAATGCATTGTGTCTTTTTCTTCGTCGGTTATCCATATGGGGGTAAATCTGTAAATATTGTCACATACATTATAATATTTTCTTGCATCTGTTCCGCCCATTACTAAATAAGGCGTAGGAATGGCGTTAGGATAGAATTTCTTTATTGAGGATATTAATTTATTATACCCTTCAGTATTCGTTGGTGATATTTTAGAGGACTCTTCTATGGTTAAGAGGGTCAATAAAGCATTATATCTTTTAGACAGATTTTTTATATGGTTTAATACATCGCTGCCGGAATCTCCGGGAATGAGCCTAATATTAAAAATGCATTTTGCGTTTTGAGGAATTACATTTGCAGCTTCTCCGGCATTTATTACGGTAGGAACAATAGTAGTCCTTACCATTGCATTTGTAGAGGTTGAGCCGGAAAACAGTTTAAAAAGAACAGGCTTGAAGAGCCATAAATTAGCTACCGCCATCTTTACTGCAAAACCCATTTCGTGACATATATTACTTAACATTTCTTTAACCGGGGAAGATAATGAGGCTGCCATTGGATTTTTTTCTATGCTGTTAATAATTTTTGATATAATTCCTATGGTAGTCTCCTTGGGCGGAGTTGATGAATGTCCACCATATGCGGAAATACTAAGTTCTACATCGCAATATCCTTTTTCGGCGGTGCCGACTAAGGCGATTGGCGAAGATACACCGCTTACAGCACCTGATATGACCAATCCGCCTTCGTCATATACGGCATCTAATTTAATATTATTTTCTTCGAAATATTCCGAAATTTTTTTGGCGCCTTGGGTACCGCCTACTTCTTCGTCATGTCCAAATGCAAAATAAATATCATTCTCGGGGGTGAAATTTTCCTTGATAAGCTTTTCGGCAGCCTCCATTAAAGCCATAACCTGACTTTTAATATCCAAGGTTCCTCTTCCCCAAATACGTCCTTCACGGACAGCACCTGAAAATCCGTCATATTTCCATTTGTTTTCAGTGCCTGCTTCAACAGGTACCACATCATAATGAGAAGTAAAAAGGACGGGATTTTTATTAGTATTTTTCCCCTTCCACCTATACAGCAGGGCATACGAATTAATTCTTTTAAACTCCATGGAATTATGCACAAGGGGAAAGGAGACTTCTAAATACTTGATAAATTCTTCAAATATATCAAAATCTGTTTTGGAATAATCTGAATTTGACACGGTTTTAAGCTTAATGGCATGGGAAAGCCTATTTATCTTGTCATTGGATAAATTTTCGGAAATATAAACGGATTTGCTTTTATCGACAGATACTGTTTTAAAAGTTAATGTTCGTATTAATATATAGATAATTACTGTTAAAACCAATAAAATAACAATATGTATTATCATAATATATATTCTCCTTCTATGAATATCCTAAATGCTGAGCTAAAAGTAAAATTATGCTTGTTGTCAAAATAATCTGAATTTGGATTTTTATGCTCCATTTAATCCAATTTTTATAGCTTATGCCTGCCAAGCCAAGGCTTATAAGCAATACCGGGTTTGTAGGGTAGAACAAATTGCTGAAACCGTCCCCGAAGGCAAATGCAAGCACGGAAACCTGTCTTGATATTCCCACCAAATCTACCATGGGAGTTATAAGGGGCATAAGCAAAAATGCCTTTGCCGAGCCTGAAGAAATAAAGAAATCCATAGCAAGGATAATTATATAGATAAATATTATTACTATGCCGTTAGGGATGCTTTCTATGAGATTTACGGAATTAAACAATATAGTGTCCATTATTTTAGCTTCAACCATTGTATACTTAATTGAGCCTGCCATTAAAATGAGGAGAGCCGCAGGGAGTATTCCCAAAACTCCTTTGCCAAAAAGCCTTGTGTATTCTCTGAATGATGTTCCCGATGCTATAACAGACACAATACCTGAAATAAGAAATATCAAAGCAATTACAGGCATTATTATAGCTTGCAAAAATTTTACCAAGCTTGATAGTAAAATGATTAAAATTCCTGTGCCCAATATTGAAGCAAAAGACATTAAACCTCTGTCCATTTTCTTGTCCTTTACATAGCTTTTTTCGGAAGCCTGTAAATTATCAGAGAAGGCGCTTTCGTTATATACTAATGATAACCGGGGATTTTTCTCAATCTTTTTAGCATATCTCACTAAGAATAAAATCAAAATTAAATATATTAAAACGTAAGATATTATCCTTACGCTGATGCCGGAAAACATGGGAAGTCCGGCAAGCTCCTGTGCTATACCAACAGTAAAGGGATTTAAAACACCGGTGGAAAAACCGCACCCTACGGCTAAAATACTCATGCCTAATCCTACCAATGCATCCCATCCCATTGAATATGAAAGAGCTATAGCTATGGGAACCATGGGAACGACCTCCTCAAAGGAGCCAACCGCCGTGCCTAATGTCATGAAAAATAAAGTTATAATGCAGAGTAATTTATATTTTTTGTCCTTATATTTATGTGTTATTTTATCAAGCATATATTTGAGTATTCCGCTATGTTCCAATGCATTGAAGGTACCGCCTATAACAAGCAAAAATATGATGATTGCAATCATTGTAACTCCGCCGTCGGCTCCCAAAGCTAAAATAGGAGACAATATCCATTTTAACAATGATATGCCGCCGGGTACAGTTTTATAGGTTCCGGAAACTATATTTTCCTGACTGTTTAACATTATTTTGTCATATTCTCCGGAGGGAATTATAAAAGTAAGCAGATATGTAACTGTCATTAAAATAAATAGTATTATTACTGATGTAATAAAAGATTTGGTATTTAGTCCGCTGTTTTGCTCTTTTTCCGTACTCATAACATCCTCCACATTTTATATTTATCTTCGATATTCAAGAAAATATTTCGTGAATTCTTATGTATATAATAACACAATAGATAATGTACTGCATAGTCTTAATTTCTATACTGAAAACTGCAGTCAGTACCATGGAAAACAGTAGGCTACAGATTTAAGACAACCCCTGAGTTTGAAATTAAAGAATTAACCATTGTATGTACTGTATAACTGAGTGGATGACTATCCCGAAGAAAGTGAGATGAAGCCTTCGGACAGCTTCATAGTACAAAATGACAAAATAAATTTAGAGCCTAAAGTAAAAATACTCAACATAAATTATGAAAAAGGGAAAAGCTATTAGTAATGCTCTATTTTATCGTATTAGTAAGTATCTTTATCTTATTAGGATTTTTGGAGTAATGGTTGTATAGCTGTGTAAATCTGAAGAATTCTCCTTCTGGATTATAATCTTTTTTATAGGTTTTAATATGAGCTTTTATAAAGCTGTCTTTTTTATCAAAAGTTAAGCTCAAGCCGGTATTAAAGCTTATATCATGATATGTGATAAGCCTTGTATACAGATAAAAATTATCATATATTTGACTTCCACTTAAGGCTATATCAACTATTTTATATTCAACATCTGTAAATATATTTTTAAGATATACATATCCTTCATCAGCTAACAAATCGCTAAAAAAATGCTCTTGGGGTGAACCACGAGCCACGAGCTACTTTTGTGCGACAAGCAGTTTTACAGTGAAATGTAGACTTAAGCACAAACAATCCGCCAGGATTATGGCGGTTTTTTTTTCGTGCTATATATATCAGCTCCAATAGCGATGAAAGTGTCAAACATTTTTAACCGGTTTAGTTGCACTATAAAAACGTAATATATAACATAGTGCTCTTTTTACAAATATAGGTTTCGTATATTTTTTATGCAAAAACAAAATATTTATTCTTCTAATCCAATTAAAAACCCCAATACACGTTCTTTTTTATTTTTAGGTAATTTGCGAAAATTCAACAATACTTCAAGTTCTTGCTCGCTTAAATCAGACTTATTTAATTTGTTGAAATATCTGTTATCGGTCCTACCAAGTATGTAATCAACCGATGTATCTAAAACATCTGCAAGTTTTATAAGCATATCAGCTGGAGGCGAAGCCTTTCCGATTTCATAGCCGCTGATGGTTTCTTGTGATACACCAAGTTCAATAGACAAGCGCACTTGTGTCATATTTTTTGATTCACGTAATTCTTTTAAACGATTCATAACACACCACCTAATATAAAAATGTTTATCTTGATACTTGTGAAAGTCCGTTTCCTTATGCAATCAAAGAAGCTGTAAGGGTCTTAGGTGCCGAAAAGGTAATATTCGGAACTGATATTCCCACGGACAATCCGTTTTTTGAAATTGAGAAAATCAGATGTATCGGTTTATCCAAAGAGGAAGAGGATTTGATTTTTTATAAAAATATTGCGGGAATTTTAAATTTGGAGGTGGAATAAATGATAATTGATATTCATGTTAAGTTAGGACCTTCCTTTGATAATAAGGGAAAATCTGTTGAAGATTACATTGTTCAGATGGAAGAAAATAATATCACATATGCTATGTTATGTCCAAATAAACCGAAAAATTATTCCCTTGATGATGCAAATAATTATATCCTTCAAGTAATTAACAGGTATTCGGATAAGTTCTTTGGAGCCTACAGGGTTGGGCCATGGAATTGGGATTCTTCTAAAGATAAGTTGAAAGCTTTTTTCGGCATGCAGGATAAATATAAATTTATGTATTTAAATCCATGGGAGGATAATTACAGGATAAATGATGCGGTCATGCATCCGATATTTGAGTATGCAGGCGGTAATAATATACCTATTTTGATAGAAACAGGTTATCCCTTTGTTTCACATATTACCCAGGTAGGAGAAGCGGCACAAAAATACGGTGAAGTAAAATTTATTGTAACCAATGCAGGGCAGCTTGATTTGAGTGGTTTCACCCTTGCGGATGTAAATTATCAGTTATCATTTCATAAAAATATTTATTTAGTGACTTCTCCCGCTGTAGGTGCGGAGTGGTTAGCAAATATGATTACAAATACGGCAGAGGGCAGGGTAGTGTTTGGTTCTTCGTACCCGTTCTGTGATGTTTATATGGAAAAATACAGAATAACTAATTCATATGTTGATGATGCTCATAAAAAGGATGTATTCTATAAAAACGCATCTAAGTTAATATATAATTGATGGGAGGACAGTCATGATAGCCAGTTTAAAGCAGCCACCGACAGGGCAAAAGAAATGTTCCGGTGCTGTTGTGGGAACTATGATAGAAAGAGTATTGCGAAATATGGGAATACAACAAGTCATGGTTGTGGGTTTTTATACAGACCAATGTGTTGAAACTACTGTCAGAGATTTAGCGGATTGCGGGTTTGATGTTTCGCTTGTAACGGATGCAACAATGACGCAGACAATGAAAAGGTATCAAAATACAATTGAGAATATTGTAAATGTTTATTGCCGCGGAGAAAAATCGGTTGATTTAATAGAGAGAATAAATAAACTATAAGAATCTTAATATTATGTAGTGTTAAATAAAACCTCTGAACTGTTTAAAACACAAATTTGGGGGTTTTGTTGTTAGCAGGGATTTTGGGTGCGTAAAATCTTATAATTCTATTGCCAATAACAGCAATGGTGTGTTAAAGTATACATATTATATAATTTTAAATGATTTAAAAAATGTAACCAAAACAATAAGTAGGAATGTAATATAAGGAGGCAGTCATGGCATTAGTATGGACAAAAAACTTAGAAGTAGGAGTAGAATTAATTGATACTCAGCATAAAAAATGGTTTGAGAAAGCAGATCAGCTGTTTGAAGCAGGTAAGAACGGAAAGTCCAAAGGATACATAGTTCAAATGTTTGATTTTTTGGATGAATACACCAAGACTCATTTTAGAGATGAAGAGAGATATATGCAAAGCATCAATTATCCTGAATTAAATGCACAAAAGCAAATGCATGATGGTTTTATTAAAAAGTTGGCAGAATTAAGAAATCAGTATGAAACTGAAGGCGCTAACATAACAGTAATAATCAATGCCAACCAGTTTATTTTGGACTGGCTTACGAAGCATATCTCAACCGCAGACAAAAAAATAGGTGAATATGCGAGAACACGAAATTCTTGATACAATGAAATAATATAAAAAAATCCCGGAATTTGGAAGTAAGGCAAATTGGAGTAAGGGTTTTGTTATTATTCTTATATATTTATATTTTTTATAATAAAATCCTCTTATATAAGAAATTCAATATGAGATACTCTAACAAACAATCCGGATCTTTTAGATGAATTGATATTTTGGTCAGAAAGTTTGCCAAGTGCTTTTACAAGCTCTGAAACTGAATAATAACTATAAAAGACCTTTTGACATAGCGATTATATCAAAGGGTCTCTTATTCTGCAATACGTATTGTTACTCTTTAAACCAATACTCCTTGACCAATGCTGCCATAACCCCTATCATAGCACCAAGTACAGCACCTATAGCAGTATTAAGAGCATTGCTGGGACTGGTTTTATTTGTTGGAGCAATCGGAGGGGAAGGCAGATAAACATTATTTTCTACAATTCCAACGACGCTTGATATAAGTTTTTCGGTTCTTCCGGTTTCATAATATTTGCTTACCGCTAATTTTTCAACATTCAACTCTTCAAGATATTCGCCATACTTCTTAATGCTGCTTTCAATACTGTTTATCCTTTGTTTACCTTGAATAATGTCAGTTTCAATTTTTATATAATTAGGATTGGCTGTTTCAACAGGAATGAGATAGTCTCTGTTCCCATTAAGAGGTGTTTGAATTTCAACATTTGAATTAGTATCAATTGTTTTTGGAGTCTGGGAGAGAAGTACTTCATTTTTTGCCAAGTTTTCCTTTTCTACATCCAAGTTATTATTCAGAGTCATCAGCTCAATATTAAAATAATTCAAGTAATAGTTTATAGCTCTTTCCTTCACCATAACATCCATGAATTCAATATAGCTGTCGTATAATTTCTGGGCAAGCTTAAGAGATTCCTCGGGATTATCAGCGGATACTGTAACCGTAAAGCTGTTCTGCACTGTATTTGTCTTAGCTTCAGACTTTACTACCGTTATTTTTTTATCTAATCCGTCGACATTTATTTCCTCTGAATCATAACCCATGTCCCTAATGGTATTAATTAAAACATCATTGCTGGTAATAAGATTTATATACTGCTCATTTGTTGTAATAGGAAGCTTGTACTCGCCGTATCTGGTATGATAAACCTCCGGCATACTTATTACAATATTCAGCTTTGTTTCATAAACCGGTGATAATATAAACATACTGAATGACGCTGCAAGAATGGCGGCAATCAATGTAAAAGCTATTATCATTTTCTTTCTTTTCCACAAAGCCATTATAAGCTCCCTTAAATCAATTTCATCTTCGTAATACTGTATATTATTTTTGTTTTCGCTCATCACTTACTCCTGTTTGCAACTTGAATTATGTTATCTACCGCTTAATTATATCAGCTTGAACATAAAAACTCAATAAAATATTTAACCAAAAAATTTTGACAATATGCTTTTCTTTAATAGAAATTTAGGACTGTCAAAATGAAAGTTGTTGATTATATTTAATTGATTATATTTAAATATCTTGTCTGCATATTTAATTCCATATATTTTAGTCACAGTTTTATAAGCTTCGTCTAAATGAAACTTTCTTGATATGGTATTGTGCACATCTGATGCCACAAAGCTTACTAATCGGTTTTTAAATAAATAATGTGTAAATTTATTTCTTGTTTTTTTTTTATTATTTATTACGGAAGAAGCATTTACCTGGAAGTGTACTCCTTCATTGAGCAATTCGCTTAGCAACTTTGTGTTATTATGAATTATTTCATTAAACTCAACCAAGATATATTTAGAACCGGCTAAGGTATAGAATCCATTGTCAATGATTGATGCATAGTTAGTAGAATCCAAATATATTTCATTGCCTAAATATAGCTGTATATTTAGATTTTCTTTTTTCAAAGCTTCTTTTAATATTTGGAAGTTAATAGAAATTTTTGTCTTGATTTAAGTGATAATCCCTCTTATTGAAGTGAGGTGTAAAAATTACGTGTGTTACTCCTTTTTTTACTTCCTACTTAATTAATTCCAATGAAATTTGTCAAAAAATTACCATGTTCTTGAAAAGGGAAGTGGATTGGTGGTATAATATAGGAGAGGACGTTTTTAAATGAGATATTATATTTTCTCATACAGGGGTATTATCGCCTGCTTGTACTATTATGGGTCGTTACTATTCACAGCGAAAATCTTTTTATTGAAGTATAAGGGCGTCAGCCCGTTGTCATTCTGAACCGAAGGTGAAGATCTCCTAAGGAACGTTTATACAATGGGATTCTTCGGCTACGCATCAGAATGACTGTGAATAGTAACTATGGGTCAGATATAAGGGAATTTGCAAATAATTTTATTGATAGGGGAAAAATTATTTGATATACTAATTAATATAAGTATATATTTTGTAATTGTTCTAACAGAAAGGTGGAATTAATTATGTCTGAAATTCAAGATAAAAAACCCATGACAATAAATGAATTTTATAGAATTGATTTTAAGGATGGAATTATTTATGAATTGATTGATGGCATAGTGCGCATGTCAAAGCCTAATATTGAACATCAAAGAATTTCAGGTAAAATCATAAGAAAATTAGGCGAGTATTTTGATAACAAAAAATGCGAACCATTACAAGAAATTGAATTGAAACTGAAAGAAGATATTCTTGTTCCTGACATTTCAGTAATTTGTGACGATTCTAAATTGACTGAGCAAAGATATATTGGTGCTCCAACGATAGTTGTAGAAATATTAAGTCCCTCAACAGCACATATGGATTTATTTATAAAGCTTTATAAATATGAAGTATTCGGAGTTAATGAGTATTGGATAATTTCTCCCAAAGGGAAAACAGTAACTATACACAACTTTAATGAAGGAAATGTTACAGTATATGATGAAACAGAAATAGCTGTATCTGAGATATTTGAGGGATTAGAATTAAAATTATCTGAGATTTTTTTATAAAAATTATCATCTCAATGAACCTTTTGGAATCAATTAAATACGCAAAACTTCCCGACTTTATGTAAGAGGAATCGACAAGGTGATGTCCGAAAAAAGGTACAGTAGGTTATTCACCTTCATGCTGCTATAGAGATTTAGAAGAATGTTGAATAGGTATCGCCTTAAAGTGTAAAAAACAAGAAAGTGTTGATAAGTATAAAATATCTTGGTAAAATATAGTATAAGGATATTTAAAAGGGAGGCCATTATGGAAAAAATAGCATTAATAACAGATTCTGCCTGTGATATTGATAATCAAACAATCAATAAATATAATATACGTATTTTACCTTTCAAAATCATTTATAGTTATGGGGAATATACGGATAAGGTTGATATAACTCCTGAATATATTTATGAAAATATGAAAACCGAAATTCCGAAATCTTCCTTGCCTTCTATGAAAGACATTGAAGCTATGTATAAAAAACTAACCGAGGAAAATTACAGTCATGTAATTGCTGCTGTGATTTCAAGTGGATTATCAGGCAGCTATAATGCGTTTAAGTTAGTCAGCGAAAGATTCGAAAATATCAAAACATATATTTTTGATACTAAATCAACATCTTTGGTACAGGGATTAATTTTGAAAAAATGTGGGGAATTGATAGAAAAAGGTATGGAATTTAAAGATATTATTATGAAAATACCTGAAATTAAAAGAAAACTACATCTTTACTTTGTATTCGGAACATTGGAATATGCCAAAAAGGGCGGGCGCATTGGCAGAATATCGGGAACCATAGGAGAGTTGTTAGATATAAAGCCCATTGTAGAATTTGATGAAGAATACGGTCAATGCTTAACTTATGAAAAAGTAAGAGGAAGAAATAAGTCTCTTAAAAGGCTGGCGGATATTGTTGATGAGATTAAAACCGATAGAAAATTAAGTGCGTATGTGGCACATGGGAATTCTGAAAATGATGCAAAAAAAATATGCGATATGCTGCGTAAAAAATCCTGTGTGAAGGGGGTTTACCTTATAGGGCAAATCAGTGCGATTGTTGGAGTATACTCCGGACCGGGCACAGTCGGGGTATGCTATTGTGAAGATTAGACTTACGCAGGATAAATTATTTCCGAGGATATTTGGGAAAAACCCTTGCAATTGTACTCTTGGAATAAAAAAAATTATATCCTCTTTTGTTTGTGCTAATCTAAAAATAGGTCAGCTGGTTCATTGAAATAAGGTTTTTTAATATAATAAATTAAAGAAAGTTCATATCCATGATACAAGAAATATGGGAATGGTCAATACTTTAGCGGCAATAGAATCAGGAATATCCAAAGTACAATCAACCTTAGTACTAAATCCGGTCACATATATTATAACACCAAAATGGATGAAGCGGTGGCAAGTGGGGTTTCGCTTTTAAGTGAGATAAGAAAAGGTTTGGCTAATAAGGAGTTTCAGCTCCATTACCAAATTATTAAAGATATTGAATGTGATAAAATATATGCGGTAGAGTCCCTCATAAGATGGTTTCATCCTAAAAAGGGATATATTCCTCCCTTGAAATATATTCCGATTGCAGAAAATACAGATTTGATTTTTGACATCAGGCGGTTTGTGGTGGATGAATCATTCAGGCAGAAAAAGCTCTGGAAGGATAGGGGGATAGATATTCCTATTGTAGGAATCAACATATCCTTAAAATCATTTTGTTATTTCGACTTAGTAGAAGATATAGAAAGAAAAATAAAAGAATACGGCTTAGAAAAGGAAGAGGTGGTTTTTGAACTCACTGAGTCAGGTTTTATTACAGAAGGGGAAAACCTGATGTCTAACATAGAAAAATTAAAAAATATAGGTGTAAGAATCGCCTTAGACGATTTTGGTGCAGGCTATTCATCCTTAATAAGATTTATGGAGCTTCCTGTTGATTTTATAAAAATAGATAAGGTTTTCATAGACAGTATAATTTGCAATAAGTACATTGAGGAAATGGTTGCCAGTATTATTAAGGTATCTGATGCTATGGGGATAATTGTCGTAGCAGAAGGAATTGAAGAAAAGGAGCAGTTAGACAAGCTGTGGGAGCTTGGCTGCAGATTAGGACAAGGCTACTATATTGGAAAACCAATGCCCGCTGAAAAAATTGAGGAATTATTGGCAGAGAATAATGGATAAATGCCTTTTGATGCAATGATTATATATCAAAAGGTTTTTTTCATTTACTGCCCTGTGCTAAATAAGGAGCTCACAGCTTTAGGCTTCATAATTAAGATTCATTCAGCTTGGATGAACCGACAGAATTCATGGCTGTTACGCAATATGGGTTAACGGAGAAGGCAATAGATTTGCAAATGAACAAATTGGAGGAGACAGTGCTTTATGGACAAACACTACATACTCACAATGCTATTGGGGTTTGTACATTAGGCGGAACATTGGGCGGTGTACGTGTGCTTGGTATCCCGAAAGATAAGGCTTGGGAATTTGCTAATACAAAGAAAGAGCCATTGGCTTACAGCCAAAAGCCCTATTCTCCAACGCTCAATCACTAATTCTAAACTCCAAAAGAGTGGGTTAGCATCTTTACTTGAAATATACACAACTAAATGTAAAGTTGATTCTATTGAACCGCCGTATAACCGAACGATACGTAAGATGGCGTGTTTTGTGTTTTTTAGTCTTTAATAAAAATGGAATCAATTTGTTCTTGTGATGGAGCCTTGGTTAACAATGAAACTGCAATAAAGGTTATTAATGCAACTCCGCCGCCAAACAACTCGACTGGGAGCACGCTTTCTTGAGCAAGTAATTGCCATAAGATACCTGCTATACTTCCTAATATACATGAAGCAATGGCTCCTTCTTTAGTTGCTCTTTTCCATAGCATGCCTCCCAATACAGGAATTGCTATCCCGCAGGCTGCAATCGTATATCCCCACAGGAGCAAGGAATAAACATTCTGAAGTGCCATAGCAAATATTACACCGGAAACCGTGAGTACTATGGTGGAAATTCTTGCAGCTTTTAGACGGTTACCTTCACCTAATTTAACCCCTATTCCTTCAAGAAAATCAATCGTTATTACGGTAGCTCCTGAATGAATCATAGAGTCAATAGTTGATAATACTGCTCCTGCTAAAGAAATGAGAACAAGTCCTCTGATTCCGCTTGGAAGATGTTCGGAAATCATAAGTGGAAGCGCTGATTCAGGAGTAATATTTGGATATATTACCTTTGCAGCCATTCCAACAAATATTCCGCAAAATCCAAATACAACAAAGAGAATTGATGAACCTAATATGGCTTGCTTTGCAACCTTGTCACTTTTTGCAGCCCATATTCTTTGATATACATCTGTTCCTATGCCGTATGCCAATACTATGGAAAATATTAAGCCTGCAAGCTCCCAACCGCCGTAGGTTGTAATTTTAAAGTATTCAGGCGGAAGTGTATTGACAATATTGGAAAAACCGCCTGCATCCTTTATACACACAGGAACAAGTATGCCCACAATTCCTATAAGCATTACAACCCATTGGATAAGATCCGTAAGAGCAACTGCCCATAATCCTCCGGTTATCGTATAAGCAAGTGCAATTACCGCACCTATAATCATTCCTGTTTTTAAGTTAATTCCAAACATATTCAATAATAATCCTGAGCCTACAAGTTGTCCTGCAATTGAAGTAATGAACATAGTAGGCAAAATAATTCCTGCAATAATCTTCATTATTCGTCCGTATCGTGCAAGCAATATATCGCCTATCGTATACATCTTAAGTTTTCTTACAGGCTTAACAAGGAAAAAAATAAACAGAATAAAGGCGATAGCTAAAGCAATTGTATAGGACCATCCTCCGAAGCCCATAGTAAATCCTAATCCTGCTGCCGCAATTGTATCACCAGCACCTATTTGTGTAGCCATATGCGTGGCCATATTTGTCCAAAATCCCATTTCGCCGCCGGCAACAAAAAACTGGTCTTCATCTCCGTGTTGTTTTTTATTTGCCCACCATCCTGCATAAAACAATAATCCTAAAAATAATACTACAAAAATAGAATCAAAAAAAGTAAACGTTATTTTATACGAAGCATCCATTTGATATCCTTCCTTTCCGGTTTGATAAAAACCTTTTAATTTATAAATTTATTATCTAAAGAAAATTATATTTTGGGGCAATATTTCCAGCTGCTAAACGCAGTACCTACAATTCGCATTCCATTTAGTGTACATAGTTCTTTGCACGGATTATTGTTTTCATGGAAAATAGAGACAAGTGAAAAAGCAATTACTTTATTTGTTTCCATTACTGTATTGATATTATTCATTACAGTTTCAACCTCAGGACCGCCGGATACAGCAGTATATTGTCCGGGAGTATATTTTTCATCCATAATATCTCCGTCTATATGAAGATATATTACATCCACACGTTTGGCAAGGTTTTCAACGGCGTGTTTCCATTTGTCAGGGTTATTAAACGACTCGGTATTTATGTATACTATTTCCGTTGATTTAAGTGTTTTAGCTTCTTCGGGATCCATATCTCTTCCGTCGGATAAAATTATATTACTGTGTTTTAACGGAGAGATCATTCCTGCCGAATCCATCCAGCTATAAAAAACTTCTCCGTGACATAATCCCGCAATTGTAGCTAAAGGCATTCCTCCGAGCAAACCTGAGTTGCTTGTTTCAGGAGTATTAAAATCTCCGTGAGCATCTAACCATATAAATCCTATCTTTTTGTTTTTTCCTAGGGCTTTCTGCAGACCGCCTACCACTCCTATGGCATGGCTGCAACCACCTCCTGTCATTACAACGCAATTACCGGCTTTTAATCCTGCTGCCGTTAAGTTGCTTATGCTGTGTATTTGCTCTTCATGCGGTTTTTGGGTATCAGTGCTTACTATTTGAGTTACATCAAATGGTATGCCGGCTGTAAGATATACTCCGCAGGTTTTATAGTCATCAAGCTCTCGTCTGCCTTCCGGCTTTGTAATATAGGATTTAATTGCCGGCTTATTAATTCCCCCTTCATCCTCAAAAAAAACTTCCCACATGGGTTTTGTTTCATCATAAGGAACTTCAATAATTTTTAGTGCTTCAACTGCTTTTGTAATCATGTTACTACTCCTTTCGACTTTATATTATAGTAATTAATACTACCATATTAAACAAATTTTATAACTGTTAAATGAAGGGAATAAACTTGCTGTTATATTTAGGTAGTTTAATATATTCCTGCAATTTGCATGCCAAAGCATATTTACGCAAAACATGTGATTAATTATTGATTATCGGTATGATATGCCCGAAACAGTTAGTCGATTTTGACTAATTAGTCAAAATTGGGTAGTCATTGTTGAATGTGTATTAATTAATTTTATAGTAGGAAGGGTTCAAAAAATCTAAAGGCATTATGGTTATCTACTACAGTATCTATAGTGAAATTCAAGGTGTAGCAATTGATAACTGCATATTGTACTTGGTGTGTGAATGTTGGCATAAGTATTGCTACATCATTAATTGCTCAAAGCTTTTATGAAAGAAGGTATAGTGTGACTATAGATAGCAACAATGCATTAATCTTTGATATTCAAAGATATTCGCTGCACGATGGACCGGGAATAAGAACAGTTATATTTTTTAAAGGATGTACTTTGCAATGTAAATGGTGCTGCAATCCTGAGTCTCAATTATTTAATACGGAAGTCGAATTTATAGAAGAATTATGCATCAACTGCAATCTATGTATTAAGGAATGCAGGTCAGATGCTATAAATACTAATCATAATAAATCATATGAAAAGTATAGAATAAATAAATCGAATTGTACTAATTGCGGTGCATGTGCACGTGTTTGTCCTTCAGGAGCTCTTAAAATAATAGGGAAATCAGTAAAAAAAGAAGATGTTATGCGTGAAATTATGAAGGATGTCAAATATTATTTGAAGTCAGGAGGGGGAATTACTTTATCGGGAGGGGAACCTTTAGCTCAGCCGGAGTTTTGTGCGGAATTGCTGAAAAAGTGTTATAACAAAAATATTCATACAGCTGTAGAGACAGCCGGATCTGTTCCGGAATGGAATGTTGATAAAGTAAAGGATTATGTAGACTTATTTCTATACGATATAAAATGCATTGATCCAAATTTACATAAAAATCTGACAGGAAAAACAAACAGCTTAATCTTAAGCAATATACGCAGGTTAAGAAATTACGGAAAAGAAGTGATTATAAGGGTACCGCTAATTCCGCAAAATAACTTTTACATTGATGAGATAAAGGGCATTTTGGAGCTTGCGGATAATTTAGGGATTAAGGAAGTTAATATAATGCCTTATCATAATTTAGGACATATAAAGTATCAGCGTCTGTGTAAAAAATATGAACTTAAAAATTTAAAAAGTTTAAAATTTGCTGATGATTTTGAAGAGCAGATGTGTAAATTAAACTATTTGTTCAGCTTATATAAGCATATTAATATTGTCATCGGCGGTTAAAGTTAATAAATAAAATTTTGGAGGTTATGATGAAAAACATACAAAAAGAACAGTTTTGCTGGTGGAAAAATAACAGCACTCCATGGACAGGAGAATTGTTTGATAATTTTGTTTTAAAGGAAGATTCTTTAAAAGAAAAAAGAATACAGCACTTAAGGAATGAAATAATTGAAGGAGCATATGGAAAAAGAGGCGTAATTTCAATTGACCGTGCAAAGCTGATAACTGAATCTTATAAGCAGACAGAAGGCGAAGCTTCTGTAATAAGGCGTGCAAAGGCTCATTATCATGTATTAAAAAATATACCTATTTATGTTCCGGAGCATCAGCTGCTTATGGGTTATCCCAGCTCTAAAAAAAATGGAGCGGAAATTGAGCCGGAATTTCATTGTTCGTGGCTTGATAATGTCGAAGTCATAAATGGCAAGCAAATACGTGAATTAGATTCATTTCCCATAAGGGAGTTTATTGAGTTTCATATAGATGATGAGGATAAGAGAATTCTTGAAGAGGAAATAATACCTTACTGGAAAGGACGTACTCTTCACGATGCGGTAACAAAGGAACTTAAATTGCATAGCCCGGAAGCATTGGATTATTGGCAAAATTCTTTTACGTCATTTCCTGTCACAAGAATAGGTCTTTGCCATACTATACAGGATTATGCCGGAGTTATATATAGGGGGCTTACCGGTTTTAAAGATGAAATATTGAAAGAGATGAATAAAATAGACATTTCAAATATTGATGATTACAACTGTATATTGCGCCTAAATCATTATAAGGCAATGCTTATACTCATTGAGGGAATTGTTATTTATGCACATCGATGTGC
>ENA-UOOE01000339-UOOE01000339.1-fermentation-metagenome-genome-assembly--contig:-NODE-339-length-47502-cov-8.832634_pt1 | contig 47502 bp, 37 predicted proteins | sample MGYA00245776_ERZ724021 | MGnify/ENA primary metagenome ERZ724021 (study PRJEB28704, sample SAMN03018321) | fermentation metagenome | biome: anthropogenic terrestrial biome; feature: soil; material... | reverse complement strand
TGTCATCAATCACCCTGCCGGATAAATAATTGCCGTCAAAAAGATATTCCCTTTCAAGTATGGGTTTTTCAATATTCTCTATGTTATAAATCAGCACATTTGTCCTGTCCTCATAATACCCGGGCGGCATTATAGAAGGCTTTATTGTATTGATACCGTCCATTGACTCATTCATAATATAAAAATAGTTATTTTGGCCAATTACAATCAGCTTGTTTCCTGCAGTAAAAATTTCACTTATGTTGGTGTTTTCAGGAATTGTTACTGTATTGACAACCTTCGGAGCATTTGGATCAGAATCAATTATTTTCAGCCCTGTGCTTGTATTGATATATATGTATTTTCCGTCATTTTTAATGATATCTCCTTCCTGGACACCTTCAACCTGATTGTTTGTATCGGATTTATCCGTGCCGGAGGCTGCAGCGGACTCGGATTTCATGGCTTCGGGGGTCTCGGGAGCCATGACGGGGGCTTCAATTGATATGGAATCATCAGCTATATTGTTTACAACGCTTCTATCCATCCAAACATAATTATAAAGTTTTGAACTGTACTCTAACAAAGCAATTAAGTTTTCCTTTGTACCAACAGTAGAAATTATGTTTTTATCAACAGGGACAGTGTTATTTTTAGTAATATAAATTGAACCGTCATTTCCGTCCCACCTTACTGTATGTCCTAAACTTTCAGCAATAAACCTGACAGGAGCGAATGTCCTGCTGTTTATCATCTTCGTGGGTACATCAATATCCTTGACAATACCGTTAACAATTACCTTATCCTTGCCCAAAATCATTTCTATTTCATTGTTGTCATCCTTAATAACCACTTCCTGAAGACTTTTGTTCCAGTCTACCTTGGCGCCTAACTTTTCAAAAACACCTCTTAACGGTATCAATGTTCTTCCGTTTTCTATGAATGGCTCAACATCAAATAATACCTTTTCATTATCCACATAAATTTTTATTCCGTCTTGAGCAAAAGCTGTAATACTTAAACATAAAATTAAAATTAGGGTCATCACAAATATTTTATTAATATTTTTCATAATCTCACCTCTTATTCTCTTTGACGTATTTTAATAATTTATTGTTCCTAATTATACCATAAAAGTTTATTTGCGAAACATAAAAAAATGGTTCATCTTTTGATTATTGACAAACCACATTTATGTCATCCTGAGCAATAGCCCGGGATGACAAATTTCAACTTTATTTAGCTTTGAATGTGCTGCAGCAGGTTTCCGCCGGAACGACCGCATTTTTTCCGTTAATTATAATATCGGCTGCTTCACACCGCTGAGATTCATTATAGGCACATTTTAAAGCCTCGCATTTAATATACGTGTCACTCAGCGGCTCCTTCACGGAGCTTTGTATGCCGGGTTTCTGCTCAATAAATGTATCGCAGTTGGTTGAACGGCTTTCATCTGCTCTTTTTCCCTCAACAGCAACCGTCGGAGCTGTACATCCCAATCTTTTGTTAAAATAACAATTTGTTACAGTGCATTTAATTTCCGCCATGGCATATCTCCTTTCATCAATGGTTCGATTAGTTTATCCCAAAGATGTTTAATTATGCCTTTATCTGTAATATGCCAACAATAAATCGACCATTCTGCCGTAGCTCCTCACTCCGTCCTGCTGGTTATTTGCTTTCAGATAAGTGTCATTTATTTTGTCGGCTACTTCCGAAACCTTTGTATCAAACTGCTTCCAATAATTTCTTGAGAATTCCATATCTTTTATTACATCCTCCGAATACAGATTATAAAGACGTACAAATTCATCATAATCTGCAGAATATAAAGCATTCATCGAATAAGTCAGCGCCGTCATTGTTCCGCTGTAACAAAAGTCATCGTATCCTGATTTAATGCTTGCCAAATATGCTATGAAATTTGCTTCATCCTCCCTCATAAATCCCCTTAAATGAACCAATTCATGAAGCATCACTGAAGGAATCTGATAGGGAGGTATATGAACATTAACATTTGCTTCAAATGTAAAAGGAAAAAATACCCCCGTTATTCCTAAATAGGACATTATCTTTGAATATTTAACAGCCTTGGGAGACGAGAATCCCCCCTTCAAAACTTTGTATTCTTCAGATATTTTATTCATGGCATCTTTGGCTCTCCCGGCAGTCTCATAATAATTGTCGAATAATTGTGCAGTTCCGGAATCATCGGTGCTAAGCTTTGCCCTGTATTCATTTGCATCTTCAATTAAAACTTCACAGAGTGCTATCAGCTCCTGCTTGGAAGATTTCTTAATTTCCAAGCCGCTGTAATAGGTAAATTCATATCTGTAATAATTGATTCCGCAAAATAAAACAAAAACAAAATACACCACTAAAAAAAATGATGCTATTCCAAAAATGTATTTTTTAATATATGCAGATGTCCTGCTTTTCACAGTCTTCACTATGATAACTGCTGTTAACAATATTATTGTCAATATAAAGACAATTATGATCAGCTCTGCTAAGGAGCGGTTAGTTATAAATGAAATCAATCCCCAGGTTTTAACAAATATGGGGTAAATATTAACAGCGTAATACTCTGCATAGCTTGAATTGTTTTTTACAAATAGCGTAATTAAAACCGATATCGAAATCAGTGCTATAATCCACTTATTTTTATATTTCAAATTTTTCATATTAATACCTTTTACCGTTGAGCCGTAATTACCCTGATGAGCATGGCAATTCTTTCAATCTTCGTTGTGATGGGTCAGCCATATCCCGCTGCCTATTGCAATATTTTACTATAGTTGCTAACATGTTTCAAGATAATTTAACCCCCGGATTATGAGCCGAGGGTTTTAATTGCTTATACCTATTTTACTTCTGTTACTTCATAACCGGCATCGGTTACTGCCTTTGTTAAAACATCGCTGTCTACATTTTTACTTAATGTTACATCTGCTGATTTTTTTTCTAAATCAACCACTGCATTTTCCACTCCGTCCACTGCCTTCAGCGCCTTTTCAACAGCTGCCTTGCAATGTCCGCAGCTCATTCCCTCAACTGTTAATACCTTATTCATTTCATTTCCTCCATTATTATTTTTTGTTGATTTTTTTTTATTATACGAAACATCTGTTTCTTTTGAATAAACATTTAAAGCTTCCTTTGCCATTCTCGCCGGCTTAAAGAATTTCAGCCTCAATGCGTTTGACACTACCGAAACCGAGCTTAAGCTCATGGCACCTCCGGCAAACATGGGGTTAAGCTTCCATCCCAATATGCTGTAAAATACTCCTGCCGCCAATGGTATACCGATTGTATTATAAATAAATGCCCAGAATAAATTTTGCTTTATATTTCTGATTGTAGCCTTGCTCAATTGAACTGCCGTTACAGCATCCATCAAATCACTTCTTATAAGCACTATGTCCGCTGATTCTATGGCAACATCCGTTCCTGCTCCTATGGCAATTCCTACATCTGCCCTGGCAAGCGCCGGAGCATCATTGATACCGTCACCAATCATGGCGACCTTTCTGCCCTGCTCCTGAATTTTTCTTATTTCCCTTTCCTTATCCTGAGGCAATACTTCCGCAACGGCTCTTGAAATATTCAGCTGTTTTCTGATTGCTTCCGCTGTTTTTTTATTGTCACCCGTAAGCATTACAACTTCAATACCCATTGCTTCAAATTCCTTGATTGCCGCTTCACTTGTAGGCTTAACAATATCAGCCACCGATATTATACCCAATACACTATTTTCATCCGCAAAATATAAAGGTGTTTTTCCTTCTTCCGCAAATTTCATACTTTTTTCTTCAAAGTCCTTGATATTTATATTTTGCTCGTTTATTAATCTTAAATTACCAAGATAATACTTTTTGTTATTAATTGCAGCTATTAAGCCTTGCCCGGGAATTGCTTCAAAATTTTCCACGTCGTATAAATCCAAGCTTAAATTTTTAGCTTCCTCAACTATTGCATCTGCTAAAGGATGCTCTGAGCCCTTCTCTGCGGATGCGGCTATTCTTAACATTTCAGTTTCATCTATTCCGTCGGTAACAAGGTCTGTAACTCTTGGTTTACCTTCGGTTATTGTTCCTGTTTTATCCATAACGACTGTTTGTATATGGTGAGCTATTTCCAATGCTTCAGCCGATTTAATAAGTATTCCGTTTTCGGCTCCCTTTCCGGTGCCAACCATTATTGCGGTTGGTGTTGCAAGCCCTAATGCACAGGGGCAGGAAATAACCAACACTGCAATTCCTATTGAAAGGGCAAACTCGAAATCCGCTCCCAAGATCAGCCATACTATCGTTGCCGCAACAGCTACGGCAATTACTACAGGTACGAATATACCGCTTATTCTGTCAGCCATTTTTGAAATCGGTGCCTTAGAGGAGCTTGCTTCCTCAACCAATTTGATTATCTGAGACAACGTGGTATCATCTCCCACCTTTTGAGCTTCGAATTTAAAAAAGCCTGATTTATTGATGCTGGCACCTATTACTTTGTCTCCAATCTTTTTTTCCACAGGGATACTTTCACCCGTCAGCATGGATTCATCTATTGAAGAATTGCCGAATATGATTGTTCCGTCAACAGGAACCGACTGACCTGGTTTAACAATTACAATATCGCCCATTACCACATCTTCAACGGGAATTTCTTCCTCCATACCGTTTCTTTCGACCAAGGCTGTCTTTGGAGATAAATCCATCAGCTTTTTAATGGCATCCGAAGTTCTTCCCTTAGCTCTTGCTTCCAAAAACTTACCCAATGTTATTAAGGCTAAAACTACCGCTGCAGATTCAAAATATAAATCCATTGAAAACTGCATTACCATGTCCATATCCATATGTCCGAGACCATAGCCTATTTTATATATTGCGTAAATTCCGTAAGCTGTTGCCGCAGATGTACCTATGGCAATCAAAGAATCCATATTTGGGGAGCCTTTAAACAAAGTTTTAAATCCAATTCTGTAATATTTGCTGTTTATAATCATAACCGGCAGGCACAATAAAAACTGTGTGAATGCAAATATCAATGAATTTTCCATTCCGTGAAATATGTTAGGAAGTGGCCAATTAAGCATATGACCCATTGAAATATAGAATAAGGGAACCGCAAATACAAAAGATACGATTAATCTTTTTTTCATTTCTTTAATTTCAGATTTATCATCCGTATCGGCAGCCTTTTTTGTTTCGGCTTTTCGTTTTTCAGCCAAGGATGCGCCATAACCGGTATCTTCAACCACCTTTATTATGTTCCCGTCACTTAACACCGATTCATCATATTTAACCGTCATGCTGTTTGTAAGTAAATTTACATTTGTTTCTATGACGCCATCCGTTTTTTTTATATTCTTCTCAATCCTTGCAGAACATGCGGAACACGTCATGCCTGTAACATCAAATTTTTGTGTCTTCATTTAAATCACCTCTTATTTAGAAACCTTGTTAATTATTGAAATAATTTCCTCGATTTTTTCATCTTCATTTCCTTCATTAAATGCTTCCTTTACGCACATATGCAAATGAGCCTTCAAAATTTCATTGTTGGCTTTTTTAAGAATTGACTGAACGGCTAATAATTGATTTGAAATATCAATGCAATATCTGTCTTCATCAACCATTTTTGAAATACCTTCAATCTGCCCTGCGGCGGTTTTTAATAATCTATTAATTTTATCCCTATCGGCTTTCATTTATCCACCTCTTGTTATTCAGCACTACCCCCCTGGGGGGTATATTCATAATAAATCACTTAGTTTTATTTGTCAATAGCCAATAAAAATATTTTTCGGTTATACAGTTATTACTAAGTTATTCTGAAAAAACTGCTTGTCTCCAAAGTCTGCTTGAATGTTTTTGAAATACTGCTATAAGTACGGGGACATTCCTCTTACCCGCAAGGACTTTCCCCATAGTAGAGGTGTGTCCCCTTTCCCATGATTCTACTTGAAAGTTTTTAAAACACTGCTATAATAATTAGTAATAAGGCATTTATGGACAAACCCTTCAGATAAGCATTAAGGAAATGTCCTGAATTAATAAAATATTAGAAGGCAGGTTATTATGGATAGAAAATTTATTGAAAAGTTTGGTATCAGCTTACCAAGATTAGGCTATGGCTGCATGCGTTTTCCAACGAAGGACAACAAGATTGATTTTGAAAATGCCAAAAAGCTTATTCATTATGCTTATGACAGCGGCATTAATTATTTTGACACTGCTTACAATTATCACGGCGGAGAATCGGAAATATTTTTAGGTAAAGTACTGACAGAGTTTAAGAGGGAAAGTTATTTTTTAACAAGCAAGCTGCCTGTATGGAAGGTAAAAGAAGAAGATGATGCTGAAAAGCTCTTTAATGAACAGCTGAAAAAATGCAATACGGAATATTTTGATTTTTATCTGCTTCATTCTTTAAACGAAAAATCAATAGAAACTGTCGAAAAATTTAATTTATATAACTTTATACTAAAGAAAAAAAATGAAGGAAAAATAAAAAATATCGGTTTTTCATTCCATGACAGCAATGAGGTCTTGCAAAAATTTGCTGCCGCTCATAAATGGGATTTTATACAGCTTCAAATAAATTATTGGGATTGGAAAGAAAATGATGCCAAGAGCTTATATGAAACCTTGGAAAGCCTGAATATACCATGTTTTGTTATGGAGCCTGTAAGAGGAGGATTTTTAGCTTCCTTTGCGCCTCATGCCATGAAGCGTTTTAAGGACTATCACCCGAATCAAAGCATTGCTTCCTGGGCGCTCCGATGGGTTGCATCACTGCCCAATGTAGCTTTAATTCTTAGCGGCATGTCAAATATGGAGCAGCTTCAGGATAATATAGATACATTTACAGACATAAAAAAAATAACCGATGGGGAGCAGGAAGTTATTAACTTAGTTATTGATGATTTAAGAAAAATTAAACCGGTTCCATGCACAGGCTGCCGATATTGTATGGATTGTCAGTTTGGAGTTGACATACCCGATGTTTTTGAAATATACAATGATTATAAAAAAACAGAAAACAAAGATATTGCCCTTCGAAGCTACTTTATGTTCATGACTGACAAGGAGCAGGGAGGAAATTGCCAAAAATGCGGTGAATGTGTGACAAAATGCCCGCAGCAGATTAATATTCCCGAAGAATTAGAGAAAATTCACAAGGAAATGCTGTCAATCAAATCTGAAAAATAGCCGGAGGTTTTTCGTTACGGCTCAGGATAACAATCTTGAATGCAGGGAATATACCCTGCTTTTTTTTATAATCACCTTCATTGTACCTAAAATAAATTTTAATATGCCGCATATGATTATATGAGTACAAATTTTGAGGTGAGTTATGAAAAAGGAAAAAATTATTATAGGTACCTTGATTTTAACTGTGGCTACTACTTCCGTCCGCTTTGTGGGTATGTTTTTCAGGATATATTTGGCAAATACCCTTGGTGCGGAAGGTATAGGCTTGTATCAATTAATTCTTTCCTTTTATTTTCTGATGGTTACCTTGGCAACCTCAGGAATAAGAGTTGCCATTTCAAAATTAGTGTCAGAGGAAATTGCCGTGGGGAATTATGCCAACGCAAAAAAAGTTCTGCACCAATCCATAGCTATTTCTATTTTTACAGGTTTTGCGGCAGGATTAATATTGTATTACTTTGCAGATTATATAGGCACCGGTATACTGAATGATGAAAGAACGGTGCTGTCTTTGTTGTACTTGGCTCCAAGCCTTCCGATTATGGCAATTTCGAACTGCTACAAGGGATACTTTTATGCATTGGGGAAGGTAACGCAGCCATCTGTTATTCAGATGACCGAACAGTTTGTAAGAATATTTTTAATACTTTATATAATGGATACCTTCCTGCCCAAGGGTTTGGAATACGGCTGCGCCGCAATTGCCATAGGAATGACCGCGGAAGAAATATTTGCTTTATTCTTGGTATGGTTTATGTATGTTTTTGATAAAAAACCATATTCTCATAAACCCTGTAAACAAGCCGATAATATGATTTTTAAAATATTTGGTATTGCACTGCCTCTTTCCGCAACATCAAATTTAAATTCAATATTAAGAACCGTTGAAAACACCTTAATCCCAACAAGACTTTTATTGTACGGTCTGTCTTCGGAAACAGCAATAAGCCTTTATGGAATGATTAAGGGAATGGTTCTGCCCATATTATTCTTCCCTTCTTCAATTTTAACATCACTTTCATCTCTGTTAATTCCTGCCGTTGCAGGGGACAATGCAGTCGCCAATGAAAAAAGAGTTACCAAAACACTGTCACAGGTGTTGCATTTTACTGCTATCTCAGGAATATTGGTAGTTGCGGTATTCATAGCATTCCCTCACGAAATAGCCATAGCGGTTTACAATGACTCACAGGTTGGTTTTATGATAAAATTAATTTCTTATGTCTGCCCTTTCATGTATTTGAACATGGTTATATCCTCCATGCTTAATGCTCTTGGAGAACAAGTAAGCTCCTTTATAGTTAATATAATCGAATCTATATTGAAAATTTCAATTATTTATTTTTTCGTTCCTGTGTACGGATTTAACGCATATTTGTTTGCACTTTTTTTAACTACAATTCTTAATACAATTTTATATTTAATACGGCTTTTACAGGTATCCTGCATTGTTTTCGACATATCAAACTGGATTTTTAAGCCTATTGCCGCTGCCGGAATATCAGCATTTTTGGCGAAGAATATATATTTACTGTTTGTGCGGAATTCTTCCCATAACATTGTTTCTTTATTTTCATCAATAATTATTTTATCACTGTTGTACTTAATGAGTTTGATTGTATTTAAAAGCATTCATATAAATTCCTTTGATATAAAAAAATCTATACTTAGATAAATTATACAATATATGAAGGTTGCACAATTCCAAGCATAAATTGGCATTTCAAAAAGGCATATTTCTTCAATTACTCCAAAGAATACATTAAAAGGAGTGAGAATATGCAGTATGATGCAATGAATTTTATGTTGTTTTTTTTAATATACGGATTCTTGGGTTTTTTGCTGGAAAGTGTATTTAGAAGCCTTGCGGAAAAAAATTTTTTTATCAGCAGAGGGTTTCTGACAAAAGGATTTTGTCCGTTGTATGGTATTTGCGGCATTTTAATAATTGAAATTTTTACATTGTGCGAATTGTCAATTAACAACCCCTTATGGGCTATTATAAGTGCAACCGCAGGAAGCATTGCTGCGGTTACACTGCTTGAATATTTAACAGGAAGAATGTTAGACAGGGTTTTCCATTATAAACTGTGGGATTACAGTGCATATCCCTTCAACCTTCATTCATATATCTGCGTTGAATTTTCATTATTGTGGGGAATAGTCGCACTGCTGTTGGCATATTTTGTGCACCCGGCAATTCAGGTATTGGTATATGCGATTCCCTATAATATAAGAACAGTTTTCGCCGTTGTATTCTTATCAATAATATTTGTAAATGCATCCTACAATATGCGCCGAAGGTGGTACAGCGGTGAGTTTTCTTAGCGGACAGCCGGGGGACTGTCCCATTATCCCGTTATCAACAGTTCATCAATGGGTCTTCCCGGCGGCACTATGGGATAGACACTGCAGTCCTTGTCAATTTTGCACTCTATGAAAACAGGTTCATTTAAACTGTCCGTTTTGTTTAATATTTCTTCCAATTCAGCCATCGAACCGGTTTTATATGCCTTTATGCCGTAGGCGGCGCACAGAAGCCGGTAGTCAACATCATCATAATTGTCTGTTTCAGAATATCGTGCATTGCTGAACATTCTCTGCCATTGTCTTACCATCCCCAATGAATTATTGTTAAAAAGCACTATTTTTACAGGCAGCTTATATATTGAAATTGTTACTAATTCTTCGCAGTTCATTCTGAAGCTTCCGTCTCCCGTCACTAAAATGGTTTTTTTATCGGGATTACCAATCTGGGCGCCTATGGCAGCACCCATTCCAAAGCCCATGGTTCCCAATCCTCCTGATGTAATAAATTCGTCAGACTTATTAAACTTCCAAAATTGTCCCGTCCACATTTGATGCTGCCCCACATCTGTTGCAACTATTGTGTTATCCCTATAATGCTTATTAATTTCTTTAAGTATGTTTTCCGGTACAAATTGTCCTTCATTATCGGTTTTTAGCTTTTTTGACATTATTTCTTCAAGCCACCCGCGCCTGTCCTTTCTGTCCGCCTTTTCCAAAAGCTTTGTTAATATATCAGTCATATTTCCAATCAGAGGAATACTTTCATAGGTATTTTTGTCAACTTCCGTAGAATCAATATCAATATGAATAATTTTAGCTTTTGGCGCAAATCTATCGGGACTGCCTATGACTCTGTCGCTGAATCTCGCTCCCATAGCTATTAACAAATCACAATTTGCAACAGCCATGTTTGTTTCCATGGATCCGTGCATACCCACAAATCCAAGTGATAATTCGTTGCTTCTGGGAATAGTGCCTAAGCCCATAAAGCTGTTACACACGGGAATTCCTGTTTTTTCCGCAAATTCAACCAACAAGGTGTCATTTTTGGAAATTCTGACACCTCCGCCTGCATAAATAACAGGTCTGTGTGCATTATTAATTAATTCTGCAGCCATATTTAATCTATCTTCATTCGGTACAATCTTTTCAGCCCGGATGCATTCGCTGCTTCCCTTATATTCACAGGTATGCAAAAAAACATCCTTGGGAACATCCACCAATACGGGTCCCGGTCTTCCTTCCATCGAAACATCTACAGCCTCTCTTATTACATCTTCCAAATCTTCGGTCTTTCTTACCATGTAGCTGTGTTTCGTAACAGAGAGAGTCATTCCCGTTATATCCACTTCCTGAAATGAATCCTTACCTATTAAAGCATTCGCGACCTGACCGCATATAACCAGCAAAGGAACGGAGTCCATATAGGCATTTGCAATACCGGTTATTGTATTGGTAGCCCCGGGGCCGGATGTTGCTATAAACACCCCTAACCTGCCCGTACTTCTTGCATATCCGTCTGCCGCATGAACGCCGTTTTGTTCATGCGCCGGTCTGTATACCTTGAAATAATCCAGCTCATCATATAGAGCATCAAAGAAAGGTATAACAGCTCCTCCGGGGTATCCGAACAATGTGTCAATACCCTTTTCCTTCAAAACTTTTAATATTATTTGTGAGCCTGATAATTTCATGATTGCACCCCTTTATTCCTGTCCCTCTGCAGGCTTGTTTATCCATGACATCATTGACCTTAACTTTTTACCTGTTTCAATGAGTGGATGTTGAAGCTCCATATTTTTCATGGAGTTAAATTTCGGCCTCCCGGCTAAGTTTTCCAAAATCCAATTATTTGCAAAGGTTCCGTCTTGTATTTCAGTTAATACCCTTTTCATTTCCCTGCGTGTATCTTCATTGATGATTCTTCTTCCGGTAGCATAATCTCCATATTCGGCAGTGTCACTTACCGAATATCTCATATTTTCAAATCCGCCCTCATAAATTAAATCTACTATGAGCTTCATTTCATGAAGACATTCAAAATATGCAATTTCAGGCTGGTATCCCGCCCCTGTCAATGTATCGAAGCCTGCCTTAATAAGCTCCGTGATTCCTCCGCATAAAACTGCCTGCTCACCGAACAAATCCGTTTCTGTTTCCTCTTTAAAAGTCGTTTCAATAACGCCTGCCCTTGTTCCCCCGATTCCCTTTGCATAGGCAAGAGTTAAATCCTTGCATTTACCGGTGTAATCCTGATATACGGCATATACATCTGGCACTCCCATTCCCTCCGTATATGTTCTTCTTACCAAGTGTCCCGGACCTTTTGGAGCGACCATGAACACATCAACATTTTCAGGCGGAACAATTTGATGGAAGTGAATATTAAATCCGTGTGCAAATGCCAATGCATCTCCTTCTTTTAAATTCGGAGCTATACTTTCTTCATAAATCCTTTTTTGTGCCGTATCCGGTGCCAAAACCATAATTACATCTGCTTCCTTGGCTGCTTCCTCGACAGTTTTTACCGTAAGTCCGTGGGACTGCGCCCTTGCTTTTGATTTGCTATCCTCCTTAAGTCCCACCACAACATTTACACCGCTTTCCTTAAGATTTAAAGCATGAGCATGCCCTTGGCTGCCGTATCCCACAATCGCCACCGTTCTTCCTTCTAAAACCTTTAAATCCGCATCCTTATCATAATACATTCTTCCCATTTTGTTTTCCTCCAAGCTATATAATTTTTATTTCGTAGACATTCCTCGTGTCCCCCTACCTCAAATGCTCTGATACATCATAAACATCCACAATCTTTTGCATTTGAAGAATTGCCCTGTCAAAGCTATTTCTTTTTTCATCCTCAAAAGTAATCTTAAAAACAGAATTGTTTTCATCCAATGAAAACATACTAAATTCCTTTACATCAAACTGCTTCCTTCGTAAAGTAGTCAAAACCCTCACTGCCGAATCCATTCCCTTTGATACTCTAAAACTGATTGTCCTGCACATTTTAATACCTCCCATATTTTTTTGTTTTTTTGTTTCAACCGGAATGAAGAACAATTTCGCTAAATGGGGTTAGGGCATTCGCAGGTAATTAAAAAAAACCTCTCGTCTCTATATACATACATATATGTATATAGGGACGAAAGGTCTTTCGCGGTACCACCCTATTTTACGATAAAAAAATATCGTCTCATTCAAGTCGAAAAAACCATAAGTTTTTTGAACTCTATTCTTATAACGCAGAAATACGTCCTCGTCTACTTGATTCGACTTAGAAGCTCAGGAGTGATCATTATATCTCATAATACCGATTCGCACCAACCATCGGCTCTCTTTAATTATTTCCCGGATATTTTTATCTCCGTCAAAGCTTTTTGTTAACTTGCTACACATTATATACAAAGCCGTATTACTTTGTCAAGAATTTTTTTAAAAACCATTCTGGGGACGGACCTTAAAATTCCACCTTATAACTCCAGTTTTTGGAACTCAAAGATCCGTCCCCAGAATTCTTTATTTTGTCAACTCCTTTTTCCCAGAATTCCTATTGAGTCAGAGCGTTTATAACTTTTGGTACTATTTGTTTTTTCCTTGAGACGCATTTATCAATGTAGATACCCTGATAAATACTTTCTTCTTCAAAAATAATTTTTATAAGCTTTTCTCTTGATGAGGTGTAGAAAATATAAGAGCCTTCATTTACAATATCCGTTACCGCCATTATCAGCAGATAATAATCCCTGTCAAATGTAATATTGTCTATAAGCTTAACAAATTCATCCTTTCTGTTCATAATTTCCTTTATATCTAAGGTGAACACTTGCGATATGCCCACATTCTTATAAACCAAGTTGAATTTCTTGAAATCCTGATAAATAATTTCCTCAATTGACTTTCCTTCTAAGGATGTTCCTGCCTTAAACATTTCCATTGCATATTTATATAAGTCGATATCTACAATCTTTAACAACTCATTTACTGCATACCTGTCTCTTTCGGTTGTAGTAGGTGATTTAAAAAGCAGTGTGTCGGAAATTATTCCGGACAGCATAAGCCCGGCAATGTCCTTTGTAATTTCTGCATTACTTTCTCTGTACATTTGAAAAATAATTGTATTTGTACTGCCTACGGGAGTATTTCTGAAGCTGATGGGAATTGATGTCTTAATATCCCCGATTTTATGATGGTCAATAACCTCCGATATTTCCGCTTCTTCAATACCCTCGGCGCTTTGATTCATTTCATTGTGGTCAACCAATATTACATTTTTTCTCTTTGGGTTAATTAAATGATTTCTGCTTAGTAATCCGAGGTACTTTTTATCTTTTGATATTACGGGGAATTTCGAATGCTTTGACTGCTCAATATCCTCCTTGCAGTCATTTAAATAATCCTCTTCGGAAAATAACATAATATCATTTTTCTTCATAATATCATCAACATATTTAGAAAGAGAAATATTCTTTGCAGTATAATAAGTGTGATAAGAAGTGCTGATTATATTGACCTTGTTTTCAACAGCCATTTCGATTAAATCATCGTTTACATCCAAATCGCCTGTTACAATTATCAGCTTTACCCTTGCCTCAATGGCGTATTTGATAACATCGTATCTGTCTCCAACAATTACAATTGAATCTTCGTTAATTATATCTTGCTTTCTCAGAGTTTCCTCCTCAAAGGCAGCAACAATTACATTTCCCTTTATTATTTCATCAAATTTTAAAACATTTTTTCCAAGCAGGGTTTCTATAATATTGTCGTAGGATGTGCATAAATGCTGCTGGTCTGTATTTATCAGACTCATTGCAATATCCTTCATCGTTAATATTCCGCATAAGTTATTCTCTTCATCGACGATGGGAAGGGTTCTGAGCTTATATTCATTCATGTGAAAATAAGCAAAGTGTACGGATTGATGCTTTGTAAAGGGCTCTACTCTTTCAAAGGCCAAATCCTTTATTTGTATTTTTACATTCCCAAGTATTTCAGGAACATCAACATTAAAATACTTTAAAACAAATGCTGTTTCCTTGTTTATATTTCCAAGAATATAAGCCTTTGAAGACTCATTTAACTTATTTTTCAGTTCTGACAGCGCTATTGCCGAGCACACGCTGTCAGTGTCGGGCATCTTATGACCGAATATTAAATTGTATCTCATCATCGCCTCCTATTTGAGACAGTAGGTACATCCGCACTATCCCATGGAACTCAAAGGTCCGTCCCCGGAATTCCCTGGAATTCCTATATACCTCTTTTAAATCTTAAATCTTTTCCGTAAAATTTAAGCGGAACAAAATTATTGAATACGCGGGATGTAATTCTGTCAGAATAAGTGTCCCTAAGCTGCTCCAAAGATAAATTTGTTGATATTATTGTCTTTTTCTCTGTAATCATTCTTTCATTGATAATATTGAACAGCTCCGCATTGGTGAATGAATTGCCCACTTCAGTTCCAAGATCGTCAATAATAAGCAAATCACAGTCAAAAATCATATTATAATTGATTCGGTTTTCTTCAGTTTCATTAAGCTTATTAAATTTATGGTTTTCAATTATTTCAAACAATGAAAATGAAGTTTGGTACAAAACCGAAATTTCCCTGTTTATCAGTTCATTGGCAATACAGTTGCACATAAATGTTTTTCCTAAGCCTGTTCCTCCGTAAAACAGCAGATTCATGTTACTGCTGTGGAAATTGCTGCAAAAATCCTCGCTTATTTCCAAAATATAATACATATTCTGCCTTGGTGTCAGCTTTTCGTTTTTATAGCTTTCATTGCTGAAAACATTGATATCAAATGTATTAAAGTTTTCTTTTCCAAGCATATTAACCATATTTGACACTTGATACAAATTACTTATTAACTGCCTGTTAAAGCAGCCGCATCTTTTCCCTTCATGTGTGTAACCTGTATCACTGCATTTGGAGCATTCGTATTCAACTTCCAAATAATTTCCGGGAATATTGTTTTTTTCATAAATTAACTGTCTTTCCCTTTTTAAAACTTCTACCTGCTTCCTTAGCTGACTAACCTGAGACTCCATGTCTTTCGGAGCGGATAAAAATATTTTTGATAAGTTTATGCTGAATAATTTTATTTGCTTGTCAATTTCCGATAAACGAGGTATTTTAACATAAAGGTTCTCTCTTTTTTTATCTGACTCATGTGCGGCTTTTAACCTCTTTTTATTGTATTCGGTCATAATATTTTCAATTATTTGCTTATTTATTTCCCTCATCCCCTTCCTCAGGAATTGTTAAGCCTAATTTATTAAGCTTCTTTTCAAATCTTTTTCTGGCTATTTTCTCTAAATCATCACCGGAAAGATCTTCGCTTTTAATAAAATTATGAAACTTATTTTTGTTCTTAGAAGTTTCCTTTGACACTTGTGTCTTAGTTTCGGGCTTTTTGTCATTTTTTAAATCATCAATTGTTTTAAACCCGTTTTTAAACCATTCGCTCAATATTTTATCAAAATAATTTAAATTCGGGTTGTTAATTTTCGTGGAATTATCCAAACATTTTAAAATCATTTCCATTGAAAATTCCCATTCGTCAATCCACTTATCAATTGTCCGCATTTCAGCCTCCGTAAGGGTTCTGTTAAAACCAAGAGCTTTGCTTATTCGCGAATAAGTTGAAAAGCGGTCATTCCTTTTTTCAAGGTATTCAACCATTGTGTCTAAATCCGTTACCCCTTCATCATACCATGCTGAAACAACAGATTCAATATAACTGAATCTTTTTATTTTCTTATTGTTTACACAATAGCTGAAAGCCTGGGTCATTATATAGGGGTTCATTTTGTACTTGTTAAGCCATGTTATAATTTTTTGCTTTTCACTTATCTTCAAAGGCCTTCCTAACATATCCTCTGTTTCTTCCATCATTGTTTTTATTTCAGGATTTTTAGCATTGGAAATTAACTGCTCGTTATCCACATATTTATTTTTATCATTTACATTTCGTATATGTTTGTACACATTATCCACATAAAATTGCTTCAGATTGACAAATTCAACTATGTAATTGTATTCGTCGTCTGTTTCACGCTTAATAATTATACCTTCACTTTCCCAGTAATTCCATGCATTTAATACATCTGTCAAAGGCAGCTTTAAATTCTTGGCGATTGTTTCATTATTAAAATTCTGCCGGTCCTTCGCGCATTTGTATCCCATCAGGTAGACCTTTACATAAGTACCGTCAGCCGATGGCATGTAGTCGTTGATAAAAATATTTTCTATCGGGGTATCCCCTAAATCTATTTGCATTTCCTGAAGAACAAAATACATAATTTCTCCTTTTTTCTACATAATATAAGATAAAATTTGTAATATAATTGTAACAATGTTGTTATAATATTGTGAAAACATTTTCTGATTAAATGGTTGACATTCTATAATGAAATCGAATATAATTACTTATGATATAAATTAAAGACAGACTTATTAACTTTGATTATATCATTTTTTAATTAAAAGAAAAATACTATTTTTCTAAGAATGCAAACAAAAGAAAAATACTGGTATTTCGACGTAAATAAAAAAATAAATATGACTTAGGAAGTAAACTATGAAAAACTATAATTTTCTATTAAAGATGTTTAATCAAGACAAAAAATCCAAAATTTTTATGCAGCTAAAGGAAAAAAAAGATAGACAACCTTTCAAGTTTACCAAAAGAATCAAAGGAACAATCGCACTGTTCCTTTTAACATTTCTGATATTAGGCGGAATTTCCGCATTAGATTACCTGAAAATCCACGAAAACAATGTATTGCCCAAAGACAGCTTTTCAATAATATACGAGGGAAAAGAACTGTGCAAATTGAGAGATCCGAAACTGTTGGATGCGGCTTTGGAAAAATTGGATAAAGAGTTAGAAAGTTCAGTAGACCATGAAATTAAAATAGAAAGTAATTTTGAAGTAGCTCCATCAAAGGCAAGGGCTAAGGAAATAGCATCCGAAGAACAGCTTTACGAATTAATTAAAACAAATATAACATATTCCATAATGGCATACGAAATAAATGTTGACGGCGAGAAGATAGGAATTTTAAATTCCAAAGATGATGCGGAAATTGTTATTGAAAAAGTTAAAGATCATTTTATCCAAAGCTATGATAAAGAATCTTTGTTAGAAATTACAACAGTTGAAAATGTAGAAGTAAATCAGGTAAAAGCAACTAATTCAGAAATTAAGGAAAAAGATGACTTAATTAATTACATAATTAAAGGAACTGACGAAGAGAAGAAATATATAGTTGAAAAGGGCGATACATACTGGACCATAGCAGAATATTTCAATATGCCCTTAGACGATTTAATATCGGCAAATCCGCAATCGGACCCGGAAAGAATTCAAATCGGTGATGAATTGAATTTAATAGTTCCAAAGCCATTCATTAATGTACAAGTAAAAAGAAAAGTTGTACAGGAAGAAAAAACACCTTTCGAAACAGAATATGTCAATGTTTCATACATGTTCAATGATGAGCAGGTTATAACAAAGGCTGGTGAATACGGCGTTTCGGAAATTGAAGCAATCGTAACGGAACAAAACGGTATTCAAATAGCAAAAGAAATAGTATCGGAAAAAGTAATAGCAGAACCGGTAACACAATTAGTAACAACAGGAACTCAGGATCCACCGCCTAAAAAAGGTACCGGATACTTTATAAATCCTCTTCCGGGCTCAATTATATCCTCACGATTCGGCTCCAGATCCGGCGGCTTCCACTTAGGTCAGGATATGGCAAAATCATCCGGCTCATCAATAAAAGCTGCTGATGGCGGAACGGTTACATTTGCGGGCTGGTCGGGAAGTTACGGATATATGATAGATATTGATCATGGCGGCGGTTATACGACAAGATATGCACACTGCAGCGAGCTTTACGTATCTGCCGGTGAAAAAGTATATCAGGGTAAAATAATTGCTGCGGTAGGTTCTACCGGAGTATCATCGGGACCTCACTTACACTTTGAAGTAAGAAAATACGGATCGGTTGTAAACCCGGCATCATACATAGGAGTTCAGTACAGAGAGTAAACTATCCCTGACGGGTACGATAAATATTAGCCGATGAATTCATCGGCTTTTATTATTTTTTCTCCAATATACCGAATTCCGCATGGTGACAATATATGGTTTTATTTGATGAAAATATCGCTTGCATTTTTTAAGTTTTCGTTATACTATGAAACAGTATTATGCTGTTTGCCGCAGCACCTAAAAAATTATAAAGGGCGGACTAATGTTATATTTAGATAATAGATTCATGGAAGTAGCACTTCCAATCATTGAGCATGAAGAATATCAGCAAATGAGATACATCAAGCACCATGATGAAAGTGTGTTTGAGCATTCCGTAAAAGTTGCTTTTTATGCTTATCAAATAGCATATAAACACAATTTAGACTGGGAATCGACAATAAGGGGGGCATTGCTCCACGACTTTTTTCTATACAAGTTTAAAAAGAGTTTTAGTATAAGAATAATAACAGATTCAATAAAACATGCAATAATTCATCCTCTCATAGCTTTTGATAATGCAGCTAAATATTTTAACTTAAATAAAAAGGAAGAAAATATTATTAAGGGGCACATGTTTCCTTTTGGTGTCCCAAAATCAAAGGAAGCATGGATAGTAAGCTTTGTGGACAAGTATATTGCAGTATTTGAATATTCATCAAACTTTAAGAAAATGATGCAGAGACAACCTGCATATCATGCTGAATAAGATATCGTTCTGAGAGCTTGCTAAGAAGAATCTCATTGATTCGTTAAGAGTACGCTCTCTTTTTTTGTTGTTTTATAATTTATACTGTTTAATTTCTTCATAATTGGGTAATATTTAAATATATATTAATAAATAACTTGAAAGGGGCTGACTAAATGAAAATATCCATCTATAGCAAGAATATGCAACTAACCGATGCATTGCGAGAGGCGGCAATTAAAAAGTTAAGGAGGCTGGATAAGTTTTTCCAACAAGACATTGAAGCTAAGGTTGTATTGAGTATCGAGAAGAAAATACATAAGGTAGAGGTTACTATTCCTTTCAATGGCAGAATCGTACGTGTTGAAGAATATTCCGACGACATGTACAATGCTTTAGATGAGGCAGTTGAATCATTAGAACAGCAAATAAGAAAGTTTAAAACTAAGCTGCAAAATAAAAGACATGCATATGAATCAATCAAATTTGAAAATATAGAGCCCTTAGATGATGAAGAAGATGATGAATTTAAGGTCGTAAAAACAAAACGCTTTGCAATAAAGCCCATGAATATAGAAGAAGCAATACTTCAAATGGATTTACTAAAACACAATTTTTTTGTTTTCTTAAATGCGGATACAGAGGAAGTAAATGTGGTATATAAAAGAAAAGATGAAAATTACGGTTTAATTGAACCGGAATTATAGCAAACTTACCTCCGAATTATAAAATAATTAAAGTAAAAAAGACGCTGTCATGCGTCTTTTTGCTTTGGAGATATATTCACTTACTATCCCCGAGCCAGAATTTTTCCGAATACCCAATAACCTTAAAGAAGCACCAATATATTTTACATGAAATACGTTTGCATGTTTGTCGAATATTGTATAATTTAGAATTTTATTTTGCCTTATAATTATACTTCCCAAAAAATTTCAAATAATTTATAAGTTGTCCACAGCCGTTGATTGATTGTGTAATTTACGCTGAAATAATATGTTGAAATTTCAACGAAAAATATTTTCAAATTATTACAAAAAACTCTTGACAAAAACTACGCTTAGAGTCCTCTAATTTAAGAGTTGTTAACAATTTAATCCACAGCTGTGGATAAGTTGAAAACATGCAGAACATATCTTCTTTTTTCTGTACATTGTTAAATTTATTTAATCGGTTTTAATATAGTTTTAATTTGTTGAACAATAACTATCAAACTGTAAAAATTATAAAATTTTAATTTACTATTTTTGTGAATATTTAGTAGCATAGTTTTTTTGTAATTTTATAATCAAGATAATTTTTATACACAATTTCTTAATTGTTGTACATACAATTCTGAAAGAACAAAAACCTCCATAAAGAATATAATGTCCCTAAGGATGTGATATTATGGATATAAGTTTAGACACAATTATGCAAATTGCAGTGCCTCTTTTAACTATAATCCTTGGAGCATTGTCAGCTTATTTCAGAGCTCATGATAAACTGAGAGACATCTCTCTAAAATATATAGTTGAAGCAGAAGAATTATATAAGGATTATACAAAAGCCGGAGGAAAAAAATTCTCCTGGGTTGTTGAAGCCTTATACGATTTTATTCCTGCTCCGTTAAGAATATTTGTAACAAGAAAATGTATTGAGAAAATTGTCCAAAGTTCCTTTGAAGCTATAGAAGAATATGCAAAAATGCAGCTTGATATAGCTATGGAAAAATATCTGAAAAACCTAAATGACGGAAAATCAGGTGATTTCCTTGATTATATAAATAAGGAACCTGGTGGTGAATAAATGATTAAATTAAAGCATTTACCATTAGACAGCATTCATGTAAACAGCCCTTATGGGCAAAGAAGCATGACAGTTAACGGCAAATACTTTTGGTGGCATAATGGATTGGATTTAAAAGCACAGCAAAATACTCCCGTTTATGCGGCAGCAAACGGAAAGGTAATGGCTGCTAAATACGACAACAGCTATGGGTATTATGTTACCTTAGATCACGGTAAATACGGCACCTTGTATGCCCATCTTTCACGTTATAATATTACGGAAGGAAATAGTGTGAGAGCAGGTGATATAATCGGTTATGCAGGCAACACCGGTGATAGTACAGGCACTCACCTGCATTTTGAAATCAGATTAGGAAGCTATGAAAAATTTTGGGAGCGGGCACACTGCGACAAAAGTGTTTTTATGAACACAATCGATCCAATGCTTTTTATAGAAAACCTACTTGAAAAACAAAGTGAATTTACTGTGGATGAGGCCGTCAATATTGTTCAGGATGCCGCCGGATTAGAAGACAGGACCATGCATTATATTACAGAGGATTATAAATTCGGTCATGACTTAGTAAAGAAATTGGCAAAAGCATTAGTATAAATCTCAGTTACCATTGCTATGCGTTTAAAACTGCGAATTTCATCTATAAAACCCGTCAAAGACGGGTTTTATCTTTTTCTTGCAATTTTCAAATAATATATACAATTAAAAAAAGCTATAGCTTCGTCACCCCCGGTATATGCCTAAAATCTAATTAAGTTGAAATTATCAAACAATTTCAAACTTGTCCAAATTTACAATATTTTGATACATTAGACATCCATCAAATGTTACTTTAATAAGTACATAATTTGTAATTGCATCACTTTTAGGTGTAAATGTAATTATATTAGTATTTCCATAGCCAACTTCGCCATGCCCTATACTTCTGCTTAATACTTCTTGGTTTTTCCCAAGCCAATCAACAAAGACTTCAACATAAACATCTTTTCCATTTGCATTATCTTTATTATACCTTCTTTCGCTATCATTTAACTCAATATAAAATGTATCTTCTTCAAATTTGACCTTTTTAATAAATATCCCATTATTAAAAAATACATCCGTATCCGGTTTAAAGCTGATAATGCTCTTATACTTTATATATTTGTTATATGGTGCACTGTTCTTTAATAAATATAATAATGTTTGTTTTTCAGCAATACTTCTGCATACGATACCTCTAATGATATCGGGGATAGGAATTCCTCCTTCGCGCACAACTTCAGTATGTTTATACTGTGTAATATCACTTCCCGGCAAATGAGAACCATTATGAAATTTAGAGATGAATAAGCTTCCGGTCCACTTATAAATTCTCTATCAAGAGAATGACCTGCTAAACCCTTTTCTACAATCTTAACTCCATCCATAGATAACATTTTTTCAGCATCTAAGAAAAAGAAAATTGGAATAGGACAATTGGCATTTAAATCTTGATTCCTTATATGCTCAGGTTTATGCCCCTCATTATGATATTGTGTAGGTGTTTTAGGTCTCATGTAAAGTCTTGCATATTCAGTAACCTTTTTATCTGTAATATTAATAACATTAGGACTCGCATTATCAGATGACATTAGTTTTTCTTTATCAGCTGTATGCCTGCTATAAATATATTCACTTTTTATTATACTTACAGCATTGTAAACATCCGTAAAATGATAAAAGTATAATGGCCACCAACTAACATTCTGTTCTAATTTAGCTCTTTCTTCTTCAATTATTTTTCTATAGCTTTTCATATCCATACCTCTTATATATTAGTATATTGATATCCATTGCTTTCTTGAATAAAATCAGTACCATTTTTTGATATTATAATAGGCTGTACATAATCTAACCTATTAAAAATATCTAACATTAAAGCTCCATATTTAGCAAACCGAATGGGCAACTTATCTGTTTGAATTACCCCTACATCACGTACAAATTCCCAAAAGTCGCACAAATCTTCCTCAAGTATTAATATCTCATCTCCATTAACTAAATGAATTCCATCATCTTGCCAAGAAATATGTTTTAATTCATTGTTATTTAGCAGTAAGCAATCATTGTTTATTATGACTTTTTGCAAATCCTCTTTTAGCTTAGTAAATCCAACTAATTCAGGGTTGCTTCTCAACCATTTTTCAATTAATGTAGGCTGTTCATATTCGGGTATTGTCTCAACATATTTATCCACATATATATACACATGGATTGGAAGACTTTTTAAATATTTTTCCATTATCGGTCTTACAATATTCCAATCTAAGCCACCATTCCCGCAACCTAATCTCGGAAATGCAATGGACTCAATCCCTAACATTTCATATGATTGAACAAATTTATCCAATCCTTTCTCAATATATTCAATTTTTGAAGGTAATCGCCAATGTTTTTTCGTCGGAAAAAGCAAAACCCATTTTTCATTGTCCTTCCATAAAACAAGTTTACCAACATCTAAATTTTTACTATCACATTCCTTTTGATAAACTCTAAACATTTCAGGATATCTGTTTTTAAAGTCAAGAGCTATACCTTTTCCCATTACACCTACTGTATTAACCGTATTCACCAAGACTTGAGCAGGACTATTTAATAAATCACCTTTAATATATGTCAACATAATTTCACTTCCTTTATATATATAAGCTTTATTTAAAAATAACGAATTGTAAATTTCTATTAACAACAGCTTACCATATTTTTATATTTTTATCAATATTTTTATTCAAACATTTGTTCTCATTCATGTCTTAACTAACCTTCTTATTAACACATTTTTGCCATTCAATCCATCATAAAATAAAAATGTCCCTGCTGCGAAGGCTATTGCATTTATGACTATACATTCACTAAAACACCGATTCCGGGTCAAGGAATCACAACCAATCTCTAATGCTGCAGCTTAACCATCATAATTGCTTTTAATTTTTGCATGTCATAATAAAACTTTACCATCAACCCGGCGGTTGTTTTCTGAGCCATTACTAAAATAACGGAAGTTATTTTATAAAATCGAATGTGCTCATTTTCAATATGTGAAAACTTTTCGTGGGTTTTTATTGCTTCTCTGCTGTTAAGCTCAATATATTGTTCTATGGAATTTAAATAAATTCCCCCTTTAAACGCCCTAAATCTATGAAAACGCCTGTGCATTCTTATTATCCAATTTTCAAAGCTTCGGTGATTATGCAAAAGTTCTACATTTGCATGCTGAGGAATTGTCACATCCTGAACCAAGTGACAGGAAGCACCCAAATAAAACATTGCTTCTTTTATGTTGCCTAATACAAACTCGTTTAACGCCCTGTTATAATATGATTCACACTCATTCTTGGCATTGCTGTTGCCATATAGGCCTCTTTTAGTCTTTGGACTGTAAAAATGATTGCTGCTCTTTAAGTCCTGATCCGCCCATACAACCCCATCATTTATATTGTCAATATATTCAGCCATAAGATTATATACTTCATCATAACCGTCATTTTTTATAATATAAAGAGACTGATTATTAATAGCCTGATGAACTATGCACTCCGTCTTTATTACCCTTTTCTTCAGCGGATTAACTGTCTTTAATATATTTTTGTATACAAATGAATAAGCTCCCTCAAATGTCAGCATAATAACCCTCTTAAATTATATTTAAGCTTATCTTCTGCACATTTAAGGCTATTATGCAAAAATACTTTTTTACCCTTGTAATTTACAAATAACATGTATACAATTAAATAAAAAACAAAGGAAAAATAAATGCCGAAAAATTATGAATACATAGTGAGCGCCTGCCTATGCGGAGAAAAAGCCCGCTACGACGGCAAAGCGAATACTGTAGAAAAAGTAAAGCAGCTGATAAACGAAGGAAGGGCTATTATGATATGCCCAGAAATAGAGGGAGGTCTGTCGGTACCGAGACAGCCCTGCGAAATTCAAAATAATAAGGTAATAAACAACTCCGGTGAAGACAAAACATCCGAATTTAGAAAAGGTGCGGATAAAGCCCTTCAGCTATGTAAAAAATACAACATAAAAAAGGCCATCTTAAAAGAAAAAAGCCCCTCATGCGGGAGCAAATGCATTTATGACGGAACCTTCACAAAAACATTAATTACGGGACAGGGAATAACCGCAAAACTTCTGATGGAAAACGGAATAGAAGTAATCAGTGATGAGGACTTTGTTTAATTTATTTCTATTATTTTTCTCTTTAAATCCTCAGTTAATCTTTCATCATTTAGCATATAATCTTTAGTACTTAAATCAGTCTCTATAGCTTGCCTTGCATATTTTATGGCATTTCTATTTTCACCAATTGAATCATATAAAGCAACTAAATCACACATTGCATTTATATTGGAAGGATTTGCCCTTAACTCTTCTTCAAAGTACCGCTCAGCTTTTTCATAATCTTTCTTATCGTACCAATATACATATCCCAAGGTTATTCTTGCATTATATGTGTCAGGGTACAATTGTATAATATCATTCAGCAAACTTATTTTTTGGTCTGCATCCTTTATTCCGTAAACAGCACCCATCTTCTGACTTGCTTCATTAATTGCACATATTTTTTCATCGAACCTTTTTATTTCTTTATATAACCTCTCATTAACTGTATTTTCAATTGTATTAGGCAACTCCTTTATTGTATACCAGCCATAAATAACAAAAAATACCCCTGCCAATGTACTTACAGATGAAATTACAGTAAGCAGATAGTTGCTGTCAAAACTATTTATACTTATATCGGTTCCCATTGAATTATTTAAATATTCAGCTATAAATGGAGAGAATACGCCTACTAATAATATAACGACAAGTATGACTAACATACCGTATATAACATTATTGCTTTTCATGTAATAACTCCCCTTCAATTTTTATTAAATTATAGCATTAAATATTCAAATATGCAACATAAAAATCGCCCATAGTCTCAAATTTGGCGCAATATTAACATCATATCCCCTAATCCATATTGGTGTAGTAACAAAAATATAATTAATACATAGTATAATATAGTTTGTACATTAGATGATATTCCTCTTATAAAAAAGAACTTTTTAAACTCTTAGAAATTTCTCAAGGTAAACATCTTTTTACGTAAAATTCATTGCATAGTAAAATTAATGTTGTATTTAACAGTCAAAAAATTGAAAGTTATTAATCAAGATATGCATACTTATACAATTAGTATAAATATTAAATTCATCTAACCGACACTTTTCATACGTATGAGGCAAAATTTTAAGATTACTCGATAAAGTTATAAGCTTTTTAATTGAAAATGCAATATTTTATATTATGATAGCATCTTGCATATTTATACTTATATATGTGTGATTAATTTCATTTGTAACAAGACATCCCGGCTCCATTAGTCAATTAAGAGTCGGCAATGTATTTTCGGCATATCTACGAATAACTTTAACATCTCCCACATAGTATCCGCCAAGATATGTTTGAAGTGCATGCCACTCCGGGAAATCAAATAACGTTGTAGAACCTGATGATATGTAATCGTCACATTTTTCCTTAACGTCCGCTATTAATTGTTTATGATCATCATTAACCGGAGTTGTGCCCAAAGCTTTTTCAACTGCTTCCTTTAGTGTATCTGTCATTGGCAACGAAGATTGCCTGTCTAAATCCGAAGTATTGTAAGCACTTGCACATCTGGCAGTATTACTGCCGATTAATGGCATTTTCTCAATTACTATAACCTTATCACCTTTTTATGCAACAGTTACAGCTGCTGATAAGCCTCAACTATATAACAGCATTTTTCTTAGCCTTTTTTACAGTGCGAGAGTGTATTGTTGTTGACAATTACATCTTTCTCTTCCCTTTAAAAGATGACAACAACCCCGTCCCCATGACATGCCCATGACACATAATTTGGCGCAATATAAAAGACCATACTTAAAGAAAAAAGCCCCATCTGCGGGAGCAATTACATTTATGACGGAACCTTCTCTCACACACCAATTTGCGGACAGGGAATACCGCAAAACTTCTGATAGAAAACGGAATAGAAGCAATCAGTAATGAGGAATTTGTTTAATTTATATTTAAAAAGATGACAACAACCCCGTCCCCTTGACATGACGTCCCCTTGACATGACGTCCCCATGACATGCCCATGACATGCAACAACCCCGTCCCATTGACATCCGTCCCATTGACATCACAAATGAAACATCCCCTTTTCCCTTGTTGAACCGTCCCCTTTGGGCAAAATGAGGTTGCACAATTTGTGCAACCTCATTTGTAATTATTGAAATTAATTATTTAATTATCTCTATTTTTGTTACAAGACCACCACTTACAGTAATATTAACTTCTGCGTTTAATCTTGTTTCTAATTCAGTAAGAACTTTAGTAGCTCCAAGTATATCAGCTTTACCATCTTCAATTAATTCAACTGAATTGGAAACTTCGTATACTTTTCCGTCAACTTTTATTAACTTATCAGCTAAAGTTACAGCCTCAAGTTTGCTATTACCTACAGGAACGTCTCCTTCATAGTTAATAACTATATAAAGAACTACATCATCTTTATCTTTGATATATTGAATTTCAGTACCTGTCTTTATACCACTTAATTTGCTTACTACTGATGCTACACCATCTTCGTCAAATTCAATTATTGTAGCAGCACCACTAGCATAGTTGTACTCTTTTTTGTCTATTGTTATTTTTTCATTTTTAGTATCAATCTTTTCTACTGTACCTGATTTAAAAGCACTTGATGATGTTACAGGAATAGCCTTTACAACTACACCCTTATCATTAATTTGAAGTTCATAGAAGTCGCCTTTAGCAGCTACCGTGCCTTTGTCATCTGTTAATAAAGTAGTAGTTTTTGCACCCTTTACAAATGCAGTAAGTCTTTGAATTTCATCTTTTGAAGCATCTTGATCTTTGTATATTGCTGATACGTATGCATAGTAGCTGTTTACATCAGCTTCTACATTCGTAGCAAGTAATGCAATTATTTTACCACTTTGATATACTGCTGTACCTTCAACTTTTGTGCCAAGATCATCTTCGTCTATTACTTTTCCATCTTTATCAAAGATTACAGCATTTGAAGATAATACGAAAGATGCGTTGTTAGTCTTCATATCTATTGGTCTTCCAACTACTTCTAATTTAGTTACTTCATCACTCTTATTTAATGTGTAAGATACTAATCTACCGTGTTCAACCTTGCCACTATCATCTAACTTGAATAACTTATCAGCTTCTGCTTTAACAAATTTTATACTTCCTTTTGATTGAGTTTTGTCAGCCACTAAGAAACCTTCAAAGTCTCCAACTACCTTTGCACCTACTCCATCTTTTTCAAGCTCAACATCAAATTCATAAGTTATTTTTTCGTTAGCTGCAGTAGAAAGTTTTATCTTAGGAGCAGAAACAATAGTAACTCCTCTTGTTGTAACATTGTACTCGCCTTCAATAATATCATATACTACCGCGTATGTTTTGCTTCCTATTGAACCATCACCGAAAGCTATTATCTTTCCGGCATTATCCAAGTAGAATACACCTTCATCGCCTACTTCAAGAGTTTCCATACCTAATGCAGCATTAGTTTCGTATTTAACTCTGTCTACATAGTAAGCATCTTTAGCTGTACCGGTTACTTCGCCTTCTACAGTCTTTCTTGCAACAACAAGTGTCAATTTGTCAGGAGTATCTGTTGTAGGATCATCTCCAAATGGTGCATAAGCTGCAATTATATCATCTACTTTGATATCTTCTAATTCTTCAGCATCACCTTTAACGATTAAGTTTTTAGTGTCAACTTTATCGCTCTTTTCAGGCAAGTAGATCTCATCTATTTCAGTTGCATCAGCTTTGTATTCTTCTTCAACCTGAACATAAGCGGAAGCTTTTTCTACAAGTATTCCATAAGCTGCTGCACCGTCTTTAACTCTTGTTTCGTCTTTATCAAGTACAACGGTAATTTTAGCGCCGTCAAGATCGTCTTCTTTCTCAATTTTGCTTAATCCTAATTCATCATTATTGTAAGATACTAAAGCGCCGTTTACATCGAAAGTATAATCTCCAACTTCCAATTTTTCCAATTTATCATTTTTATCAAATGTTGCACTTGCGAATTCATCACTATAAGTTAAGCTTTCAACGTCTCCTACATAAACAACTTCTTTTGAATCGTTTTTGCTGAAGTATGCTTCAACTGTCTGGAATAAGTATGGTGTTAAGTCTACTTTATCTCCAGCATAGTTTTTGTCGTCAGGATCTATATTTTCGAATCCAACTACAAACGCATAATCAGGAGTAGCAATTCTTGATATAAGATTTACAGGGATATCTGTACGAGAACCTTTAGTTGTAAATTCTTTTACTATGTCTCCATCACTGTTAACTTTAACAAGTTGTTGATCCAAAGCATTGAACATAGCCTGTGCAACTCCGCCTCTGTCAGCATCGTTTGAAGTCATATTAACATTTTTTGTAATGTTAAGTTCAGCAGCTTTTACTTTGAAGTTTGTAGGCCAAGTCATATTTTTAAGTTCATTACAGTTATCGGTATAACCTAAACCTCTAACTAACATAGTTAAAACTTGGTCATAAGTTACTATACCGTCAGGATTGAATTTGCCGTCACCTGTTCCGATAACGATTCCTCTGCCTGCTGCAAGAGCAATCCATTGGTCTGCCCAGTGTCCCTGAGTATCTGCAAAGTTACTCTTTGAACCTGATACTAAATCACCGTAGCCAAGTAATTCCACCATTAATTTTGCCATTTCGGCTCTTGTTACAGTTTTTGTTGGTCTGAATGTTCCGTCTTCATAACCGGTGATTACGCCTAAAGCATACAAAGTTTCGATTGCTTCTTCGTAATCAATATCAGCTATGTCTTCGAATTTTGCTGCGAAAGCAAAGCTCATGCTTGATAATACCATTGCGATTACCAAGACAAGTGATAATACTTTTTTCATTCTATTTCCTCCTATGAAATTTGTTTTTGTGGGTTTTAGGTCCCCAATACCTTCATTGTGTTAGCACAACGACTATAACATTATATCACCGTGATATTATGTAGTCAACATTTTGGGGTTGATTGTAATGTTTTTGTAATATTCACATAATGAGTGCCAGCGTGCTATGGTTATAATATACCACAAGATATTATGGTTAATATTACATTAATATTACAGGTTTGTATCTATTTATTGATTGTTGTTGAGTATTGTTGCGAATTGAATAGGGGTTGGGGGTTGTATTGATTACTTGTTATCTTCAATTGTGAATATATTATCTTCCGTATTATAATCGGATATGTTGTTTTTGCTTGAAATCAAAACCTGATACAGGGATATGCAGCCTAATATCGTGAAAGCTATTCCTATTATAATTATTATTGTCTGAAGTGCCGCTTTAGAATTTAAAAGGCAGAGCACGGCGAATAATATGCCCGTACCGGATATAATGAGTGTTAATATGTCCGAAAAATCTTTATTTTTGATTGACTTAATATAGGCGGGAAGGCTTAAGTACAGCAAGAATATCCCTAAAATCAGCATGGTTGATTCCGGTTTGTAAATGCCTATAAGGGCTGCTGTCACGGCTGCTAAGTGAGTTATCTTTTCTTTCATGGATAAATATTTATATGTCATTTTAAAATTTACAATACAGAATATCACAATCAGAATCATTGACAGACGAATGGCGATACTTCCAATATGCTTTGATGCCAAAATAAATATGATTCCTGTTACCGTAAGAATCAAGCTTAGTATTTTCAATGTTTTTGATTGAATATTTAAATTTGAAAGCATGCAACCATCCCCTTTTGTTTGTTGATTTTATTATAGCATTAAAAAAAATTGTAAGCAATAAAAAGATAAGCCTTAAGCCATGGGATAGCAAATGTTGCTTTAATAGGCGATATACCTCGACTTATTGCGACAAAATTGTTGAATAATTGAAGGCTATTATATTATAATAAATATATTACAAATGATGAGGGTGAATATGTTTATAGTTGATACTTCCGATACTTATTTTTTAGATAAAATATATGATGATATGGATAAGCTGTGCGTGAAATACAATAGTATTCTGAGTAAAAAGGTTATAGGCATGTCGGTCGAAGGAAGGGATATTGTTGCATTGAAAATCGCGGGGAAAAGGGATGAGATTCTTCGCTGCGCTCAGAATGACAATAAATTAAGAGCTAAGAATTGCAAAAAACCTCTGATTTTATTTGTTGGGGGAATACATGCGCGGGAGGATTTTTCCGTTATGCTGTGTATGAAAATGATTGAGCAATATTGTTATTATTATTGTGAAGGTAAAGTATTTGACGGTTTTGATGTTATGAGTATAATTGACAATACGGATATGTATTTTGTTCCCGCTGCAAATCCTGACGGTCTTAATATTGTACATAACGGAATAAAGGCATCTTCCAATTATGAAAAATTAAAGGCTATGAAAATATGGGGTGAGGATTATACTTATTGGAAGGCAAATGCCAACGGAGTTGATTTAAATAAAAATTTTGATGACGGAAACTGGGATATAAGAACCTGTGTACCGGGAACCGATGTACCGTGTTCCGAAAGGTTTAAAGGTTATGAGGCAAACAGTGAGCCGGAAACTAAAGCATTGGTTAACTTTTGCAATGAAAATAATTTTTCTTTGATGGTTTCTTACCATTGCTCGGGGAATTGCACTTTTTGGGCTGACAGCGGAACACATCATATGTTTAACGGTTTGGATGAAAAAATAATGGATGAGCTGAATGACAGGTTTATTTACAGAAAAACAAAGGTGAGTGCCGACCCTAAAATTTATGGCTGCGGCTTTGAAAACTGGTTTAGAAAAAGAATGAAAAGACCTGCATTCTGCATAGAATTATCACCCTTTGCCGAAGGGGGAATACAGCATCCCGATTATATGTTTGAAGAGTTGGTATGGCAGCATGGAAAAAGTACAGGATTATTTTTTGCAGAAAAAGCAAATGAGGTTTATAATGAAATTAACGGTGACGCAGAAAAGTATGCTGCTTTGACGGAGTGAGGAATTGTGCAGCTTCGCTTCGGCTCGGAGTGAAAAGCCGTTGCCTTGGAATGACACAAATGAAATATTTAAAATAATAGATTTATAATTTAATTTTGGAGGAAAATATGAACGCTGAAATTCTTTGTATAGGTAGTGAGCTTTTGCATGGAGATATTGTCAATACAAATGCTCAATATATTTCTAAAAAGTTAGCTGAAATAGCCATTGATGTGCATTATCAAACTGTTGTGGGCGACAACACGGACAGAATGAAGAATGCCTTTGGAATTTGTTTTTTTAGAGCCGATATTGTTATATGCACGGGAGGTCTCGGACCTACTCAGGATGATATAACAAAGGAGGCATTGGCTGAATATTTCGGTGTCGAAATGGTTTATGACGAAAACAGCTATCAGCATGTTATAGAAATGTATACGAGGTTTAGGAGGAACATTCCTCAAAACAATATTAGGCAAGCATACTTTCCTAAAGGCTCTATAATACTGAATAACCCGAACGGAACCGCCAATGCATGTATTTATAGGGGAAAGGACAGTGAGGGGAATTACAAAATAGGAATATTGCTGCCGGGACCTCCGAAAGAAATGGAGCCTCTTATGGATTCAGAGGTAATATCTTATCTTAAGCAGTTTTCAAATTTGGTTGTTTACGGTGAAAAATTAATTGTTGTAAATATAGGTGAATCTGCCGCTGAGGAAATGGCTCTTGATATTATAAAAAATCAAACGAATCCTACAATTGCAACATTTGCCAGTGCAGGCAAAGTAATTTTCAGAGTTACGGCAAAGGCTGAAAATAAAGAAAGGTGCAAAACTCTCATTCAACCGGTAACAGAAGAATTAATCAAGCGTTTCGGAAAAGAAAATGCTTATATTGTTGACAGCGGCAAGATTGAAGATAAGGTTGCCGAGTTATTGCTAAAGAAGAAACTGACCATTTCCGTTGCGGAGTCTCTGACCGGAGGTCTTGTTGCTTCAAAGCTAATATGTTATCCGGGCATTTCCAAATCTTTTTTGGAAGGCTTTGTTACATACAGCAATGAATCAAAAATCAGGGCATTGAATGTAAATAAAGAAACAATAGAAAAATATGGAGCGGTCAGTGAGCAAACCGCTAAGGAAATGGCATACGGCGCAGCTAAAGTTTCAGGCAGTGATATAGGTGTATCTACAACCGGAATTGCGGGTCCTGACGGAGGAAGCAAAGAAAAACCCGTAGGCTTGGTGTATGTGTGTGTTTATTATGACGGAAAATATGAGGTTAAAAATATTCATGCCACCGGAACCCGTGATACAATAAGGGAGAGGTCTGCTAACACGGTTCTTGATTTGGTGAGAAGATGTATTGAGAAAAGATAAGTTCTTCGATTGCGCTTAGGATTACAACAAGGGCTTCGCTTCAGTGAGCAATAGTTTTAGTTTCCCGGGATCCTTCAGCTGCATCTAAGGATGACACTTAATAAGGATGGTTTGGTTAAAAGCGAATTGCAGTTTGCATAGGGAGTGTCTCATATTACGTGTAAACGGATTTCTGGTTTAAATAATTTTTAAATGTAAATACTAATGGTACAGAATAAATGAAACCAGATAACTATTAGGGTTATCTGGTTTTTTATCACAGTGCAATTTCTAAACCATATTATCTACAATTTCTTTAATGATATTACCTGAAACATTTTCAATGTGATAACTATTCGGTTCAATTTCTCGAATCAATTCTCTTAGTGTCTCCAAATTTTTAACACTAATTTCAACTTCTGAGTGCTCACTCTTTAAAACATGCAAAACATTCTTTGCTGCAAAGCGCGGAACACCGGCTTTAGAGATTATAACAGCTTCCTTGTCTGATACACCATAATAAATATATGAAGGTAGCATCTTCGCATTATCAGTATTCAAGTCATAACTTAATTCTTGATAAATATTAATTCCCCATGGCATATACGATTTCATCTGACTATTTAAATATCTATTACATACTTCTATTGCATCTTGCAATGATTGGTCTTCCCTTCTAACCCTTGCGGCAATATCTCCAATCTTCTCACCATTTACCCAACCAAGTAATAGCTTTGCGATGCTTGACGGATCAAACTTGCCATATGACGACATTTCAATTTTGATTTCAGGAATCCTATCAATAATTTCAATAATCTTCGCCAATCTATCAAGATTTTTCGTTTGCAAAATGACTTCTGATGCCTTATATTCATTATCTCCCTGTTCCTTCAGCCCGCTTATAAAAGCACCAACTATCGATTTAACTTTTGAATAGCTAACATCACTAATGCCTAATTTGTCTGCTTTTAATAAATCATCCTTCTTTTTATCATTAATATGTCGCACATATTGAGTTACAAAAGTATTCAATTTTCTCTGTGCATTTATGTAACCTTCCTCTTTACTTAAGCTATGATATAAGAATGAATCATTTAAAATAGTTCTAATTTTTGCCATATCCATTGGATTAATATTATAGTCATAGCCAATATTCAAAACATGATTAATATATTGCATTAGATTTAAAACCGGAGCATTATCAGTATTCTTTAAAAAGTTATAATCAAAACTAATCTGATTATCGCCGAAAAAAAATACATTTAGAGAGGAAATAACTTCTTCCAGGTCTGCCTTTATATATCGTTTAACTTTATTTCTAGTTTCTTTTTGTGAATTTGCATAAGACAAAATAATGTATCCTTCTTTGTCCTTGTACGCCCTTCCGGCTCTACCTGCTATATTCCAAAATTCAGCATTAGTAAAATCCCGACCCTCATGTCCCCTAAATTTAACCGTTTGAAATATTACAGTATTTATAGGGAAATTCATTCCTTGTGCTAATGTGGTTGTAGCAAATATTAGTTTTACATGATTATTACGAATCAGCTCTTCGATTATTCCTTTAACTAAACTTGACAAACCTGAATTATGATAACAGACTCCGTATTTTATACACTCCAACAGAACATCCTCTTCATTGCTTTCCAATTTAATAATTTCTAATGCTTTATTGATTTCCGGTTTCGAACTTATATCTTTTAATTTACCATTATCTATGTAGTATTTAGCTATTTGGTTAGCTAAATTTTTACTTGTTCCGGATCCTTCGCATAATATTAAAATGTTTCCATCCTGCTCAATAAAATCATTAAGAATAATGCATAATTTAACGGCAGTATTTAAACTACTTTCACCTAATTCCTCTTTAACATCAAAAGGATTGCTCCTTAACTTTATTTCTATATTTTCAGAAGACAATTGATTTCTTGATGACTTATAAAATTCCAGCACTGAAACAAATTTATGCTTTTTTAACAAATTACATCCAATATACTGTCTGGTTGGAGTCCATTCCATAGAAATTACAGCAGAGTTTTTTTCTGAGTCAGCCAACCACTCTCCAATTTGATTGCCATTTGATATGAAAGGACTTAATAACATGAAATTAACATCCTTCATTTTATGCTTTACAGCTGCCAGCAACAATTCAAATTTGGAACCTCTTGATTTATCGCCTAAATTATGAGCTTCATCCATAATAACCAGTCTCATATTTGATATAGAAGAATGTTCTTGTCTAATTAATGACTCCAATTTCTCAGGAGTACTAATTAATATGTCAATATGTTTTCTGGTTAATATTTCTTCTTCTATTTCATCTACATCATAAAAAGGCAATGCTGTTTCAATGTTGAATTCAAACCCTTTAAAATCTTCCTTCAAATCTCTTTTAACTTGATCTATTAATGCATTTGTTGGAACAACATAGCATACTGTCGGTTTATAATCTTCCGTTTTATAATTATGCAGGCTAAATAGAATTTGCATCTCTGCCAATAAAGACTTGCCTGAACTTGTAGGCATTCCAACTATTATACTCTTCTTGGGTGTCAACACTTCTGAAATCACATCACGTTGTGATGGGAGCAAAGAATAAATATACTTATTCTTATCAGATAAATTATTTTCAATAAACTGTCGTATCATAGGGGATTTTTCAGCTATATTCCATATAGAATTATCAGCTATCTGTTCATAGGTGTATTTAAGTAAATGTCCAACTATCTTTAATTCTATATCTTCCATCCCAAGCAAATGAAATGCATTATATGAATATATATCAATTAAACTATAAATATCCTGATTTTCTTCACTTGTAATTTTCCCGGCAAACAAATATTCCTTTAATAGAACCGTAAGGTATATGATGTTTCCAAAGGAACTTATCTTCATTCCATTTTCAATATTAATTTCATCCTTGCTCAATTCTATTTCTTGAGCTTCATCCAGCAACTTCTGTGCATTATTAATATTAGAATTCAAATTGACTAATCCATCATAATTTTTAATATTGCTTACCATTAAAATGATTAAATAATATATATTAAACTCTAATTTCTTTATAGTATCCATATTATGTAACATATATTTATTTTTTAGTAACTTTTCATTATATTCTTCTATTACTAAATTTGATATTGTTTGTTTATCAGCTAAATAAGAGAGCATACTGTACATGACGAGATAAGTAATGTCTTCAAATATATTATCATTGTATTGTTCTAACAGTTGCTCATACAAAGATGCAGTTGTTCCATACAATGTAATTAATATTTTTTTTCTTTCATCTTTTTTAATTATATCTAAATTAGGATTTTCTAAGATAATTTCCATTAAGGCATTAAGAAGATTCGTTCTTGATATTAATTCATCTTTAGAAAAACTATATTCTTCTGATTCTAATCCAAACTTATTAAATATATGATTTGAATCAATATTATTGAGCATGACACTAAGTGAAGAAATATTTTCTTCACTCATATTAAAAATTTCTTTAATAGAATTTATAATAGCATCAATGTTACTCATTCCCTATCGCCTCAGTATAAATATAATTACTAAATTCATTTATAGACCTTTGAAATGCAATTACAATGTTTTCAATATTTCTACTACACACACCTTTAACATCAAAATCTCTATAATCACCTGCATTCTTATTCTTAATTATTTCCTCATTATTCCTAATAATAACGGGAAAAAACATAATATTATCAACCAAACTATTTTCGGCATTAACAATCAGTTTAGCTAGAAAATCTATAATCATCAATAACTCTTCATCCTTCATCTTAATGCTACGGATACCAAACATATATTGCAAAATTTCTTTTGTAACTCTTTTTTCTTTATTATCTATTGATTTTTGTATATCTTCCTGCAATGATACAGCCGAACTGCAAGGTATTTTCTTATCCTCCGAAGCTTTAACTTCACAAACAACAAATTTAGCCTGACCATTATCTATCCTGATTCCGGGTACATCAATACCGGATGTATGCTTGTCAATGTTCACAGGCTCCATATTCATTCGCTTATCGGCTTCTCCATGAAATTTACAATTGTATTTTTTCTCTAACAGAAGTTGTGCCATCCATTCTGTTACTCTTTCCCTACGAACATCAAATTGTGGAATTTTAGATTTTAAGGGAATGCTTATTCTAAGGGATTGTTCATTAAATTTCTTTATAAATTCAGGATTTAAATTCTTGGAACCATAATAGTTCAAATCATAATTTTCTTCATTATGTACTTTAGAGGTTCTTATTTTTGAAATAAGGTATTCCTTTAATTCATTAAAACTCTGCTCATCATCAACATCATATTCAAATAATTTGACATTTATACCATTTGATTCTGTTGATAGCAGTTCTTTAATAGCTATCATGTTGAACCTCCTAACAATAGATAAAATGTAATCTTCCCATAATTTTCTTATAGGGTTGTCCTGTTTTGAGATATTATACTAAAGATATCAAAACATTTCTACAAATTTTGAAAATTATTTTAAAAAACTCCTAATTCTTATTTGTCTAATCATTATAACATATAACTTAATAGATTTCAATATGCTTTTCGAACATTTGTTTGTGCGTGCAAAATTCTTTCACGTATTGTCTTTATAAAGTGGTTTTGGGGATGGTTCTTTTCATTAAAAAATAAAACGAAAAATACCATCCCCAAAACAGCGTATCAGAGGCTAAGCCCCTTCTTCAGATGTGGTCAAAACTTTGTTGAATTCATTTATTTTATTGTTTGCAAGATAGAATATGCTGTCTTTTTCATATTCGTCGAATTTGTCTTTTTCTCCTGCTATAACTCCCGTTAAAATATTAATACCTTCTTCTATTTTTTTAACGGCGTAAATGTGGAATTGATTGTTTTTAACGGCTTCTATTACTTCATCCTTCAGCATTAGATTGTCGATATTGCTGTCCGGTATTATTACCCCCTGTTCTCCTGTTAAACCTTTTAATGAGCAAATGTCAAAGAAGCCTTCAATTTTTTCATTGACTCCGCCTATTGGCTGAATTTCTCCCATTTGATTCACTGAGCCTGTTACTGCCAAGCTTTGCTTAATGGGCACGTCAGACAGGCTTGACAATATTGCGTACAGCTCCGCACTTGAAGCGCTGTCTCCTTCAACTCCCCCGTAAAGCTGTTCAAATGTAACCTGTGCGGTTAGACCCAATTGTTTTTCCTGAGCAAACTTGCCTCCCAAATATCCGTTTAAGGTTAAAACTCCTTTTGAATGGATGTTGCCGCTCATTTTAGTTTCTCTTTCTATATTTATTATACCTTCTCTGCCTGTATAGGTCCTTGCGGTAATGCGGGAGGGAAGCCCAAAGGAATAATCGGATATTCCCATTACGGACAGACCGTTCACCTGACCTACAACTTTTCCTTCCGTGTCGATAAGGACTTTTTTGCTAAATATTTGCTCCTGCATTTTTTCCTCAATTCTGTTGGAGCGGTATTTTTTGTTTTGAATTGCCGCATTAACATGCTTTGCATCCACAAATTCCGAATTATCCGTTTCCGCCAATGCAGATGCCTCATAAACAATTTCACTTACTATATTGAAGCGTGTTGACAGCTTATTTTGATTGTCGGCAAGCCTTGAACCGTATTCAACAACCTTGGCTAATGCCTCGCAGTTAAAGTGTCTCAGGTTTTCATTTTCGCACATGGATGCTACAAATGATACATAATGCTGTATATTTTCATTTGTTCTGTCCATTTCCACGTCAAAATCCACATTTACCTTAAAAAGCTTTCTGAAATCCTCATCAGCAGCTAAAAAACTATAGAAGAAATAACTGCCTATTAAAATAACTTTTATATTTAAAGGAATGGGTTGAGGCTTTAGTGTTACCGTAGGAACAAAACGGCTTTGCTCGCCTATATTTTCCACAACTGCCTGCTTGTACTTCAGAGCTTTTTTCAAGGTATCCCAAGCATATGGGTCCATTAACAAATCCTTTGCCTGAAGTATCAGGTATCCTCCGTTTGCCTTTTGAATGGCACCTGCCTTTATCATGGTAAAATCCGTCGTTGTGGTCATCATTTGGGATTTATATTCTATTTTTCCGAATAAATTATAATAATAGGGGCTGCTTTCCGTTATGACGGGTGCTCCTTTTGTGTCCCCATTGTTTATGAACAAATTTACCTTATATCTCGTAAAGGGGTCCTTGCTGTCCTTAGCTGCTGCTTTTTCAAACAGATTTTTTTCTTCTCCGTCTAAGTTCTCTGCATCCTGGAGCTTTGTAATGATATTTTCGTTTAGGCTGTGACGCACACTACTAAAAATTTCATGGTTTTCTGCGGCATCCTTCAGTACCTTATCAAAATAATCAACAATTGCGGGAATATTTGTATATTTTTCTTTTAACTGTTCAATAAATGGCTCTGCGGCTTCTTTTGCAGTTTGCTTTTCGACTTCAACGGCTTTTTCTTCTGCAAATCTTTGTACCATTTGACCGTCTCTGATTTTTTCATCAATTTCTTTTGCGGTTTTATTTCTTTTTTCATCAATTGCATCACGCTGTTCGTCGGTAAGTTTATTAAATTCTTCAGGTGTAATCAGCCTGTCTTCAATCATCGGTATAAGAAGAATTCTTTGACCTGCCTGCTGTATGCCGAATCCTGCATTCCGAGCCAATTTATCTATATTTCTCAGAATTTCGGTCATTTGTTTATTTGTTTTTTGTATTATAGAATCCTTTTGCTGCTGAAAGTTGCTGCCTTCAAATGCTTTTGGAATATAAACCACAAGATTGGTGATAAGTTTTTCCATATCCTTTTGAAAAACCTTACCCTGACCTGCGGGAAGCGAAATAGCAAGGGGCTTATCCCACTCGCTGAAGTTATTGATATAACACCAATCATCAGGTACATCACGCTTTGATGCAGCTTTGGAAACAACAGTCTGTGCATAGGTGGTCTTGCCTGTTCCCTGAGGACCCAAAACAAAAATATTGTAGCCCGAGGCTCCCATGGAAAGACCAAACTCCATGGATTTTACAGCCCTGTCCTGCCCGATTACACCCTCTAAAACATTTACATCTCTTGATGTTCGGCAAAAATTTAAATTTTCGCATATGCTGCAGTTTTTTCTTAATTTATCCGCAGACACTTTGTATTTATCAAGGTTACTTCTATCCGTAGTCATAATTGTCCTCCTATTTAGTTTATAGGTATGGGGACACACCTTTACTGCAGGGTTGTATTAACAGACAAAAGGAATGTCCCCTTTAGTTTTAATATACCCTGCTGAATATGCACTAAACCAAAATATTATTGCTTCACTGTTTTTATTCCGATTCCAAAGAAAATTATTCCCATTGCCAGAAGCACAATTGTCGGCATTATTGCTGCCTCAAAGCCCATTCCCTTTGCCGCGATGGATTCCATTCCTTGTAATGCCCATTTTTGAGGTGTAAGCTCAGCCAAAAATAGCAAAACTTTATTGTTTACTATTTCTAACGGCCACATGCAGCCTCCAAGCATTGAGGTGCTGGTCAAAATCACCGGAGTCATTGCTCCTAACTGGGCTTGGGTTTTAACAATACCGGAAAGCATTAAACCCATAGAGGTTACGGTAAATACAAATACTATTGTAATCATCATAATTCCTGCTGTACTTTCACCCCAATCTATTCCAATCAAATATTTCCCTCCCAATATTAGCACTGCCATTTGAATAATTCCAACCAAGAAGGATACTGCCATGGTTCCGCCTAATATGGAGGTCATGGAAACAGGGGATATTAACATTCTTCCCCATGTTTTATACTGTTTGTCGCTCAGTACGGTACCTATGGAAAAAACCATGGTATACATTGAGAAAAATATTGTAAACCCAATCATTGAATGCTTCATTGCATCATACCCGGAATCGGTGTTTGTATTGGCAACGAAAGATGTAACCCTTAGGGGATTTTTGTATTTCCACGAATCCATTACATTTTTATATGCCGAGTCTTCAATTTCTTCTTCGCTGACAGGCTTTTGAGAAGAAATAAAGTCAGCCGTTACTTCCGCAATTCTTTTGCTTCCTGCCATTTTCACAATAAGACTTCTCACGGTTTCCTGCAATGTAAGGATGTAGGCATCATCCTTGACTTTAATTTGTCCTATAGTTATATTATTGCCTTTTTGAATATTATTTTGAAAGCCTTCTTTAATTATCAATGCAACTATTGTATCTCCTTCCTCCACCTGTTTTGAGGCAGAATCTAAATCCGCATCAATAAACCTGAAGGTCTGAATTTGTTTCAGCTCTTCTATGAAATCCTCCGAATATGAGCTTTTATCCTCGTCAACTATCACTGCGGAAGGTCTGTAGCTGTTGAAGGAAAATCCGAATATGAATGTCAGCCCAAGAGCCATGGCAGTCATGATTATAAATATCAGGTATTCATCCTTAAGCCTTAACAGACGTAATTTTATTATGCTTAACATCTACAGACTCCTCCTTATTAAATATTATTAAAGCTAAAATTGTAAAGATTGTGCCTGTAATGGCCAATGTTAAAATATTCTTTGAAATATCCCGGATACTGTAGCCTAATATAATTTTTAGAAATGCTTTGAGAGCTACCCCGTTAAGAGATAAGAAGCCGAGCTTTTGTATTACATCAGGCAGCAAATCTAAAGGGAAGAAGCTTCCTCCCAAAAGAGCCATTATCTGAATTATAACATTTTCAAAAGTGTTTGCTAATTTATAATTGCCCATGCTGTATGTTAAGGAGCCTATGAAAATTCCGAGTCCTGCAACCGCAAAGGCTGAAGTAATGCTTATAATAAAAATCGAGCTGAAATCCTTCCACTTAACCTTTAAAGCAAAATACGAAAAAGCAATCATAATTAAAATCTGTACCGAAGCAATTAAAAATACCGTAAAAAACTTGCCTGCCAATATGTGTGTCTTGGATATATCCGCAATAACCATCCTTTGATAAGTTTGATTATCCTTTTCTTCCAAAAGCATTCTGCCTCCCTGTCCGGCAGCAAAAAGAATAAACATGCTCATCATTGCAACTGCATAATATTCTGAACTGGTTACACTTTCCCTGCCTTCCACTACAGTATTTTCAATGTTGATGCTTATTCCTTTCATCAAGGAACTCATACCTTCCATTATTTCTTCCATATTGTCATATCCGCTTTGCCCTAAATCATTGGCGGACACAGATTCAATGAGTACATTTTTTCCTATGATTACGGATGACATAGAATCTGCATATGCTTCCATTACAGAGGTTACAATTTCACCCGCCATACTTTTATCTGCATGAGTCAGCACCTTAATATCCACATTGTTTCTGAAAGGTGTTATAAGGTTGATTTTCATATTATATAAAAACTTGTCAGGCAGAACTATAACTGCCGCAACCTCCCCCTTATTTAATAATTCCAATGCATCCTTTTCTTCTGCGACAGTATATTTCAATAATTTTGATACTTCCTTGCTTTCAAGAAAGTCCTCAAAAAATATTTTATCCGGATTAATCTCAACATTATCAGGAGTTATATCCATAACTTTTTTTAAGGTTTTCTCAAACATTATATTATCGCTGTTTTCATTATATTTTTTTACTACGGCAATATTTATTCTTTCAATTTCCAAACTGTTTGATCTAATAAAAGATCCTTTTAATGCCAAACTTAAAATGGTCATTAAAATTATGGGCATGAGCATTGTAAGAATAATTGCTTGTTTATCACTTAGAATAGTTTTAAAATCCTTGATTATTATACTAAGCACCTTCATAATTACACATCCCTCAAAGCCTTTCCGGTTAAATGAAGAAACACCGCTTCGAGATTCGGTTTCTTAACATCAATTGACTGAATACGCCTTTTATGCTCAGAAACCTTGGCAATTATTTCAGCCAATAATATATCGCCGTTTTCACCGTATAAATTTATTGTATCTTCATCTAATTTTGCATCGTTAACGCCGGGCATATTTTTCAAACTATTTAAGATACTTTCATTCACGCTGTCAAGCTTTATGCTTATTTGGGTCTTTTCCTTTACCAATTCCACTAATTCCTGCCGGGTACCCGATGCAATAATCTTGCCCTCATCCATTATACAGATACGATTGCATAAATTTTCAGCCTCTTCCATATAGTGAGTAGTATAAATTATCGTAAGACCTTCGTCCTTCAGCTTAAGCACCGTATCTAATATATGAGACCTCGACTGAGGGTCAATACCGACTGTTGGTTCATCCATTATGAGAAACTCCGGCTTATGAAGCAAAGCCGCTCCGATATTCAATCTTCTTTTCATACCGCCGGAATACTTTTCAACCTTATCCTTTAAGCGTCCGTTCAATCCTATGATTTCAGCTACCTCATCAATTCTCGTTTTAAGCTCATGACCCCTGAGTCCGTATAAATTACCCCAAAATCTTAAATTTTCATAGCCGGTAAGTGTTGGATAAAGTGCTATATCCTGCGGAACCACACCTAATTTCCGTCTTATGAATTTAGGATTTGAAAATATACTTTCCCCCTCAAATAATACTTCGCCTCCTGTGGGTTTGAGAAGTGTGGATATTATTGAAATTGTTGTGGATTTTCCTGCTCCGTTGGGACCTAAAAGTCCGAACACTTCTTCTTTATTTACTTCAAAGCTTATTCCGTCCACTGCTGTTATATTTCCAAAATTCTTATATAAATTTTTAACATTTAACATATTGCACCCCTAATTTTTATTGCCGAAGAAATCTTTCATCGAAGCCGGCATATCTCCATCCATATCTTCAATATTCATTGTATTTTCATCTGTTAATACAGGAAAATCAAAGCTTTGTTTTTTATTGATATCCCAGTTTTTTATATTCAGGCTGTATCTGAAACTCTCTACACCGCCTTTGTCAACATCCTTTGCTTTTAAAAACACTTCAATAATTTGATTTACAATATATCCGTCAATATCCACATATGCTGTGAAGGTGAAATTTTCAACATAATATTTATCGGTATTATTCTTAATATCCAATAACAATTCTTCAAATGTTTTGTCTTTTAAAGGCTCCACCATTGTACGAATATTTTCTTCATATAATTTTTTTAAATCATTATCTTTAGAAAATATTTCAACACTGTCCTTAAGCAATATTTTTATTTGCTCATCGTTTAATTTAATTACATACTCCTTTGTTTTAACCTCTCCGTCCGGAGTTGTAACGACTATATCCTTTCCTTTGAAAACATCCTCTTCATTCATCAGGCTAATCCATTTTTTCGAAAATTCGGCAATTGTATCTTCCGATACTATCTCATCCTCCGTATGATACATTTCGTCACTAAGCGAGGACATATCATCAATTTTTATATACTTTCCTACAACGGGAAGTTTCATAAACATTTCTTCTCCGTTGATATATACTTCAAAATCGTATCCCAAGCCTCCGAAGTTTAAATAGTTTCTGATAATGGATCTTTCTTCTTCGTCATCATATACTACATTGAAGCTTCCGCTCATATCCTTAATATAATTAAGCTCCCTTATTTCCTCAGGGGTTAATCCTTCCCTGTCAAATTCAGTTATCAGCGAAAATTCTCCCGTAGTCTGACCTCTGATAATTTGATCTGTTTTTTCCGCCGCCTTTTTGTATTCCGCTAAATTATTTGTATTGCAGGCTGTAAGTAATATTACCGTCAATACCAATATCAATAATACTTTTCTTTTCATTATTATTCCTCCCTTTAACATAAACCATGTTATAATCACAATGCATATTTTTATAAATTTGGTGGACAATCCTTTGACCTCAGAGTCTATCCCTAAAGAAAAGGTGTGTCTTTCTACCTATGATACCATTGTATTGATATTAAGAAAAAAATAATAGTATCTTAAATCACTTAATTTTTAAATTACAATATGACTTTTGGCACTATATTTAATGATGCAAAAAAATTATACGCCAAAGTGGTGTATAGAAATTTTTGTTTTACAAATCATTTTTAATTGTGAAAACGGCTAATTGAGTTCTGTCCCTTAAGTCAAGCTTTATCAGCACTCTTGAAATATGATTTTTTACGGTACCCGTGCTTAAAAACAATTCCTCCCCTATTTCCTGATTATTTTTTCCTTCGGCAATCAAGCGGCATATTTCTGTTTCTCTGTCCGTCAGTAATTTTGCCCTTGGGTCTATGTGTTTATCCGCGGTTTCATTTGCCAACCGTGAAAATTGATCTATTACTTTAACTGCTACCTCCGATTGAATCAATGCCCCTCCGTTATAGACGGTACGTACTGCCCTTAAAATTTCCGTTGGGGATGTATCCTTCAATAAATATCCCGATGCCCCGTTTTTCAATGCATCATAAATATACTCGTCATCGTTGAAGGTAGTAAGCACTATTATTTTTATCTGGGGAAAATCCTTTTTAATCATTGCTGTCGCTTCAACACCGTTTACTTCAGGCATTTGTATATCCATAAGAACAACATCGGGATGCCTCAGCCTGCATAAATCATATGTTTTTTTGCCGTTATTCGCAATTCCCGCAATTTCAATATCTTCTTCCGCTCCGAGTATTAATTTAAGCCCTTCCGTCAAAATATCCTGATCATCCGCCAAAAGTATTTTAATCATTGTTTCCTCCTGACTAAATTTATAATTCCGTCTATAATGAAACCCTCTTGTGTTTTGAATTCAATCTTACCCCCAAAGGATTCTACCCTTTCTCTCATTCCCCTCATGCCAAAGCCTTCAACCATAGCCAAAGCTCCCGCTCCGTTATCCTTTATGTTAAATTTTATATATTCCTTGGAGTATGTAAGGTTAATCCGGATTTTAGATGCATTGCCATGCCTTATTGCATTTGTCATTCCCTCCTGCAATATATGGTATATTGCTGAATTAGCCGGATTATCGTCTGTAATTTCACCGCTTATTTTTAAGTCTATTTCTGTTCCGGTTTTTTCAGAGAATTCGTCAATTAAAGTTTTTATTTTTATTTTTTCCGAAAATGATTCTTTTCCTCTCAATGTTTCAACAACCTCTCTTATGGCAGACAGGCTGTCTCTTGCTGTCTTAAGAGAATTATTAAGCACTTCGGTTGATTTTTCCACATTGGTTTTTGCGTAATGTTCTGCCATCTGAAGCTGCATAATCAATGCTGTCATATTGTGCCCTAAAGTATCGTGTATGTCTCGTGCAATTCTGTTTCTTTCTTCTATTACAGAAAGCCTGTTCAACTCATCGGTATATTCCTTAAGTTTTTTATGAGTATCCAAAAGCTCCCTGTATAAAATATCTTTTTTTTCTTTTTCTTCCTTTGAATGCTGTGCAAATGCTGCAATTATTAAAATCAACATATTGACCATGAGAAAGAAAAGCATCTGTGATACATTGGATAGGTTGAATTTATAATAAATTAAATATGCGTACTTTATCATGGATATGATTAATGTAATGACTCCGATTGTAATTCCTTTTTTAAGCTGCAATGTAAGAGATGCTTCAAGAAAAATTATTACATAAAAAGAATGAAAAAAGTAGTTTATTAATAATCTTGAATTAGATTCCAGACCATATATCAAAGCTATATCAATTAAAAATAATAGGAAAAGTTTATTTTGGGATTTTATATAATATTTAGCTGTATTACAGGCTAAAAAAAGTATAAAAATAATAATGAGCATTATCAGTCTTTGCTGATGTGCATTTTCAAAATATAGGGACGAAAAAAATAATATCAATAATACTGTTATTTTAATAGTATATAAAAGCTTTTTATTTTTTATCACCTTATTAAAACCCCATAAAATTCTTGTTGATTTATATGTATAAATATGGTATCATTTGTATAAGATAAATAGGTAGTCGGCTATAGCTGATGAATTGAAAACTTTTAATTGTTAATTACCCTGCCGTTTACAGGGTAATTTATTTTTGTCTTTTAACTAATGCTACTACTAAAATTGCAAATGCAATCATTAGTGAAATAGCTTCATATGTTGACATTAACTTCACCTCCTTATTGAAAGAGTATTTCCTCCTTTCAGTAGGATGGTTCAGCTAT
>ENA-UOOE01000338-UOOE01000338.1-fermentation-metagenome-genome-assembly--contig:-NODE-338-length-47552-cov-6.274417_pt1 | contig 47552 bp, 43 predicted proteins | sample MGYA00245776_ERZ724021 | MGnify/ENA primary metagenome ERZ724021 (study PRJEB28704, sample SAMN03018321) | fermentation metagenome | biome: anthropogenic terrestrial biome; feature: soil; material... | reverse complement strand
TTCTGTAAATCTTATTTTTCTTCCTACTTTATAAGAACGAATTTCACCTTTTTTATAACGCTGAATAGAGTATGGTAAAATCTTTTTTCCGCAGGACAGCATAGTAGTAAGAAGCTGATGCCCCCACACCTGTTTACCTTTTAAATGAGAATGATGAAATAAGGACAATATTATGTGCAAAAACCGTTATAGGTGCCTCAGAATATTTTATAAATAAAGCATCATGTCCAACACATAAACCTAAAATGATATTTAAATCTGTTTTAACTTTGTTCAAAAAAGCAGCCTGTCCAATAGGATTGCTCATAAGTACCAGGTCTTACCTTCTGACTATCTTTAATGTTTATTAACTTATACATGGAAATAATACTTACAAAATTTACCTCAAATTTCTAAAACTAAAAATACTCACAGTATAAGTTGATTTTGTGCTTAGAAATCCCTACAATATATTTGACAGAGCTATTAATATACCAATCTTAGCATGGTCAAAAGTAAGTCCACCCTGCAGATAACCTATATAAGGCTCTCTTATAGGTGCATCTGCCGACAACTCTATGGAAGCCCCTTGTACGAAAGCTCCTGCAGCCATTATGACCTGATCTGAATATCCTGGCATATCCCAGGGTTCACACTGGGCAAAAGAATCTACAGGAGATCCCTTTTGAATCCCACGGCAGAAATTTATGAGCTTTTCTTTGTCGTTAAACTTAATAGCTTGTATTATATCACTTCTTTTATCCGTATATTTAGGCAGCACTTCAAATCCTGCAAGCTCCATTATTCTTGAACAGAATATAGCTCCCTTTAGTGCTTCTATGGAAACATGAGGTGCAAAAAATAAACCTTCATATAAAAGTCTCATTACACCAAAAGTAGAACCACATTCTCCACCTATTCCAGGTACAGTTAACCTGTAAGAAGCCTTTGTAACGCAGTCTTTCGTTCCTGCTATGTATCCTCCAGTTGGTGCTATTCCACCACCTATGTTTTTTATAAGTGAACCTGCTACTAAATCAGCCCCTACATCTGTAGGTTCTATGGTATCTATGAATTCACCATAACAATTGTCTACAAAGCATATTACATTAGGATTTATGCCTTTAACAAAATCTATAATTTCCTTGATTTCAGATATAAGAAGAGATTTTCTCCAGCCATAACCTGTAGACCTCTGTATATGTACCAATTTTATTGTATTATTGCTTTCAAGATGTTTTTTTATGTCCTCAAAATTTATTTTGTTATCATCAGTTAAATTTACTTGTTCATAATTTACTCCATATTCTTTAAGAGAACCTGAACCCTTGTTTTCTATACCTATTACTTCATGAAGGGTATCATATGGATCACCGCATACTGAAAGCATAGTATCTCCGGGACGTAAATTCCCAAAAAGTGCACAGCCAAGAGCATGAGTTCCATTTACAAAATGAGGCCTTACAAGGGCACTTTCTGAATTGAATATTCTAGCATAGACCTTGTCCAAGGAATCCCTACCTATATCTCCATATCCATATCCAGATGAATTTGTGAAATGGGATTCGCTTATTCCCTCTTCTTGCAGTGCATTTAAAACTTTTAATTGATTGAATTCCCTTATTTCATCATAGTATTGAAATTGGTCTTTCACATCATTTAAAGTTCTTTCATATAAATCAATTACCTTGTTATTTATATTGTACTTATCTTTAAGTACTCTTCTTGTCATATTTAGCAAAAATATTACCTCCTAAATGTATGTAGTAAATGTCATATTAACACGTAGAAAAGGAATAGACAATTGTCCATTCCCTTACATATCATTTTCTGAAAAATTGTTAAATAAAATGGATTTTATAGGTGTCATGGTTGAAATTGCATGTTTATATACCATCATTTGTTTACCGTTACAATCCATTATAACGGTAAAGTTGTCAAATCCTTTTACAGTTCCTTTAATTTTAAATCCATTTGTTAAGTATATAGTAACTGGGATTTTATTTTTCCTTGCCCCATTTAAAAATATGTCCTGTAAGTTATTAGCTGTTTTATTCATAGTTCTCACCCTCCGTAACTTTTATTTATATTCATACAATATAATGAATTTAAATTTTCATTATATTAAAGACGTGTATTATATGTTCTACAATGTCTTCGTCACAATTAAAATTATCCTTATTTATCCAAATTACCCTTTTATCTTTTCTAAACCAGGTTAACTGCCTTTTGGCATAATTTCGGCTTCCTTTTTTTACTAAGTAGATAGCTTCATCTAAGGTTAAATTCCCATTTAAATAATTTAGAATTTCTTTATAGCCTATACCCTTCATGGACTGCATATCAGGGGTATATCCCATAGATTTCAATCTTTTAACTTCATCTATAAGGCCATTTTCCATCATTAAATCTACTCTTTTATTTATTCTATCATATAATTTAGCCCGGTCCATAGTGAGTACAAAATAATATATTTTATAAGGTATGTCATACAAATTGGTATTTGCATTGTACTCACTTATAGTTTTTCCTGTGAGTTTATACACTTCTAGAGCGCGTATAACTCTTTTTAAATCATTTGGATATAATCTTTCGTAAGAATCTATGTCTACCTCTTTCAAAAGGGAATGGACATATTCATTCCCCTTTTCTTCTGCTAAATTTTCAAGGTATTCTCTATAACTCTTGTCTGTTTTTGCATCTGTGAAATTGTAATTTAAAATGAGGGAATTTATATAAAGTCCGGTACCACCTACTACCATAGGAAGTTTATTTTTTTTATATATTTCATCTATTATGTTTTTAGCTAATCCTTTGTACTCAGATACGTTAAAATTCTTATCTGGTTTAATAATATCTATTAAGTGATGGATAATCCCCTGCATTTCATCTTTTGTAACTTTAGCGGAACCTATATCCATGTACTTGTATATTTGCATGGAATCTGCAGATATTATTTCACCATTTAATTTTTTAGCAAGTTGTATAGATATGTGGGTTTTTCCCACTGCAGTTGGCCCCGAAAGTATAAATAAGTTTTTCATTTCTCCCCCTCATTGTATTCTTTTGAATTTTTTCTCCACATCATTTAATGTAAGTTTTATTATAGTAGGTCTTCCGTGGGGACAGTTAAATGGGTCATCTATAAAGCGCAGCTCTTCAATTAAATGGTTCATCTCTATTTCTGAAATACTAGCATTTGCCTTTATGGCAGCTTTACAGGCAAGAGTTGCAAGTGAAAGATATTTAACTTCCCAGGTGTTTCCTGACCCCATATTTTTTAAATTATCTAATATATCCATAAATAAATTTTTCATATCAGGTTTTCCAAGTATCATAGGTACTTCTCTTATACTTATTGTATTATTACCAAATAATTCTATATTAAAACCAGTTTTTTTAAACAACTCTCTATTTTCTATAAAACAATTATAATCTTTAATTGTAAGTTCCATTACTACAGGAGCTATTAAAACTTGAGATAATACCTTTTCCTTTTGTATACTTTTTTTATATTTTTCAAAGAGGATTTTTTCGTGTGCTGCATGCTGGTCTATCATATAAAGGTTACTGCTGTCTTCTGCTATTATATAAGTACTATGAAATTGTCCTATTATTTTAAGGGGTGGAAATTTAGCCACTTTAGTTTCTGCTGGTTCGTTTTTAGATACTGCATTTTCTTTAGCAGTAAAAGATATCTTAGGTTCTTTTATAAATTCATTTTTATTTGAGTTTTCTTTACTTTCTTTACATAAGTTAGGCTCATTTTTTTCTCCGTAAATTTCCCTATTTGGAGATTTCAAATCTATTGGTATTTGAACTTCCTTAATTTCAGCTTCAGTTTTTTTAGGTTTTAAATCATCTTCCTTTAAATCAATGGTAAAGGAATCCTTTAAACTTTCCCTTAAAGCCTCATGAATTGCATCAAATACAAATTTAAATACCATCCTGGAGTCGCTGAATTTAACTTCCCATTTGGCTGGATGCACATTTACATCTACAAATTCAGGAAAGATGTCTATAAATAATATAAAAAAAGGGAATTTATTTATGGTCAAGAATGATTTAAAAGCCTGCTCTGCAGCGGAAGTTATGGATTTATTTTTAACATATCTTTTATTTATGAATATAGTTTGGTTATTTCTACTTCCCCTACTTATTTCGGCGTTACCTATGTATCCATAAATTGAGATAACGTCACTATGCTTTTCTACAGGAATTATATTTTCATATATATTTTTCCCATACACACATCTTATCACATCCATCACTTTTGCCGTGCCATAAGTTGTCAGAGCTTTTTTCTCATTTCTAAAAAATTTAAAAGATATATCTGGATTGGCAAGAGAAAGTCTAGTTATTATATCCGATATACCTGCAGCTTCTCTACTTGGGGATTTTAAAAATTTTTTTCTGGCAGGTACATTGAAAAATAAATCCTCTACTAAAATTGTAGTACCTTTGTTGCAGCCAATTTCTTGAGTTTTCTTAAAAACTCCCCCATTTATGATTATTTCATTTCCCGAGTCAAAGCCTTCTGCTTTACTTTTAAGTATGGTGTTTGATACGGAAGCTATGCTGCATAGAGCCTCTCCACGAAATCCTAAAGTACTTATTTTGCCTAAATCCTCTACAGTACTTATTTTACTTGTGGCATGAGGCATAAAGGCTTTTTTTATATCTAAAGGATGTATTCCAGATCCATCATCTATTATTTTTATGGATTTTTCTCCACCTTCATCTATTTCTATGGTTATGTTCTTAGCTCCAGAGTCTATGCTGTTTTCGAGCAGTTCTTTTACTACAGATGAAGGGCCTTCAACTACTTCTCCAGCGGCAATTTTATTTGAAGTATTTTTATCAAGTAAATTTATTCTTTTCACCATACATCATCCCTTATGACTAAGTTTTATCTTATGGTCTTTGCTCTTCTTATTATATCATAAAGTTTATTAAATCCGTCCATAGGAGTCATGTTTAGTATATCTATATCCGTAATATCTTTTACTAAATTTGTCTTTTCTATATCTGAAAAGCCCAATTGCCTGGTTGATTCAACAGCAGGAGCCTTTTCTCTAATTATCCGTTCATTTTTGGAAGGCACTTTTTTCTCATTTAATGAATCTTCTGCATCTGGTGCAATTTCAGCATCAGCACGTTTATTTTCTTTTAGCTTTTTACTTTCAAGGCTATTTAATATTTCCCCTGCCCTTTTTAAAACTTCTTCTGGAAGTCCCGCAAGTTTTGCTACTTCGATACCGTAAGATTGGTCAGCTCCTCCACGTATAATTTTTCTTAAAAAAACTATATTACCTTCTATTTCTTTAACGGATACACAGTAATTTTTAACTCCATCTATTTTACCTTCTAATTTAGTCAATTCATGATAATGGGTGGCAAATAAAGTTTTACATTTTAACTTGTTGTTTTTACATATATATTCTATTACCGACCAGGCTATGCTAAGACCGTCGTAAGTACTGGTTCCTCTTCCAACTTCGTCAAGCAAAATCAAACTTTTGTTAGTTGCATTTTTAAGTATGTTGGAAACTTCCCACATTTCTACCATAAAGGTACTTTTTCCCGATGTCAGGTCATCTGATGCTCCTATTCTTGTAAATATTTTATCACAGACGGATATGGAAGCATTTTTTGCTGGTACAAAGCTTCCAATTTGAGCCAATATAACAATCAAAGCTATCTGCCTCATATAAGTAGATTTACCTGCCATATTAGGTCCTGTTATTAAGAGAAGTTGATTTTCACCGGTATCTATATTTATGTCATTTGATATAAATTCCCCAGAATCAATCATTTTTTCCACTACAGGATGTCTACCTTTTTCTATAATTATCTTATCTGAATTTGTTATTTCAGGTTTGCAGTAATTATTTTCTACAGCAACCCTTGCAAGAGAACTTAAGCAGTCTACTTCTGAAATTATTTTAGCAGATTTTTGCATTCTATCTACTTCATTTTCTATCTTGTCTCTTATTTCAATAAATACACTGTATTCCAAATTTATAAGTTTTTCCTCTGCACCTAATATTTTATCTTCCATTTCTTTTAATTCAGGAGTTATATATCTTTCTGCATTTGTAAGGGTTTGCTTTCTTATATATCTGCCCTCTGGTACAAGTCTTAAATTACTTTTAGTAACTTCAATATAATAACCAAATACTTTATTGTAACCTATTTTAAGGGATTTTATTTTAGTAACTTCCCTTTCTGAATTCTCAAGAGAAGCTATCCATTCCTTACCGTGAGCCTTTATTTCTTTAAGTTCATCTATGTCACTGTTATATCCTTTTTTTATAAGGTTACCTTCTTTTAAAGAGATTGCAGGATTATCTAATATAGACTTATCTAAAAGTGAATATATATCCTTTAGTTCATCTAAGTTTTCGTACATATCCTTTAATAATTTTGTATGAAAATGGGATAGTATGGATTTTACTTCAGGTATTTTTTCTATAGAGTTTTTTAAAAAATTTAACTCTTTTGCATTTACACTTTTAGAAGATATTTTTCCAACTAATCTCTCAATATCATATATGTTTTTTAAAGCCTCTTTTAAATCTTCATGGTAGGATATATTATTTGAAATTTCCTCTACAGAATCCAGCCTTTCTTCTATTTTAACCTTATTTATAAGGGGCTGTTCCAGCCATCTTCTAAGCTGCCTACCTCCCATAGATGTATTTGTTTTATCTATAACCCAGAGGAGAGATCCCTTTTTATTATTTTCTCTTAAGCTTTCTGTAATTTCTAAATTTCTTCTAGAATTTCCATCTATAGTGAGATAATCTACTATATTGTAATAGGAAAATTTATTTATATGAGATAGATCATTCTTTTGAGTTTCCCTTATATATTTTAGTAGGGAGCCGCAGCATTTTATAATTTCATCACTATAATTTTCTACTCCAAAATTTTCGAACTGATCATCTAGCATATTTTTAGTTTCGTCTGCAAAATAGCCTTCATCTAATTTAGTGAATGAACCACTAAAAATATCCGTCATCTTATTCAATAGATCAGTACTTATACTATCTTGAATCAGTATTTCACTTGGAGAATATTTTGATATTTCATCTAAAATTATAGATAAATTAAAAGGAGTGTCCGTACAATTGAATTCTCCTGTGGATACATCTGCAAAGCATAAAGCAGAAATATTTGTCTTGGTATCTATGTACAAACACGCTATATAATTATTTTTATTTTCTTCTAAAAAAGTAGAATCCGTATAAGTTCCAGGAGTTACAACCTTAATAATGCCCCTTTTAACTATACCTTTTGCTAGGGCTGGGTCTTCTAGTTGTTCACATATAGCTATTTTGTATCCTTTGTTTATAAGCCTTCCTATATATGAATTTGCAGCATGATAGGGTATTCCGCACATAGGAGCCCTTTCTTTTAAGCCGCAGTCTCTGCCTGTAAGTACTAATTCCAGTTCTCTAGATGCTATTTTTGCATCTTCAAAAAACATTTCATAAAAATCACCTAATCTGAAAAACAGTATACAGTCTTTATAACTTTCTTTTACTTCCATATACTGCTGCATCATTGGAGTTAATGTCACTTTACTGTCCTCCCTGCTACTGTATTTCCTCACCTAAAAGTGAGAAAGAAGTTGCCTTTGTTATGTGGACTTTAACTAATTTGCCTACATCTTTTTTATTGCCTTCAAAGTTTACCAGCTTACCTGATCTTGTTCTGCCTGTAAGTTTTGTATTATCATTTTTACTTGTACCCTCTACTAATATTTCTTCTACTCTTCCCTCATAGGCTTTGTTTTTTCTAGCAGAAGATTCATTTATAACTTCAACAAGTCTATTAAATCTTTCATGTTTTATATCTTCTGGAACCTGCTCTTCAAAATCATAAGCAGGAGTACCTTTCCTTTTTGAATATATAAAAGTAAATGCTGAATCATACTGCACTTCTCTTGCAAGATTTAATGTTTCTTCAAAATCCTCTTCTGTCTCACCTGGAAAACCAACTATTATATCTGTAGTAATAGAGGCATCAGGTACTTTTTCTCTTATCTTTTTAACAAGATTTAGATACCCTTCTTTTGAGTAGTTTCTGTTCATTTTTTTTAGAAGAGAAGTTGAACCTGATTGTACAGGAAGATGTATTTGTTCACATACTTTACTGCACTCAGCTACTGAATCTATTACATCTTCAGTTAAATCTTTAGGATGGGATGTCATGAATCTAATTCTTTCAACACCATCTATAGAATTAATTCTCCTCAAGAGATCACTGAAACTTATTTTAGGTTCTAAAGTTTTACCATAGGAGTTTACATTTTGTCCAAGGAGAGTTATTTCCCTATAACCATTTGAAACTAATTCTTTTATTTCTTTTTCAATATCTTCAGGTTTTCTGCTTCTCTCCCTCCCTCTTACATAAGGAACTATGCAGTAGGTACAAAAGTTATTGCATCCATACATTATTGTAACAAAGGCTTTTACATTACTTTCTCTATCTATTGGAAGTCCTTCCACAATTCCGGATTCCTTATTCTGTATTTCAATGACAGACGTATTTTCTTGCTGAACTCTATTTAAGTATTCAGGAAATTTATAGGAATTATGAGTTCCAAATATTATATCTACAAAAGGAAATCTTTTGATTATGTTTTTTGCCATGTCTTTTTGCTGCATCATGCATCCACATATTGCTATTATGAGATTTGGATTTTTAATCTTTAACTTTTTAAGCATTCCTAGATTTCCATATACTTTTAGTTCTGCGTTTTCTCTTACACAGCAGGTATTGAATATAATTAAATCTGCAGAAGTTCTATCTTCTGTCCTTTTATATCCTAATTTTTTTAACATACCAGATAATTTTTCAGAATCCTCTTCATTCATCTGACATCCCCAGGTTTCAATAAAGAAATTTTTAGTTGCCTTTTTTATGTTATTTATCATGTATTATAACCTCCGATAGTCTTAGCTTTACATTGTATTATAACATAATAAGTAATTGAAAATAAACATAACATCTGAAGTATCTTTATTTTCATAAAATGCTTTAATATTATTATGTTTTATAAACTCCTTATATTTAAACATTAAAAAAAGAGCTTATTTAAGCTCTTTTTTAATATTTTCAATCACATCTTTAAAGGCCTGTTTTAATATATCATCCATTACTTTAAAATTAATATTAACTTCATCAGGTTGGCAGTCAATATAAGTAATTCTAACATCTTTAGAATCACTATTTATAGCGGTCCCTTTCACCAATACGTCTATCATATTTTTTTCTCTTTTAAATATTAGTTCATCACTAAATATTTTAATTCTAGCAATAATGTCATTAGATTCATTTAATTCTATCTTAATGTCTCCATTAGAAATTTCACATATATTTTTTAAATTTTCTTGAACAATATCAAAATATTCAATTATAAGCTTACTAGTTTGATTTATTCTATTTCTTAATTCTCTTTCATAGTTATATTTTTTATTAAGAGTGCGAACTAAATCATATAAAAACACTTTTCCTGCTTCATTTGACATTTTAAACATCCCCTTCATTTTTCTAACTGATTTTTAACATATATCAAATGCTTCATCATATATTTTTTCCTTATATTTATCCACTGACATGTTCTGTTTATCATAAAATCTAAATGCAGCAGTGGCATAATCTCTGATGTGGTTTTTCATGTTATCACCTCCGCATATGTAAAAATTTTATTTAATCCTCATAATTTTTATTTTTTAATATATTATATGAATCCACCTATATTTCGCTTCCTGGAGATTCATATAATTTTTGTATTGTGCAGTATTTTAAATATAAAATTATCCATAAATTTCCACTATCAATTGTCAACTATTTAAAAACATATATACGTATTAAAAGGACTGACACACTAATTAATTAGTGCAACAGCCCCATAGATATTTATATTTAGAATTATACAACAATAAAATTCTTATTGAAAAAATCATTCAAAAACTATATCATTGAAATAAGGAAAATATATTTTATAGATTAATGTGGAATAAGCTGTGATATTTTTCTAACTTTTCCGCATTTTTCAGCAATTAATTTAATTATAAATTAATTTTCCAAAGTTATTTTAAAATATCTATTTATAAGGTGGCTATAGATACCTATTTATATGACTTATTACTTTAAGGGGGTTTTTTTATGAAAATAAATTTTTCAAAAAGGGCAAATGGTTTACAAGCTTCTGAGATAAGGGAGCTTTTGAAATTAACTGAAATGCCTGAAGTCATTTCTTTTGCCGGAGGATTACCAGCACCAGAATTATTCCCTGTAGACGAAATGAAGACAGTTATTCAAAAGGTTTTAGAAAAAGACGGACAAGCTGCTTTGCAGTATAGTACAACGGAGGGTTTTAAACCTTTAAGAGATATAATAGCAAAACAAAGAATGGTTCGTGAAGGCGTGAATGTAACTGGCGATGACATAATTATGACATCTGGATCCCAACAGGGAATCGAGTTTTCAGCTAAGCTATTTGTAAATGAGGGAGATACTATAATATGTGAAAGTCCAAGTTACTTAGGTGCCATTAATGCCTTTAAGGCTTATCAACCAAATTTTACTGAAATAGAAATGGATGAGCATGGTATCATAATAGAAAAGTTAGAAGAAGAACTGAAAAAAAATAAAAGAGTTAAAATGATATACACAATTCCAGATTTTCAAAATCCAACAGGAATAACTATGTCAGATGACAGGAGAAAGCGTATTGCAGAGCTTGCCAAAGAATATAAGGTTCCTGTAATTGAAGATAATCCATACGGAGAACTCATTTTTGAAGGTACTACACACCCGTCTATAAAGAGTTTTGATAAAGATGGATGGGTAATATACCTTGGAACATTTTCAAAAACTTTTTGCCCAGGTTTAAGACTTGGATGGATATGTGCTTCACCTGAAATACTTGAAAAATATGTTATTATAAAACAAGGTGTAGACTTGCAGTGCAGTACTTTAGATCAAAGGGCAGCTGCACTTTTTATGCAAACTTATGATTTAAATGAACATGTAGAAGAAATCAAAAAAATATATGGAAATCGCAGGAAGCTTATGCTGGAAAGTATGGACAAATTTTTTCCAAAAGAAGTTAAACATACAAATCCTTATGGAGGACTTTTCACATGGGTTGATTTAAAAGAAAGTTTAGACTCTGCTGAAATATTACAAGAAGCGTTAAAAGAAAATGTTGCCTATGTTCCTGGAGGTCCTTTCTTCCCAAATGGTGGGCATAAAAATAACTTTAGATTAAACTACTCTTGTATGCCAGAAGACAAAATTGTTGAAGGAATCAAAAGATTAGGAAAAGTTCTTGCTAAATACTATTAATATATGAATAAAAACTCTCCCTTTAGGTTAAACTTCTATTAAGGGAGAGGATAATATGTATGATGTAAAAGATTTTAAAAAATTACAAGAGAGCAAAAATAAGTTACGGGCTGATTGCATTGGAGACAGAGGTTATTTTAAAAGTACTTATTATGAAAGTATGTTTCAATTTAAGTCAATGCACATTCCTACAGAAAACTTAATTAAATAAAAATTTACAGTTTAAATTACTTTTAGCTTGATTAAAATTAATAGTCGGAGGATAAATTATATGAAATTATCAAATAGAATTTTAAATATGGGATTTTCACCTATTCGTAAATTAGCGCCTTACGCAGCTGAAGCTAAAAAGAAAGGAAGAAAGGTTTATCACTTAAATATTGGACAACCTGATGTACTCACTCCAGATATATTTTTTAAGGCAATTTCAAATTTTAAAGAAAATGTACTTAAATACACTGAATCCCAAGGAATGGATGAACTTCAAGAAAGCTTTATAGAATATTATAAAAAATGGGGTACAGAATTTACAAAGGATGAACTTTTGATAACTAACGGTGGCAGTGAGGCTATAATGCTAACTTTTATGACATTATGTGATCCTGGTGATGAAATACTTTCACCTGAGCCTTTTTATACAAATTATAATGGATTTGCACAAGTAGCGTCAGCTAAGATGGTTCCTTATTTAACAAAAGCTGAAGAAGGATTTCATTTGCCACCTAAAGAAGTAATAGAAAGTAAAATAACTGACAAAACACGTGCTCTTATGATTTCAAATCCAGGAAATCCAACTGGAACAGTATATACTGCAGAAGAACTCAGAATGCTTGGAGATATAGCTAAAGAACATGATTTATTCTTAATTGCAGATGAAGTTTATAGAGAATTTGTATATGATGGATTAAAATATACTTCAGCCCTTACTTTGAAGGACATTGAAGATAGAGTAATAATAGTAGACAGTATATCAAAGCGTTACAGTGCTTGTGGTGCAAGAATTGGCCTGGTAGCTTCAAAGAATAAGATTTTTATTCACAATGTAATGAAATTATGTCAATCCAGACTTTGCGTACCTACAGTAGAACAGATAGGTGCTGCAGCTCTAAAAGACACTCCAGAAAGTTACTTTGTTGAAACTAGAAAAGAGTACCAAAAAAGAAGAGACATACTTATGGATGGTCTTAAAAAAATACCTGGCGTTGTATGCCAAAAGCCAAAAGGTGCTTTCTACATAGTTGCTAAGTTACCTGTCGCAGATGCAGAAGATTTTGCTAAATACTTATTGACTGAGTTTAGCAAAGACGGTAAAACTATAATGGTAGCACCTGCTGAGGGTTTCTATGCTACTCCTGGCCTTGGAAAAGATGAAGTGAGGATATCTTATTGTTTAAATTGTGATGATTTAAAGGATGCCATGAGTATTCTCAAAGTAGCGATAGGAGAGTATCAAAAATCTAGAAAATAGTTTATTATGAAGAAGGGGGTGTTACAATAGCAATTTTTTAGATTGCTTTGAACAGTCCCTTTTTGTCAACTGTTTAAAAACATGTATACGTGTTAAAAAGGGCTGACGTACTAATTAATTAGTGCAACATCCCTTTTTGCTCTAGTGTCCAGTTATATATCTCACTTTCGATATGAAATCCCATGCTAGTATATAAGTGTAAAGCTATATAATTAGAACTCTTTACTTTTATTATTATTTTATTAAATCCACTGGAGTATATTAGTTTTAAAAGATAGATTAACAGTGCCTTGCCATATTTTTTCCCTCTAAATTCCTTTAATATGCCAAAATTTACTATAACAGGTATATCGTTTTCCATTATAATTTGTCCATAACCTACGTACTTATCATTTTGTTTTAGGAAAATTGCCCCTTTTTCAAAATAATAATCTTGAACTTCATCAAAATATATATCCTCTAAAGTTAAAGGAACTCTAGTATCAGTTTTAAATATTTCATTTTGTAGTTCGCATCTTTTTTGTTCATCTTTTCCCTTTTGAAATACTTTGAATTGAAGTTTTTGGTCAAAAATTAATGGTATATTTTCAAATAAATCTTTATAAAGAGTTAAAGTTCCCTCTCCTCTTTTAAATCCAATACTTTTTAATAAAGCGAAATTATAATTATTTCTTTTACATATATATTTTATAGTACAAGGTCCTTTTATAGTATTTATCAGATACTTATATGGTGAATTATCCAGGGCAATACAATTACATAATATATTCATGGCATTTATAGTACACACTTTATTATGATAGATATCAGTCCAAATATACCCTATATAGTGTAAATTTTTTTTAATAAGCTTTACCTTTCTTCTTAAAATTAGTTGTTTAGCAAAGTTATAACTATCATAGGTTTTAAAAAAGTCCTTATTTAGAGAATTAAACAAATATCTTTTTTCGTTTAATTCTCTAAAATACTTTAGGTTCTTATTTGTTAGTTTTACGCATTTATACATACTATCTTTCCCCATAGGATTGTTATTTAATATAAGTATAAATTTAAAATAAATCTTGGTCAAATATATAAAGAGACCATCTCAGGTGATGATCTCTTATATATTTGAAACTTTTACTTCTACAACTTGCTCAAATATACCTCTCTTTATTTCGGTTGCTGTCATATTTCTAGCATGAAACTTTTCAGTCATATAATTACATGCATCCCAAGGATTTATTTTACTTCCGCAGGTAAATACATCTACAGCGGCATAACCAAGTTCAGGCCATGTGTGAATAGTTAAGTGGGATTCAGATATTATTACTACTCCACTTATTCCTTGAGGTTTAAATTCATGAAAAGCAACTTCTCTAACTTCGGCACCTGCCTTTATTGCAGAATCAATCATAATTTTTTCTATAAAATCTTTATTATTTAATATTTCAGCATCACATCCATAAATTTCTGCTAAAATATGTCTTCCTAATTCATGCATACTTCAATTTACCCCCCTTAGATAAAAATACAACAATTAAATTTTATCAAAAATAAGAGAAAAGTCAATATAAATATAGCTATTAAAATATTAGTCCGCAATAGCTATATTTAATTAAATTTTGCTCTTATTTTCTATGTATATTGTATTAAAAATTTCAATTTTCTAATTCTAACTTGAGGGTAGTAATTTAAAAATGCTAAAATTAGATTTCATCTACTTCTTTTATGCTTAAAGCTATCTTTTCATTGTCTTTGTTTACTTCAAGGATCTTTGCTTTTATTTCCTGACCTATTTTAAGTACATCTTCTGGCTTATCTATTCTCTTATGGCTTATTTGTGATATATGAACTAATGCATCTACCCCTGGCTCTAATTCAACAAATGCACCAAAATTTGCAAATCTAACTACTTTACCAAGCACTACATTGCCAACAGGATATTTTATGTCTACGTTGGTCCATGGGTCTTCCATAAGCTTTTTTAGAGATAGAGATAACTTTTTCTTTTCTCTATCAATGTCTAGGATATAAACTTTAATCTTATCTCCAATTTTTAAAACATCACTTGGTTTTCCAATTCTTCCCCAAGAAAGTTCGGACACATGTAGAAGTCCGTCAACTCCTTGTACATCAACAAATGCACCAAAATCTGTCAATCTTCTGACTTCACCATCTACTACAGTATCTTTTTCAAGCACATTCCAAGTTTTTTCCTCCATTTTTTGTCTTTCTATTCTTAAAAGTTCTCTTCTTGAAGCTACTATTCTGGTGCCTTTTTTTTCTTCCTTAAATTCAATTATAGTTACATCAAGTTCTTTATCTACATATTGTGTAAGATCATCTACATGATATAATTCTACATGAGAAGCAGGTATAAAGACTCTAGCACCTTTGTAATTGGCAACAAGACCTCCATTTACAGCTTCTTTTATCATAACCTTTAACACTTGATTATTTCCATTAGCTTCTTTTAATTCTTTATAAGCATTTTCTCTTTCCAATTCTATTTTAGATAATACCACGTATCCATCTTCATTTTGTCTTCTTATTACTTTAACGCATAATTTATCTCCACAATGAATTAATTCTTCTAAGTTGTCACTTTCATTTTTTGTTATTTCAGATTTTGGAAGTATACCTTCTGATTTATATCCTATATTTAAAAAAACCTCTTTTTGATTTACAGATATTACTGTACCTTTAATTTTTTCACCTAATATTATTTGAGTATCATTTTTGTTCATATAAGATAGTTGCTCATTTAGTTCTAAATTTTTATCATCATTCATTTTTAAAATTGCCTCCTTTATTATCCAATCTGGTGTTGAAGCTCCTGCTGTAACACCTATAGTTTTAATTTTATTACAATTACTTATATTATCAGGTATTTCTCCTGAATTTTCAACATAAATAGTATTATTGCAGTTGTTCTTACATATTTCATAAAGTTTAGTGGTATTAGAACTATTTTTACCACCTATTACTACCATCATATCTGCTTTTTTAGAAATATTCGCTGCTGCTTTCTGGCGAACTTCTGTGGCACTGCATATAGTATTAAAAGCAATAAATTCTTTACATTTTTTAGCCACTAGACTAAGTACTTTTTCCCAGTTAGACTGTTTTTCTGTAGTTTGTGAAACTACACACAATCTTGATGGTAAATTTTCTAAATTATTACCACTTTTAGATATTAAAGCCTTATTTTCACACCATCCATTTATTCCAATTACTTCAGGATGATTTTTATCTCCTACTATTAATATAGAATACCCTAATTTATAATATTCTTGTACTTTTCTTTGTATATTTAAAACATATGGACAAGTTGCATTTACTATGTTTATTTTTTTACTTTTTAAAGCAACAAATATGTTCTCAGGAACTCCATGAGAACGTATTACAACTACATCACCTTCTTCTAAATTGTTTATATTATCTATTTCTATAGGATATATACCTTTTTCCTTTAATTTATTTACTACATCATTATTATGAATCAACGGACCTAAAGTATATATTTTTTTATTGAAATTTTTTTGAACCTTTATAGATTCTTCTACAGCTTTTTTTACGCCAAAGCAAAATCCGGATTTGTCTGCTAAAATAATTTTCAATGTTATCACCTTAATTATTTCATTTATGTTCTTCAATATATTTTTTTATATAGGATGAAATTATTTGTACAACTTCAGAAAGAGAGAGAAACGATGAATCTATCTCTACAGCATCTTCTGCCTTTATAAAAGGCGAAGAGGACCTATGTGAATCTATATGATCTCTTTTAATTATGTCTTTTAGTATTTCATCATAGTTTACAGATAAATTTTTTTCACTCAGCTCATTATATCTTCTTTTAGCTCTTTCTTCTACACTGGCAGTTAGAAAAAATTTCAAAGGTGAGTTTTTTAAAACAACAGTGCCGATATCTCTCCCATCCATAATTACATTGTGTTCTCTTGCCATCTGCTGCTGCAACTTTACAAGTAATTTTCGAACATTAGAAATTGCAGCATAATTGGATACAGTATTGCTTATTGTAGGGTGCTTTATACTTTCTGTTAAGTCTTCTCCATTTACAATTAATTTATCTTCTTCAAAATGCATTTTAAGTGATTTTGTGATTTCACATACTTTATTTACATCTGTGTAGCTTATATTTTGTCTCATACACATAAGAGTAACTGCCCTATACATGGCTCCGGTATTTATGTACATAAAATTAAATTTTTGGGCTACAATATTTGCTATGGTGCTTTTACCTGCAGCCGCAGGTCCATCTATTGCTACAGATATTTTCAAAATGTCATTCCGCCTTTCTTAAAATAGTCCATATAAGGATAAAAATTTACATATCCACATTCTATTATAATTCTATATAAAATTATAATATCCTTTATTTTATGATCTTATATAGAATTAATTATTTAACATCATTTCCTGCTAAAAAGCCGGTAGATAGAGCAATTTGCATGTTAAATCCTCCAGTATAAGCATCTACATCTATTACTTCTCCAGCAAAATACAAGTTTGAAACTATTTTAGATTTCATATTAGATGGATCTATTTCTTTAACAGTTATACCACCAGAAGTTACTATAGCTTCAGCTATAGGACGAAGTCCCTTTATATTCATTGATAGATTTTGAAGCAAATTTACTAATGTATGTCTTTCAATTTTTGTTATAGAATTAACTTTTTTATTTAAATCTATATTACTTAAATTTACAATTACATCTATTAACTTTTTAGGGAGCAGATCATCTAGGGAATTTTTAAAACTTTTATTTGAATACTTAAAAAAGTCTTTCTGTATTCTTTTGTCTAATTCTTCAAAGGTAAGGGCAGGTTTTAGATTTACAATTGCCCTTAAATTATTTTTGCTTTCTACAACCCTACTTCCACTTAATACTATAGGTCCAGAGATACCAAAATGGGTAAACAACATTTCTCCAAATTCCTTATATAATGTATTTTTTTTAGGATCTATTATACTTAGCTCTACATTCTTTAAAGAAAGTCCCTGGAGAGACTTAACCCAACCATCACTTATTTCTATTGGTACTAAAGCAGGATTTATAGGTGTTATAGTGTGGCCTAAATCTTTTGCCATTTTGTAACCATCCCCGGTAGAACCGGTTTGTGGATAAGACATTCCCCCTGTACACAATATAAAATAGTCTCCCTGTATTATTGAATTATCCTCAAGCTGAATTGATTCTATGCAATTTCCTCTACAGATAAATCTGTTAACTTTAGAGTTTAATTTTATAACAACCTTTTTTTTAAGCAATTCTTTTTCCATAGCACCAATTAAATCTGAGGATTTATCTGATTCAGGAAAAACCCTATCTCCTCTTTCAACTTTTAATTTAATTTTTAAATTATTGAAAAAATCTATAGTATCATTGTTTGTAAATGAATAAAGGGAACTGTATAAGAAATTGGGATTTCGGGGAATGTAAGCAAAAAATTCACTTATATCTTTTGAATTGGTTATATTACATCTTCCTTTTCCTGATATAAACATTTTCTTACCTAATTTTCCGTTTTTTTCAACTAAAATGACATCGTTATTTTTTGCTGCATTTATGGCAGCCATCATTCCAGAGGGTCCACCACCAATTACTATTACTTTTGACATTAATTTACACACCTTATTTTCTCATATAAAATACGTATAGTACTTCTATTATAGTAATATACTGTAATCATTTATTCAATATGAATATGATATAAATTTATAATATTGAGTTTGAAATCTAAAATGGATAAATTAAAAATAAATTCGTACCTTATAAAATATAAAATAGAAAATTCATTTTTAATTTTGTTCTCTAAAAGAATATACTTGATATTCTTTCCAAATGTCTTCCAAATCCGAAAAAGTAGAAGATATTTTATCTTTTTCTCGCATACCTACAGCTACGATTAAAGCATTGATTACACTTAAAGGTGCTACTAGTGAATCTACAAAAGAAGCCATATTACTCTGGGCGATTAATGTGTAATCTGCTCTTGCTGCAAGTGGTGATAAAAGACTATCTGTAATGGCAACTACTTTTGAATTTCTACTTTTAGCAAAAGTTAAAGACTCAATAGTTCTTACTGCATATCTTGGAAACCCTATACCTATTACTAAATCATCTTCCGTTAAATTTATCATCTGTTCAAAAATATCACTTATGCCATATCCTACAACTTTGACATTATCCAATATCAAATTTAAATAAAATCCTAAAAAATCTGCAATTGCAGTGGAACTTCTAAGACCTATTATATATATTTTTTTAGCTTTGAATATGCTTGCAATTACATCGTCAAAAGTTTTATGATTTATCTTTTCTAGTGTAGCCCTTATATTTTCCATATCTGATTTTAAAACGCTTTTTAATGGACTTTCCTGGCTTACAAAATCATTTGACAATTCAATCCTCTGTACTGTAGTCAATTTATTTTTTATTAGTTCTTGAAGAGATTTCTGCAATTTAGGGTATCCGGAAAATCCAAGTTCATTTGCAAATCTAACCACTGTTGATTCACTTACACCTACACTCATACCTAATTTGGCAGCTGTCATAAAAGCAGCTTTATCATAATGTTTTAATATATATTCAGCTATTAATTTTTGACCTTTGCTTAATCTGGGAAATTTAACTTGAATTGTTCTTATTAGATCTTTATTGTCAGTGTCTTCCATTTACTTCATCCCTTTCTTTCATTGCTACAATTCTTGCAATATTTACTTCAGTTTAACATCTATTGACTAAGTTTTCAATAGATTATTCATTTGTTTATCTGATTTCCCTTTTCATTTTTCGTATATTGCTTGATAATTGACACTTTTATTAGGGATAAAGTAATATATAAATTTAACTTTTTATATATTTTATTTCATCTTCATTCAAATATCTCCATTTTCCTTCTTCTAAATTTCCCATATTTATATCACCTATAGAAATTCTAGCCAAAGATATTACCGGATGGTCAATGGCATCACACATTTTTCTTATTTGTCTATTTCTGCCTTCATGTATCTTTATTCTAACTTTAGAATTATCTTTGTTTTTATTTATATTAAGTATATTAAAATCTGCTTTGGCTGTCATATAGCCATCTATGTTCACTCCATTTTTGAATTTTTCTATATCTTTTTTTGAAGGTATTCCTTTTATAATTGCAATATAAACTTTATTTTTCTCCATTTTAGGATGGACTACTTTATTGTACACTTCTCCATCGTTAGTAAGTATAATGATACCAGAAGTGTTATAATCCAACCTACCTATAGGATATATTCGTTCTTTCACTTTCACAATATCTAAAATAGTATTCCTTCCGCGGTCATCCTTAACTGTAGAAACATATCCTGTAGGTTTATTCAATAGTATATATACTTTTTTACTTTCTTTTTCAATTTCTATATTGTCTACAGTAACTTTGTCTACATTGTCATCAATTTTTGTTCCTAAGCTTTTAATAGTTACTTCATTTACTTTAACTCTTCCCTGCAATATTATGCTTTCACATTTTCTTCTTGAAGCTATACCACAGTAAGCCATATATTTTTGTAATCTTTCTATCATAATTAACACCTGCCTATAAGTTCTTCAATTCACAATTCACAGTTCACAATTAACGAAGATTTTTCTTCTAACATAGAAAAATCAATTATATTATATACAATATAAATAATCCCCAATGACATTGTCACTAAGGATTATTTGTACTATTCCATCTCCTGTATACTTATTTGTCTTATATGTTTTGTGTGATTCCACTCTTTATTATTCTTGTCCAATATACCCTGTATTGTTATAGGTATCCATGTTAAAGTATAGATACCGTATAAAAGATACCATATAAATATTTTAAAGCAATTTTTACCGCACAATAAAGATACACCTATTAAAAATACTAAGAGATATAACACATTTCCAATTAACACTTGAGAAAAAGTGGGAGATTTAAATATACATGAAAGCACAACTACATTTAAAGAATACAGTGCAAATACGTAAAACATTTTTTTAGAAAGTTTACTCTCTAAAAGCATTATTAAAGGAGTAAATAAAAACTGAAATATACTAAAGATTTCCCATACAATCGTCAATACAATCGTCGATGAAAAAAGCGAATTTATAACAAATATATTTAAACCACGTGTATTGTTTTGTAGAGCAGTTATTATTACTGAAACTCCAATCAACAAAGTTACGAAAGGTTGTACTGTATATATTGCGCAGTCAAATGCTGTAAAGCTTCTACTTTTAATAGATTTTTTTATGAGTTTAAAGAAAAATCTAGAAGCTACATCAGTAAAGCCTTGCATCCATCTTTTCCTTTGAATCCAAGATTGTTTTAAGGTTAAAGGTTTTTCATCATAAACTATTGCATTGTGAGCCCAACCAACTTTTTCGCCATTTAATACTAGTTTACATGTAAATTCCAAATCTTCGGTTAAGCAAGTAGCACCCCAACCGAGTTTCTTCAATATATCTGTCTTCATACAAAAGCCAGTTCCGCCTATTTGAGTTGACAATCCAAGGTTTGATCTAGAAAGTTGAAAAAGTCTGTTTGTAGTCCAAAAAGAAATTGAATAGGAACCTGTTATCCAAGAATCATTTGGATTTTTACTATCTATGTAACCTTGAACAACTTTATACCCTTTGCATAATTTATAATTCATTTCAGTTAAAAAATTTTTTGAAACTAAATTGTCTGCGTCAAAGATAGCTATGGCATCGTATTTACGATCCATTTTAAATATTTTATCAAACATCCACTCAAGAGCATAACCTTTTCCTTTTTTATCAGGAACTTTTCTTTCGTACACATTGACGCCGTACTTTTTTGATATAGATGCAGTATTGTCATCACAATTATCCGCAATGACAAAAATATCATACATATTTTTAGGATAATCAATATCTTTTAAGCTTTCTATTATTTGAGCAATGACCATTTCTTCGTTATGAGCTGCAACTAAAAGTGCAAATGTGTTTTTAGGAGCACATTTTTCAGCACCATTATCCTTTTTTTTGTACAATCCAAACAAGGAAAGTATCAAGTAGTAAGATGTAAGTATACAAACCAATATTTGAAAAACAAATGTAGAATTAAAAATAAACCCTTTCATCATAAAATCCTTCCTTAATATATTTACTCTACTATTTTTACAAAGAATAAACATAATTATCGTATATCATAATACCACAAATTTTTAGTCACACTGTATTTGTTGTAATATTCTGATTAATATATATATCCATACTATAAATTTTTTTAATAGTCAAGTGACTTTATATTACTAAAAAATATAATTTGCATATTTTCAACTATGTTATAATTATCGTGAAACATAGATATTTTAAGGGGTGATAAAATAATGGAACATATAATAAATTGTAAAGGCCTAAAATGTCCTCAACCAGTAATAGATACTAAAAAGTACTTTGATTCCATAAAAGAAGGAACTGCTACTGTTATTGTGGATAATGATGTCTCTAAAGATAACATATGCAAGTTTGCTAAGAATAATAATTTTACTACCAAAATAGAACAAAAGGAAGATCTATTCTATATAACTATTAAAAAAGATGTTAGTAGTTGTGAGCTATGTCAGTGTAATCAAGAAACATTTACAATAGTTATATCAAATAATAAACTTGGACTTGGCGATGATAAACTTGGAATCACTTTAATGAAAAGTTATCTATATGCACTAAGTGAGAGCAAATATCTTCCAACTAACTTAATATTTTTAAATGGTGGTGTAAAGCTAACGGTGGAAGGTTCCGATTGCATTGACAATTTAAAAGTGCTTGATAAAAAAGGAGTAAATATATATAGTTGTGGAACCTGCCTTGATTTTTATGGCATAAAAGAAAAATTATCTGTAGGTGAAATAACTAATATGTATGATATAGTTGAAAAAATGAATTCTTCAGATAAAACCATAAAACTGTAATTTAAGCTTTTACATTTACATGTTCATCAGATATAAAGAAAATTCACTTATTTCTTTATATCTGATTGAATTTAATTTTCATTGTAAAAGAGTCAGGTTGTATATATCTTTTCTTCTGTTTTTAATAACAGGTAAAGATTCTCTCACCTTATTTATATAGTCTAAGTCTAATTCAGATATTAGTATTCCCTCTTTTTCATCTAATATATCTGTTATTGTTCCCCAAGGATTTACTACAAGGGAGTGTCCATAAGCTACATAGGAATAATTTGTATCTCTAGCAGGCGATATTCCTGCTATGTAAATTTGATTATCCACTGCCCTGCTTCTAAACAAAAGTTCCCAGTGAACTGGACCAGTAGTCATGTTAAAAGCTGCCGGAATGAATACTATTTTAGCACCGTTAAGGGCCATTAATCGTATGAGTTCAGGAAATCTTATGTCATAACAAATCGCTATACCTATCTTTCCCCATTTTGTATCTATTATTGTAATTTTATTACCTGGAGTTAAAACTTTAGATTCTTTAAAAGTCATCTCACCCTTTATATCTATATCGAATAAATGCATTTTCCTGTGTTTGCCAACTAAATTTCCATCCTTATTGAATACAAAGGAAGTATTATACACATTTTCTTTCCGGTCAAGTTCTGGTATAGAACCTCCTATTAAAAGTATCTTTTTTTCTCTTGATACAGAGGAAAGCATTTTTAAGGTATCTCCATAACAAAATTCTTTTTCTGCATATTCTCTAAAATTTTTGATGTCATAGGGACAGTTAAACATCTCAGGTAGAACTACTATATCTGCACCCTTATCAGCAGCTTGTACTATCATGTTTTTTGCTTTTTCTATGTTGGCTTTTTTAGAACAACTTAAAACTTTCATTTGGCACAAACCTATCTTTACCACAAAAACACCTCTTAAAATTAAATCATTTTCATTTAGTCATTAAAACATATTATAGCCATAAGTTGTATAATTTATATTATAACATTAACTACAATTTATTACTCCAGACTATTTAAGTTTTTGCAAAAATTTCATAATGTTTATTGCTTTTAGAATTACTGCAAAAAATCTATTGCTTAAAAATAGGTAAAATTATATAATTTTTATGATATTACTATGCATTTTAAATTTTAGGCATTTGAAAGAAAATAACAAGTCAAAGATGCGACGGATATTTTTTATCAGACAAGGAGGCAGGTTCCGCAGATAGTGAATCCTATCTAAGGGTTCTACCGACGCAGTATGATAAAAAATAGGCTAGCATACTGACTATTTATTTCTTTAAAAATGCCTTAATACTATAGATAAGAGGGAGATTATTTAATGAAACAACATTCACTTTCAAGGACTGAATTATTAATTGGTAAAGAGGCTTTGGAAAAATTAAGGAATAGTACAGTGGTAATATTTGGGCTGGGTGGTGTAGGTAGTTTTAGTCTTGAAGCTATAGCCAGGGCAGGTATAGGTCATATTGTAATTGTAGACGATGATACTGTTTGTTTGACAAATATAAATAGACAAATACAAGCTAATTTTCACACAATAGGTAAATATAAGGCAGACGTTTTAAGAGATAGAGTTTTAGATATAAACCCAAATTGTAAAATAGAGGCTTATAAGACTTTTGTAAAGGAAGAAAACATAGCTGAAATTATACCAGATAAAACGGATTATGTAATAGATGCAGTGGATACTGTATCTTCGAAAATATCTTTAATAATGTGGTGTAAAAAACACAATGTTAATATAATAAGCTGTATGGGAACTGGAAATAAATTAGATCCTACTAAATTTAAGATAGGTGATATATATGATACAAAAATATGCCCTTTAGCTAAAGTTATGAGACATGAACTTAGAAAAAGAGGTGTAGATAAGGTAAAAGTACTTTATTCAGAAGAAGTCCCTAGAAAGCCCAAAATAGATGAGGTTGTAACTTGCAAGGAAGGTTGTGTATGTACATGTGGGTCCAGAAAGTGTCTTGCAAAACGTCAGATACCGGCTAGTAATTCTTTTGTACCTCCTGTAGCAGGAATGATAATAGGTGGAGAGGTTATAAAAGATATAATAGATATCTAAACTCATATAAAGATACAGGCTTTAATTATTTATATTTTGGCTTGTGTCTTTTTAATTTGCAAAGAATACAGAATAAAATTCTATATATACTTACCATATATGTTCTTTAGATCAATCTTATAATTTAAATTGGTAAACATACCTAGGGAGTTATCATATTTTTCTCTTATACTTTCAGGTATGTACTTTATATTAGTATCTTTTATTATTTTTCTAATAGATAAGTTTCCAGTATCTATACCATGTTTAAAGTAAGGAATAAGTTCTTTAGAATAGAAAGAATACAAAGGTTCTATATTTTTTCCTTTTTGAGCCATTATAACATGAAACTTTTTTTCTTTTGTAAAATTCATCATATATTTTATATACTCTAAATTTATAAAAGGCATGTCACAAGCTATAAAAAATGTGTATGGGGATGATGAATATTCAAGTCCTGTTAATATTCCACCTGCAGGTCCATAGTCCTTTTTTAAGTCTTCTATTACAGTGTATTTTATATTTCCAAATTTATATTTGTTCTCAGCTATAAAAATTACTTCATCAAATAATTTCTCCAGCTTTTCTGCAGTTATTTCTATGAGAAGTTTATCTCCTATTTCTATTTTACTTTTGTCAAAACCCATTCTGCTGCTTTTTCCACCGCATAAAATAACAGCAGTATTTTTTTCTCCCATTTTTGTTTTCCTCCTATTTCTTTGTTTATATTTTATCATTTATAGTTTATTATATCTAGTTTTGTTTACATTTTTTTAATTTACATAATATTTATACTGTTTACTAATCTTAATTATAAGACATAAAAATAGAAACAATCATAATAAGATCATCTCTATTTAAAAAAATATTAAAATGTCAAAATGAAATATCGTGTATCTTGCTTAATTTTATCTGCTACATTGAATCTTAATTAAAAGCCCTCCAAAACTCTCCGTTAATATTTATGATATTCGAAATTTCCCCGTATGGAATCTTAAAAGTGGGAAAGCCGGCAGCAAACGGAGCTATTTCGTAAGGTTTAAAATAAATATATAAAGCATTCTCGTCTACGTAAAAAGGCTGATCTTTTCTTATTCCTTTGTAGCTGCCCGGGAACACATAGAGATGCTGTGTGCCCTTCTTTAGCTGTTCCCCTATAATATCGCTTAGCACCTGCACATAGTTGCTGTTCTCTTTAAACAAATCCCTAAGTTCATAGAACCTGCCAGTAACAAGGTCTATATGCAGGTAATTTTTTATTGGCATACCATGAACTGCCCCCAAAGGATAATAATAACCATTAAGCTCCAAAACCAATAGATTCTTTTTAAAAAACTCTATAGAAAAATCCCTGTCATAGCTATATTCAAGTTGTACATTAGGATCAACCGGCTTCACCTGAGATAATTGTTTTAATCTTTCATTAACTCTATTTTCTAAAACTGAATATTTCATTCCTTCTATTTGAGGATAGTATATAAGATAATCCTTGTTAGGCTTATATTTTTCTTCCTTTACTCTATACATATTATTTATTGGGATTATGGTATTTTGCCTCCAAAGGATCCTTCCACCATTATTAAAGTAGGTAAATCTGTTATCTACAAAAGCCCTAATTAATTCTCCAACAAAATCAAGGCTGCCGCTGCCACTAACAATAGGCAGGCTCTTTACTACGCTTCCTCTTTTGTCTAAGAAAAATGTATTTTTACTATCATAGGCAGAAGCGAGGCCATTTTTATAGCTGGAAACACCAAAATAAATAAAATTGGTTAGAAAATTACCTTCGATATCGGCAATAGCATATTGAGATCCCATATATGGCTTTTCTTTTATGATTGCTTTGCCAACAGCCGCTTTATTTTCACCAAGTAGACTTATGTCATTGTATTCAGGCTTTATTTTATAATTACCAGCTTTATCTATAAGTCCATATTTATTTATAATGCCGTTATAACTGGTGTTCACTATGGCTCTTCCTTGGCTAAAAGCCTGCGCCATGTTAAACTCTGGTTTTATTACTACTCTTCCGTTTTCGTCGATATAGCCATATTTGCCTTCCATTTTTTCTTTAAAAGCTAAAAGCCCTTCGCCTAAGCTGCCCACAAAGTAATATTTATACCTATTGTAAATCTCTCCATTTGGTCCTATTAGTGCATAATCATTGTCCTTAATTTTAACTACTGTCTTTCCATCCACAAAATCCATGGCGGATTCATATTGAAGTGGTATTGCCTCTTTTCCATCTCTATCTAAATACCCATAAAGATATTTTCCTTTTCCATCAAAAGCTGAAGCCATTGCTCTTCCGTTTTTAAAATTCCCTACAAAATCATAATTTTTTATATTTAATATACTTCCATTTTGATCAATTAATTTATATTCTCCATTATATATGGCTACTGCACGGCCTTCAGAAAATTGATTAATATAATTATAATTAGGCATCACAACAAAATTACCCGAAGTATTTATAATCCCAAAAGAATCATTAATGCTTACTACAGTAAGTCCATTATCCTGAAAATCATTGGCGTAATCAAACCTGGGACTGATTGCAAAATTACCTCTATTGTTTATAAAGCCCCATTTTTCCCCTCTTAAAGTTTTTACCTTTACTGGATAGAGGTTTATCGCCCTCATATTTAACTGACCATAACCACTTAAACTATTCCACATAATAAAACCTTCCTAAAATTTTACTGCTATAAATATAATATGCGAACATTTTCTAAATGTGCACATTCACTTCAGTGTATGCAAGACTAGCTACAACGTTGCCTATCTAGTATTATTATCTACATCTTTAAAACGTCTATAAATAATTAAAATAGAAAATTTATATACGATATTTTAGACGCTGTAGAGTTTTTAACTGCAATTCGTAATTCATAATGAACAGTTCCTAATGATTGACATATACAAAAATATGCTGCTATAAAATAATTTCACAGCAGCATAAAATATAATTATATACTTTCTATAACTTCATAAAGTATATTAAGTCCCTTTTCCAGTTCTTCTCCTGAAATTACAAGTGGAGGAAGAAGTCTTACTACATTTGATCCTGCAGTTAAAACAAGAAGTCCCTGTTCTAGTGCCTTTTTCTGTACCTTTGAAGATTCTCCATTAATTTCTACTCCAACCATTAGCCCTATTCCTCGTACTTCCACTACATTTTTAGAAGGTTTATTCTTAAAATATTCCTTAATAAATTGTCCCTTTTCACTTACTTTATCTAAGAAACCTTCTTTACTAATTGTATTTAGAACTTCTATAGCACCGGCTGTACAAACTGGATTGCCTCCAAATGTAGACCCATGATCTCCATACTTAAAGGTATCTTTTAGTTTTTCATTGCAAAGCACAGCGCCTATAGGAAGACCTCCTCCAAGAGCTTTTGCTGTAGATATTATATCTGGATGTACATCATAATTATTAAAACCATACATCTTTCCAGTTCTGCCTATACCACACTGTACTTCATCACATATAATCAAAATATCATTTTTTTCACTTATTTCAAATACTTTACTTACAAATTCTTTACTTAGAGGATTTACTCCGCCTTCACCTTGAATAGCTTCTATCATAATAGCACAGCAAGTAGGATCAATAGCCTCTTGTAGTGATTTAGCATCAGTATCTGTGTACTTAAATCCTTCTGTAAAAGGATAAAAATAATTATGAAATTTTTCTTGTCCAGTCGCTTCTAGTGTAGTTATAGTTCTACCATGAAAACTCTTATTTAATGTAATTATAGTAGATCTGCCTTTTCCATATTTATCAAAGCTATATTTTCTTGCAAGTTTTATAGCTCCTTCATTGGCTTCTGCTCCTGAATTGCAGAAAAATACCTTGCTCATTTTTGAAAGCTCTGTAAATTTCTTGGCAAGCTCCAGCACAGGAATATTTAAAAATATATTAGAAGTATGTGATATTTTTTCAAGTTGATTCTCTACAGCCTTTATCCAATTTTCATTTCCATAACCTAGTGACATTACTCCAATACCTGATGTAAAATCCAAGTATTCCTTATCTGAAGTATCATATAAATTACATCCTTTTCCATAAGTAAATACTACAGGAAGATGATTATAGGTATTCATAAGATATTCCTTTGCATAATCTAAATAATTCATACTTTTTCCTCCTTAATAAATCATAGTTCCTATACCTTGTTTAGAAAATAATTCTACTAAAAGACAGTGAGGTACCCTACCATCAATAATATGTGCACTTTTAACCCCTGATTTTATAGCTTCAACACAGCAGTTTATCTTAGGAATCATTCCACCTTTTATAATATTATTTTCATATAGTTTTGAAACATTTTTTAATTTAAGTTCTGAAATAAGTGTAGAAGGATCCTTTACATCTGTCATAACTCCTGGTACATCCGTAAGTAATATTAAATTTTGTGCTTTTAGTGCAGAAGCTATTTTATAGCTGCAGGTATCTGCATTTATGTTATAGACACCTTCATTATCATTTGCAAGTGCCACGCTGCTTATTACAGGAATATAGCCGTTATCTATAGAATTTTTAATTACTTCAGTATTTATTTCAGTTATTTCTCCAACTCTCCCTAAATCCACTTTTCCGGAAAGCTTTTTAGCTCTTATCATGGCTCCGTCTAGTCCACAAAGACCTATAGCTTTTCCACCATAGCTTTGAATTAATTTAACAAGATCTTTATTTATTTTACCGCTGAGAACCATCTGTACTATATCCATAGTTTCATCATCTGTGTATCTAAGTCCATCTATAAACACACTTTCCTTATTTAATTTCTTTAAATAAGAGGAAATAAAGGGTCCTCCACCATGGACAACTACTAAATTTATTCCCACACATTTCATAAGTACTAAGTCATTTATAACATATTTTTTGAGTTCCTCATCTATCATTGCATTACCGCCATATTTAACAACTATTGTTTTCCCTCTATATTTTTGAATATATGGCAGTGATTCTGCTAAAATTTTAGCTATTTCAGTATACTCCAACTCCCGTTCCTCCTATGCATTATAATAATTTCATTTTTTAAGACATATACTCTCCATTAATTTTCACATAATCATAGGTTAGGTCGCATCCCCAACAGCATACATCATAATTACCTGAATTAAAATTTAAAATTATATCTATTACATCTTCTGATAATATATCAGTGGCCTCTTTTACTGAAAAGGGAGCAGGTTCTCCTTTTTCAAATACTAAGACACTTCCTTTTTTACTTTCCATTGTTACCTGAATTTTGTTTATATCAAATTCAACTCCTGAATATCCTATGGCATCAAGTATTCTGCCCCAATTTGCATTGCATCCAAATAAAGCTGTTTTTACTAAATTAGAGCAGATTACAGATTTACCAAGTATCTCACCTTTTTCTTCACTAGAAACATTTAGTATTTTACATTCTATTAATTTAGTAGCACCCTCTCCATCTTTTGCAATCATTTTGGCTACCTTAACATTTAATTCTTTAAGTGCTTCTAAAAATAATCTATAATCCTCATTTTCTTCATTTATAAGTGAATTTTCAGCCAATCCATTTGCCAGTATAACAACCATATCGTTGGTTGAAGTATCTCCATCTACTGAAACCCTATTATAACTTATTCGTACACTCTCTTTTAAAGCCTTATCTAAAAGATCTGGATCTATATTTACGTCTGTAGTTATAAAAGAAAGCATGGTTCCCATATTAGGATGTATCATTCCTGATCCTTTAGCCATAACACCAATAGTTACTATTTTTCCTCCGAGTTCTAATTTTATGGCCATGGTTTTTTCAAAAGTATCTGTAGTCATTATAGCTTTTGATGCATCTTTGTATCCATCTTTATCTAATTTTTTAACTAAATCCGGTACTCCATTTTTTATAGCTTCAATGTTCAATTTAACTCCTATAATACCGGTAGATGCTACAAGTACATCTTCTTTTTCAATTTTAAGTTCTCTTGCTGTATATTCACACATCTCTTCTGCATTTTTTAATCCTTCTTTGCCAGTACAAGTATTGGCATTTCCACTATTTGCAATTACAGCTTGAGCTCTTTTGTTTTCCAGATGTTTTTTAGTAACTATAAGTGGTGCTCCTTTAACTATGTTTTTTGTATAAACTCCTGCTGAATTACAAGGATTAATTGATTTTATAAGAGCTAAATCTTTTGAATTTCCTTTTTTAATACCACAGCTAATTCCTGCAGATACAAACCCTTTTGGAGAAGTAACCCCTCCTTCTATAATTTCAAAATTCATCCTAATATCCTCCTTAAAATTTAGTTAAAAAATGGCTGGAATAGCAGTAAGGCCTTCTTCTTCGTCAAATCCCAGAACAATATTCATATTTTGAATTCCCTGACCTGAAGAACCCTTTACCATATTGTCCAAACATGATATCACTATAAGTTTATTGTTTTCTTCATCATAGTGAAGAGAAATGTGACAGTAATTTGAGAGTCTAACATTATTTATTTTTGCTACTTCTCCTAGTGGGAGTACTTTTACAAAAGGCTCTGCCTTATAAAATTTACAGTAATTTTCATGTAGTTTTTCCATATCTACTTTATCCCTAGGAGTTGTATATACTGTAGATAATATTCCCCTGTTTATAGGAATTAAATGAGGGACAAAAGTTAATTTAACTTCTTTTTTTGACACACTACTTAAGTTTTCTTCTATTTCAGGAGTATGCCTATGATTTGCCACTTTATATGCACTAAAACTTTCATTGCAATTTACAAAATGGCTGCTTTCATTTAATGATCTTCCTGAACCTGTTACACCTGACTTACAATCTGCAATTATTCCTTTTTCCTCTATAAAACCTTGAAAAATAAGTGGAAGAAGAGCTAGTTCAACAGATGTAGCATAGCACCCTGGATTACCTATAATTTTTGCTTCTTTTATATATTTTCTATTTAACTCAGGAAGTCCATATACGGACTTCTTGTGTAAATCCATTAGTTTAAAGTCTTTTTTATACCATTTTTTATATGAGGTTTCACTTTTAAATCTAAAATCTGCTCCCATATCTATACATATTTTATTCTTTTTCACTGCCTTTTCCACAATTGTTTCACTTAATCCACTTGGAAGACCTAAGAAAATCAGGTCACTTTTTTCTATAACTTCATCTTCATTTCCATATATAATTTCATTTAGTCCATAAAAATTGGGATATATACTAGAAATAGCTTTTCCACCATAACTAGTGGAAGATACAGCTGATATTTTAACTTTATTATGACTTGATAAAAGCCTCATTAGTTCTGCGCCTACATATCCAGTTCCTCCAATAATTCCTACTTGTACCAATATAATTTGCCTCCTTCTAATTCCCTATGAAAAGTACTATAAGTTTATAAATATGTAGTTATTATATGACTTTATAAATAAATATGCAATATTTTTTATAAAAATAAATACAATATTTTTTAGTAAACTCCATATGTGGCTGACAGTATCAATGCATTAAGCAATTTAGTCTAAATTTTATTTAATTATAAATATGCAATATTTTAAGACTACTATGCAGCAATCTATCTATTTTGAAATAATCCAAGTATATCCTCTTCAGTAAAACTTTTTAAATTTTCACCCATTGATAATTTATTCCCCATTAATTTTTCTATAAGTTTTTTCTTCTCATTTTGAAGAAGCACTATCTTCTCTTCAATTGTACCTTTAGCTATAATTTTTATAACTTCCACTACATTTTTCTGCCCTATTCTATGGGTTCTGTCTGCAGCCTGTTCTTCTACCGCTGTATTCCACCATGGATCAAAATGAATTACCACATCTGCTGAAGTTAAATTTAATCCTGTTCCTCCAGCTTTTAAGCTTATTAAAAATACTGGATTTTTACCTTCATTAAAATTTTTTACTATATTTTTTCTTTCTTCTAGTTTTACAGTACCATCTAAATAACTAAAAGGAATCTTCTCACTAGAAATTTTTTTACCTATATTTTTAAGCACAGACGTAAATTGAGAAAATACGAGTATTCTATGGCCTTGTGATATACTTTTATGTAAGAGTTCCACTAGTGCTTCCATTTTCCCATTTCCACCGCTGTAATTGTTCATCAATATACTAGGATCCAAACATAATTGCCTAAGTTTTGTTATATATGAAAGTATCTCTATTTTGCTATTCTTAAATTCATCCTCTTTTACTTTTTTCCCAATGAGATCAACTGCATGGTCTGCATAAGTTTTATAAACTTTCTTCTGCTTATCATCCAATGTAACCATAAGAGTCTTTTCTATTTTATCAGGTAATTCCACTATAACGTCCTTTTTCTTCCGTCTAAGTATAAAAGGAGTTATGAGTCTATTTAAATCCTCAATTACTTCAGGGCTTTCCTTAAGTTTTTTATAGTACCTTACACTAAATCTATTTTTATCGTATAAGTAACCCGGCATTATAAAATCAAATATAGACCAAAGTTCCATAAGAGAGTTTTCCATAGGAGTACCCGACAGGGCAAACCTTGTCTTTGCTTTTATTTGTTTTGCTGCCCTAGTATTTTGAGCATTTGGATTTTTTATATATTGTGCTTCATCTAATATACAGTAATCAAATTTCCTTTCAGAGTACATTTTTAAATCCCTTTTTAAAAGATTATATGTAGTTATAATAACATCGTAGTTTTCTATATTTGAAATAGCAGTTTCCCTTTCTTCTTTTGGCCCTACAATAGGTACTACCTTTAAAGTAGGGGCAAACTTCTCAAATTCATCTATCCAATTATAAACTAAGGATGTGGGTACTATAATTAAAGATTTACTTCCTTGGCTTGAAAGTATGAAAGTAATGGTTTGAATTGTTTTCCCAAGTCCCATTTCGTCTCCTAGAATTCCACCAAACCCAAAGTAATCTAAATTTTTCAACCACTTATACCCTGTTTTTTGATATTCCCTAAGTGAAGCATTTAACTCTTTTGGGACTTCAAATTCCAATTTATCTATATTCCTAAATTTATTTCTTATTTTATTTAGCTCTTTTTTTCCCTTTATATATGTAATATTGTTATCTTCCAAATAACCATCAATGAAAACAGCCTTATTTGTATCTATCTTTATATTATTATCCTCTATATTATTATAGGAAACGGCATCTAAAAGTTTTAAAAACTTATTAAGTTCTAATTCTTCAAGGTCAAGATATTCTCCACTTTTTAGCTTGTAATATTTCAGGTTATCTCTAAAGGCTTTTAATATACCTGTAGTTTCTTTTGGATCTATATCCCCTATTTTAAAATCCATTTCAAGATAATTATATTTACCTGTTTTGATATCTCCATTTATACTTTTACTCCCTATGGATTTTATACCTTTAAAGTTTTCTGAATAATAAACTTCTCCGATTTCTTGAAGTTTAAATACTTCATTTTTAAAGAAATTAAAAATATAGTCGTCTGCCATAAGGAGATAAAATTTCCCCTTTATCTCCTCAAAGCCTAGTGATGTGAGAACTCCAATAACCTGAGATTCCCTTTTGGACTCCCTATATATAATCTTTTCATCATAATCTTCAAAAATATTGAATTCAAATTGCCCATACTTAACTTTTAAAATAAGTGTGATATCCTTACCTTCCTTGTTAAAGTAAAAGTTAAACTTACACTTATCAATTACAACCTTATCTCGTATAGCCTTTGACAAAGTAACTTTATCTGATAGAAAATTAAGATTGGGAATAAGCTTTTTTAATACAGTATCTTCTTGTTTCTTATCTATAGTTACTACTCTAGCTTCGTTAAAGACCTTTAAGTAAGGACTTATTTTATAGCAAAATTCATAGTCTGGCAGATATATAGTGGAACCATATAAAAATACATCATTTTTATATCCAAGAGGTTCTGGCATACCTGATAAGCATTTTAAAACATAATTGTCTTTTATGGTTTTCAAATCAAACTCTACAGCTGGATTTTCAAATAGAATTTCTGTTTCTATAGGTCTAGAAAAAAATCCTTCATTTAGATATATTCTATGTTTTTTTATAACTTCAAAAAATTCTCTAATTAAATACTTAGGAATGATAATATACTTTCCACTTACACATTCGTCACCTTTTTTACGAAAATATTTATAATTTTTTTCCATTTCTTTTAGAGTTTCTATAAAAGAAATAAGTCGCTTATCCTTAGTGGATAACTTTTGCTTTTTTATGTCAAAGGTAAAATTTTTGCTATATTTTATAGGAACATGATTATAATAGGATGCCAAAAAATGATTTATATCCTTTAAAACATAAAGATTACTTGAACTTGTTGACTTCACTCCTAGTTTAAATTCAGCTGATATATTATCATTCCATTGGTTTTTATTTATACAAACTTCTATTTTTAATTCTTCCTTATCTTTTTCATCTCCTAAAAGCAAGGATAAAACATTACTTTTATTTTTAAATATACTATTTATATCATCATCTTTTAAAACTTGATGCTGAACTAAATCCCCTAGAGCCTTATAAAAAGTTGCCACAAGATGTTTACAGCAATAGTTTGTTTTTTTAAATTCGTTTTTTTCATAATCCAAGCAGCTGCAATATGTAGAAAATATACTTTTCTTACCCGTATCCATTTCAATTTTAGTATTGTATTCGTTAAAAAGATTTTCTGAAATCACATTTCCTTCTATACAAATTAATTTATCTTCATCTATTATGTCTATGGAAGACACCAGATCATTGTCCAGAACTCTCTGACCTTTTAAATAATTTTCACCTGTAGTCTGCTCATTAAATATTTGCAATAGTATATCTTCAGTTAACATAACTTCTCCCTATAAATATAAATTTTTCAATCTTTTTATTATATCATAAACAAGTTATCAATGATTAAAGGAGCCTCTTATTTACTGCATAGTTTCAAATAAAAAAACAAACTTCAGATTTTGCATATAAGGCATTAGATATGTTTAAATTAACACTAACATATCAAAAAAGGGACTTCTTTTAGAAGTCCCTAATTAACACATTTTTAATTATCTGCACAAACCATATGCTTTAATATTAAATTAATAACTCATTGAATTAATAACAAAAAAGTTAAATTTGACCAATTCAACACTTTATAGTCCTATAAAATTACATTTTTGACTTGTTTTTTTCTAGAAAATGTTTTGCCTGTCCTATAGTGAGGGGCAAGGTATCTGCATTTAAAACCCCATCCTTATCTAAAATTTCAACTAAATGGGCTACTCTAGGAAGTCTTAAATCAATTTTACGAATAACTTCTTTTTGATTAAATACTTCTTCAGTAGTACCTCCCATTACAATTTCTCCCTTATCTAAAAGGTAAACTCTATCTGCAAGGAGTGGAACTGTATCTACATCATGTGTTGCAAAAATCAAAGTTATTCCAAATTCCTTATTTATAGAATCCAACAACTTAATTAATTTATATACTCCTCTAGGATCCAGTGCTGCCGTAGGCTCATCCAGTACCATAACCTTAGGTTTCATGGCAAGTACACTTGCTAGTGCAATTCTCTTTTTTTGGCCTCCGCTTAGGTTATGGGGACTCTTATCTTCATACCCTTCCATTCCAACTACTTTTAAAGCCCATTTTATAGTATCTTCCAGCTTTTTTCCAGTCATACCCATATTTAAAAGTCCATAGGCAATTTCCTGGTATACTGTAGAGTTAAAAAGCTGGTCATCAGAATCTTGAAACACCATACCTACCATACGTCTTATTTCCACTAAATTTTTTTTACACACCTGGAGTCCATTTACCGTAATGATCCCCGATGTAGGTTTCAAAATTCCGTTAAACAGGTGAAAAAGTGTTGATTTACCGGCACCATTTGGCCCTAGTATTGCAATTTTTTCCCCACTTTCTATCTTCATGTCAACATCTTTAAGTGCCAGGCTTCCATCACTGTAAGCATAACTGACTTTAGATACATCAATAACTTCCATAATTATTCTCCTTTAAATCAATGCATTTGCAATAATCAAAAAAACCAATAAAATTACGCCCACTATGCCAAATTGGAAATCTTTAGACGGTACCTGAGATGTAAAAAATTTAGCTCCTGTACTTTCTTCATTATATCCCCTCGACAGCATGGCATTATAGATTCTTACACTGCGGTCTAAAGATTCTATTATAACATAAACTGCTATTCTACCTGTATCTTTAACACTATTTATCCAGCTAGATTTACCTCCCATACGGCTAATTTGTGCATAATGCATATGTTTTCCCGTTTCTTCAATTATAAATATATACCTGTACATCATATCTGCCAGGTCTACTATTATAGACGGCATTTTAAATATTCTGAGTGTTTCAAGTATTTCAATCATTGGAGTACAAAAAGAAAGTACACAGGCTAAACTGACGGCTGCCATTATCCTAAGCATAAGTAAAATTCCAAGAATAAGTCCCTCTCTATAAATATTTAAATGATAACTTCCAAATGGGATATAAGTTAAAACATGCTCTCCATTGGTGAAAAGCATACTTATAAATACAATCCATGCTATTCCAAAAGGAATGATCAATCTTTTTATTAACCTTTTCCATGGCATGTGCAAAGTATAATACCCAAACAGGGACAATACCCATAAAAAAGTTATCAGATACCAGTGAGAAAGGAAAGTGGCAATAATAATGCCACTTAAAAACAAAACTGTTTTTACTCTCCCGTCCAGGCGGTGTAAAAAACTATTTTTATCAGATATTGTTTTAAATGAAGATAGTTCCATAATTTTATTCTTCCTCTAAAGATTTTTTATTTGACTTTGACTTACCGAACATCTTTTCCCAGTGATGCCCAACTATCAATCCTGCACAAAAATTTGCCACAGAAAAAGCGCCTACTTCTGCATCACCAGGCAATTCAATAAATGGATGGTGATTCTTGCTTGACATGGTATTCACCTTATCATCAGTACCACCTGCCTCCATTTTATGGTTGTCCATATATTTGCCAGCTCCAAATATAATAATCAGTAAAATTAATAATACCGTTAAAATAGTTTTAGTAAACCCATCTATGAACTTAATACTTGCATCTTTTTCATTTTCTACATTTGTGGTTGATTTCATTGCTATCTTGCCTCCTTAAATTTCTGTCCAAGTACATCAGGCATTAAGTCAGGGCGTCTGCTTACCATAACTTGAAGAACCAAAGCTGTAAACACTGCCTCACCTATAGCCAGAGGTATTTGAGTAGGGCCATAGCCTGCAAAGAATATCATCCACTGCTTGACTATAGGAATATGTCCATGCAAACTTATAGCAAGTTCTAAAGCTGCAGTTAAATATGTAAGTATATCGCCTACAAAGCCCGCCACTCCAGCAGCCAGCCAAATAGGGCTTTTAAAATGCCTTAAAACTTTCCAGCACAAGTATCCAGAAATTCCTCCTACAATACCCATTGAAAAATCATTGGCGCCAATGGTCGTAATACCTCCATGTCCTAAAAATATTGCCTGAAAGAACAACCCGATAGCTGAAATAACAGCAGTCGCCAAAGGACCCACTACAATGGCTGCCAGCGGTGTACCGCAGGGATGAGAGCAAGAACCAGTTACAGGCACAGGAAAGTGCATACAGGAAATAACAAATACTGCCACTCCCATCATAGCAAGGAAAGGTTTATAATATAAATTTTCTTTAACTCTTCTTTTAATCTCTCTAATACCCGGGACAATAAACATGGCACTTACTACATACCACGTTCCCCAGGCCTGTGGTGATAAAATTCCATCTTCAATATGCATTTTTATAAGACCTCCAATTTTAATGAATTACATTTTTTACTGCAGCGTAACCTAATTTAACCCACCTAGATTAAACTAGGAGGGTTAAACTGTATAATATACTGAATAATATACTGAAATTAAGTCACCTCCCTATCACTCGTAGAGTTTAATGGTTCCTAAACAATATAGGCAGGTCTTCTGACTTAAGATCATCATCCTTGTAACCTTCCCAGTTTCCTAGTGGCATATCTATAAGGACTCCTTTTTCACAGCGGCGGGACCGTGCAGACTTTCCATCTGACTTCCCTTTTCAGCATAATAATGCACCTATATCTTTTCGTATTCTTTTGTGATAATTACTGTAAAATTACTTTTATAATTATACTATGTAACTACTTATGATAGTTTCTCACAATTTTTCTTTCATGTCAAGTATCGGTTTTAGTTACTTCAATAAGTAATATGAAAATATCTAAAAATAAGTGATATAATATTTGCTAAAAAAATGATTTTAAAGCTCTTTGTAGAATTATAATATCTAGACTAATAATAATCAAAGAATCTATCTTATATGTTACAGTTAAACAAAAATGATAAAGATAAAGTATTGGAAGCTATAAAAGCTGGAAGATTTGATTAAATATTTTCAGATCTAAGCTCGGCTTTAATTAAATCACCAGTCAATCCATTGAACATAAGTAATGGGTGGTATCCGTTTGAACCATAGTGAGAATTGTAATCTGAGCCATTTTGTTAACATCACTTATATTTCTTCAGTTTTCACGCCTTGGAGCATAAATATTATAGACAATGGTTCAAACAAACTGTCCTCAAAGCTTTGTTTTATAAAAGAGCCACCCCCACTTCATTTATCTTATATTTTCCATAAATTTTTTATATATTTTGCACAGGACTTGCAAAAACATCATTCCACTTTGTATATATGTCAAATAAGCTTACCACATCCTGCTGGTTATATAATAATATTTTTTCTTTTTTTATTTCAGGCATTCTTTTTATATATTCACTGTCCTTTGCTATTTTACTAAAGGTTTTGGCCAAATTTGAGCCACTTATTACTTTATCTTCCCTATTTATTCCAAATTCTTTTTCCAATGCCTTTAGCCCTATGGACTTATGCATTTCTTTTTCATATTGTTTTTGTAAATCTATACTTATAAAATAATCTTTTATATTAAATTCTATATTATATTTCTCAAAAAGATAGTTTATTACTGTAAAATCATTATTTCCTGAAAAAGTCACTATATATTTTTTACCCATTTCAACCATCGTTTCAAAGTAGCTTCTTGCTAAATCCAGTATATCCCTTACATCTTTCTTATTTTCTATCATATATTGAGTTACTTTCAAAATTTGATTTTTATGATCATAAAAGCAGCATCCAAATACTCCTATACATATAGGTTTCTTATATATATAATGCTCTAAATCAAAAAATATAGCATCCTCAAAAACACAATTATTATCCTCTACTTTTAGTGAACTTTCTGTCATAGGCCTTTCGACACCAACATCATTGAGTCTTTCTATCACTTTATCACTCTTCTCCAATTCATTTTAAAACACGAATTTAAAAATAGTACAATTTATATATCATTTATGCACTTTGTTTCTAGTTTATATATCATATCTTTTCTTTCCACTATTACTTTTGCCTTTTCACTTAAAACACTGTTATCCTTTATTATTTTCAAAAGTTCCCGGGTTGGATTTACACAGACAGGGTTTCCAACCATATTGAGCATTGAAAAATCTCCCGAAGTATCACCATAAGCATAACTTTTTGCTAAATCTATACCATATTTCTCAACTAATAATTCTATGGCTTTTTTCTTGCTAACACTATCCCACATAGGAACAACTTCTCCCGTATAAATATCCCTGTTATCTATAATATACACAGCTCCTACATAATCGTCAAATCCATATCTAACAGCCATCTCCTTTACAAGTTCCACTGGACTTCCAGATACTGTTATAACCTTATGTCCATGCTCCTTATGCCATTTTATCATATCCCTAGTATAAGAATACACCCTATGACCTTTTTGTGAAACTACATTTTTAGCTATAAATTCTATTTGAGATCTGTGAAGACCTTTTATAGCTTCAATGTATATACCAGCAATTTTTAAAAGATAATTATCGTAATTTCCCTCTCTCTTATCCCACTTTTCGTATTCTGGTTTAACTTCCTTATACCATCTTTCTCCAGGTATTACTTCATATTTTACTAGTTTTTTAAATACTTCTGTTATAAGACCCTCTCTGTATAAAGTACCATCAATATCAAAAAAAGCTGCTATACTCATATTACTTATTCTCCTTAACTATTTATTGATACAAATATAAATATATCTTATTATTTTAACATACATACACATAATATCAATATTTTAAAAAAATAATCAGTTGACAGTATATTTCTGATATGTTATTATAATAGTGAAAAGATGATAATGATTTTCATTATATTTAACAGATTAGGAGGTGGCTAACTATGAGTATCTGCGATTTAAAACTAGGTGAAACTGGAATGATAAAAAGTATAAGTGGAAATGAAAAATTAGTAAAAAGACTTCTTGCCCTTGGTTGCATAGAAGGAACTGAAGTATCATTAAAAAATTGTGCTCCTCTGGGAGATCCTATAGTTATAAACTTGAGGGGTTTCAATTTAGCTATACGTAAAAAAGATGCACAAAATATATCGGTAAATATTCCTGCATAAAATTATTAATAATGAAGTTATAGACGGGAGGAGTAATATGATCGTAGCAGCTTTACTTGGCAACCCAAACGTAGGTAAAACTTCTTTATTTAATCATCTAACTGGTTCAAATCAATATGTTGGAAACTGGGCTGGAGTAACCGTTGAAAAAAAAGAAGGTTACGTAGATAATTTCATAAAAATTGTAGATTTGCCCGGGATATATGCCATGGACACATATTCCAATGAAGAAAAAGTATCCAAAGAATTTTTACTTACGGGAAATCCAAGTGTAATAATAAATATTGTAGATTCATCAAATCTAAATAGGAATCTATATCTTACAACTCAATTGAAGCAATTTAATAAACCTATTATATTAGTTTTAAATATGATGGATGCAGCAGAATCTAAGGGATTAAAAATAGATTTTTCCGCACTTTCTAAAGAACTAGGAGTAACAGTAGTTCCAATTGTAGCAGCTAAAGGCAAAGGTATAGACAACCTTCTTGAAATTCTTAAAAATGGCAACTTTTTAAAGGAAACAGATAATAGCAAATTTGCCTTTGAAAATGAGAAAGCAGCCTATTCCTATATAAATAATGTCTTAAACAAGTGTGTGACGGAAACAAAAAAAAATATTACTTCAACTACTGAAAAAATAGATAAAGTAGTTTTAAATAGATTTCTAGCCTATCCAATATTTTTAATATGCTTACTATTGATTTTTAAATTTACTTTTAACTGGGTAGGTCAACCTGTTGCAGATATTTTTAATAACTTCTTACAAATCATATTAAAACCGCATTTAAAAATACTCTTATCAGGAACAAGTAGCTGGTTTAGTTCTCTTTTGGTAGATGGTATCCTATCTGGTGTAGGATCTGTAGTTGTATTCTTTCCTGTTATATTTTGTTTATTTTTAGGAGTATCTTTTCTGGAAGACAGTGGATACATGGCAAGAGGAGCTTTTATAATGGACAAACTTATGAGGAAAATGGGGTTGTCTGGAAAAGCTTTTATACCACTTATAGTAGGTTTTGGTTGTTCCGTACCTGCAATTATGACTTCTAGAACACTTGAAAGTGAAAAAGACAGAAAATTAACAGCATTACTTATACCTTTAATGTCATGTAATGCAAGGTTACCTATATATGCACTATTTGCATCAGCTTTTTTCGTTAAAAATAAGACTACTGTAGTATTTTCTTTGTACATTCTTGGAATCTTTATAGCCTTTTTAATTGGCCTTATTTTTAAAAATACCTTATTTAAAAAAGACGAAGAACCTTTTATAATAGAACTTCCTGAATACAATATTCCTGAATTAAAAAGTTTGCTATTTCACACTTGGGAAAAAGCTAAAGGATTTTTAAAAAAAGCAGGTACCGTAATATTTTCCATGTCGGTTTTAATCTGGTTTTTGTCTAACTTCAATTTATCTGGTATGGTATCCATGGATAAAAGTATTCTATCTTCTATCGGTAAATTAATAAGTCCTATATTTTCACCAATGGGATTTGGCACTTGGCAAAGTGCAGTATCACTTATTACAGGTATCACTGCAAAAGAAATTGTATTAAGTACTATGAGTATTGTATATAGTGGAAATTTAGTCACCTCTCTTCAAAGTCAATTTTCCCCTATTTCCGCTTATGCATTCTTAGTTTTTGTATTACTCTATACTCCGTGTATATCTGCAATAGCAACCATGAAAAAAGAATACGGAAACAAAATGGCAGTATTCTCTGTAACATACCAACTTTTACTAGCATGGTTATGTTCTTTTACTGTGTTTAATGTAGCTTCACTGATATTTAAGTAATGGAGGCATTTTAATTGTTAGAGATTATAGTAACAATAATTATTGCAGGAACAGCCTTATATATACTTTATAGAAGTATTAAAAATAAAGCAAAAGGTAAATGTGATTGCGGATGTTGCACTGGTTCAAAGTGCCCCTATCATAAAAAAGATTGTAATATAAAAAAGTTCTGATATAAATATCAGAACTTTTTTATAACATAATCCATTATATCTTCAATGGATATAATCCCCTTAACCGTGTTTTTATCATCAATTACAGGAATAGATACTATGTTCTTTTCTCTCAGCCTTTTTGCAACAACTAAAATATCCTCATCACTTTTGGCTGTAACTACATCTTTTGCCATAACCCAATCAACGGGACATGTATCATAATGTCCTTCTTCCATTAAGAACCTATATATATCTGCTTTTACTATCATACCAGTGAGTTTACCATTTTCATCAACTACTGGTGCTCCATTTATATTATGGTCATACATTATATCTAGAGCCTTATGGAGACTATCTTCTCTCTTTAATTTTACAATATCAGAATGCATTATTTCTCCTACCATACTATTATCCCTCCTTAATTTTAATTATACAATTCTTTTTCAACATAAAGTATTTGTACTTTAAAAAATTAATTTTACATTAAAAGTATTAGTAACTATTATTTATTATATTTACTAATTCATCACAATTACTTTCACCTTTTAGGAGATGATCTATAACGTGAGAAGCAGCTCTTTTAGATACTTTTTCTAATTGAATATCTAGTTGTACATTATTCCTTTTCAAAAGTATTTTTAAATATTTCAACTGTTTTTCTGTAATACAATCTTCCCTTACAAGCAAACTATTATTTTTAATTTTGCAAGCAAATTCGTGTATTTTGGGTAAATTTAAAACATCTTCATAATTGTGCAGCATTATAGTTTTCTTTATATTTTCATTTTTACTTTCTAGAAATTCTTTGTATAAATCCACACTAATTCCACCATCTATTTTATCCTTTCGGTCTATTCCCACATGTTTTTCTACAGTCTTTAAATTACATCTTTCCATGCCAAGTTGTTTATAGTAAGGTCTTATAAGCCTGTACAAATCTATGTGATGTTTAGGGGTTTCAAAATACATGTTGTTTTGATGAGCCCTTTCTTTTATAAAAGGCTCATCAAAGGCTATTCCATTATAGGAACACCAGCTGCTATATTCTTTTACATCTAATCCGAAATTATACAAAACTTCTCTTTCGTCTTCTAAAATATCCGAAAAATACTGCTTCATTTCAAAGTCATCCCTGCTTAAGAATCTCCCAAAAGATATAAGTATTATGTTGTCATGTTCTCTGTCAAATCCTGTTGTCTCTATATCAAAATATGCTATATTCTCCATATTACAACTTAAAAATATATCTTCTGAAATATTTATATGATGTTTATACTCTTTCATTTCCATAACCTAGTTACTAAGTAACTTCTCCCATCTCCATTCTGCTGTAGAATTGAATTCAAAATGCAAATGCTATTTTTACATCTTTTCTACTACATCTATCCCAAGTAAGTTCAAACCATTTTTTATTACCTGACAGGAAGCTTTTACAAGCTGAATTCTAGCTGCTTTTACAGCTTCATCTTCTGCATTTATAATACTGTGGGCATTGTAAAATTTATTAAAGGCTTTAGCTACATCTATTACATATCTAGTTACTATAAATGGCTCCAACTTATTTATAGCATTTAATATAAAATTGTTAAAACCATGGAGTATTTTTACAAGCTCAAATTCCTCTTTACTGCTTAGCTTACTGTAATCTACATTTTCACTTATATCAGCAGGAGCTTTCCTTAATATACTCTTTCCCCTAGCATAGCTATATTGTACATAAGGACCAGTTTCTCCTTCAAAGCTTAACATTTCATTCCAATCAAACACTATATCTCTTTCCCGGTTGTTTTTTAAATACGTGAATATAACAGCACCTATTCCTATCTTTTTTGCAACTTCTTCCTTATTTTCAAGATCAGGATTTTTTTCATTTATTATTTCAAGGGTTCTCTCTATGGATCTATTTAATAAATCCTCTAAAAATACTACATCTCCCTTTCTTGTAGAAAGTTTTTTATCTGCAAATCTTACAAGTCCAAAACCTACATGTATACATGAATCTGCCCAATCCTTTCCCATTAATTTAAGTGTAGTAAATACCTGCTTAAAGTGAAGTGACTGGTCAAGTCCCACTACATATATGCATTTATCAAAATCATAGGTTTTCTTTCTATATATGGCTGCAGCCAAATCACGCGTTGCGTATATAGTAGCTCCATCTGATTTTTTTACAATACAAGGAGGTATGTTATAATCATCCAGCATTACAACTTTTGCCCCATTACTCTCTACTAAAAGTCCTTTCTTATCTATTTCATCTATTACAGCATCCATTTTATCTGAATAAAAACTTTCTCCCGTATAGAAATCAAAATCCACATTTAAAAGATCATATATTTTTTTAAATTCCATAAGGCTTAAATCCTTAAATTTCTTCCAGAGAGTGACTTCCTCTTCGCATCCATCTTCTAATTTTTTAAAATACATTCTACCTTCTTCATTAAGTGAAGGATCTTTTTCAGCTTCTTCATGAAATTTAACATATATTCTCAAAAGTTCTTTTATTGGATCTTTATGTAATGCTTCTTCATCACACCATCTTTTGTAAGCAGATATGAGTTTTCCAAATTGAGTTCCCCAATCTCCCAAATGGTTTATTCTTGTACAGTTATATCCTTGAGAACTTATTATTTTATATAATGCATTTCCAACAGATGTACTAAAAAGGTGTCCTACATGAAATGGCTTTGCAATATTAGGTGATGAGAACTCTACAACTACATTTTTACCTTTACCTATTTCAGATCTTCCGTAATCTTCTCCTTCTTTCAATATTTTGTCTAAAGTATCTTTTGTAAAAGTTGCTTTATCTACAAAAAAGTTTAAATAAGGTCCTAGATTTTCAATCTTTTCAAAATAGTCTTTACATAACTTACCTTTTAATTCTTCTGCAATTGCATTTGGAGATTTTCTTAATGTTTTTGCCAATTGAAAACACGGAAAGGCATAATCCCCCATCTCAGGCTTTGGAGGTATCTCTATCAAACCTTTTATAAAATCCAATTCTAAATCTACATTTTCTTTAATTCTTTCTGCTATTATTTTTTTATAATCCATACTTTATGCTAAATAAATTTTTGTTTATTTAACAAATTCAACTCCTCTCCTGTTTACATTCTATTACTTTTCATACCCAGTTATATGATTTTTATGCCAATTCCAGGCAGTTCCAATAATGGTCTCCAGAGAATTATACTTCGGCTTCCATCCAAGTTCATCCTGGGCTTTCTTAGAAGAAGCCACAAGTACTGCCGGATCTCCTTGCCTCCTAGGTGCAATTTCGGCTTCTATTTTTTCTCCGGTTACCTGCCTTGAAACTTGAATTACTTCTTTTACAGAAAACCCCTTTCCATTGCCTAGATTATAAATCTTACTTTCATTATTTTTCATAATTTTATCCAGTGCTAAAAGATGAGCATTAGCTAAATCAGTTACATGAACATAATCTCTAACACAGGTACCGTCTTCTGTATTGTAGTCATCCCCAAATATAAATATTTTATCTCTCTTTTTTAAAGCTACTTGAAGTATTATCGGAATCAAATGGGTTTCGGGACTATGATCTTCTCCTATAATCCCATCTATATGAGCTCCAGCTGCATTAAAATATCTCAGTGCAGCATATTTTATACCATAAGCTCTATCACTCCATTTCAAAATTTTCTCCACTGTAAGCTTTGATTCTCCATAAGGATTAGTAGGATAAGTAACTGCATTTTCTAAAATAGGTATGCTTTTAGGTTCTCCATAAGTAGCTGCCGTCGAAGAAAATACAATGTACTTTACGTCATACTTTCTCATTGCTTTTAATAAATTTAAAGTCCCACCTACATTATTGTCAAAATATTTGAAGGGTTCATCTACACTTTCTCCTACAAGAGAATAGGCCGCAAAATCTATTACAGCTTCAATTTCATTTTCCCCAAATACCTTATCAAGTATATTGTCATCTCTTAAATCTCCTTCATATACTTTCCCACCTAAAATTGCAGATCTATGTCCTTTTTCAAAATTATCTAATACGATAACTTCTTTTTTATTTTTCAATAACTCCGCAGTCATGTGACTGCCTATGTATCCGGCTCCACCACAAACTAAAATTGCCATTATAAAACCTCCAATATAGATTATACCTTTATAGTCATTTAATTAAATACTATAGTTTATATTTTATATCTATTTCATCATATTTGTCTACTATAGTTGTAATTATACTTCAATAAGTAATATGAAAATATTTAAAAATAAGTGCTATAATATTTGCTTAA
>ENA-UOOE01000336-UOOE01000336.1-fermentation-metagenome-genome-assembly--contig:-NODE-336-length-47891-cov-56.693181_pt1 | contig 47891 bp, 37 predicted proteins | sample MGYA00245776_ERZ724021 | MGnify/ENA primary metagenome ERZ724021 (study PRJEB28704, sample SAMN03018321) | fermentation metagenome | biome: anthropogenic terrestrial biome; feature: soil; material... | reverse complement strand
ATTACATGGAGGAATGATTAAAGTGTCGAAAGTTAGATTCTTTAGCGGCGAACAAGTGCCGCTTGAAATGCATAAGGTCAGAATAGTACAAAAACTGCAGCTGCCACCTTTAGAGAATCGTCTGGAGTACATCAAAGAAGCTGGCAATAATACTTATCTGCTGAAGAACCGCGACGTGTTTCTGGACATGTTGACGGATAGCGGTGTAAATGCGATGAGTGAACGTCAGCAGGCAGCTATGCTACTTGCTGATGATAGTTATGCAGGCAGCGAATCCTATTTCAGATTGGAGAGCAAAATCAAAGAACTGTTTGGCACACAGTTTTTCCTTCCGGCCCATCAGGGAAGGGCTTGTGAAAATATACTCGCGCAAGTGTTTGTCAAACCTGGCACCATCGTACCGATGAACTACCATTTTACGACTACGAAGGCGCATGTTGTCCTAAATGGCGGTGTCATCGAAGAAATTGTGATCGATGAGGGACTATCGGTTACCAGTAAGCATCCCTTTAAAGGTAATATGGATCTTCAAAAGCTTAGGGATTTAATTCGGAAATGGGGAAATGGAAAAATCGCATTTGTCCGCATGGAGGCGGGCACAAACTTGATTGGTGGCCAGCCATTTTCACTTGAGAATCTTGAGGCAGTCAGAAAAGTTTGCGATGCAAATGACCTCCTGCTAGTGTTGGATGCCAGTTTATTAGCAGACAACCTGTACTTCATTAAAGAAAGAGAACCACAATGCCAGTCTATGAGCATTAAAGAAATAGCCCATCGTATCTTCAGCTTATGTCACATTACCTACTTTTCTGGACGTAAGCTGGGGTTTGCCAGGGGCGGGGGAATATGCACCAGCGAGAGGGAGCTATATCTGAAGATGCGGGAGCTTATCCCGTTATATGAAGGTTTCTTAACATACGGAGGTATGTCTGTCCGAGAAATGGAGGCGCTAACAGTTGGACTGGACGAGACGATGGACGAAGATATCATCAGTCAAGGTCCCCAGTTTATTGCCTGGATGGCGTCAGAATTAATCCGGCATGGCATTCCGGTAGTAACGCCAGCCGGTGGTCTTGGCTGCCACATCGATGCGGCGCAATTTGTCGATCATATTCCCCAAAATGAGTACCCGGCGGGAGCGCTGGCGGCGGCCCTGTATATTGCCGGCGGCATCCGTGGCATGGAAAGAGGCACGATGTCGGAACAAAGAAGTCCAGATGGCAGTGAGGCTTTTGCTGATATGGAATTACTGCGACTAGCGATGCCAAGAAGGGTGTTTACACTATCCCAGGTCAAATACGCTATCGACCGGTTGGTTTGGCTCTATGCAAACCGGCATCTGATTGGCGGATTGAGGTTTGTCGAAGAACCAAAGACTTTGCGGTTTTTCTTTGGTAGACTGGCAGCGGTATCTGATTGGCAGGAAAAACTGGCGGCACAATTTAAGGCTGATTTTGTGGATAGTCTGTAGCGGATAGCCAGTAGTAGAATATGTCAGGGTGTTCAGAGGGCAGGATGGTAAGGGCAGTAAGGGCGATTGGGGCGGTTTTTTGCCGCAGAAGCGATAAAGCTGTTGTCAGCAACAGCTACAAAGTATATAATACAAAGTAATCTCTTTGCACTGCATTACATTCTGTAAAAGGAATGCGGGATCAACAGTACAAACTGAGCAGGCGATGAACCTTCACGTAAGGTACATGGGGCTGGGTCACCTGAAAGGGTGGCAGCAGATTGCAGAAACATGCACATCTGTGGGACAGTTATTTGTTCTATGGATGTGTATTTTTATGCCCTGCAGTGCTTGAGTCTGTTCGAAATCGCCACAGTTGGGGAGGTAGCCTGGCCTATGAAAAAAATGATCTATTTATTTGCAATGCTGCGAAGCTGTAAATCTTTGATTAGGAAGTATGGTAAGGCGTTTTGGGGAAGGTTCAAGAGAATCTCCAAAGAGAAACTGGCAGTAATAATGCCGGCTACGCCAAATATCGGCAAAAGCATTTTTTCTGTTAATTATCAATTTGGCCCGGCATATATTGCGTGGTACAAGACCTTTATGGAATTAGGGATGCAGCAGCAGGAAGCATGGGAGAACATCTGGCTAATGAGCGAAAAAATGGTGACTGCCATACCGAAGTTTCTACTCCAATGGTCTGGCAAAACATATATCAACGGTTTTCGCAAAAAGGCTGCCGCTCATGTTGAACGCCAGCAAGGGAATGGACTGCACCCATATGACTGGCGAATTGTATACCGCGAAATTAATGACAACACATTTGAATTGGACATCACGGAATGCGGGATGAAAAAGCTGGCACATGATTTTGATGCGGATGGTATGTTGCCGGGCATATGCCGGATGGATTATTTGCTTTCCCATCTGATGAAAAATGGATTTGAGCGAACAAAAACCCTGGGGGACGGGGACAATTGCTGCAATTGCCGTTACCATATTGTGGGCACATGTGAGTGGTCTCCTGAAAAGGGCTTTGAAGGGAGAAAGTGAAATGCGCATATTAGTTTACGGCGCCGGCGTTATTGGCAGTATTTTTGCGGGCAAACTTGCCGCATCAAGGCAAGACGTAACTGTTTTGGCCCGCGGCAAACGTTTTGAGGAACTACGGAGTAATGGGATTGAGCTTTCCGCGCATGGTGTGCATAGAAACGAGATCATTCCCGTGAATGTGATAGACCATCTTGAGCCTGATGATTTATTCGACTACATAATTGTTGCGATGCAGCGGACGCAGGTAGATAGTGTGTTACCTATTCTATCGCAAAATTGTTCCAGGAATATCGTTTTCGTGGTTAATACAGCCGCCGGTTATGACCAATGGGTGCAGGCTGTAGGCAGAGAGCGGCTGATGCTCGGTTTTCCGTCGGCGGGGGGTGAGCGCGCTGACGGCAAAGTCGTATACTTTGTTGGGAAAGGGATTGTCCGCGCGTTTCAAACAACAACGTTCGGGGCATATGGCGGCAGAAAAACAGAGCGCGTACGGTGGTTGATTAATGCTTTCAGGCGTGCGGGTATTCCCTCTGTTTTTTGCAGCGACATGGACGCTTGGCAAAAGACCCATGTTGCGATGGTGACAAGCATCGGAAACGCGCTATACCAATTCGATTGTGATAATTACCGTCTTGCCAGATCATATGACAGCGTAAAACTCATGGTACACGGCATAAAAGAAGGCTTCGCTGTGCTGAAAAAACTGGGGATAAAAACGAAGCCAGCCAAACTGTGGTATATGAAATTGCCGGCATGGATGACTGCCGGAGTATTTAAGATGGTCATGGGAACGAAGCTTGCAGAGACTGCTCTGGCAAAGCATTGTGTAGTAGCAAAACCGGAAATGCTTTGTCTGCAGACTGAATTCGATTCATTGATTGAGCAAAGTCAGCTGCAGACACCCGCTATCGATCGACTGCGGAAAAACCTCTTATTTTCTGAAAACAACAGTGATATTCGGGAGGGGATTTCATGAAAAGAGGAAGCAGTGCTTTCGCATCAACGCGCCTTTCAAATATATGTGAATCGTTGTTGGCGGCGTATGGAAATGACAAAGGCCGCAAGATTTATACTGCTGCGGAAAAGATACTGGCTGTCGAACTTGCAGGGATGGGGATGGATGATCGGGGCAGTAAAGTGGTAGGCACACATATCCGTAAAAATATCCTGCCAGGTTACGCCTGTTACCGAGCCATGCTCGATGAGGGGATAAGCAGTTCTGAAGCAGTCGAGTTTATCAAGGTTGAGCTCTGCAGAAGCGTAGAACGCATGGCGAGGTTATGCAAGCGGTTAAGCTTAAAAAGCTATGCTTACGGGCTAACTCGATTTGTACTTAAGGTTGGTTTTAAGTATGGCTATCCTAAACAGGGCTGGACGGCTGTTATTCATGAAAACAATAAAGAGAGAATTCGTTTTGATATGATCAGCTGTCTTTACTGCGAGGAGTTGCAAAAACGGGGTGCAATGGAGCTTTGCCCGGCGTTTTGCTATACCGATGTGGCAAGTTATACCCCGTTGGCCCCGGCCGTTATATTTATCCGTGAGAATACATTGGCATTATCAGGTGTAAAATGCGATTTCTGTTTTGAAAAAGGGAAGCCGATAGACTAGTTTGTGATGCAGCTTTCCTTCTTGCGCCATCACCAGAACGGTGATGGCATTTCTCTGCCTTTGACAAATGCTCTTGAAGAACATAGTATTTTGTTAAGAACCATAACGGTAGAGGAGAACCTTTCAGAATGAGAATCGCCATTTGCGACGATGAATATGCACAGCGCCAGTTTCTGCAGGAACTCGTTTCTTCCTGGGCCCAGGGCGGTACGCAGAGCGAGAGGGGCGAATCTGGTACCGCCCCGCTGCCCACAACCATCCGCACCTTTGACAGCGCCGAGGCATTTCTCTTTGCCTTTGCCGAGGATCAGAGCTTTGACATACTGCTATTGGATATTCAATTGCAGGCCATGGATGGAGTGGCGCTGGCAAAAGAAATCCGTAAAGAAAATGAAGTCCTGCAAATCATCTTCATCACAGGTTATTCCGATTACATTGCCGAAGGTTATGACGTTTCAGCCCTACATTACTTAATGAAGCCTGTGGACGAGCAGAAACTGTTTGCCGTGCTTGACAGAGCAGCCGCGCGGGTGAAGGCTTTTACCGTATCACCCGGCCGCACTATTTTATTTCCCAAAGGTGGCGGCATGGTGCGCATATCAGCTGCTGATATTCACTACGCGGAAGCGTTTTCGCATTATGTAACGCTATATACCAAAGACAAGCAGCAAGACTTTAGCATGCGCCTGTCAGATATGGAACAGTTGTTAGGGGAAGGGTTTTTCCGCTGTCACCGATCGTATATTGTCGCGATACAGCATGTCCGGAGGGTCACGCGGACTGCGATGGTGCTTGACAGCGGCAAGGAAATACCGCTTTCACGCAAGCTCTATGATGCTGCCAATCAGGCGTTTATTCGCAGCTGTTAAGGTTTTTGCTGATAGGGGGAGGGGGGTTAGCCTGTGTCGGTTTGGACGTGGTTAGCCGCCGGTGCGGCCATACTGGCGTTATTGGCGCTGCTTTTGATCGTGGGATTTGTTCTGCGCGCTTTCCTTTATCGTCTGATCGATCGCCGCATTGCTTCCTACCAAAATGATCTGGTCGCCAAACATTGTGAGGAAGTCCAGAATATTTACCGCGAGATGCGTGGCTGGCGGCATGATTATCATAATCACATCCAAACCATGAAGGCATACCGTAAACTGGGGGAGGATGGGAAACTCGATGAGTACCTCACGGCGCTGGATGCCGATTTGACCAGTGTCGACACGCTGATAAAGTCCGGTAATGTGAAAGTGGATGCCATTCTCAATTCTAAGCTTTCGCTTGCCAAGGAACGGCAGATTAATGTCAGTGCCAAAGCAATTGTGCCGTCGGATTTATCGATGTCAGAGATTGATTTGTGTGTTATTCTGGGGAATTTGCTCGACAATGCTATCGAAGCTGCGCTGAGGCTCGAAGATGAAGCAGCCCGTCAGATTAGAGTTTATATTGATATCAAGCGTGATCAGCTCTATATTTCGATTACTAACACCTGCGGCGGGAATGTCCGTAAACAGAACGGGCATTATCTGAGCGCCAAAGAAGGCGGCAGCCATGGGTTTGGCTTGATGCGGGTGGACAGGCTTATTGACAAATATGCAGGATATATCAAAAGCCGGGATGAAGACGGAGCATTCACGACCGAAGTAATGCTGCCAATTTGAGATGTGGGAATTTGAGATGTGGGGTGAGACGTAGGGACGGTTCCTCTGTCCTTCCCGAAGTAAGAGGCACGGGACAAGGCAGGGCAGAGGAACCGTCCCTACGCCTCACCCCCGTCCTCCTATTCTGCAATTCACGCATTTATTCGTGCCATTCACGCACGGAATCTCATTTCACCACCGCACCATGTTATACTCCTGACAGAAGGAGGGGGTGTCTGTATGGAAAAGGCGAACCCGAGCGGTTCGGAATACTCACTGGGATCCAATATCCTTTTTGCATTGCGTTCTCATTGGCGGACCAAAAAATCAACGCTTGTTTTTTGTGTCATTGCCATTATTGCGGGGGTGCTACTGCCGTTCATCGGAATATTGCTGCCCAAACTAGTCATCGACCTACTGACCACCGGCGCAACGCCCGGTCATTTTGTCACTATAATCGGCGGCGCAGCTGTGCTGTTCGTTATTCTGAATGGCGTCAAAGGCTATACCGATGAAATTGTCAACAACTCTGTTGGTACCCTTGCCGCTTTTAATAGCATCACGCAAAAAGCTGAGAAGAACCTAAATATGGATTATGAGCTGATGGAACATCCTGATGTCCAGATGCTTGAAGAACGAGCCGGGCGTGCGTGGGATTCCAATCATACGCCGGCGCATAATGTTCCGCGCACGATCGTCAGGCTGGCCGTCAATGTCTTTGGCTTTATCCTTTATGGCAGCGTGATTATTGCGGTTCATCCGGCGATTATCATCTTCTTGATCATATCGGCCATAATCAACTGGCAGAGTTTGGCGGCCGCCCGGAAATTTGAAATAGCGACTGAAGAAGAACGCGCCACGCTCAGTAGAAAGCTGTCATATATGCATAAAAGCTTGAAGCAGCCGGCGGGGGCCAAAGACATTCGTTTGTACTCGATGGCACAATGGATGCAAAAATTGTTTTTCGGGACGCTGAGTCAAAATGAACATGTTGAGGACAAAATCGCGGCGCGCTATATGTGGGCACAGCTTATGGAAGGTCTGTTGATACTCATCCGTGACGGTGCTGCCTATGCTCTTTTAATTTATCTGCTGCTACAAGGCCGCATTACACTGGGTGATTTTGTTTTCGTTTTTGCGGCAATTGGGGCGTTTGCTGGCTGGATTTCGGGGATTATCCTGCAGGCGAGCGAGCTGTTGCGTGCGTCGGATCAAACCACACACATCCGTGCGTTTTTGGATTACCCGGATCGATCTAATTTGGGAAAGGCAGCGCCTTTGCCATCGGGCAGTCAGCTGCCACCGACTATTTCATTGTGCGGAGTGAGTTATGCCTATCCAAAATCTGAGAAGGCGGCCCTTCAGGATGTCAGCATTGAAATCAGCGCTGGTGAGCGTGTTGCGATTGTTGGCGCAAACGGGGCGGGTAAGACAACGTTGATCAAGTTGATCTGTGGGCTCTATCGTCCCCAGCAGGGGCAAATATATCTTGGAGAGGTCGAGGTTGACAAATATAACAGGGATGAGTATTTCAGTCTCTTCTCCACTGTCTTTCAGGATATCCATTTACTGACCTGCGACATTGCGGGCAATATCTCGCAGATGCCGTCGGAAACAACTGATGATCAAAAGGTGGAAAAATGCTTGCGTCTTTCGGGCCTGATTGATAAGGTGCAGACATTACCCGCAAGGGAGAAAACCCTACTTGTCCGGGAAGTTAATGATAATGCCATCGAGCTGTCCGGAGGCGAAAAACAGAAGCTGGCGCTGGCACGCGCGCTTTATAAAGACGCGCCAGTCATTATTCTGGATGAACCGACTGCCGCACTGGATCCGATTGCTGAAAGTGAAGTTTATCAGAAATACGCCGAACTTACCGATGGTAAAACCTCGATCTATATCTCACACCGACTGGCCAGTACCCGGTTTTGCGATCGTATTTTCTTTATGGATAACCATAGTATCGCCGAAGTCGGTTCACATGATGAGTTGATGCGGTTGGGCGGCAGATATGCCGAGATGTTTGAAGTTCAGGCTCATTACTACCAGGAAGGGGTCAGGGGCCAGGATGGGGAGGTGGCTGCCGGATGAACATCAACACTGAAAGGCGGATCGGTTTATGGGAAGCATGGAAGCTTACAAAGCGCGGTTATGGCATAATTCGCAGCCTGGATCCCTCATTTTTGCCACTCTCAGCGTTCAGTGCGGTAATCAAAGCGATCCAACCATTGAGCGTGCTGTATTTTTTGGCGCGGATCCTGAATGAGCTTACAGGCGGGGCTGAGGCACGGACCATTATCACTTGGGTGAGTATTACAATTGCGGTTGCATTTGCACTCTCCGTGATACGGGCGCTGGTCGACCGCAAGCAGCGGGTGTCAGAAAGCATCTTTCATGCCAAATTGTATTTTCTGCACAGCGAGCGCTATATGGCGTTTGACTTTGAACATGTGGAGCAAAGTCAGACTAATGAATTGCTGGCGGATATCGAGGCCAAAATTAACGGCAATAGCCTGGGAATCCCGAGACTTTATTATTTGTTTCCCCAATTAGTCACCCACTTTGTCGGGATCATCGTGGCGTCTATTCTGTTAATCGGCATGTTTGACACCACCCCTGCAAATACCGCTAACTTTTTTACTTCCTCTTATACAACCGCTGCGTTGGGCGGCTTAATTATTCTGATATTGACGCTTACGCTACTCGTGCGTCGTAATGAAGATAAAGTATTGGCGCAGTTGTTTGATCAAAATCCCAAAATGAATACTTTCCTCAAATATTATTACAGATATGTAATGGCAGGCGTAGCTGGCAAAGATATTCGCATTTACAATCAACAGCCGGCGATCAAGGCGATCATGAACTACTGGTTCGGCTCGATGCCATGGAATCGATACTTTGATTACGAGGGCAAATTAGGGGCCGCTGCTGCGGCCGGTAATGCTTTAATCGGGGGATGTGTCTATCTTTTTATTGGTCTGCGGGCGCTGGCGGGCATGTATGCTATTGGCAGCGTAGTGCAGTATGTCGGCGCGATCACCAGTCTGGTGGATAATCTGACGGCCTTCGTTTACACTTGTGCCGGCTTAAAGACCAATTGCCAATATTTGGCGCAATTCTATGAATTCCTGGATTTGCCGGATATCAAGTACAAAGGTTCACTAACCACCGAAAAACGCATTGATAATGATTATGAAATTGAGTTTCACAATGTTTCATTTAAGTATCCCGGTACAGATACTTATGCGCTTAAGAATTTCGATCTCAAGTTGCGAGTTGGCCAGCGTCTCGCGGTGGTCGGCATGAACGGCAGCGGCAAGACAACAATGATCAAGCTACTCTGTCGCCTATACGACCCCACCGAGGGAGAGATTACACTGAATGGCATCAATATTAAAAAGTATGATTATGCCGAGTATATGGACCTTTTCGCGGTAGTGTTTCAGGATTTTAAGCTGTTCGCTCTGCCACTGGGACAAAACGTGGCTGCGGCTGCGCAGGTGGATCAGGAAAGGGCGGCGCTCTGCCTGGAAAAAGCGGGGTTTGGTAAGCGTCTGCAAGGTTTTTCGCAAGGCTTGGACACCTGCTTGTATAAGGAATTTGACAGGGAGGGCGTGGAAGTATCGGGTGGCGAGGCGCAGAAGATTGCATTGGCGCGGGCATTGTACAAAGATGCGCCGATCATCGTGCTGGATGAGCCGACCGCGGCGCTGGACCCGATTGCCGAATCCGAGGTTTACGCCAAATTCAATGAGATTGTGAAAGCGAAGACCGCTGTTTACATCTCGCACCGTCTATCATCCTGCCGTTTTTGCGATGATATTGCGGTTTTCCACGAGGGACGCCTTGTCCAGCGCGGTAATCATGAGCAGCTGCTGGGCGAAAAGGGTAGTAAATATGAAGAGCTCTGGAATGCCCAGGCGCAATACTATCAATAGATAAAAGACACAAGGGGACGGTTCTGCTGTGTCAAGAGACGCATGAATCGTCCAATCGTCCCCGCGTCCTGCCCCTTTAGATAATATGCATCAGAACTATTTGTTCCCTTGAAATCTATTTGCAATCGTCATTATGATGGAGGAGACGCGTCGCCCTGAGTATGAGCATCAAACACGGGAGGTCTTTATGTTGGGGATTGCAGATATAATTCCAGGGGATTTTCGGGGTTGTCTTTCTGTTACTAAGGAAGGGGCTGTAATCGCCCGGATCAGCCAAGGCTATGCTGATTTGGCGAATCAGGTTCCGAATAAAGCGAACACGAGATTTGGCACGGCTTCAGCCGGGAAGGCATTTGTGGCGGTCGGCATCATGCAACTGATTGAGCAGGGGAAATTGCGGTTTGACAGCACCATTGGCGAGCTATTGGATCTTGATCTGAAGCAGATTGATCCGCAAATCACTGTTGAGCAGTTGCTCAATCACACCTCCGGAATACCGGACTATTTCGATGAATCCGTAATGGACGAGTATGAAGAACTGTGGGTGGATTATCCGAATTATCGAGTCAGGGAGTCGGCGGATTTGCTCCCGTTATTCATTGATAAGCCTATGATGTATCCGCGGGGCGCCAAATTCCAATACAACAATACGGGTTTTGTGGTGTTGGGGCTGATTATCGAAAAAATAGCAGGTGTCATGCCTTTTGATTCGTATCTGAAAGAGCACGTTTTCGGGCCGGGCGGAATGCCCGATACGGGCTATTTTGAGCTTGACAGATTGCCAGCGCGATGCGCTAATGCATATATTTTCGATGAAAATCGCAGCGAATACTATACCAATATTTATAGTGTCGATGTTAAAGGTACCGGCGCCGGCGGGGCATTCACTACGATACCGGATGTTGAGAACTTCTGGACTGCTCTGCTTGGCGGAAGATTAATTGCGCCGGAAATGGTGCAGAAGATGATCAGTATTCAAAGTCAGAGTGAAGATGATAAGGACTTTTACGGCTATGGCATATGGCTTGCTAAAGGAAACGACGGCAGGCTGCTACCATTTTTCCAAGGCTCCGACCCGGGCATTAGTTTTATCTCAAGTTATGATGTTACCAAAAAGCTTTGCGTTACAATCGTAAGCAACTATGGTGATAACGTCTGGAGACTCTGGCGCAAAATCCAGAATGAATGCGCGTAAGTGAGACTGGCACAAGGGGCCGATTCTTCTGCGTTAGCACAGAAGAACCGGCCCCTTGTGTCAACTTGGTCATTAGAATTCTTTCTTTTGATAAATTCTGATTGAAGTAGCCATTGAAATCAGCAGAAAAACCAGCAGAGCGGGAGGTGCCAGATGCGGCAAAGCCTCCAGCAGACTGACGTTTGGCCATGGAATACCAAGTTTTGGCAACAGCGTGGCGATCAGTAGCGGCGCGAGAAAGACTGCCATCATTAGCATGCGTCCCTTTTCAACGCCGAACTTAAACAAGACTGGCAACAGTAGTGCAACATAGAATAGCAATACTCCGCCGCCTGCAAGGATATATAGCGATGCCTCTTTGAGACCTGTTGCCGAGTTGGTAAAACGTATCAGGATTGCTGTGACAGCAAAATTGACCAGTATTGCTAATAACGCAACTATGCCGCTCAGGAGGTATTTGCTTAGCACAATATCTGTTCTTGTCAACGGCATTGAAAGCGCATACTTATTCCACTTGCTCTGTTCATCGAATGCCATTGTGTTGATGGGCAAAAACCCCATAAACATCGTAAACATGACGGCAAACATGGTGATGTTCTTCGTTGTGATCGAGTAGATTAGATAGAATGCAGTGGCTGCCAGAAATATCCGGGCTTGTCTTGCCAGCGCAAAAAAGTCTTTAATAATTAATCCTTTCAACGTGATTCCCCCTTGATCGTGTAAAGCATTATGTCTTCAATGCTGGCGCGGTCAACGGTATATTTGCCTCGGAAATGATCCCTTATAACCAAGGCTTCCACGCCAAATTCGCTCTTGCGGTATCCTTTCACATAAGTGCGATCCAAGGTCTCAAACTCGGCGGTGCGGCATTTTAGGATGCCATAGTTATTCAGCAGTTGATCCTTCGATTCGCAGAAGATAATCCTACCATTATTAATAAAGGCGATATAGTCGGCAACTTTTTCAATATCGCTGATGATGTGCGAAGAAACGAAAATCGAGTGGTTTTCATCCTGAATAAAATCCAGAAAAACGTCCAGAATCTCGTCGCGCACTACCGGGTCAAGCCCGCTGGTGGCCTCATCCAAAATCAGCAGTTTGGCATGGTGCGAAAGGGCTACTGCAATTGCCAACTTCATCTTCATGCCGCGTGAGAAATCCTTAATTTCCTTTTTTACAGGAAGGCCGAATTTGTCAATGTAACTGGAAAATACGACCGCATCCCAGTTTTTGTAGATCCGGCCCAATACCTTATTGATGTGAGGCACCTTCATGCTGGCCGGAAAACTGCTTTCATCAAATACGACCCCGAGATCTTCCTTAATCTGTTTTTCGTAATCCAGATTATCGAGACCAAAGACTTTAATGTTGCCGCTATCTCTGTGAATTAAGTTCAAAATCAGTTTGATTGTCGTCGTTTTTCCGGCACCATTGCCCCCGATAAAACCCATAATACTGCCTTTGGGCAAGGCCAGGCTGATTTTGTCCAGTGTAAAATCGTCATAGGCTTTGGTAAGGTTTTGGATTTCGAGAATATTATCCATTACTGTTCCTCCAAATAAAGCATTGTAAGGATTTCGATCAGTTCTTGCAGAGTGATGCCTGCCATTTTGGCTGCTTCGGAGGCTCTCTGAAGATCCATTTCCACCACTCGCAACTGTTCTTCGCGAATAAAATCGGTATTCTTGGCAGCAACATAACTGCCTTTGCCAGGCACTGTTTCGATAAAACCGTCTCGTTCAAGTTCTTCATATGCCCGTTTGGTTGTGATCACGCTGATACGTAATTCCTTAGCCAGGAAACGCATGGAAGGCAGGGCTTCTCCATGTTTTAACTCTTCCGTGATGATCATGTTTTTAATCTGAGAAGTAATCTGTTCATAAATCGGTTTATCGCTGGAATTGCTGATGATGATCTCCAAGAACCGCCCTCCTTTTGTATGAATGTCTTTGGTGGCTGGCAATTGCCCTTCGGCAGCTAATGGTGGGCATACCGTGTTAGGTAATATTACTGTATATAAACATTATATACAGTATAACGATTATGTCAAGAAGAACCTTTAAGACGTTTTGTTGCTTGCCGTCGCTCTATTTTTCAATGTTTGAAATTGCCCGAGCCTTTCAATAATGTTATAATAAGCAATGCTGGTTTAGGATAAAGATTACCCACATAATATTTACTCGCTTTTTTTAGATTAGCCCAGGTGCACCATAATGAGGAGGGACATGCTGATGCGCTATTTTGTGCTGCAGGGGAATGATGCATTGGGTCCTTTTAGTGAAGATGAGTTGCGAGATCTGTCTGAGCAGGGACATATGCAGCAGACAACCTCTATTCGCACTGAAGACGGAGCGCGAACAGGCATGTTGTCCGAGATATTGCCTTTGATCGCGGCTAAAGTGACCGCATCCGAGAAGGCAACATCCGATAAAACTGTGCCTGCGAACGAGGCAGATGAGGGAAGGCCAGAGCGGGTAGATGAAAGCTATGGCGACGATACGGAGGAAGTCGATCTTAATAAATGGACGCTGATTGGGTCGGCTGTGATCGCCGTCGCCGGATTGTTTCTCTTTTCTCAGCGCGGGAAGTGGACCTTTTTTGACGGAGTCAATTTGATCTTTCACGAAGCAGGGCATCTCATTCTGGGATTTATGCCTGAGTTTATTGTCGCTTTGGCTGGGACGCTCCTCCAATTGGTCATCCCGGGTTTATTGGCATTTTATTTTCATCGTCACGAGAAGAGGTTCGCCACTCAATTCTGTGTAATGTGGCTAGGCCAGTCCCTGCTAAATGTCAGCAATTACGTCGCTGATGCCCGGGCACGGGTTTTGCCATTGGTGGGCGGTGGGGAGCATGACTGGACTTACCTGTTGGGGAAAATTGGCTTGCTTCAGCACGATGTCTCGATCGGAAAGGTTCTTAACGTTGTTGCGTTGCTAATCTTTGCACTGGCAACGGCTTGGCCGTGGATTTGCCAGTGGCGGGCGAATCGCAGGAATGCTCATTGGATTGGGCAAAAGCATCATCACGATGATTTCATTTAGGCAGAGGAGGAACCGCTATGGTCTTAAAGAATTCACAAAATCCGATGATCCCGTTCAGTTACGCACAGCCATATGCTTCCCGCAGAAGCCCAATGATGGGACTCAGAGGGGCGGTTGCTACCAGTCAGCCGCTGGCTGCCCAGGCAGGCATGCGTATGCTGCAAGCAGGCGGCAATGCCGTCGACGCGGCAATAGCGGCGGCGATTGCATTAACCGTTGTGGAGCCGACTTCCAATGGTTTGGGCAGCGATGCCTTTGCCCTGATTTGGGACGGGAAAAAGATCCATGGGCTGAATGCTTCCGGAAAATCGCCTGCACAGCTGGACGCGCACAAAATTAGGAAAGAGGGTTTATCCCAAATGCCCATTGCGGGATGGCTGCCGGTCACCGTGCCTGGCGCAGTATCCGCCTGGGTGGAGATGGCGGCCAAATTTGGTTCGCTGCCATTGACCGAAATTGTAAAGCCCGCTTTGGAATATGCCCAAAATGGATATCCGGTCCCTCCGGTAATTGCCGGGTATTGGCGCGCATCCGAGAGACGTTTTGCCGGTAATGCTGATTTTGCACGCGTGTTTCTGCCAAACGGACATGCGCCTGCGCCCGGCACCATCTTCCGCTTTCCGGAAGTGGCCCGCACGCTGCGCTCAATAGCTGAATCAGCCGGGGAGGAGTTTTACCGCGGCGCATTGGCACGCGAAATTGTCGCGCACTCTGAAAAGACAGGCGGTTATCTTACGCTGGAAGATTTCAACTCGCACCGGCCTGAATGGGTGGAGCCTATTTCAACGAATTACCGCGGCTACGATATTTTGGAGATACCGCCAAACGGTCAGGGAATAACCGCGCTGATCGCTCTTAATATTCTCGAAGGTTGGGAACAGGCGCGCCTGCCGCAACTATCCTCGCAGCGCCTGCATCTGGTAATTGAAGCGCTGAAATACGCCTTTGCCGATGTACATGCCTATGTGGCTGACCCGCGAGCTACCGAAGTACCGACTGCAGCCTTGCTCAGTAAGGATTACGCCGCCACGCGCCGGAGAGAAATTGATCCCGTTAAAGCCTCTACAGATCTCAAACCCGGTCTGCCGGGCAGCAGCGATACCGTCTATCTCTGTACGGCGGACGGCAATGGGATGATGGTCTCTTTTATCCAGTCCAATTATATGGGATTCGGTTCCGGCATTGTAGTCCCCGGAACCGGCATTTCACTGCAAAACAGAGGCGCTGGATTTTCACTCACACCAGGACACCCCAATGAATACGCGCCTGGGAAACGCCCGTACCACACCATTATTCCGGGATTTATCATGAAAGACGGTACGCCTCTTAGCGCATTTGGCGTTATGGGAGGCGACATGCAGCCGCAAGGTCATTTGCAGGTTGTGTCCGGCATCGTCGATTACGGACTGAATCCACAGGCAGCCATCGATTGTCCTCGGGTACGTGTGCTCGATGATCATAAAGTTGAAGTTGAAGCAGGCATCGCTCCCGAAGCCGTCCGTGAGTTGGCCCGGATGGGACACCGTGTTATATATTCAGCGGAAATGGCTGGCTTTGGAGGCGGCCAGATGATTTGGCGCGATCCGGAAAGCGGCGTGCTAATTGCCGGCAGCGAACCACGTAAAGACGGCCAGGCAGTAGTGTTCTAAAGCAGCTGTTTCTAAATGAGAAGTTGATTTTTCGGCCTTCAGTCTGGCGTGTTTGCCCCAGTCTTGAAGGCCATTTTTTATCTGAGAAAATTTCGCCTGGAATTTCATAATTATGAAAAGGAATCCTCAGATGGATGGCGTATTATTACTATGCAAACGTTTGAATAACATGAATAACATATTCTTACCTCAGAGGATCCCGTCCACTACTCAAATATCTTGAATATGACTTGGTCCGAACATAATTTAGCCCAGAAGGTACCTCGGTCCATAATGCAATACCTTGGTCCGGTTTAGTTTCGCGTTTCGCTGCACCTATCCTATCCATTTATCTATCCACCCTGTTTGTTCTATGTTGTGGCTATGTCATTCAAACATTGGGAGGTGGTTGTCGGTACATTTCCGAACAGCTCAGAACAGATGGAATAAGAAGGTAAATCGAGGAGGTTTCATTTTATGAAAAGATTTGTCGTTTTGGCATTGGTTCTCCTCTCTGTTGTTGGGGCGGCACTGACTGCCACAGCATCCACTGAAGGCAAACTCCTTATTTGGGCTGATGAACTGCGCACAACTGTAGTGACAGACTTGGCCAAAGAATTTACCGCCAAGTATAAAGTGCCGGTAGAAGTACAGGAACTCGGATTTGGCGACATCCGCGATCAGCTGGCAGTCGCTGCTCCCGCTGGTAAAGGCCCCGATATTATCGTTGGTGCTCACGACTGGTTGGGTCAGTTAGTAACAAATGGCCTGATCGCGCCGATCGATTTCGCGAAACAAAAAGATTTTTCACCGGTCGCGTTGAACGCGTTCACCTGGGGGAAAAACCTCTATGGCGTACCGTATGCCATTGAGTCAATCGGATTATTCTACAACAAGAACTTAGTACCGAATCCCCCGAAAACCTGGGACGAACTACTTACAATCGGCCGCAAGATTTCTGACAAAGCCAATAAGAAATATGGTTTCGTTATTCCGCAGCCAGATCCATACCACACCTTCCCGATGATGAGCGCTGCCGGCGGATATGTCTTTGGAACCAACCCCGATGGCACACTCAACCCATTGGATGTCGGCCTCAACAACCAAGGTGCTGTGCGCGGTCTGGAACTCTTGGTACAATTGATTAAAGAAGGCATTATGCCTACAGGTATTGATTACCCGACAATGATGAGCCTTTTCAAGGAAGGCCGAATGGGTATGATTGTGACCGGCCCGTGGGCAATTGCTGAAATCAGGGAAGCAAAAGTCAATTATGGCTTTACCAAAATCCCGATGATTGATGGCAAAGCGCCACGTCCATTCGTCGGCGTACAGGGCTTTATGATCAGTTCTTTCAGCAAGAACAAAATGCTAGCCAAAGCATTCCTGAATGATTATATTGCCACTGAAGCGACCATGAATGCTCTCTTTAATAAAGATCCGCGTCCGACTGCCCATTTGGCACTCGCCGCCAAGATCACCGATCCGGACATTGTTGGCACATTTGAAAGCGCAAATGCTGGTATTCCGATGCCCGCCATTCCGGAAATGGCTTCCGTCTGGACAGCTTGGAGCAATGCTCTTGAACTCATTTTCAACGGCAAAATGACCCCGCAAAAAGCTCTTGACGAAGCGGTTGTTCAGATTATTGCTACAATTAAGGGACAATAACCTCAAAAATAACCTTAATAGAGAAGCGTTTACTCTGCCTTTCTGGTATAAATAAAGTAGCAGGTGCCGGTGCGGAAACGCATCGGCACCACTCTAAAACGGTGGTGAAGGCTTTGAAAAAGGTGGCGCATTCTACAGATACGTATAACACCAATCACGCCGGCAGGCAGCCAGTCAAAGCGGGACTCATGATTACCAAGATTATTCTGTTGGGGCTCTTAAACGCCTTGGCGCTTTGGGCAATTCCAATCCTTTGGGGCGATAGCCAGTGGATCCTTTTGGGCGTGCTGGTGATTGCCACCGCTGGGATTGATTATGCTTTTCTGTCCAAAAAAGCGCTTCCGCTCCGTTTTATGTTACCTGGTCTTTTATTTATGATGATAATGGTGATTTTTCCAATAGGTTACACCGTTTATGTCGCTTTTACCAACTTCGGAACAGGGCATATCCTTACTAAAGCTCAAGCGGTTGATCAATATACCCACCGTTATTTACTTCAAGAGAATCTGCCGGTTTACACGCCAGAATACTATACTGATAATGCCGGACAGTTCGCAGTGCTGTTGACTGATCCGGACGGCAGGCAACTTGTGGGATATGAACAGACGCTTTATTCATTGGCAGAGTCACCCCTCGAGCTGGTTGATGAAGATGGTGATGGGGTTTTCGATAAGATTGGCAATCTGGGCCGTCTTGGCGGACTGGAAGTTTTCTCATACCTTGGACAATTTGAGAAACTCGTGTTCCAGTATGATGATCATCTTGATAATCGGACGGATGTATACCTGAAAATGCGCAGCATGGATCAGTTCGCTTCGTATGTACCGCAGTTTGAGTACAGCGCTGCTTCTGATACACTGACGGATTTGGAAGATGGCACCGCTTATCGTGTTTTAGACGGCAGTTTTGTATCAGATTCCGGGGAAACACTCGATGTTGGTTTTCGCACGACGGTTGGCTGGCGTAATTTTACCAGTCTGCTGACAAATAAGCGCATCGCCGGACCCTTCTGGCAGGTTTTCTCCTGGACTATTGTCTGGGCGATTTTAAGCGTGGTTACTACATTTGCGTTAGGCCTGCTATTGGCAGTGCTGCTTAATGATGCTAAACTTAAGCTGCGGGGCTTGTACCGGGTGCTACTGATTATTCCTTACACACTGCCCGCGTTTATTTCGGCATTAATCTGGCGTGGCATGTTCAATACAGAAGTAGGCCTGATTAATAATGTACTGGGCATGAGCATTCCCTGGCTACAAGATCCGTTCTGGGCCAAGGTCGCTTTGATTATTGTAAATCTATGGCTGGGGTTCCCTTATATGATGATCATCTCGCTAGGTGCCTTGCAGAGCATTCCCACCGATCTGTATGAAGCAGCCACCGTGGACGGTGCTTCCGGATGGCATCAGTTCTGGAAAATAACCTTTCCACTTTTGCTTGTCTCATTGGCGCCATTGCTTATTGCGAGTTTCGCGTTCAACTTTAATAATTTCTCTGTTATCTATCTGGTTACTGAAGGCCGGCCTGCGATTGCAGGTGCTCTGACCCCGACTGGTGCCACAGATATTCTGATCACTTATACTTACCGTCTTGCTTTTGAAGGCGGCAGCGGAGGCCGGTACGGATTAGCGTCCGCAGTTTCCATCCTGATTTTCCTAATCGTCGGGACAATAAGCTGGTTCAATTTCCGCTTTACTGGTGCGCTTGAGGAGGTCAATGACAATGGCTGAACAAGGTCATCGCAGTATCAAGCGTTTCTTCGCGAATTTCCTGAACAGATTCTGGCGTCATGCTTTAATATGGGTTTGCATCGTTTTTGCGCTCTTTCCGGTAGTTTGGATCATTTCCGCTTCGTTGGATCCTGCCAATTCAATTGCCGGGCAAAAGCTGATCCCGCCGAACGCTTCTTTCATTAATTTTCAGAGACTGTTCCAGAGTGAGCAGCATCCTTTTGGAATTTGGTTTCTGAATACTTTTAAGCTGTGTATTGTCACAGCCACTTTGGTCGTTTTGATTACATCCTTGGCGGCTTACGCCTTTTCCAGATTACGTTTCAAAGGACGCCGTAGTGGCCTGTTTGCTATTTTGCTGATTCAGATGTTTCCGCAGATGCTGGCGATGGTTGCCATTTATCTGATTATCTTCATGATTGGCGATTATATACCTGCTTTGGGACTTGATACGCATGCCGGGCTGATTTTAGTTTATCTGGGAGGGGCGATGGGTGCCAATGTTTGGCTGTTGAAGGGCTTCTTCGATACCATTCCAAAATCGCTGGAAGAGTCGGCGATGATTGACGGCGCTACGCATTTTCAGATTTTTTGGCGCATTATCCTGCCGCTGGCTCGGCCAATTCTGGTGGTTGTGTTTTTTCTGCAATTCATGGCGACTTATTCGGAGTTTGTAATCGCTCGCGTGTTATTGGCTGATACCAATAATCTAACAATGGCGGTCGGGCTGCAGACATTTATCGCTGATCAATATGCCAAGCGGTGGGGTGTGTTTGCTGCGGCGGCCTTGATCGGTGCGTTACCGATCGTGATCCTCTATTGGTTCCTGCAAAAGCATCTGGTTTCTGGTCTGACACGCGGCGCTGTAAAGGGTTGATCTTAAATGCCAGTGACAATTAAACATGTGGCTGCGGAGGCTGGTGTATCAGCTTCAACTGTTTCGCGGGTTTTAACCGGGGATTGCAGAATCAGCGAGCCGACCCGCCAACGAGTTTTGCAGGTCATGGAGCAGTTGGGCTATCACCCTAACGCCATCGCACGCAGCTTGGTTAATCAAAAATCAAATACGATCGGGCTGGTTCTATCCCGCGCGCCACGCACGGCGATGGCGATTCCTTTTTTCGCTGAATTGATCGGCGGAATTACTGAACAGGCTTATGCGGACAAGCATCATGTGCTGCTGGTATCCAGCATATCTCGCGAGGAAGAGTGCAGTCAGGTATTAAACCTCTTTCGAAACAAGCGTGTGGAAGGTGTCATCCATGCGGCTTCACGCATGGATGACACCCTGATCAGCGCCCTGGCGCAGGAGGGTTTTCCTTTTGTGGTGATTGGTCGGGTTCCCGGAAGTGATGTCCCGTCTGTTAATAATGATAATATTGCTGCCGCTGATATGGCAGTGACTCATCTGCTGGATCAGGGCTATACACGCATTGCCTGCGTGGGTGGCAGTCCTGATTTAGTAGTGACCATGGACCGGCTGCAGGGCTATAAAAACGCGCTTACCAGGTGCGGTATCGAGATCAGGAAAGAATGGGTTATTTGCTCCGAATCCACAACGCTAGCCGGTGCGGCTGCCAGTGAGAAGCTGCTGGGCCAGGCGGATCGGCCAGACGCTATCTTTGCGATGGATGATACGCTGGCAGTTGGGGTTTGGAAAGGCGCACGCAAATTCGGCATCAATTGCCCGGAGGAACTTGGCATAATAGGATTCAATGATGATCTAATCTCTAGTATTATGGAACCGGCCTTATCGACGGTGCGCATCCCGATCTTCGAGATGGGGCGGCAGGCAGCGAAGATGTTGATCCGCGGAATACAAAATGAATTTACCGGAAAGAATCGGATCGTACCTGCCGAATTGGTGATTCGACAATCCAGCATGCGGAAGGGGTATTATTCTTGAACACGGGCTTAAAACTGCCAGATCACGCTGCATTTAAACCGATTAATGCAATGGTGGCTTATGAAAAACGCGCCGGTGGCGCAGTTTTTTCTGCCAATATGGCGCAGATCACCATTAAATTTTTGGATCATGAAATTGTGCATTTTTCGATGATGCCCGACCAGCCGCATGACGGGGACGTTATTGCGCCGGATAGCCGTGCTGTGATCTATAGCGGAGCGCAAGATTTACAGATTGCTGTGACTGACCTGGGTGACCGGGTTGAGCTGGCATCGGATAAGCTCCGCGTGGTAGTCACTAAGAATCCGCTTAGGGTTGATTACTTTAACAGCAACAGCATCGCCAGTGGCAGCGTTGGCTGGCTGGGACTGGGCGCAGTCTGCCGCAATATAATCAAAGCTGACGAGCATTTTTACGCCTTTGGCGAAAAAACTGGCTACTTGGATAAGCGGGGCCAGAGGCTGGAAATGTGGAACACCGATGTCAATCCGTATCTGCAGTCTACTGATTGCCTGTACATGTCGATTCCGTTTTATATCGCGCATTCTAAAGCGGGTGCTTATGGTGTGTTCCTGGATAGCCCCGGCCGAACTGTCTTTGATGTCGGCCAGACAGAGCCGGAAATTCTGTCGATGGCCACCCGGGAACGGCGCCTGAACTATTACTTTTTTGCCGGTCCGCGTCTGGAGGATGTCATTGAGCAGTATACCAGGCTGACTGGCAGGATGGCGCTGCCGCCGCTTTGGTCGCTGGGTTATCACCAATCGCGCTATAGCTACAGTCCGCAGGCGCAGGTTGAAGAAGTTGCTGCCAGGTTGCGTGAAAATGAGATCCCCTGTGACGCGATCCACCTGGATATTCATTACATGGATGGTTTCCGCGTCTTTACTTTCAGCCCGAAGCATTTTCCGGATCCACATGCGCTATGCCAAAAGCTTAATAAGATGGGTTTTAAGGCCGTCTCAATTGTAGATCCGGGTGTCAAAATCGACGAGGAGTATGGCCCCTATTTACGCGGTATGGCTGGCAACCACTTTGTGCGGGAGGCTGATGGGCAACCTGTTACCGTGGAGGTCTGGCCTGGAGAAGTTCATTTGCCAGACTTCTTTAGGGAGGAGACCCGGGAATGGTGGTCGGAGGAGCATGCCGTTTTGTTTGACGCGGGGATCTCGGGGATTTGGAATGATATGAACGAGCCGGCCGCCTTCGATACGCCGGATAAGACGCTGCCGCATGATGCACTGCATGGCAACGTATTTGAAGAAGTGCGTCATGAATTGGTACATAATCTGTATGCCAATCGGATGGCGGAAGCCTCTGTGATGGCTTTTCAGATGTACAAGCCTGGAGAAAGGCCCTTTGTAATCAGCCGGGCCGGCTACTCCGGAATTCAGCGCTATGCTTGTACATGGACCGGCGATAATTCCAGTTGGTGGGAGCATCTCGAAATGGCGATCCCAATGTGTCTGAATCTGGGCTTGTCAGGTCAGCCATTTTGCGGTAGTGATATTGGCGGTTTTCTGTTTAATTCTAATCCCGAATTGGTGACCAGATGGACCCAATTGGGAGTGTTCATGCCGCTTTTCCGTAATCATAGCGCCATCGGTACCAGTGCGCAGGAGCCGTTTGTGCTGCCGGAACCATTCCTGGCGATTTGCCGGGAGGCGATCCGGTTCAGATATCGACTGTTGCCCTACTTCTATACCTTAATGTACCGGGCTTCATTGACCGGTTGCCCGGTAATGCGTCCGCTGGTGCTGGATTATCCTCAAGACGAAAGGGTACACCGGCTATTCGATCAATTCTTGTTTGGCGACAGTGTCATGGTGGCTCCAGTGACGAAGCCAGGGGATGTCTGTCGTCATGTCTATTTGCCGGAAGGCGTGTGGCTGGACTATCTTGGCGGCCGCGTTTGGCAGGGACCTGTGGATATCGTGGCGGACGCGCCTCTGGAACGCATTCCGATTTTCCTGAAATCGGGTACAATTTTGCCGCTGGCACCTGTGATGAATCATACCGGCGAACAAGATCCAACCATTGAATACCTGGATATTTTCCCGGGGGATACATCAGTTGGTGCTTTTGATCTCTATTATGATGACGGGCGGACGTTGCGTTATCAACAGGGAGAATCTGCGATTTGGCACTTTGATTTCCAGAGCAATGGCACAAGGTTGTCTGTCAGGGCGGCCAAGAGTGGCCCATACGATAAGCCTTTGCCAGTGAGAGTGTTGCGCTGCTTTGCGCAGGGTACGCCGCCGGTATCCGTGAGTGTCAATGGTAATGCTGTTGCTCCGGGTGCGACGCCTGAAAGTGTAATGACGGGCCGGTTCTGGTATTTTGATGTAGAGCGTGGTTGTCTGTTAATTGGGGTTCATTACGACGGCATTGCGGGCACTGCGAGCGCTGCAGGCGCCGCAGGCGTTGTAGGAACGGAGGAGGCGGCTGGCGCGGCAAACTGGGAAATGGAGATCTGCTTGCGATGAACAGGCATGCCATATATCACGAACCAGCGGGTATCTACGCCTGGGCAGCCGGTCCGGAAAGCCTGGCCGTAATGCTCCGGGCTGGGCGAGCAGATATTGATAGTGTTACGATCGCCTACGCCGATCGTCACGAGCACCCGCGCAACTGGCGCTTTAGCGTCATGAATGCGGTGGATCGCGACGGCTTGTATGAGTACTGGACTGCCACCATATCCTTGCCGACCAGGCGGTTTGCCTATTACTTTATCCTGATGGAAAATGGCCGGGAGATCTGGTACGGAGAAGGCGGTTTTGCGGAACATGTTTCTCCAGATGCCATTTGGCGCTGGAACTTCCAGTATCCCTATTTGTGGTGGGATGACAAGGATGCGCTGCCGTATTGGGCGCAGGAAGCCATTGTCTATGAAATCTTTCCTGAACGCTTCTATAATGGTGACCCGCTGAATGATCCTCCGAATGTCAGACCATGGGGGCAGCTGCCGGAGACGCAGAGCTTCTTTGGGGGCGATTTGCGCGGGATTATTGACAAGCTGGACCATCTGGAATGGCTTGGGGTGAATTGCCTTTATCTGACCCCGATTTTTAGCGCGCCATCGAATCATAAATATGATACAAGTGATTACTACAAAATAGATCCGCATTTTGGAGATCCGCAGACTGCCCGCGAGTTAGTTACTCAGTGTCACCAGCGCGGTATCAGGGTAGTGTTGGACGCCGTCTTTAATCATAGCGGTTCGGATTTTGCTCCGTTTCAAGATGTGGTTCGCACCGGCAGGGACTCTCCGTATGCCGCATGGTTTAATATTTATAAGTACCCGATCGTGGCGTCAGGTGCGCCGAATTACGAGACTTTTTCGTGCGGTATTGCCTCGATGCCCAAGTTGATGACTGATCAGCCAGCAGTGCGCGAGTATTTGATTCAGGCAGCCGAGTATTGGACTAGAGAACTGGCGGTGGACGGATGGCGGCTGGATGTCGCCGACGAAGTACACCCCGATTTTTGGCGCGAATTTCGCACACGCATTAAGGCCATTAATCCCGAGTGCTTGATTATTGGTGAAGTAATGCATGATGCCGTGAGTTTTCTGACAGGCGATCAGTTCGATACGGTAATGCATTACCCTTGGCAGCATCTTTGTGTGGATTTTCTGACAAAACGGGAACCTCAGATTGGGTTGGAGGAGTTCGCTGATACGCTGGGGAGACTGCGGCAGGCTCAGCGTAGCTCTGTCACACCGGCGCTTTGGAATCTATTTGATTCGCACGACCGCATGCGAATCTTAACCGCATTTTCCGGAAAACGTGCGCTAGTTAAGCTGGCGACGGCTTTTCAGTTTATGTACCCTGGTGTGCCATTCATCTATTATGGTGATGAAATTGGGATGGAGGGCGGGGAGGATCCCGACTGCCGCCGCTGTATGGAATGGCGGCAATCAGAATGGGATCTGGAACTGCTGGCGCATTATCGAGCGCTGATCAAATTGCGTCGTGAGAAGAGTGCCTTCTCCAGGGGTAATTTTGCGCAGCTCTTGGCAGACGGGAAGCGGGGCGTCTATGTGTTTGTCAGATGGGATGACGCTGGCGCCGCGTTATGTTTGTTTAATTTCTCGGACAACCCGGTGGTAGTGGCGGCGGCTGAATTCTTGGCACCGCCGAATGCGCCAGAGGTACTTTCGCAGACGTGCCAGCGTGGTGCTGGTGCATTGGGGGAAGTTTTGACAGGATCATACCAGCTGTGCTTCTCAGTTGACGCAGAGGGCGGGCAGGCTTCTGACAGCGCGGCTGCTCTTGGCACCCGCAGCATAGTTATCGGCGGAAGTGATCAATCCTGCCAAATCGAACTGGGTCCACTTTGCTCAGCTGTCTTTGAACGAGTTTTCTAAGAATCAAGACGCGGGGAATCAAGACGCGGGGACGGTTCGACGGTTCATCTGTCTAGCTGGCCAAGACAGATGAACCGTCCCCGCGTCTTTCCCGCGTTTTTAGTGTTGCCCTCAGGAAGGAGGCTCGCCTGAAATAGCGAATAGAGATAGCGAATAATCGAAGGTACCTATGATAGGCATTGAAATTTAGGCGCAGCAGCAAAAGGAGCTAAGCCAGTGTACAAGGTTGCAGTAGTTAAATGCGGTAGTTATGACAGTTCCGAAGTTATGGAGTCACTCAATAGAGCTTTGGCATTAATAGGAGGCATTGATACTTTCCTCCCGGCGTCCTCTTCCGGAACAATATTATTGAAACCCAACCTGCTTGCCGGAGAGCCGCCTGAAAAAGCTGTCACCACTCATCCCTCGGTAATGCAAGCCATTGCGACGACTTTGTTGCAAAAAGAATGCCAAGTCCAAATGGGGGATAGCCCCGGTCTGGGAGACCCGTTCAAAACAGCTGTCAAGTCAGGGCTTCAGCCAGTCTATGATCTGGGAGTGCTGCCGGCGGATTTTGAGACAGTAGTTGAAATGCACTCACCTGATGGGCGGGTTTCCCGACGGCTTCCAACAGCGGCGGCTGTTGCGGGTGCTGATTTGGTGGTGAGCTGTGCCAAATTAAAGACGCACGCGCTGCAGATCTATACGGGTGGAGTCAAGAATCTATACGGCTGTTTGGTAGGTCTTAATAAGGCCAAACAGCATTTTCGCTATCCTGATCGCGATGTTTTTGCTGATTTTCTGCTTGATATATACACCGCAGTTATGCCCGGGTTGACCATCATCGATGGGATTATGGCTATGGAAGGTAACGGACCCCGCACGGGTACACCTCGGAAGGCCGGGGTTCTGATCGTTTCAGGCAATGCCCTGGCTGCGGATCTGGCTGCACTGCAGGTGATTGGGTTTTCTCCGAACAAGATTCCGATCTTCAGAGCAGCCAAAAAACGCAATTTACGCCCGTTTTCGATAGATGAAATTCAGTGGCTGGGTGATGACCTGGCTGATGTGCAAATTCAGGATTTTGTGCCGGCCGTCACGACGAGAGTATCATTTGGGCCGCAGTTTCTGCAAAGACCATTGCGTAATCTGCTCATTGCCTATCCGGATATTAATGCTACTCGATGCCAGTCGTGCGGTGCTTGTATGAAAATCTGTCCTGCGAAAGCCTTGAAAATGGTCGGTGGTCAAGTCCGTCTCTCACGCTCCAAATGCATTACCTGCTATTGCTGCCATGAAGCCTGCACTTATGGCGCCATTGATTTACACTGTGGCGTTCTCGGAAGGACAGCTGCTAAATTGATGCGAACCGAGTGATCCATATCTTTCATAAAGGTTAGCTGGGAAAACACGTCGAAAATCCCTCTGTAACAGGATTTGTTATTGGAGGGATTTTTGTGGCAAGACGCCAGTTTATTGAAATGGTGTGCGTCTTAATTGTGATGCTCGTGCTCGGAGGCTGTTCCAATGCGGTGCAACCCGCTCCTACCGGTAAATTAAGCGGGCAGATCAGAGATGCAAAGACAGGGACTGTTCCTCAGGGTGTGCGCGTTACCCTCAGCGGGAAACTGGTCGCAGTTGTTAGCGGTTCATATATGGCCGATGCTCTGTTGCCAAGAATATATGAGTTAAAAGTCACTGCTCCCGGATATCAGGATTATAGCACACAGGTAGCAATCGGAGTGGAAAACATCAGCTTGCATATTAAAATGCAGCCCATCGTTGCTCCACCGCCTCCGCCACCGCCATCGACCACGGATCCGGGCTTTAGTGCGGCTGACATAGATCTCTTGGCCAGGCTGGTTCATGCGGAAGCAGAGGGCGAACCGTATATTGGGAAGGTAGCTGCTGCAGCCACTGTGCTGAACCGTGTTGCCAGCCGCGATTACCCGAATACAATACCGGAGGTCATATATCAGGTTATAGACGGTCGCTATGTTCAATATGAACCCGTCCTTAATGGCAGGATTAACATACCGGCGGGAGCAGAAGCCAAACGGGCTACTCGGGAAGCAGTAGGCGGTTCAGATCCTTCCTTGGGGGCGATTGGTTTTTATAACCCGGCGAAAACCACGAACGCTTGGGTGCGCAGTCGCCCGACAACTATTGTGATTGGAAATCATGTTTTTTTCAAATAATAAGGGCTAGGGTTGATTATTAGTAGCCAGCGGCAGGACATAAGGTGTCCCGGGATCGTACGCGGAGGTGCCCTAATGATTTTGGCTCAAGTGATGCAGGATATCGCTTATCAATACGACGCGCCACCGGGCCATGCAAAACAGGACAGTGCAAATAACTCGTTGCCGCAATCGAATGTCATTGGGATTTCAACCGACACCCGCTCGCTGAAGCAGGGGGAGTTGTTTTTTGCCCTCGATGGGCGCCATTTGCGCGGGTCGGTGTTTGCAAAAGAGGCTTTGGCTAAGGGGGCTGTTGCCGTGGTCATTCACGATGACCCGGCCGCTCGCGACTTGGGCGACGCAGGCAACCTGGCATCGTCAGGCTTAGTCTTAAGGGTACCGGAAGTCTCAGAGGCTTTGGCCTGGGCATCCGCCAACTTCTACGGGCATCCTGAGAGGGAAATGATGCTGACAGGGGTTACCGGCACCAATGGCAAGACGACGACAGCCTGCTTTATTCATCAAATATTGAGTGATCATAAGGGACCTAGCGGTTTACTTGGGACGATTGACAATATGATTGGTGATCAGAAGGTGCCGTCACTCTTTACCACACCGCCCGCACCGGAACTGCATGCCGCCCTTAGGAAAATGGTTGACGCAGGCAATGTCTGTGCGGTTATGGAGGTATCGTCACACGGCCTTGCTCAAAACAGGGTATTTGGTATCGAGTTCAATACTGGCGTGCTGACCAATATTACCCATGAGCATTTGGACTTTCATCAAAATCTTGAGAATTATCGGGAGGCGAAAAGTCTGTTATTCAGGCATTCACAAATTAGCGTGCTGAATGCGGACGATGCCAGTTACGGATACTTGAAGGCCGTTGCAAAAGGGCCAGTCATTTCGTATGGTTTATCTCCTGGGGACGTCAATTTCCGTGGCGAATATCTGGGACAGGAAGGCCGCAAAGGGTACTTCAACCTGTATGTTGGCGATCGATGCCTACCGGTTTGCATGAATTTTATCGGCCGTTATAATGTTTCCAATGCTTTGGCTGCTATTGCCGCCACTTATGTGCAGGGGATTGAACCGGAAAAAGCGGTTACATCGCTTGAAAAGGTCGCGCCGATTTCAGGCAGGATGCAGCATGTTGATTTGGGACAACCATTCCTGGCGATTGTTGATTACGCCCATACACCGGATGGGTTATTGCAGGTGCTAGCCACATTGCGCGAGGCGATCAAGCAAGGCCGGATTATTTCTGTATTTGGGGCCCGAGGAGAACGGGACCGGCTCAAGAGGCCAATCATGGGCCGGGTAGCCGGAAAGGGTGCCGATTACGTAATCCTAACCACTGATTGCCCTTATGGGGAGAATCCTCTGACGATCAACGAGAGCGTGGCAAAAGGAATCGAGGAAGTCGGGGGCAATTACCGCATTATTCCGGATCGTGCAGAAGCAATTTTGGAAGCTTGCAAAATGGCGCTTCCGGGGGATGCTGTTATTGTCACCGGCAGAGGACATGAGACTGTGCAGCATCTCGAAAATGGCGATCGGTTTTTGGACGACCGGGAATGCCTGGCACAGGCACTTAATACTCTGCGTGACAGCACAGAATAGTCGAGTTAGTTAGTTTCGCTTTCTTTCAGCTTTTCTTGGTGTTGCTGCATTTTTCCACGCAGTAAAGTCAGCAGGCGCAGGAGATCTTGTAGCGTCTCTCCATCGATATCTTCAAATACTTCCGTCAAATAGATGCGACGTTGCTCAACTACAGCTTCAACTACCTTAAGTCCCTGTTTGGTTATTTTGAGACGGATAATCCGGCGGTCTTCCGCATCGCGAATGCGCTCCACCATTTCATTGCGCTCCATGCGGTCCACCAGATCAGTCACAGTGCTGGATGCCAAAGAAAGATATTCGCATAATTGAGTCATAGTGGGGTTTTTTAACTTCCGCAAAGCAAGCAGGGCCGAGAATTGCGGGGGTGTAACGGGATAATCGATGAGAATGTCGCGGCCACGGCGTTTAATAATTCCCGCGATTTCGCGCAGAACCAACTCTGCTTCGGCGACGAGCTCTTTGGCGTGGTTATTCACCGAGAGCACCTCCTCATGAATAGTTCGAATGCCGAACATATTAATTCATTCTAGCATTTTTAGGCACGTGGTGTCAACAAATTGTAATGTAGGCTGCCTTCCGGAGGGGACAGCCTTTTTCATTTTCCGGAGAAAGAAAGCAGGATATCGAGCCATAATGGATAATATAACCAAAAATGACAATAGGAGGGATGAAATGGTGTCCATGGGCAAGGGTATTTTGCCGCCGCGCGCTCTGCCGCGTGCCCTGCTGCTAACGGCGGTCGTAGTTCTCCTGCTCAGCTCGGTTTGTTGCAGCGGGAAATTAGGAGCACTGGCCGCAATCAGCGGTTTGATCAGCGATAGTGAGACAGGCGTGCCGGTAAACGATGCCGCCGTAAGCGTCTGCGGGAAAACTGTTAGAAGCAATCCAGAAGGGCAATTCAAGCTGGCCGAAGTATCGCCCGGAAAGCAGGCGTTTGAAATCAAGGCAGCAGCCTATCAACAATTAAACTGTCAGGTTTTGGTCAAGCCGGGCCAAAACGATCTAGCCTTTAACTTAAGTCCGCTCCCGGATCCGGTCATCACGGGGATGGTGACAGACTTATATACGACCATGCCGCTTCGCGAGGCCACGGTCGCACTTACCGGAAACGGGGAACTACGCAGCACCTGCAGCACGGACGAACAGGGGCGTTTTTCTTTTGGTCTGCTGCAAGCCGAGTCTTATCAGCTGGCGGTATCGCACGACTTGTATGAAGACAGCATAATGGATCTTCAAGTGGTCCCGGGCGAAAACGCGGTTGAAGTACAAATGACCAGGAAAGGTCTCAGCGGTCAAGTGGCATTTAGTTCTGTCAAGCAGGGGAAAAGGGACATAGTCATGCGATCACTGATGTCTGGCGATCTCTGCCCAGTAACGACAGACGGTACCGGCAACTTCCGCCCCAGCCTCAGCCCTGATGGTAGTAAAATCTTATGGGCTCATGAACAGGACGATCTCAAACAAATTCATCTGAGTAATATCGGCGGCTTAGACAGTACAGTCGTTTCTGCAGGTCCTTCTGACGACTATCCGGCCTGGGCTCCCGACGGAAGTATGTTTGCGTGCCAGTCAGTTAGAGCAGGCGCTAACAGAATTATTATCATGGATTTGAGTGGCACTGAACTGGCGGATCTTGGTGCGGGTCGCTTTCCGGCGTGGTCGCCGGATGGTGGGAAGATTGCGTTTATATCGTCAGGGAAAATTGTCGTAGCAGATTGGCAGAGCGGAGGAGCGGTTACTATCGGCGATCGCGCCAACGTCTACTATCCGGCTTGGTCACCCGATGGCAAAATGGTGGCCTATTCTGCCAGAGAAGGAGATGCATCCTACATCCTGTATATATATGATATTGAAAATAACGCCAGCAAGGCATTAATGAGCGGTAAAATTCATTTGCGCTGCTCGTTCGCACCCAACGGTCAATGGATTGCCTTTCATACGATCCTTCCGGAGTTATCCAGTGCGGCGCAGATCTATGCAGTGAACATCCTCGAATCTGACGGTTCAGTGCTGTGTCTAAGCGGAGAGAATGGAGAGCATCGCGATCCAAGCTGGAGCCGCTAAAGACAAAAGAAGCCCGAACTTTTGTCCGATTTAGGCAGGTAATTGGCTGCAAAAGAAGAATAAGACAACACTTTCAGATTTTGGGGACACAGGGGGACGGTTCTTCTGTGTCTCTGACAGACGCAACAGCGGGATAACACAGAAGAACCGTCCCCCTGTGCGATGTTCGACAGGAGGCACAAACATGCCGCAAGAAGCGAAAGTCATTGTAAATCCTGCCTCGAGAAATGGCCAGACTGGTAAAGTATGGCCCAGTCTTTCTGAGAAAATGAAAGCGTCCGGGTTTATGCACCAGTGGGAAATGACTTATGGCCCGGGAGATGGCAGGCGTATTGCCCGAGAGGCTGTCCGACAGGGCTTTGACCGTATAGTCGCGGTTGGCGGGGATGGCACCGTCAATGAAGTCATTAATGGCTTGATTGAAAATGACTGCTCCATCAATCCTGATCTGGTTTTCGGCGTTCTGTCAATGGGGACGGGCTGCGATTTTATCAAGTCAGTTGGTATTCCCGGCAGTGTTGACAACGCCATCGGTCATCTGGTATGCAATCGGGTCGAGCGCGTTGACGTTGGGAAGGCCCGATTTGTGGGTCACGACGGGCAGATCACAGAGCGGTATTTTCTCAACATCGCCGATCTGGGTCTGGGTGCCGAGACAGTCGATCGCGTGAATCATACGACCAAAGTATTCGGTGGCTTTGTTTCATTTCTCTGGGGGACGCTGGTTAGTTTGTTGCATTATCGTAACAAAGTGGCTGAAATTACAATCGATGACGGCGAGCCCATTAAATCCTCCTTGACGTTATGTGCGATTGCCAACGGTACGCATTTTGGCGGCGGGATGAATATCGCTCCGCAGGCGAAGCTGAATGACGGCTTGTTTGATGTTGTTCTATGCCATGGCTTTTCCAAATCGGAGATCATTGTTAATTTAAAGCGCTTATATGGTGGAACACACCTGAGCCATCCCAAGGTTCGCTATTGGCAAGCCGCCAAGCTAAAAGTCAGCAGTCCCGAAAAACTATTGCTTGAATTGGATGGGGAACAGCCTGGCGTTGCGGAGGTTGAATTTTCAATCCTTCCTGCGGCGCTCAATCTTTGCGTACCGGCCGAATGCAGTATCGCGACACTAAACCCCTGTATTTTGGAGAAAGACCGTACCGTAATTGGCGAACGCAGTCAGATATCTGCGGCAGGTGTACCCATTGAATAAATACATAAATATGGCGCAGCAGGAAAAAAGGGCCCAAATGGCGTATCAAGAATAAAGGGGGTGTGAGCGCTACATGAAGCATGATTTTTTGCCGGAAGCGAACGTATGGAACCACTTTTTTCGTGTAACTCCTTTGACTGTGGTGACAAGTGTTGATATGGAAGGGCAAGTCAGTGCTGCGCCCAAGGTGCACTTTGCTCGCATTGGAGACACTGACTTTGTGAGTTTGTCCGGCTGTACCTCCGGGAGAACTTATCGCAATTTGATTGCTACGAAAGAGTATGTAATCAATTTCCCCGGCCCTGATATCGCCAAACAAGTCGCAATGCTTGGCGGAGCTTATGAGCAGGAAATTGGTGTGGATATTAACGAATCCGGACTGTCCCTGCTGGAAGCGCAACAGGTTCGTCCACCACTAATTGCGGAATGCCGCGCCCATCTGGAATGCCGTCTTGTTGAAGTAAAGCATTACGAAAACTCGGCCTTATTTATCGGACAAGTTGTGGCGGCATCGGTTTCAGAAGAGGCCTTGGCAGACCAGGGCATAGCAGCACTTGGCACGGCACCGCTACTGGTTTATGTGACCCCCAGTCATTTTGCTGGCATGCATGTGGCACGCAAATTCCCTTACCCTGATACAAACGGATAAGCAGGCAGGTCGAAACAGATACATAAAAAAGTAATCGAAAAGGCATTATCCTCCTCGGATAATGCCTTTTTCGATTAATGCTCTTTTAATGACTTGACGTCGTTGCAGTTACTTCTTGCCTTCATAGGGAACACCGCTCGCCGTTGGAGCGACCGAACGTCCGACAGCACCGGCCAGTGCCAGCATGGTCAGAATATACGGGGCCATGAGCCATACTTCCAGAGGAATAAAAGTCAGTCCGAAAGACTGGGCCAGCATTTGGAATGCATCTGCGAAACCAAACAGCAGCGCAGCCGCAAAAGCGCCTATCGGAGTCCACTTTCCGAAAATGACAGCAGCCAGCGCGATAAAACCTTTGCCAGCAGTCATGTTTTCTTGGAAAATGGATAGCAGGCCGATGGAAAGGGTGACTCCGGCCAAACCACCCATGACACCGCTAATCAGTACCCCCAAGTAACGATAACCGAAGACGTTAATGCCAACTGTGTCAGCTGCTTCCGGGTGTTCTCCGACAGCACGCAGGCGCAGTCCCAGCGGCGTTTTAAACAAGACATACTGTGAGACAAAAACTAACACAATGGCGATGTATACCGTAGGAGTGTGTTTGCCGATGATCTGATACAATGTCGGGCCGATCACCGGGATGTCCTCCAGAAATGGCAGCGACCAGTCGGGCAGTTTCGGCACCGGCGGGGTCTGTCCAGGGTGGCCAACTATGCGTTGCAGTAAAAAGCCAGTCACGCCAAGGGCCAGCATATTAATAGCCACACCGCTGATGGTCTGATTAGCCCTGTATTTAATCGATATTACGGCGTGAATCAATGACACAAGTGTTCCTGCCAATACACCTGCCAGCATACCGATCCAAGGATTGCCGGTGGTCATTGAGACTATTGCGCCAAAGAATGCTCCGAAAAGCATGATGCCTTCCAGGCCGATGTTGACAACCCCGCTCCGCTCGGAGAAGACGCCGCCAATTGCTGCCAGCGTCAAAGGAGTGGCAATGCGTAGCGTTGAAAGCCATAGACCCGGAGTTGAAAGAAGTTCGCCAAAACTCTTCAGAATCTCCTCCATTAACCGGCAACCTCCTTTTCTGCCTCGGTAAACTCACTCTTAGTTTCCCGACGGGCAATAAGCTTTTTGATAATCAACTCGGCGGCGACAAAGAAGACAATAAAGGCCTGGATGATTGTGACAATATGCTTGGGAACACCGGCAACTAATTGCATGCGGGAAGAACCGGCCGATAAGGCACCAAACAAGAGAGCGCCAATGACCACGCCTGCGGGATGGTTGTTGCCCAAAAGCGCAACTGCCATTCCGTCAAATCCGTAACCGATAAAACTGAAAACGTCAACAAATTTGTGCTGGATGCCCATCACATGTACCGCGCCTGATGTACCGGCCAAAGCACCGGAAATCACCATTGCCAGCATAATACTTTTTGACACGTTGATGCCGGCGTAACGCGAGGCATGGGGGTTAATACCAACCGCCCGAATTTCGTAACCGGTAGTCGTTTTCCATAACAGTAAATAGACCAGCCAGGCGGCCAGTAAAGCAACGACCAGACCCAGATTGACCCTGAAAGTAGGATTTATAAAGGTAAGAAAGCGAAACAATTTGGCAGAATCTGCAATTGCGGGGGTCACCGGGATTTGGCCTGGTGCCATCAGCACCCCGGTAACTAAGTTGTGAGTCAGATACAAAGCAATATAATTCATCATAATAGAGTTAATTACTTCATGAACTCCGCGTTTGGCTTTTAAGAAACCGGGAACCGATGCCCAGAGTGCTCCGCCCATTGTTCCGCAAAGCAGTGTCAAAGGCAGATGCAGGATCATCGGAAGTCCCTTAAAAGTAAATCCTGCCCAGGCCGCACCCATCTGACCCATAATAAATTGGCCTTCAGCGCCGATATTAAACATACCGCAGCGAAATGCAAAGGCAATTGCGAGACCAGTTAGAATTAAGGGTGTTGCGGTTACCAGCGTTTCCGAAATGCCCTGCAAGCTGCCCAAAGAGCCTGCAAGCAAAGCGCCATAAGCTTTGAATGGGTTTTTTTCAGCCCATAAAATTGTAATTACGCCAACAATCAGCGCAAAGGTCAAAGCCAGCAAGGGCGTGCCGATCTGGGATTTGAGGTACCCCTCACGGACGGCAATGACCACAATGGCTCCGAATGTGATAAAGGGGAGCATATAGAGCACTGAATTCAAAGCGAATGTCAAGCCGGATGCAAAACCGCCCTTGAGCAGGACGCAGAGCAGCAAGTAGACAGCGATTATGGCTCCGGCGACTGACAAGCGATAGCCGACAGGACCGAGGCGTTGTCTTAATCTGGCAAACATTGTTCTCCCTCCTTTCATACCGCGTCCGACATACGGATGGCACCAGCCATCAGGAGACCGAGCTGTTCTTCGGTAGCATCGGATGCAGGCATTTCGCCGACAATTTCTCCCTCGTAAACGACGGCAATACGGTCGCTCAGAGCCATGATTTCGTCAAGTTCCAGCGAAATCAGCAGCACAGCCTTACCCTGATCGCGTGCTTCCACCACGCGGTTATGCACGAACTCGATTGCTCCGACATCCAATCCGCGGGTAGGCTGGGCAATCACAAGCAAATCCGGGTCACTGCTTAACTCGCGCGCCAAAATTACTTTTTGCTGGTTACCGCCAGACAATGATGCGACTGGGACCTTTTCATTGGGAGTTCTAATATCAAACTCATCGATCAGTTTGAGAGCATAATCCTGGACTTTGTCCCACAGTATCTTAACACCCTTCGCAAAAGGCGGGCGGTAGAAGTTTTTGAAGACAATATTCTCTGCCAACGAAAAATCAAGCACTAATCCCCGACGCTGTCTGTCTTCCGGTACATAGGAAACGTTTTTCTCGATAATTTTGCGCGGCGATAGGCCGCCGATTTCGGCACCATTAAGAAGAATTCTACCGCTTGTAATTTTCCGTAATCCGGTTAGGACTTCCGCCAGCTCGGTCTGACCGTTGCCTTCTACGCCGGCGATACCGAGGATTTCCCCAGCTCTAACCTGCAATGAAATCCCTCTCAGGGCAGGCAGTTTGCGATTATTAAAAGCATGCAGATCCTGTATATCTAAAACGACCTTTCCGGGTGTGGCTGGCGTTTTTTGCACTGTCAGCTCAACATCCCGGCCGACCATCATTTTGGCCAGTTCATTAGAATCGGTTTCAGAAGCATTACGGGTGCCTATCACAAGACCGCGCCTGATTACGGTAACCCGATCGGCAATCGAGATTACCTCTTTAAGCTTGTGTGTGATGAATACAATTGACTTGCCGCGGGCGACCAGTTCCCGCATGGTTTGTGTCAAATCGGTGATTTCCTGCGGAGTCAGAACCGCAGTCGGTTCGTCCAGAATCAGAATATCAGCGCCGTGATACAAGGCTTTCAGAATTTCGACTCTTTGCTGCATACCGACAGAGATGTTTTCCACCTTGGCCATGGGATCTACTTTCAGACCGTAGCGTTCCGAAAATTCCTGAACTTTTTTGGCAGCCGAGGCAACGTCAAGATGGATGAACTTTTTGGGTTCATGTCCCAAAACAATATTCTCAGCTACGGTAAACTGAGGGATCAGCATGAAATGCTGGTGTACCATGCCGATACCCAGGCCAATGGCATCGTTCGGGGAAAAAACTGTGGCCTTTTCGCCAAAAAGTTCGATTTGGCCATCGTCGGCCTGGTACAAACCGTACAGGATCTTCATGAGGGTGGTTTTGCCGGCACCGTTTTCTCCGAGCAGGGCATGAATTTCTCCTTTGCGGAGTTCGAAATCAACGTTGTTGTTGGCTAAAACACCTGGGAATTGCTTGGTGATGCCGGTCATGCGTAGGACCACTTCAGTCATTTCGGCAGGCCACCTCCTAATCACACGTCATTAAAAGACTGGGTGCGACCTGAAAGGAGCGCACCCAGTCAAGGACAAATCGGTTCTAAATATTACTCGAGCACAAAAGCGGATGCTTCAGCGGGGATTTCCGGAACCACAATTTCGCCAGCGGAAATCTTGGCGGCCAGTTCGTCAACTTTGGCAAGGATTTCGGCATTCACGTTATTGGAAGTTGTCGGAGCATAGCCAACGCCGGCCTCAGCCAGACCCAGTGTGGTAATACCGGGGACGAATGCGTCATCATAGATTGCTTTACAGCCGGTGAATACGCCGACATCAACACTTTTCATCATGCTGGTCAGCACGTTTTCGGGGGCGAGATGGTTCTGGTCGGAGTCAACGCCAATAGCCCAGAGACCTTTTTCTTTGGCTGCTTCAATAACGCCAATACCGCAGGCGCCGGAAGCATGGAAAATAACGTCAGCATTCTGTCCGAACTGGGCGAGGGCCAGCTCTTTACCTTTGGCTGGGTCATCAAATTTACCGGTGTAAGCGGAAAGAACTTTAATATCCGGGTTGATGGCACGTACGCCAGCAATGAAACCAGCCTCAAATTTCTCGATCAACGGGAACTGCATACCGCCGACAAAACCGACGACATTGGTTTTGGTGGTCAGTGCGGCAATTACGCCTACCAGGAAAGAACCTTCATGTTCTTTGAAGAGGACGTTCATGGTATTCGGTAACACTAAAGGATTGCCGTCCGCGTCAGTAAAGGCAGCGTCGATTAAGCCGAAATGGATGTCAGGGTACTGTTCAGCGACGTTTTTGACAGCGTCAGTCATCAGGAAGCCGACGCCCCAAATCATGTCGAAGCCTTGATCGGCCAGACTGCGCAAGTTGGTTTCGTACTGATCCATAGCTTTGGACTCGATAACTTGAATTTCAGCACCGAGCTCTGCTTCAGCTTTCTTCAGGCCTTCGTATGCGGAATCGTTGAACGATTGGTCGCCAAGACCGCCAACATCGGTCACCATCGCGAACTTAAGGGTTTCGCCGCTGGTGGTGTTGGCATTGTCGCCGCGCAGGAAAACAAAATAAAGTATGGCAGCTACAGCAATGACCAATACAGCAATTATCAGGATTGGGGAGAGGGTCTTTTTGTCGTTGGACACTGTTTACACACTCCTTTTTAATTTATGGGGCTAACCCCAATGATCCTATGAATTATTCGCTACGCTCCGGCAATTTCCTTCCAATCGATATCTTTCGATGAAGTTTTATTAAAGATTTGTTAAGGTAAAGCCACCATATCAAGGAAGATGATCATCAAAATTGGAGGATTACATAGTGCTTCGTCGAAAAGATTTTTAAAATAAGTACAGGAGGCGTAACAATTTTGATCAAAACTAACCGCGCACAACTGGTCATGCAGTCAATACAGGGAAGTATCGCACCGCCGGTAAAATCTCATGGTTTTTCAGTCGATTATCAGGGCCGGCCTTTTATTCTCCCGGGCGTGGGAGGTATTACCTATAATATTAAAGTAGGGGATCCGGCCTGTGGCTGGGCGGCCGATCATGTGGAGCCGGGCGTATCGATGGCGGCGAACATAGACAACAGACGTGATGGTAAGAATTCTGGCTTAAATGTTCTAGCCTGCGTTGGTAATAAAGCCCGCGTCATTTCCGGAGATGCCAAAGGAGCCCTTGGAACAGTCACTGGTACGCACGGCGGCATTGAGCATGTCCTGGTTGATTTTGCCGACGATGATCTCGAGAAAATGGCCATCGACGACAAAATTTTGATTAAAGCCTACGGGCAAGGTTTGCGGCTTTGTGATTATCCCGATGTAACCGCCTTTAATATTGATCCGGATCTGCTGGAAAAGCTGGGGTTGGTGGAAAAGGGCGGTCGCCTGCTGGTACCAGTGGCTGCGAAAATACCCGGCAAATTGATGGGGTCGGGGATCGGTTCTTCGGATGTGGCATCCGGCGACTATGACATCACGACTCAAGATCCAGAAGAAGTAAAGCGACTGGGGCTTGATCGCCTCAAGCTGGGCGATCTTGTGGCTTTGGAAGATGCAGACAACACTTACGGACGCAGTTATCGCAACGGTGCCATGAGCATTGGCGTAGTCGTGCATTCCGATTGTCTGTTGGCCGGTCACGGACCCGGAGTCACAACAGTTCTGACCAGCGTTAAGCCGGTGCTGGAGCCGGTGGTGGAGGCAGGCGCTAACATCGCCGCTTATTTGGGGATTGGTCGTAGCAGAGCCTGAGTACAAACCGTATGCCCATAGCGAGCAGATGCGTGCAGATGCGGATGCGTGCGGATGCGTGCAGATAAATTAAAAAACGGAGCCGTCAGGCTCCGTTTCTCTTACGCATCCGCAGGGCTTTGGGGGTGACTTCCAATAATTCGTCATCGTTGATAAATTCCAGACAGGCTTCCAACGGCATGATGCGCGGCGGTTCAAGCTTTACAGCAATATCGGCCGTGGAGGAGCGCATATTGGTCAGGCGTTTTGCCTTACAGACATTAATCATCAAATCGTCTGTCCGGGAGTTTTCGCCAACGATCATGCCGCGGTAGACTTCCTCACCTGGGGATACGAACAATTCACCGCGTACCTGGGCGTTTTCTACACCATAGGAATTCACAGTGCCATTTTCGAAAGCGACCAGCGATCCTCTGGTGCGGCCGGGGATATCTCCGGACCAAGTATCGTATTTTTCAAAAGAGTGAAAAACGGTGCCCATGCCTTTGGTTGTCGTCAGGAATTCGGATGATAGGCCAAAAAGGCCGCGGGTAGGGGCAATAAACTCTACCCGGGCAGCAATTATGCCTTGATGCATTGAGATCACCTGACCATGGCGCGGGCCCATGATTTCCATTACTGAGCCGACATATTCCGACGGAACCTCGAAGAGAACTCGTTCAAAAGGTTCCAGCCTTTGTCCGTCCACGTCTCTGGCAATAACTTCGGGACGGGAGACTTCAAACTCATATCCTTCACGCCGCATCGTTTCCATTAAAATAGACAGGTGCAGTTCACCGCGGACCGAAACATAGAAAGTATCAGGTGAATCAGTTGCTTCAACATGCAGGGCGGCGTCGGATTCCGCTTCCCGAAACAAGCGTTCGCGTAATTTACGGGAACTGACATATTCTGTGTCTTTGCCGCTGAATGGACTCTTATTTACTGAGAAATGGACACTCATCGTCGGGGCATCGATGGGCACACTCGCCAGAGGCACCGGATGCTCCACATCGGTGATTGTCTCGCCAAGGCCAATATCGCTGATGCCTGTCAACACTACGATTTGGCCGGTGCTGCACTGGGTTACCGGCACTCTCTTAAGCCCCTCAAACATGAATAACCCCGTAATGTGCGCCGTTCTTAGCGTGTCGGACTTTCCGCAGACAGCCACTTCCTGCTTTTCGTGGATTGTGCCATTGGCGATTCGACCAATGGCCATTCTGCCAACGTAGTTGTCATAATCAATCATTGTCACAGATAACTGCAGCGGCGCAAGCGGTTGTCCCGGTGGCGAGGGAATCCGGTTTTTGATGGTCTCAAAGAGGATCTGCAAGTCGGGTCCAATTTGCGCCGGGTCAGTAGAGGCACGTCCTTCGCGTGCATTGGCGAAGATTACCGGAAAATCGAGTTGTTTTTCATCAGCGCCTAGTTCGATAAATAACTCCATGGTCTCGTCAACAACTTCCCATGGACGGGCACCCTGACGGTCAATCTTATTGATCACAACGATCGGAACAAGGCCGGACTCCAATGCTTTGCGCAGAACAAAACGTGTCTGGGGCATCGGTCCGTCGACAGCGTCGATGAGCAGCAGCACGCCGTCGACCATCCTGACAATGCGTTCTACTTCACCGCCAAAATCAGCATGACCCGGAGTATCGACTATATTAATATGAAGGTTTTGGTATGTGATCGAGGTACACTTGGCCAAAATGGTAATACCACGCTCACGTTCCAGATCGCCGCGATCCATAACGCGATCGACAACATTCTGACGCGCGTGGAATGCTCCGCCTTGCTTAAGCATGGCGTCCACCAGAGTCGTTTTTCCATGGTCGACGTGAGCTACAATGGCAATATTACGGATGCGTTTTTGATCCTGGAATTCAGATTCAATGATGGGTAAGGTCAAAGAGGTTCCTCCTTCAGAACAGCAGCTATGGGTATTAAGTTGCCCATTATCAAAGTATAAAGCTGTCGGCCCCAGAATGCAAGACCGCCGTTCACGACTGCCCGCACATTATCTATTGATTAACGGTTGGTTAAAGATCTGCTTTTTGGGAATTTTGTTCTGGACATTTCGTGTTTGGCAGAATATAATGTAATCAAAGCGAAGGCATCGAAGTTGTTGATTGGGTCTGGTACATGTCCTGAGGAAGCCGGGAAGGTGAGAAACCGGTGGCATGATACTCGGAAGTCCAGACAGCGGAGCCCCAGCCGCCTAAGAGTGCGGCTGCCTGGATCGCTTTTTTTGTTTATATGGAACTCTATTTGGCGGGCTGTGAAGCGCGCTTTTTTGTTTGCATTTTTAGAAAAGCGATGTCTCATTGGAAAAACCTTTATTTATAGGAAGCACCATGCTATAATGGAGCCTGTGCTACAGGAATATAACCATTATGGAAATGGAACCAAAACACTATCCAAAAAAGAAAAGGATAGCCTGCAAAACTAACTGGCCAGTCAGACGCTATGAAGGGGGAATACCATTGCGCAGGTTATTTGCGCCGGTCCTCGCAACCTGCCTTTGCTTGGCAGCCCTTTTTTCAGTAGCAGTGGTGCGGGCAGAGAATGATCTGAGCATCGAAGTTCCCAATACCGGCGCGATTGTCTGGAGTGGACTGGAGCCGCCTTTTGCGGTACCTCCGGAAAATGCCCAACTTGTCCGTGTCAAAGGAACAAGTATGAGGTGGAAAGGCTATCTTAGCGCACAGTGTTCAGAAATCAGAAGCTCTGGCGGCAATATTCTTTCCAACGATCGTTTAGTTTACAGCTTTAGTGGCGGACCATATACACCTTTTAGTGCGCAAGCGGATGGCTTTGGACGTATCTGCGAGGTTCCGAAAAACGAATTTGCTGTTGACTTACAGTTAGCACTTTCTCTACAGAATAGTGACGCCCCCGGATTGTATACAGCGGTGGTCACATTTGAATATCGGTCTGTCAATAATAATGCTGTGGTAATTGTTCAACTAGACATAGAGATACTCATATCCGAGTGGGCGGAAGTGAGCATCACTCCCAATCCAGTCAGTCTGTTTAACCTTGGCTTGCCGGATTTGGAAGTGCATGGACAAGCTCAGGTGGAAGTGACCAGCCTTGTTGATTGGGAGCTGCAAATCAGTTGCTCAGCAGACTTTAGTTCGGGCACTGCGGTCATTTTGCCCAATCAGATCCAGTTCAGTACCGATCAGGTCAATTGGAAACCGCTGACGGCTGGTCCGCAGTGGTCGCTTGTCTGGAGCGGAACTGGTAACATGACTCTGACGCTTTATTTCAAAATGGGCAGCTTCCTGCCATTTGAAGCAGGACTTTACACCGGATTAATTGCTTTGCGGGCAGTACCGGGCCCGGGTTAAACCGTGTGCAGCGCAAGGTAAAGCCTTGTTAATGCAATAAAAAAAATAACAAAGAGGAGTAGATATCTTTGCGAAAGTCATTTTTCCTGATGATCGCTCTTGTGCTTCTAGTTTCTGGGGCTGCGTATGCGGCTACTATTACAACCACCATGAGTGTAACAATCCCTTCATACTTATATATGGACTTTAATGGGACTGTTGCAGAAATGGCAGATATTAAGAGTAGCACCATTACCTGGCCGGCCCCTACTGGAGCACCTGCACCAGGCTCGATTGCTGAAAGCAATATTTATGAGTTGAAAGTACTGAGTACGGGCAAATGGAATTTGACTATTGAAGCGCCAGCAGTCTTAAGCGATGGGGTGGCTGGCACCACGGATCCGGCACTCAGCTGGAAATTCGGACAAAATGACGATCTCAGTGACATCACTGACTACAGTGCAGCCGGTGCTGTTCTTACCAACAATGAACCGACCGGTGCAGCAGGATTTGTCAGGTACATGAGTTTTGCGATTCCGTTCACTTGGGATGTAGCCGCAGGCACCTATAGCGGAGACGTTAAATTCATCGCGACCCTCCAATAATTCCGTTTATTGGGCCGGGTGTCATACACTCGGCCCGCCTGTTTTGAGGAAGGACTATATTTCCAGAAAGGAAGAATGGTCGTGAAGCATCGTACTCGCACTCTGTTGTTAATATTTATCATAGCTGCCGCCCTGTGCGCTTCATGGACTGCTTCGGGCGCCATGCTGGTAGATCCGGCGCGATTTATTCTGGAAATCGAGCCTGGGCAGCGTGACGGCGGTGCGATCACGGTCACCAATGCTTCCTCAGTGCCGACCAGATATCTGGCGATCGCCCAGGATTGGGTACATGATTCCCAGGGTGGGTTGATGCCCAAACCAGCCAACTCGACCTCTGCAAGCATTGCCAAATGGATTAAATTTAATCCCAGAGAGTTTACGTTGCCGCCCAACGGACGTCAGGTAGTGCGCTTCAGCATCAGTGTTCCCAAAAATGCCGTTCCAGAGGAAAGACGCGGAGTTATCTTTTTTGCGCCGGCATTCCAATCAAGCGGTTTGGCGGTAAAAACCCAGATCGGGGTCGTGATCTACGCAGCCATAAAGCCGATCAAGCGCATGTTCGAAGTTGGTCTGCCAAAGGCATCTTTAAACGGTGCCAGACAAGCCGTAATTACTATCGATTTGGCCGCCATCGGCAATGCACATTGCCGGCTGACCGGTCAATTCAGACTGTCGGATCCTTCTGGCAAGGTTGTTGAAGAGGGAAGGATCACTGAAGAAGTGTTTTTGCCTGGAGAGCGGAGGACAATTGCTGTTTCAGGGAACAAGGCTTTGGCACCTGGCGCTTATCGTTTGCATTTGGAAATGGAATCCTACGGGACTACGAATGTATTCCGCAGGGATTATGAGATACAGCTGCAGGGTTAATATTCGGGGAGGATAACTGCCATGCGGCGCTTTGGAGAAAAAATAATTAGAGCTATAACTGGATCTATATATAAATGTGGCTTTGTTTTTCTGCTATCGGTGGGATTGCTGCTGGTAGCTTTTTCTGTTAGGGCAGCAGAGCTGGAAATGGACGCTGCTTATGACTTGGTCGTTGTCAGCTTACGGATTAATGGCGTCGAGGAAGACCCATTTTACGAAGTGGTCCTTCAGGAACAAGAGATCTTAGTCTCTTTGACCGATCTGGCCCTGCGATCCGGCATCGCCGTTACCTGGAAACATCGGGAAGGAATCGCATCTTTCGTGCGTCCGACCGATGGCAAAGTGGTGGTGATCGCGATTGGTCAAAGGATCATGAGGATCGGTGGCGATATTCCCGTCGAGATCAAATCTGCTCCATTGGTCTATAACGGCTTGCCTTATGTGCCGTTAGATGTGATTCAAGAAGTGCTTGGCTATCTAGCCGAATGGGATTATGATGTCCAGGTGCTGACACTTACTATTCAGAAGCAAAATATGGCAGGATCCGGTGAATTGCCCGCTGCGGAAGGAAAATCGTCGGTTCTACAACCAGGTCATGATATTTATGGTCCGTTGCATTTTGATTTTTCACTCAATGCCACTCAAAATCAATATCATTGGAAGCTGGGATTAACAGGTCCCTTTTCAACTGCCAATCTGCCGCTGCAATGGCACCTTGGTGTTGGCGGCAATCAGTCTCCAGCATCGCATTTTCAGCTACAGGATTTGGCTATTGAGTATCAAGGTTCTTTTTTCGATTTGATTCTGGGCGATGCGGCCGTATTCTTCCCCGGCTATGTAGCTGGCAGACCCGTCAGAGGCTTGACCTTTGGGCTCCCGGAAGTTCCTCTCAAACCTTACAGCTTGTACAAACACCAGTGGAATGGTGAGGCGCCACTGGATTCGATTGTGGAACTGTATATCGATGGTTTGCTTTACAGTAAACAGACCGCCGCCGCCGGAAGATTCAATTTTGATGAAATACCGATCAATAGCTTTGGAATTACGAAACTGGAGGTTAAAATCCTCAAGCCGGATGGCAGTGTTGAGACGATGGCCCGCGAAGCCACGGCCACCCCGTTTTCGCAACCTTATGGCAGCGGTATAATTACCGCGGCTTTCGGCCAGCGCGCTGAAAAAGCCTGGTTTGTGCCAGAGGAGAGATATTTCTTCGGGATAGACTGGAGCCAGGGTTTTCTGCCATGGTTGACTACCAGAGCAGTCTTTGTGCGGGAGGCACCCTTTCAAATACGGGCAGGTGAGGCTGTCGTTGCGTCAAATAGCCTGATTCTCGGGAGCATCATGAACCTTTCAGATCAGATTGGCTTATTATCTGATTTCATGCTGAGCGGTTATTGGGTCCCGTCCTCCATGGCCACACAAGTCAACGATATTGCTGCCCGCACCACCTTGCGCTGGACGGGGGAAAATTCCGGAGTGCAAGGAACGCTCTATTACTATGGTCCTGGCTATTATCTTCCTGGCGCACTTCACCCTGAAAGCAACTATGGAGGTACAATGTCGGGAACTTGGCGGCTTTCGTCTGCCAATACTCTAAACCTGTGGTATGACGTGCAGCATCCGGCTGAACTGCCCCTGAATCAACCAGGTTGGCATCATCAATGCTCACTGCGCTATAGTCAATACTTCAAAAATTCATTGTCACTGGCCGCCGGTACCAGAGTGGAGTACGATCCATTAGATGAAGACCTTTGGAGCGGTGTTTTCTCGTTGAATGGCCGCTACTCCGCAAACGGCCAGGCAACCTTATCTGCTGGCGGCATTTTGAGCTGGACATGGAATAGTACTGAAGGCACCAGTTTGACCTATTCGTCTGAGGCTGCGCTAAGTGCAAGGATTAGCGCGAAATCAAACCTGGACCTCAAATTGTTCGGCAACGGAGACAATGTCAATGCCATTATCACCAGGTACGGAGGAATCCTGCAGTATCAGAATGCTCTTACTGACGTCCACAAATTGGCCTTTACCTCGACCTATATGCAACCGGATTTTAAATACCAGTTTTCGCACGACGAACACTCGGCACTCACAGCTGATCTAACCTGGTCGGGAGCTGCCTCAACTGAAGCGAAAACCCAGTTTTCTGCTGGTATCACAGCGGTTTGGCTCATTGGTAATAATGACAACCTCATTTTTCCTGTGCTTAAGTTGGAAGCGTTCCAGAGGGGGTCAGGTACAGTGTCAAAAATCGGCTGGCGGGCGGCGCTGGAATATACGGCACGGGCTGACGCGCCGGCAGTTGTTCTCACTGTAAGGATTGATAGCGCATCGATTGTGACCCCGGGAGGGATCGCATCTGTTCCCCAAAATGATGATACATGCGCCAATATGGTTGGTGGAGTGGTTTTCCGGGACGACAACAATAATGGAGTACAAGACCGAGGCGAACCTGGAATTCCTGATCTGCTTGTCACATTGGGGAACAACAAAACCTATACAGATCGGCATGGTGTCTTTGTGTTCACGGGCCTGAAAACGGGCATTTATGATTTGGAGTTGCCTGAGAGAAGCCTGCCAATCGAGTACGCTTCAGCCGATGGCCCATGGACTGCTTTGCTCGGAGAAAATACGCGCTATTGGTATGAAATTCCTCTAACGCTCTGGGGCACGCTTTCAGGATATGTCTACATTGATATGAACAACAACAATATCTTTGATGCTGGCGACCAGCCGCTGCCTGGTGTTCACATCCTGCTCAACGGGACAGCGACTGGTGTCTATACGGACGCGCAAGGTTACTATTATATAGAAGACCTTTCAGCTGGATCATATCTGCTGTCGCTTGACGATGATACGCTCCCGGAAGGGGTAACCCCTTTGGCCGATACCGAGGGCGAAGGTACAGCAGGCAGTGGACTCATCATTAATGCGGAGATTACAGAAGCGTTTCCGGATTTATCGGAATGTGACTTCGCATTTTGAAGAAATCCGCATGATGCATTTATGGGTAATGTGCGACATTACTACATATTTCACATTTGTCTGCATAAAAAGGCAGCCTTTACTTTTTTCATCTTCTGTGTTAATATTTCTCTAATGTAAGAGAACTGCAAAGTATTCTGTCACTGATAAAAATTGGAAGGAGTGGATGCCATTGCGGCGTGCTTCCAGATTTGCCATGTTGGTAGTCTTAGGCACGGCATTATTTTATTCGATGCATACCGCAGCTGCAGCTTCTTCCGATTCGGGCCTGCGTATTATTGATCCCGGAGGAGACCGGATTGAATGGTCCGGGTTAAAACCATGTAATCCTCCGGTTTTTGGCGCGATCCAATCAGTCCGTTTGGAGCTGCGGGCCAAAGAACCGGGTACCCTACTTATACAATGTGCTCCGATCCGCGATCCGAGAGGCAGGTTATTACCATCCAACCGGTTGGGATTGGCAGATAGCAATGAAAGTTACACGCCATTCGGTTTTGGAAATCGCTGGGAACCAGTCGGCAGCTACCAGGCGGGCATCCATGCAATCAATTTAAATCTCGTGCCCCGTATCATGGCTGAGGATGCGGCCGGTCTTTATGAGACAACCGTCCGGTTTATGTTTCGCTCAAACGGCGATACGATTTCATGTGAACTGAAAGTATCAATCGAAGTATTGAATTGGACAAGCCTCAGCTCTCTGCAGCCATCTGTCAACCTGGCTGATCAGAGCGGTCCGGAAGATGATCTTTACGGGTATGTTGAGATTGTTATCAATAGTAACAGCAGCTGGAAATTGTCAGTCACTTGTCAGGATGAATTACTTAACAGCCATTTATCAGTGATTGCCGCTAAAGCGATCTCATACCGCTGCGAAGGCTCTACCGTTTGGCATCCGTTAAAAAAAGATCCTGACTGGTCGGTCGTTGCTTCGGGCACATGCTCAACCACACTGAGGGTTCATTTTCGGATTGCGGATCCGCGTGCCTACCGCTCCGGATTCTATAGCGGAGCCATTAAATTTAAAGTCGATTATTTTT
>ENA-UOOE01000335-UOOE01000335.1-fermentation-metagenome-genome-assembly--contig:-NODE-335-length-48014-cov-6.987885_pt1 | contig 48014 bp, 41 predicted proteins | sample MGYA00245776_ERZ724021 | MGnify/ENA primary metagenome ERZ724021 (study PRJEB28704, sample SAMN03018321) | fermentation metagenome | biome: anthropogenic terrestrial biome; feature: soil; material... | reverse complement strand
AACTTGATTAAATTCCACAGTACTTAGTGGATGATCAAGTGTATTTTGATTGTGTCTCTCAAGAATCTCTTTAAAGTTATCCCAAAGCTTTTCTGTAGTTTTAATTTTTGGTTCATACTTCCATAGCTTTGTTTTCACACAGTAATCAGCAGGTTTTTCGCTAACCATAAAGTCGCTGATTCCTTCTAGGTGTTCAGGTTTAGTTATGGTCCCGCTAGTAATATATTGTATTAACTCAGTTTCAAATTGCTCTTCATTCATTCTCACTTGCCTCCTCTAACTTGGATAACCTGATTTTTGTTTCAAGTTCTGCTGCTCTATTTCTAAGGGCTTGCAGCCTTAGCTGATTAAAATAGACTTGTCCTATAATTCTCTGCTTATCTATGGAAGGTATTTTCGGTATTTCAAGCCCTTTAAGCTGCTTGAGAGTATATTTTAAAACTTGCGAACCCTGCAGTCCCACCATAAACTGTTTCTTGATCGTTTTGTTTTCATTAATGAGATAAACCAAAAACTTTGAATCAATGTTATGGCTAGGTAATAACTTGACGTAGTTTTGCGTATAAAGATATCCCTCGTGCTCTTTTCTTACCATCGCTGCAATTCCCGTGATTAAACTAAACACCACATCACCATCGCATAAGGTATTTACTTTATCATTGGTTCTGACTTGTTTATTGCCCACATCGTTTGAAATAATACCTACCAAATCATCTGTTAAATCTGTTTGACTATAATAAGTAAAAAGCGGTGTTTTCTCATCAAACACTTCAGTAATTCTAAATTGAGGCGATCCACTTACTAATCCAACTAATTCACTCAACTTTTTCATAAAATATTGTGCCTTTCTAAAATTAACCTTATTTGCTACAATGTAATCATATCATAAAAGGAATTTTATTGCAACTATTAAAAATGTAATTTTAAAAAATTACATTTTTAATAGTTGGTAAACATTATCCATTCTATTTTCTCAACCTAAAACACGGTGCCAAAACGGAGAAGGTGTTAGAGAAAAAACACACTGCACACCAGTGGTGCAAATATTAGCAACTTTGTACAATCTTATTTTAGCATTAATACCACTAAAAAGTGCACACCCCTCTTTCAAAACTTCATAAGGGTGTGCACAAATCCGCAAATAAAAACCATTTCAGCCTAAAATATTAATTTTTTAACACCAATTTTTATCTCCAAAAACAACAAAAGCCACTGATATCAGCGACTTTCAATTGTATCAAAATTATAGTTTATGTATGGTGGAGGTGAGGGGTTTTATATTCTAGTGAAATATTTACTGTTTTCTACCCCCGTATCACCAAATATATACAGTTTTTACCATTTATCAGCCTCAGCTATACCAATGCCTCTAGCTGTCTTTCCTTTTAAGCTTAACTACGCACTCCACGTGCGCTGTTTGCGCAAACATATCCACAGGCTGCACCTCTTTAGTCATATATCCAAAATCCCTAAAAACCGCTAAATCCCTGGCAAGTGTTGCAGGATCACAGGACAAATAAACTACAGTCCTTGGTGCCATGTCTGCAATTGCTTTAAGCAGCCCGGCATCACATCCCTTTCTTGGTGGATCAACCACTACCACATCAGCCTTTACCCCCTTACTTATGAGCTCTGGTATCACTACCTCGGATTTGCCCGTTATGAACTCTACATTATTTACCCCATTTTCTTCAGCATTTATTCTGGCATTCTTTATGGCTTCATCAATTATTTCCACCCCATATACTTTCTTTGCCTTTTGAGACAAAAACAAAGATATAGTTCCCGTACCACAATAAGCATCAAATATAACTTCATTCCCGCTTAAGTCAGTATACTCCAATGCTTTACTGTAAAGCACTTCCGTTTGAAGAGGGTTTACTTGAAAAAATGAAAGAGGAGACACATTGAATTTAAAATTACCTATATAATCCCTTATGGTATCCTGGCCCCATAGGGTTACACATTTTTTGCCTAATATCACATTGGTTTTTTCATGGTTTATATTATGTACTATGCTCTTTATTCCAGGTAAGTTATTACACATAAGTTCTACAAGTTCCTTTTTATGGGGCAAACTTTCAGTAAAAGTTACAATCACCAGCATAATTTCACCTGTAGCAAATCCTTTTCTAGTCATTATATGTTTTATAGTGCCTCTGCCTGTTCTCTCATCATAGGGCTCTACATTATACTTTTCAATCCAGTTTCTCATAAGTTTCACTATTTTATCTGAGGTTTCGTCCTGAATAAGGCAGCTTTCCATATCTATTATTTCATGACTTCTTTTTACATAAAATCCTATATTTATTTTTTCATTGCATTTACCTACTGGCAATTGTACTTTATTTCTATATCTATAGGGGTTTGTCATGCCTAAAGTGTTATACAATTTTACTGAAATATCTTTCTTACTTTCCTCTAAAACATTATCTCTAAATGTCTTATCATGCTCTTTTACTTGAAATTTTCCTATTCTCTCTAAACAATCTTTTACTCTCTTTTTTTTAAAGTCAAGCTGCCCTTCATAGGACATATGCTGGAGCTGACATCCACCGCATCTTTTGTATATGCTGCAACAAGGATCGGTTCTATAAGGAGATGGTTCAAGTATCTCCACCAATCTTCCAAAAGCAAAATTTTTATTTACTTTTACGACTTTTACTTTGACCTTTTCTCCCTGAATAGCCCCCTGTGTAAAAATTGTAAAACCATCTACCTTTCCAACTCCCTCTCCCTGATATCCCATGCCATCTATTTTCATTATGTATTCTTTATTTTTTTCTATTTTTTCGCTCATATATTCACCTACTTAAACAAAATCTAAAACTTTTCATTATTAATTTAACTTTCGCTTATAAGAAATTGTGACTTAATATAAAAAAATTACGACGAAATTTTTTTAGTTGAAAGTTGATAGTGGACAATTGACAGTGAAGGATGATTTTTAGCTATCGCAAAAAATCTTTAAATTTATACAACCATTAATGTTTTGCTTTAGCAAAACGAACCTTCAAAAACTTAATTAAAGATTTTTTGTAGTATAACGGAAAAAAATCCACCTTAACTGTCAACTATCAATTGTCAACTGTCAACTCAAACATAATCAATATATAGTCCAATTTCTCATTCAAAATTTCCATAAATACAGTATACAATTAATCAAACACTTTGTACAAATAAAAAAAATTGCACCCGCAAAGGTGCAAAAAGATAGAATCAGCTGTCTTACTTTCTCTGTTATATAATTTTAACCATATATTGTTATATTATACATTAAATTTATGTTAAATTTCTGTAAACATTTTGCATATACTGCAATTCGTTCTATATAATTTATACATTAAATATTCAAATGTTTTGTATAAACATTAACCTTTGAAATACCCTAAAACCACATTGCTTCGCTGAAAAATTTTTTATTTAATTTCAAATTACAAATTGCAGACAAAAATATAGCTACATTATGTTTACTCTCCCATTATATACTATTCCTCTTATGACATCCATAGTAATAAATGTGCCTGTTTTTAACGTTTCAGTGGCACCTCCTGCATTGGAAATAACAGGTATTTCTCTTGTAAGGCATTCAATAGCAAGATGAGAAGTCAATCCACCTTTTTCTGATATAATTCCTACAACTCTATCTAAAATGTCAATATATCCTTTATCTAAATCTTTAACTACTAGAATATCGCCATTTTCAACAACTTCATTTGCTTCTTTTGGACTATTTACTATCTTTGCAGTTCCATAGCCTGGTCTAGGCCCTGATCCTCTTCCCTTAGCCAGTATATCCCCTACTATATGAACTTTAAGCATATTGGTAGTTCCAGAATAGTTTACAGGTATGCCTGCTGCTATGACTACCAAATCTCCTTTTTGTACATATCCACTTCTTAAAGCTATTTCAACAGAATTCTCTATCATTTCATCTGTAGAATCCACTTTCTTAGCAAGTATTGGAAAAACCCCCCAATTTAAAGCAAGACCTCTAGCTACTTTATCACTTGGAGTTACAGCTATAACGTGACACTGTGGTCTATATTTTGAAACCATTCTAGCTGTATGACCGCTCTGAGTAGCTGTTATTATAGCAGAAGCCTTTAATTCTGAAGCTGTAGTGCATGCAGCAAGACTTATAGCATTCGGTACATTTTGTATATGGGCTTCTCTCTTCTTCTCAAGCAAAGAATCGTAGTTAATTTGCTCCTCTGCTCTCTTGGCTATCCTTGCCATAGTTTTAGCCGCTTCCACAGGATATTTTCCATTAGCAGATTCTCCACTTAACATTATGGCATCTGTACCATCAAATATAGCATTAGCTATATCAGAAGCTTCTGCTCTTGTAGGCCTAGGATTTCTTATCATAGAATCAAGCATCTGCGTAGCAGTTATAACAGGTTTTCCGGCCTTATTACATTTTTCTATTATAAATTTCTGAATCATTGGTACTTTTTCTATAGGAATTTCTACTCCCATATCTCCCCTTGCTACCATTATTCCATCAGAAAATTTTATTATTTCATCTATGTTGTCAACGCCTTCCTGGCTCTCAATTTTAGAAAATATTTGTATGCCTTGTCCTCCATTTGATTCAAGTACTTTTCTTATAGCCATCACATCAACTGCTTTTCTTATAAAGGATGCAGCTACCATATCTACTTCCATAGAACATCCAAATTTCAAATCATCTTTATCTTTTTCAGTTATAGCAGGAATAGATACAGAAACTCCAGGTACATTTACACCTTTATGATTACCAATTACACCACTGTTTTTTACTATGCAATTTATTTTATTTGCTTCAATACTTTCAACTTCAAAACCAACCAAACCATCGTCAATAAGTATGCTATCACCCTTTTTTACATCATTACTCAATTCGCTATAAGTTATGGAGCATTTACTTTCATCACCTATAATATCTTCTCCACAATAAATGGTAAAATGCTCCCCTTCTTTTATCTCTACCTTATCCCCCTTAAAATTGCCTGTTCTTATCTCAGGTCCTTTTGTATCAAGCATTATTGCTATTGGCTTATTATATTTTCTTCTAAGTTTTTTTACTGTATTTATTTTCTCTTCATGTTCTTTATGATTTCCATGAGAAAAGTTATGTCTTGATACATTCATTCCAGCTTCAATAAGTTTTGACAAAACTTCCTCTGAACTACTTGCAGGCCCAATAGTGAAAATCATCTTAGTTTTTTGCATAGTAACACACTCCTTAACACAAAATTGGTTTAAAACATTATCTAGGCTAATGCACAGGCTATCTCATAAAGTTTTTCGTCAAACCTTCTTGGCTGGCTTAATGCCTCATCTATATCCAAATCAACAACTTTTCCATCTCTAATTCCAACAACTCTAGAAGACTTCCCTTGTTCTAATAATTCAACAGCTCTATATCCAAATCTTGAAGCTAATACTCTATCTAAACAAGTAGGACTTCCTCCTCTTTGAATATGTCCAAGTTTCGTAGCTCGAGTTTCTATGCCAGTAATATCCTCAACCTTCTCAGCCAAAGCTTCAGATCCACCAATACCTTCTGCAAGTAATATTAAATTGTGTACCTTTCCTTTCATCTTTGCTTCTAATATACTTTTGCACAATTCTTGTTCATCATATCCTTTTTCGGGTAAAATTATATTTTCAGCTCCACCTGCAATTCCCGAATAAAGAGCTATGTCTCCGCAATTTCTTCCCATAACCTCTACAATACTTACTCTTTGATGAGAAGTAGAAGTATCTCTTATCTTATTTATAGCATCTAAAGCGGTATTTGTTGCAGTATCAAACCCTATAGTAAAATCCGTATATGACAAATCATTATCTATAGTTCCTGGTAGTCCTATAGTTGCTATCCCTAATTTAGATAATTCATAAGCTCCTCTAAAAGATCCATCTCCACCTATAACTACTAATCCATCTATTTTAAATGTTTTTAGTATGTTTACTGCCCTTTTTATTCCTTCTTCTGTTTTAAATTCCTTAGATCTAGCAGTTTTTAATATGGTTCCTCCTCTTTGTATAATATCTGCAACACTACTCCTCTGCATGGGTACTATTTCGCCATTCATTAATCCACTGTACCCTCTTTCAATTCCCATTACATTTAAGTTTTTATCTAGAGCTGTTCTCACTACTGCTCTTATGGCAGCATTCATTCCAGGAGCATCTCCTCCACTTGTTAACACAGCTATAGTTTTCATATACACACCCCCTATGACATCAGGGACTACTTATGTCCCAATTTATTTAAAAACCAACTTAATTTACCATGATTATAACATAGAATTATGTACTTTTCACCACATTATGAACTTTATTCAAACAAAATTCTAACAACTAAAATATTATAAGAATCTCTTTCTTTTAGTATTTTGGTTGTTTTCTTATAAAAATATACTTCTTAATTATATAATTTTTACATTGTTATCTCCAAATCTTTTTCTTAAAAGAGACATAAGCTCCAAATCGGATTTTATCCATAATTCCCTATCTAGCCTAAACTTTTTTCTTTCTTTTTTTGTACACAGATATACAGGAATATTTCCTTTAAAATTTACAAATATCGGTTTAATTCTCTCTAAAGTCTCTTTTAAAATATTTTGATCTTCAATCAAAATATAAAGTTTTTCCGTATCTATTCTCACCAATGGCTCTATAGTTTCACAGAGAAGTTTAGGCTGTTCATCTTCCCTTACACTCACTCTTCCCTTTACTATAACCATATAATCATCTTCAATTAAACTCTTAAATCTCTGAAACACTTTGGCAAATACTATTATTTCCATAATTCCATAAAGATCTTCTAACTTTGCAAAGGCCATCATATCATTATTTTTAGTAATCTTTTTAGATACTTCAGAAAGTATGCCGCCAACTATAACTCTATCTCCATCTTTTACTTTAGTTTCCTCTACAAAATTATTATCTTCTAAAGTCTTCCTGCCTACTATATCAGATATTTTAGTATCCGTCTGCAAATTTAATGTTCTTGCATATTCATCCAGGGGATGTCCTGAAAGATACAATCCAGTCATCTCTTTTTCCATAGTCAGCATATCTATCTTTTTAAATTCTTGTATAGAAGGATATCTTATTCTTATGCTGCTGTCTTCAATCTGAGAAAACAAGCTTATCTGTCCTTCTATATTCCTCTTTCTAGAATTTATAACACTATCAATTACTTTCTCATGTACCGCTATAAGTTGAGATCGCAGCACTCCAAAACAGTCAAAAGCACCTGCTTTAATTAAACTCTCCACTACCCTCTTGTTTATTGCATTTAAATCTATGCTGCTGCAGAAATCAACTAGGTCTTTAAACTTACCATGTTTTGACCTTGACCTAACTATACTATCTATTACATTTTCACCTACATTTTTTATAGCAGACAACCCAAACCTTATGTTTCCATTTTCCACTGTAAATTTTGTATAACTTTCATTAATACTTGGAGGGAGTATCTCTATTCCAATACTTTTTGCAAATCTTATATAATAGGCTACCTTTTCACTATCACCTTTTACACTGTTTAACATAGCCGCTGTAAACTCAGTAGGATAATAATACATTAAATACGCTGTTCTAAATGCCACTACAGCATAAGCTGCAGCATGGGATTTATTAAATGCATAAGATGCAAAATCTATCATAGAATCAAATATATCATTGGCTATTTTTTCAGATATGCCATTTCGTATACAGCCTGGTACTTGGATTTCCCCATTTTCATCTACAATTCCGTATACAAAATTATGTCTCTCCTCTTCCATAACATGGTGCTTCTTTTTTGACATAGCACGTCTTACCAGATCACTTCGTCCCATGGAATACCCTGCTAAATCCCTTACAATTTGCATTACTTGTTCCTGGTATACTATGCAGCCATAAGTAACAGAAAGAATATGTTCAAGTTGTGGGGTTATATATTCTATTCCTTCAGGATTATTTTTGTTTTTAATGTATTTAGGTATTTCTGCCATAGGTCCTGGTCTATAAAGGCTTATACCTGCTATTATATCCTCCAGAGAACCTGGATTTAGTTCCTTCATAAAAGAACTAAATCCAGGTGATTCAAGCTGGAATACCCCTACAGTTTTTCCCTCTCCTATCATATTATAAACAGCTTTATCATCATAATCTATAGTATCTAAGTCAATTTCTATACCCTTATCCTCTTTAATCATTTCAACTGCATCTCTTAAGACAGTCAAAGTACGCAATCCTAAAAAGTCCATTTTGAGAAGTCCTAGTTCCTCCAGAGTGTTCATAGTAAACTGGGTAACTATATTATCTTCATTTCTCTGAAGAGGCACATAATTTACAAGAGGTTCTGAAGCTATAACAACTCCTGCCGCATGAGTAGAAGTATGCCTTGGAAGTCCTTCAAGTGCTCTAGCTATATCTATAAGCTCTTTAGTTCTTGGCTCACTATCATAAGCTTCTTTAAACTCAGGATTCATCTCAAGAGCTTTATCTATAGTTATATTTGAAACTGAAGGTATCATTTTGGCTATTCTATCTACTTCTCCATAACTATAATTCATTGCTCTGCCTACATCCCTTATACACATCTTAGCTGCCATGGTTCCAAAAGTTATAATTTGAGACACACTGTCTTTTCCATACTTTTCTACCACATAATCTATTACCTCTCCACGCCTTTCATAGCAAAAATCGCTGTCAATATCAGGCATAGAAACTCTTTCAGGATTTAAGAAACGCTCAAATATAAGATTATATTTTATAGGATCTACTTTAGTTATTCCAAGAGTATAGGCGACTATAGAACCTGCTCCACTTCCACGTCCTGGTCCTGTCATTATACCATTTTTTCTAGCAAATCTAATAAAATCCCAAACTATAAGGAAATAGTCAACATACCCCATTTTCTTTATTGTGCCCAGCTCATATTCTAGTCTATCTTTTAATTTATCCGTTACATTCTCATATCTTCTATAAAGTCCCTTATAACATAAATCTTTCATATACTCATAAGGATCTGTATCTTCAGGCAAGGGAAATTTAGGAAGCTTTGATTTATGAAACTCATAGTCAAAATTGCACTGCTCTGCTATCTTAATTGTGTTTTCTAGAGACTCCGGTACATTAGAAAACATGTCGTACATCTCATCTGGTGACTTTAAATAAAATTCATCTGAAGGATATTTCATTCTATCTTCTTCATCTACAGTCTTAGCGGTTTGTATGCAAAGTAAAATATCATGAGCTCTGTAATCTTCTTTTTTTATATAATGCACATCGTTTGTAGCTACCAGCGGTATATTTAATTTATTAGACATAGAAATCAACTGTTTATTTATTTTGAGCTGGTCAGCTATTCCATGATATTGAATTTCTAAATAAAAACCATCTTTAAAAATGTTTTTGTAAAATAAAGCTGTTTCTTCAGCTTTACTAATATTTCCCTTTAATATATTGGATTGAACTTCACCACTCATACAGGCACTTAGCGCTATCAATCCCTCACTGTGATCTTTTAAGTAATTATGGTCTACCCTTGGTTTATAGTAAAATCCTTTTATAGAAGCTGTGGATACTATTTTCATTAAATTATGATATCCTTCTTCATTTTTGACCAAAAGTACCAGATGATAGTTTTCATTTTTTCCGTTATTTTGCTTTATAGTCATATCTCCCTGAGATACATATATCTCACAACCTATTATAGGCTTGATTCCCTGTGCTTTTGCTTCTTTATAAAATTCTACACATCCATACATAACACCATGGTCTGTTATTGCCATACTATCCATTCCCAGTTCTTTTGCCCTGGCTATAAGTTCTGGAATTTTAGCTGAAGAATCCAGGAGAGAATATTCCGTATGCTGGTGTAAACTAACCCATTTATGTTTTCCTTCGTCCATTAAATGATCCCTCCTCTTTTAATTAAATAACACAACTTTGGCACATACGAAATTAACTTAATATAAAAACAACGAAACCTAAATTAATTACCTTCTTATCATCTTGGCAGATAAAATACTTTTCCCAACTATATCCTTGTTATCATTAAACATATTAACTTCCACTTTACAATAATTTATACCTTTATCTATTACCTCTACATATATTGTAATTTCATTATCAATTTGCACAGGCTTCATGAAATATGTATTTATATTATCTACAAGTATATTTGCATTGTTTTTTCGTCTCAAAATTACAATTGCCATAGTGGACAAAAGCATATTTAATGCACCCCAGGAACCTGTCCCCATATAATCTATCAATTCTGCAGTTATTCTTCCTGTAAAACAATTTTTACTACCCTTAACCTTCAATTCAAACTTCTTTAGTATGGAGTCTTCAAGAGTTTCTGTTAGTTGAGGCTGCCTTGCCATATACTGAAGTGCGTTTATCACGTCTTTCCTGGTTATAACTCCCATTAGTTTTTTGCCTTTTACAACAGGAAATAATTCTATACCATCCCACCGCATTATATCAGCTGCGTAAGCTGCTGTAGTTTTAGGTGTTACTGTAATTGGTTCTTTACACATCACCTTACCTATAACTTCATCATCGGAACCATGACTTGGTAAATCCTTTGGTGAAACAATTCCTACTAGCTTATTTTCATCATCTACTACAGGATATCTGATGTGTTTAAACTCTTTCATTATTTGCTTCCATTTAAACACCGTATCCTTAGCGTTAAGATAGCTTGGGTTAGTTTTCATTATATCTTCTACAAGCACTATTTCTTTTTTTAGTAAGTTTTCTGAAATAGCTTTATTTATCATACTAGATGCAGTAAAAGTATCATATCTAGTAGCTATTATAGGTAGACACTTTTCATTAGCCAGGTTCTTTATGTTATTGCTGCATCCAAAGCCATCAGTTATAAGAACTCCTGCATCATTTAAAAGGGCAAACCTTTGGGCTTCTTCTCTATTTCCTATTATGACTAAACAATCTTTTTTTATATACTGTTTCATGGTCTCAATGTTCATACACCCTATTATAAATCTGTGTAATACTTTATGTATGCCATTTTTTCCCCCAAGCAAACTTCCATCCACTATATTTATTACTTCACCATAAGTAAGAGATTCCATACTTTTCTTTTCAACTTTTTCAATTCTCACAGTTCCCACCCTTGGAATGGTAGTAACTATTCCAATGCTATCTGAATCTTTTATGGCCCTATATGCCGTTCCATCACTAACCCCTAAATCACTTGCTATACTTCTCACTGAAATTTTAGTACCAACTTCTAGTGAAAGTATGTACTTGATTATATCCTCATGTTTTGACATATAATCTGTGCCTACCTTTCTTTTCTCAGTTCATCTGCTATTTTTTCAATCCTCCTAAGTCTGTGATTTACTCCTGATTTACCTACTTTAGGATTCAGCATTTCACCTAATTCCTTTAAAGATTCATCCGGATAATTTAAACGAAGTTCTGCAATATCCCTTAAATTTTCAGGCAGCCTATTTAATCCTAGTTCTTTTTGTATGAGCTTTATACTCTCTACTTGTCTTACTGCTGCATTAACAGTTTTACTCAAATTTGCAGTCTCACAATTCACTATCCTATTTACATTATTCCTCATTTCCTTCATTATCCTTATGTTCTCTAATTCCAAAAGAGATGCGTGTGCTCCTATTATATTCAAAAGATCCACTATCTGCTCTCCTTCTTTAATATACACTATAAAACTGCTCTTTCTCTGTATTACTTTAGAACTTAATCCATATCCATTTATAAGTTTACTTAAATCCAATGCATAATCCCTGTCATGAGTTACAAATTCAAGGTGATATGTCTTTTCTGGATTACTTATACTTCCACCGCCTAAAAAAGCTCCCCTAATATACGCTTTTTTTAGTTTTTCATTTTCCCTAATATTTTTCGGTATACTGTAATCCAGTGAAAAAATATCTTCTTCTTCCTTTAAAAGTCCTACTTTTTTAAGTATGAATCTTACATCCGCATCCTCCATTATCATTATTACATACACATTATTTTTTTTTAAAGAATTACTCCTTTTAACTAGTATTCTAGCATGTATATGAAAAATATCCTTCAATATCTTAAATATAAATCTGGCAATTGCAGCATTTTCAGTAATTATTTTGAAGCTAAATTGCCTATTACTCCCAAGCATCAAAGTTCCACTAACCTTCATTATAGCAGACAATTCAGATATAGCTTCTCCCTCATCTATATCTGAATACCTACAAACTTCATTTTTTACTTTCAATGAAAATGACATAATATATATCTCCCACTTATCTCTTATTTTCCTTTAATCTCTCTGATAAATAGAAGTATTCTATTATCTTCTTTCTATCAAATAACAGCTTTTTATCCATAATAGTTTCTATAAGTATGGAAGCTAATTTTTCAGAATTGTGTCTTATAAGTCCATTCTTAATACTTATAAAGTCTCCTTCAATTACTTTCACTCCCATAGAAGCTACTGAATCTTCATTTATTTTAACTAAATGAGATTCTTCTTCTTTATATTTTCCTTCTAGCTCCGTATTTATTTTACCTACATTTATAATTACATAATCTATTATAGGAGCACCTACATGATTAAATATAGCCCTAATGTGGTCTTCTACAGAAAATCCATCCGTTTCTCCCGGTTGAGTCATTATATTTGAAACATAAAGTTTTATAGCATTTGTATTTTGCAAGGCACTAGCTATACCACCAACTAAAAGATTTGGTATTACACTGGTATACAAACTACCCGGGCCAAGTATTACAGCATCTGCTTCTTTTATAGCGTCTACCGCTTCTTTCAATGCTCTCGCGCCTTTGGGTTCTATAAAAACCTTATCTATTGGACTATTTTTTTCTATTGCTTTCTTAGGAATATTAGATTCTCCTTCTACAATAGAACCATCCTTCAATCTAGCTTTTAAAATTAGATTATCAAGGGTAACAGGCATTACTCTACCTGTTACCGCAAGTACGGAACTCATTTTATGAACAGCTTCCTCAAAGTTTCCAGATATTCCATTCATAGCTGCCAAAAATAAATTTCCAAAACTCTGATTTTTTAATCTTCCATCCTTAAACCTATACTGCAACAAATCTTCCATAAGGGGCTCAGTATCCGCAAGTGCCATTATACAGTTTCTTATATCTCCTGGTGGAAGCATTCCAAGATCTTCCCTTAAATCTCCAGAACCCCCACCATCATCTGCTACCGTAACTATAGCAGTTATATTAGAAGTATAGTATTTAAGTCCTCTTAGCATAGTAGAAAGGCCAGTTCCTCCTCCAATAGCAACGATTTTAGGTCCTTTTACCAAAAGACGTTTTTCATATATTAAATTTTCCAACTTTCTAGAATCTAATGACACATTTAAATATCCTTTATTTATAAGTGCTATTATAGACCTCATGCCTTGAGTTATGGAAATATACACTACAAATATCCCAGATGTAATTAAAAATACATAAAATGATATATAATAAGAGCTGTAAAATCTCCTGTTTACAAATTCTATTACTCCAAATATTATAAAGAGTACTCCCATGGCTCCAAGCATAACCCATCTTTTAACTTTTATGCCAGGTCTAAGCCAGTCTATAATCCTCATAGTTTTTTACCACCTTTATTAACATCTTCTTCTATATCTCTATGATCAATATTAACTTTATGCCCATTGTTTTTTAGCCTGTTATAAATATCATTTGCAATAAATACAGAGCGATGTCTTCCACCGGTGCATCCTATGGATATAATCAGTTGTCTCTTTCCTTCTTTTAGATAGTTTGGAATTAAAAATTCTAACATATCTTCTAGTTTATTTGTAAATTCATTTGTTTCTTTAAAAGCCGTTATATATTTCACTACAGGGGCATCCTTGCCTGAATACTTTTTTAATTCAGGTATATAGAAAGGATTTGGTAAAAATCTTACATCAAATACCAGATCTGAGTCAACAGGTATGCCATATTTAAATCCAAAAGAGAGCACGGTAATCATAAGCTCTGTTTCCATCTGTCCTTCTTCTGAATATATCTTAGTTATCTCTTCTCTAAGTTCTCTAGTTGCTAAGTTAGATGTATCTATTATGTTGTCTGCCCTGTCTCTCAATTCTCTAAGTTTGTTTCTTTCCATAGTTATACCATTTAAAATTCTTCCATCAGGTGCCAGGGGATGTTTTCTTCTGGATTCTTTGAATCTTTTAATAAGGACTTCCTCTGAAGCATCTAAAAACAATATTTCATATTTATAACCCTCATTCTTTAGATAATTCAAGCTTTCAAATATATCATTAAAAAATTTTCCTCCTCTTATATCTATTACCAGGGCTATTTTATCTATTCTGCCATCAGTTTTATAGCATGCTTCCGCAAATTTCGGTATTAGTATAGGAGGAAGGTTATCTACACAAAAGTACCCTAAATCTTCTAAACTTCTTATAGCCTGAGTTTTTCCAGCTCCAGATAATCCTGTCACTATAACAAATCTCATAGTCACATCCCTCCATTTAAAAATATTTCAATTTATTTTACCGAATTTATCTCTTGATTGCTGTTTGCAATATTACATTGCTCTCTACTAATAGTATCTACATAAAATGGCAAATTAATATTTTTACTTTTTTTAATTATATCACAACAAACTACAACAATAAATATAACCTAAAAAGGGGAATCAGTGCAATACACAGCACCAATTCTCCATCTATTAATCTTCCCCTATAACTCTAACTTCAGTATACAAGTCTACATTAAATTTTTCTTTAACTTTATGTTGCACAATAGCTATTAAATCTAAAATATCTTTTGCTGTTGCACCCCCCTTATTTATTATAAATCCAGAATGCTTTTCAGATACTTGAGCGCCACCTACGCTCTTACCCTTTAATCCACTATCTTCTATAAGTTTCGCAGCAAAATAACCTTGTGGCCTTTTAAAGGTACTTCCTGCAGATGGATATTCCAGAGGTTGTTTTTCATTTCTCCTTCTATTTAAATCTTCTACACGGTTTTTTATCTTCTCATAATCCCCGTGCTTCAAATTAAAGGTTACTTCTAGGACAGTATAGTTGTATTTTAAGATGGAACTACTCCTATATTCCAACTCTAATTGTTTCCTGTCCAATATCTTGATTTTCCCCTCATTATCTATAATTTTTGCACTTTCTACAACTTGTGAAATTTCACCATTATAAGCACCTGCATTCATTGTAACTGCCCCACCCACACTTCCAGGTATACCACAGGCAAATTCAAAACCTGATAATTTATTATTAATAGCAGTAGTTGAAATATCTTTTAATGATACACCACTTCCTGTAATAATCTTATTGTCCTCAACTTTAACTTCATTTAGTTTTATAAGTTTAATCATTATGCCTCTTATTCCACCATCTTTAACAAGTAAATTAGAACCATTTCCCATTATATAATAAGGTACATTATTTTTTTTACATAAATCTATAACATTTACTACTTCCTGAAATTTTTTAGGAGTAACTAATATATCTACAGGTCCTCCTACTTTAAAAGAAGTATGTTCTTTCATAGGTTCGTCTATTTTTATATCTTTTTTATCTAATATTTTCTCTAAATCTGTAGCAAAATCTTTAAACTTATTCATTATAAATATTCTCCTTGAAAATTAAAATTAAGCTTTACACTCTGTAATTATACTATACAATGCAATTACAAATTGTATCATATTTTCTTTTATCTATCAAACTAAATTTATCCTTCAAAATAAAGTTAAAAAGTAAAAATTTAATCTATATAGGGTTTATAATTCAAATTTGAACTTATATATAAAATATACTAACAAAATTAAAATCACATTTAAAAACTCTTTAGCACATATTAGCAAGATATTTTAAAAAATCTTAGGAGCTTAATATATCTGACATACGAGGTTGTCCCATAGCTACCCGCTCTAATATTCAACACACTCTGTAAAAGCCACTGTCGCCAAATCATAAGATTGGAATATCTGTTTTCTTTTAAGGTGTATTAAAAAACGATTACATGCCTAGATAAGTTCAACTAAAACTCAGGTGGAGTTTAGACTCCATCTGAATTAAGTTTCACTTTAGGCATTTTCAAAGAAATAACCAGTCAGTATACTAGTCTATTTTTTTCAAATACCAAGCTTTAGACTTATCAAAAGTTTTTAACGTGATGACTTTTGTTAGTATATGGCTTAGTATAAGTCAAATTTGAAACTAGAAACTCTATATTAAATTCTAATTTTTTTTAAAGTATGAATTTATACTTTCTGCCGTACGTCTGTCTATTGAAGGCGTACTCATAAGTTCATCCAGGGTAGCTTTTTTTATATTATCTATACTCTCAAATTTTTTTAACAGTTCTTTTCTTCTCTTGCTGCCTACATTAGGTATATCTTCCAGTACAGAATGAAGTACTCTTTTATTTCTCAAACTTCTATGATAGGTTATTGCAAATCTATGAACTTCATCCTGTATTCTAGCAATGAATTTAATTACATTGGAATGTGGAGATATTAAAACTTCTTCATTTTTATATATAAGCCCCCTAGTTCTATGTCTGTCATCTTTTACCATTCCACACACAGGTATGCTTATATTAAATTTTTTTAACACCTCCAAGGCCGAATTTACCTGACCCTTTCCACCATCCATAAGAATTAAGTCTGGAAAGGCACAAAACTTTCCTGAACTAAACTTCAAATTTTTTTCCTTTATTCTCTCTATTTCATCAAATCCATGCTGAAACCTTCTAATCAGTATTTCCTTCATACTATCGTAATCGTTAGCTCCTTTTACAGAGTTTATTTTGAATCTTCTATAATCACTGTTTTTAGCTCTTCCATTTTCAAACACCACCATAGTACCTACTGAATCCACACCTTGAATATTGGATATGTCATAAGCTTCTATTCTATGAGGTATATCTTCAAGATTAAGCACTTGTGCAAGTTCCTCAAGGGAAGTTGTACACATCTCTTTATCTTGAATAAACTTTAATTTAAAATTTTCCAAAGTGGTCTTAGCGTTTTCCTCCACTAGATTTAAAGTGGCCTTTTTTTCTCCTTTTTGGGGTACTTTAATATATACTCTGGCATCTTTTTTCATACTTAGCCAATCCTCTAGAAGTTGAATTTCATCAACTTCAGGTACATATATAGTTTTAGCTATATACGCAGTTCCACCATAAAATTCCTTTATAAAATTTGCCATTATCTCACCTTTAGGCAAATCCTCAGTATTTTCTAAAATAAAATGTTCTCTTCCTATTATTTTTCCGGATCTGAAAAAAAATACTTGAACACAGCTGTCCACATTATCTGAATATATATTTATAAAATCTTCATCTTCAAATCCTCCAGTGGTTATCTTTTGTTTTTCAATTATCTTTTGCACTGCTAAAATTTTATCTCTCAACTCTGCAGCCTTTTCAAATTCGAGTTTTTCCGAGGCAATTTCCATATCTTCTTTAAGTTTTTTTATTATATCTTTATTTTTTCCTGATAAAAAATCCATAACTCCACTTACGATTTTTCCATATTCCTCCTTGGTAATATATCCAGTACAAGGAGACTTACACAATCCTATATAATAGTTTAAACAAGGCCTTACCTTTAATTCTCCTTCTTTTATTGCAAGTCTACAAGTCCTAATTGGAAATATTTTTTTTATAATCTCCATAGTTTCATATACAGCAGAAGAACTAATATAAGGTCCAAAGTATTTACAACCATCCTTTACCATATTTCTAGCGGACATTATCCTTGGGAAATCCTCATTTACAGTTATTTTTATAAAAGGATATCCTTTATCATCCTTTAAAAGAATATTATACCTAGGTCTATATTTTTTAATTAAATTGCACTCTAAAATAAGAGCTTCCATTTCTGAATCTGTAACTATATATTCAAACTCAGAAACATGTTTCACCATCGCCTTTACCTTTTCAGAATGATTTTTAGAATTTTGGAAATACTGCCTAACCCTATTTTTTAAAACTTTTGCCTTGCCTACGTATATTACTTCACCTAAGGAATTTTTCATTAAATATACTCCAGGCTTTTTAGGCAATACTTTTAATTGATATTCAAAATCAAACACTGCATTCACTCCTAAAACTATTTATAAAATATAATTGGAAGCTTGTATATTGTAAATAAAAGTCCAAATATCATTAAAAGTTCTTCTATTGCAGAACCAATCTTAGAATTAGTGCTATAAGTTATAGGCAACCTGCATTTTTTATTTCTAAAAGGATAAAACAATGGTACTCCTCGGTCTGTAAACATATCGCAAATTAAGTGCATTCCGTATCCTATCATAAAATAATATACTAGATACCGTATATTATACATATTACCCAAATATCCTATAATAAAAGAGAACATTATCATACCTGTTAAGCTATGGGTCAATCCATTTCTGTGGGATGATACAGCTATTATTAAAAGAGATATACCAATACCTTTCATAATAGGTTCATTGGTATATAAATAATCATACCAAAGCAGTATTACTCCTAGAGAGCTATACACCATAACCTTACTTGTCTTATTCTTAAATGGAAGTATATATTTGTTTATCATACTTTTAGGGTGATCCACATCTGGAAGTATTGATGAAAACACTACTATCAAAAGGCCAATATAATTAAATTTTCCCGGAAGTGTGTTGTAAACGGACAAAAAAGTAACTATTCCAACTCCTACATGAGTTTTACCCTTCATATTTTCTCCTTTTTACCCTGTCATAATGTTAAATTTTTTTACATATAATTCGATAACGTGCTTATTGCCTATATTATAACATTAAATTTACAACAAATTTACTTTTTACAACAAAATTTCCCGGGAAATTTTAAAATTTTAATTATTTTCGCAGTGCTGTTCTTATAACCTCCGAAGCTATAGAAGCAGCTAACTTTCCTCCCTGTCCTCCATTTTCTACAAGTACTGCCACAGCTACCTGCGGGTCATCATAAGGTGCAAAACCTATAAACCACGAATGAGGTGTTGAATCCGTACCTTGTGACTGGTTATCTGCTGTTCCTGTTTTTCCTGCTACTTCTACACCTTCTACAGAAGCATTAGTTCCTGTCCCAGATTCTACAACAGATCTCATAAGATCTTTCATAGTATTTGCTGTATCTGAAGAAATTATTTGACCAATTTGTTCTGCCTGTATATTCTTTACTTCTTCTCCATTACTAGTAACCACATCACTTACCAGATGAGGTTTCACCATAACACCGCCGTTTGCTATAATACTTGTAACTACTGCCATTTGAAGTGGACTTGCCAAATCACTGCTCTGTCCTATAGCACTCTGGGCTATACTTCCCTTTTCATAAGATTTTAACGTTGGAAATTTACTAGGCTCTACAGGTATTCCATCTGTCGGTATTTCCTTGTTAAAGAAAAACTTTTCAGCAGTTTGTTTTAATCTATCATTTCCAAGTTCAATTCCCAGTGATCCAAAATAAGCGTTACTGGAATGAGTGTAAGCTTGTTTAAAATTAATACTTCCAAGAACCTCTCCTGCAAAATTATGCAAGGAATATCCTCCACCTAAAGGAAGTTCACCATTATCCTGAAAATATCTATTTTGAATTCCTGATATATTTTCTAGTCCACTTACAGCAGTTACAGTTTTAAAAGTAGATCCAGGTGGGTAAAGTCCTGCTGTAGCTCTATTTAAAAGTGGCTTGTTCTTATCCTGATTTAACTGCTGCCACGTATTTTTAAGATCGTTAGGATCAAAAGAAGGTCTTGACACAAGTGCTATTACTTCACCAGTCTTAGGGTTTAGCGCTACAACTGCCCCTTTATTTCCATCAAGCAGATCATAGGCCTTTTTTTGAGTTTCCAAATCTAAAGTTGTTTTTAAACTGTCTCCTACTTTCTTTTGAGATTTTCCCTTATTTTGAATAAGACTCTTTATACTATCCTGAATGTTACTGGACATTAACTGTTCATCATATTTCTTCTCAAGTCCTGTAATCCCATATTTTTCATCTACATAACCAAGTACATGGGCAAACATTGCACCTCCTGTGTATTCTCTTTTCTGAGTTTCAAAATTTATAGGATCACTCTTAGTAAGTGCATTACCATTTCTATCATATATTGTTCCTCTAAGCACTTCGTTTCTCTTTATCCATATTCTTCTGTTATAAGAACTATTCACTATTTTAGGTCCCACTATCATTTCAAAATAGGTCATATAAGAAATAAGTGCTATAAAACATATTAAGAAGACCATCATCACTTTCTTTATATTGTTCAATATGTTATTCATAATGCTACCTACCCTCTTCTGATATCTTCTGAATTATACCCAGCGAAAAAAATGTTATTAGCATAGAGCTTCCACCCCTACTTACAAGAGGTAATGTTATACCGGTAAGTGGAATAGCGTTCATAACACCGCCAACTATAACTAAAACCTGAGATGCAATCATTGCACTATAGCCTACTGCCAAAAGTCTTGAGAATTTATCATTTCCATAGACAGCAGCCCTCATACATCTATAAAACAACAAGAAATACAATATTATTATGGCAAATCCTATAAGTATTCCAAGTTCTTCGCACAACACGGCAAATATAAAATCTGTAGTATTAATAGGCACATATTCTGGATGTCCCAATCCAAGTCCCGTTCCTGTAAGTCCTCCAGACGCTATAGAAAACATAGATTGGACAATTTGATAACTCTGGTCATTAGCATACGGCCAAGGATTTTTCCATATCATAATCCTTGTTCTAACGTGATTAAACAATCTATAGCTTACCACTGACCCTACAGCCGAAAGCAAAAAACATATAGCTACATACCTAAATTTAGAAGTAGCTATGTAAAGCATGGTTACAGCTATTCCAAAAAATATAAGAGCAGATCCAAGGTCCTTCTGAATTACCATAAATACTAAAGATGCCATTACTACTGCACAAGGCATTATTAAATTTTTAAAACTTTTATAATCTTTTAATTCTGCTGCCAGGTAGGCTACTAAAAATAGTTTTCCAAATTCCGATGGTTGAAATTGGGCTCCACCTAGGTTAACCCAGTTTCTTGAACCATTAATTTCAGTACCTGAAAAAGTACCCATTGCCATAAATATTAATGTAACTACTAAATATATATATTTATACTTACTAAATCCACTAGTATCTGGCATTAATACAACAATGAGTATGAATCCAGTAACTCCAATTGCAAACCAAATTATTTGTTTAATAGAAGCTGCCGTATCTATTCTGTATATCATTACCATACCTATAACTGACAGTATACTAGAAAAAATAAATATATATTTATCTCCATCGGAGAAAAATTTTCTTATTACAAAGTAAGAATATCCTATAAGAAGACAAATTACCAGTGCCATTATCATAGCACCTTTATCAAAAGGCTGTTTTATAATTGCTAAATTAAAAAAACAAACAAAACACAACAAATATGTATATCTTAATAACTTTTTCTCATCTCTAGTAGTATCCAATATTCCACCACCCACTTATTATGATAGTTTTTTATAAAAACTACTTATATTTAATCACCCTATAACTTTAAAGGATGTATTTCCAATTTTAATTTCATCACCAGAAGCCAAATAATGCTTACCTCTCAATTTTTTACCATTTAAAAGAGTACCATTAGTACTTCCCATGTCCTCTAATATATATTCTTTTCCATTTTTTATATAAATTCTTGCATGATGTCCCGAGGTATATGGATCCTCTAGCATAAGTTGATTATCACTTTTTCTTCCTATGGTTATCTCCCTCCGCACTGGAATTACAGCACCTTTCCTAAGATTTGAATTTTGACCAGGATTAATTACTTCAAGACCAAAGGATTTCCTATTGACATTTCTACTTCTTTTGCTTCCATTTTTAACATCCTTGTACATTATTCCCAGTGACCAAAATATTATAATATATACTATACCTATGATAACAATTTTAAAAACTATACTCAATTTACTAAGATCCATTTAAATATCCTCCCTTAATACATGGAAAGACTAGCATTATAGGTGTGCTTATGCTAGTCTTTATGTAAATTATAACATCTTTTTTAAGTATTGTCCTGTATAAGAATACTCATTTTCAGATATTTGTTCTGGAGTACCTGTACAAATAACATTTCCCCCTTTTTCTCCACCTTCAGGTCCAAGGTCAATAATATAATCCGCACATTTTATAACATCTAAGTTATGTTCTATAACCACAATTGTATTACCTACATCTACAATTCTCTGAAGTATATTTATAAGTTTATTTACATCATCTATATGAAGTCCTGTAGTAGGTTCATCAAGTATGTACATTGTCTTCCCCGTACTTCTTTTAGATAATTCATAGGCAAGCTTAATTCTCTGTGCCTCCCCACCAGACAGTTGTGTTGAAGGTTGACCTAATTTGATATATCCTAATCCTACATCCATCAGAGTTTGCAGCTTATTTTTTATCCTCGGTATATTTTCAAAGAATTTTAGTGATTCTTCTACAGTCATATTTAGTATGTCATCAATATTTTTATTTTTATACTTTACTTGGAGGGTTTCTCTATTATATCTTTTTCCCTTACAGACTTCACACGGTACATATACGTCTGATAAAAATTGCATTTCTATTTTTATTATCCCATCTCCGCTGCAAGCCTCACATCTTCCTCCTTTTACATTAAAACTGAATCGTCCTGGTTTGTATCCTCTCATTTTGGATTCAGAAGTATTTGCAAACACTTCCCTTATTATATCAAACACTCCTGTATAAGTTGCCGGATTTGACCTTGGAGTCCTTCCTATAGGGCTTTGGTCTATATTTATAATCTTATCTACATTCTCTACTCCCAAAATGTTTTTGTAATGTCCTGGCCTACCTTTTGAATTGTTTAGTTGTTTATGCAGTGCTTTATATAATATTTGATTTACCAAAGTACTTTTACCAGATCCAGATACTCCGGTGACACAAGTAAATATTCCCAAGGGAAAGGATACGTCTATATTTTTTAAATTATTTTCTTGGGCACCTATTACTTTTATATATTTCCCGCTGCATTTCCTTCTATGCACAGGTACCTCTATTTTTTTCTTTCCACTCAAATACTGTCCTGTTATAGATCTGTCACATTTTATAATATCTGCAATAGGTCCTGCTGCAACTACCTCTCCGCCATGTTCTCCTGCTCCCGGTCCTATATCTACTATAAAATCTGACTGCCTCATTGTATCTTCATCATGTTCTACTACTACCAAAGTGTTTCCAATATCTCTCAAGTGTTTTAAAGTTGCTATGAGTCTATCATTATCTCTTTGGTGAAGTCCTATACTCGGTTCATCCAGTATATAAAGTACCCCCACCAAGCTTGAGCCTATTTGGGTTGCAAGCCTTATTCTCTGAGCCTCCCCTCCTGATAAAGTTCCGGCAGTTCTGGATAATGTCAAGTAATCCAATCCCACATCTATTAAAAATTGCAGTCTTCCACTTATTTCCTTCAATACCTGATCGCTTATAATTCTATTCTTTTCCGACAGCTGTATCTCCTTAAAAAATTTCAATTCATCTTTTACAGACATATTACACAGCTCAAATATATTTTTCCCTCCTATTGTAATTGCAAGTACCTCAGGTTTTAACCTGGCACCTTTACATTTTGGACATGGATTATCACTCATATAATTTTCTATTTCTTTTTTTATATAGTCAGAACTTGTCTCCATGTATCTTCTCTTTAAAGTGTTGATTACTCCTTCATAAGAATGATTAAATTCCATCATTCTATTTTCTTTTTTATATTTAACTCTTATTTTTTCTCCTCTTAATCCATAAAGCAATACATCTAATACCTTAGGATCTAAGTTCTCTATAGGTGTATCCAATTTAAATTTAAATCTATTGGAAAGAGCCTTTAGTATACTAAAAGTCCATGATCCTTCCTTTAAACTTGTTTCTCCCCAAGCTGTAACACCACCTTCTAATATGCTCTTTTTTCTATCAGGTATTACTAAATTCTCATCTATCTCAAGTAAGGTACCAAGCCCATCACAAGTATCACATTTTCCAAAAGGTGAATTAAAAGAAAAAGTTCTAGGAGTAATCTCTCCTATGCTTATACCACATTCTGGGCATGCAAATTTTTCGCTAAAAAGTATGTCTTCTCCACCCAATACATTTACAATAAGTATTCCATCGGACAACTTTAAAGAAGTTTCTATAGAACCTGCCAGCCTACTTCTTATTTCATTTTTAATTATCAATCTATCCACTACTATTTCAATGGTATGTTTTTTGTTTTTTTCTAATTTTATCTCTTCATCTTGAAGATCTACTATTTCTCCATCAATTCTAGCTCTTACAAATCCGTTTTTGACTACGTTCTCCAGTGTTTTTACATGTTCTCCCTTTTTTCCTTTTATTATAGGTGAAAGTATCTGTATCTTAGTTCCTTCTCGCATTTCCATAATTTTATCAACCATTTGATCCACTGTCTGCTGGGTTATTTTCTTGCCGCACTTTGGGCAATGTGGTACCCCTATACGTGCATACAGCAATCTTAAGTAGTCATATATTTCTGTAACTGTCCCTACCGTAGAACGTGGATTTCTACTTGTAGTTTTCTGATCTATAGATATAGCCGGTGATAACCCTTCTATGTATTCGACATCAGGCTTATCCATCTGTCCTAAGAATTGCCTTGCATAGGCAGACAACGATTCTACGTACCTTCTCTGTCCTTCTGCATAAAGAGTATCAAAAGCCAGTGAAGATTTTCCTGAACCTGAAAGTCCAGTAAAAACTATTAATTTATCCCTCGGTATAGTCAAACTTATATTTTTTAAATTGTGAACTTTAGCACCTTTTATTACTATGCTATCTTTCATAAACTTAACTCCTCGTACAATAAGTTTATAGACAGAAATAACTGCTATAGACTTATTTATTTTTCTGTTTTTTTAACCTAAATATTGTATCTCTTAGTTTAGAAGCTTCTTCAAATCTAAGTTCTTTTGCTGCCTTTTTCATTTGTCTTTCATAAGTTTCAATAAGTTCATCTATTTTTTCATTATCTGCCTTTACTGCTTCTTCTAAACTATTATATTCTTCTTTTTCTTCTAAAACCATAGTGGACTCTATAACTTCTCTAATTGCTTTATTAATTGTTTTTGGAACTATACCCTCCTTCTTATTATACTCAATTTGTATTTTTCTTCTTCTTCTAGTTTCACTTATAGCTTTATTCATAGATTTTGTAATAACATCCGCATACATTATAACCTTGCTTTCAGAGTTTCTTGCAGCTCTTCCTATAGTTTGAATAAGGGATCTTTCTGATCTTAAAAATCCTTCCTTGTCTGCATCTAAAATTGCAACTAATGCAACTTCCGGTATATCAAGTCCTTCTCTTAAAAGGTTAATTCCTACTAAAACATCGAATTCACCTTTTCTCAAATCCCTTATTATCTTCATCCTATCTATAGTAGCTATACCAGAATGAAGATATCTTGTCTTAACATTCATGTCTTTAAAATAATCTGTCAAATCTTCTGCCATCTTTTTAGTAAGGGTGGTAACAAGTACTCTATATCCTCTTGATATAGTTTTTTGTATACTATTATACAAATCATCTATTTGTCCTTTAATTGGTTTCACTATAATTTCAGGGTCTAAGAGTCCTGTAGGTCTTAATATTTGTTCTGCCACATTTTCAGAATGTTCTAATTCATAGTCCGCCGGTGTAGCACTTACAAATACAACTTGATTTATCTTTTTTTCAAATTCTTGAAATTTTAAAGGTCTGTTATCATACGCAGAAGGAAGCCTAAAACCATATTCCACTAATGAATCTTTCCTAGATCTGTCTCCTGCATACATGGCTTTTACCTGAGGAAGAGTAACATGACTTTCGTCTATAAAAAGTAAAAAATCGTCTGGAAAATAATCAATAAGAGTTTGTGGGGGACTTCCCTTAGCTCTTCCGTCCATTATTCTAGAATAATTTTCAATTCCACTGCAGTATCCTACTTCTCGCATCATTTCTATATCAAAATTAGTTCTCTGTTTTAATCTCTGGGCTTCAAGCAATTTATCCTGTGATGTAAGTTCTTTAAGTCTGTGTTCCAATTCTTCTTCTATCTTTTCTATAGCTAATTCCATTTTTTCCCTTGAAGTGGCAAAATGAGATGCCGGAAATATATTTGCATGTTTTCTAAGTCCAATGGTATTTCCTGTTAGCACATCAAATTCTCTTATCTTATCAATTTCGTCTCCAAAGAACTCTACCCTTATAGCATGATCTGTAGATGCTGCTGGGAATATGTCCACTATGTCCCCTTTTACCCTAAAAGTTCCTCTTACAAAATTTATATCATTTCTTTCATATTGTATTTCTACTAATTTCTTTAGGACTTCATCTCTATTTTTTATCATTCCCGGCCTTAGAGACAAAGTTAACTTTTTATATTCTTCAGGATTTCCAAGTCCATAAATGCAAGATACTGACGCCACTACAACTACATCTTTTCTTTCCAGGAGTGCAGAAGTAGCAGAATGTCTTAATTTATCAATTTCATCATTTATAGAGGCATCTTTTTCTATGTAAGTATCTGTCTGAGGTATGTATGCTTCTGGCTGATAATAATCATAATATGATACAAAATACTCTACAGAATTGTTTGGAAAGAACTCTCTGAATTCGGAACATAACTGTGCTGCCAAAGTTTTATTATGTGCAAGCACAAGGGTAGGTTTTTGTACTTTTTCTATTACATTGGCCATGGTAAAAGTCTTACCGGAGCCAGTTACTCCAAGTAATGTTTGAAATTTATTTCCTTTTAAAATACCACTCGCTATACTATCTATAGCTTGTGGTTGATCTCCAGTAGGTTTAAATTTAGAATGTATTTTAAAAACTCCCATTTTCTAATCATCCTTATCTTTATCCTTATTTTTCATATCGTTTAGCATTTGAGAAAACCGGCTTTTATCAAACTTTACAATCATACTGTCTTTAGGTACCTTTCTAGGCACAAAAACTATTCCTAGCCCCTTATCTTTGTTCATCTTATTATAGCTAACCTGTTCTAAAACTCCAGATATATTTTTTATTTTAAGCCAAATGAAATTTGAACATTCCCTCATTATTTCAGCTATTCTATCTTCACTTTCAACTTTTTGACCATTTACTTCCACTAACAAATCTCCAGTTTTTATTCCCATTTCGCTTGCAGGCGAATTAGGTGCCACAGCAAGTACCATAATCCCTTCGCTGCTGCTTATGTATTTAGGTACTCCATTATTTTCCAAATACCTCTGTAGGATAATAATTCCTTCATGAGCTAAAGGTGCAAATATAACTACAAGAAACTTTAATGCAACATTTAAACTTGCCAGCTGTGCCATTCCAAATAAGACAATACTATACGCAATTACAATTTCTCCTGATATAATACTCTTTTCTTTTATACTTTTAGTAAAAGTTACACTACTATATCCTACTATAGCATAAAACGGCATTAAAGTTAGAATTGCATTTTTCAAAACATCGAAAGGTATAGAGCTTTTTATTATAGGCCACCAATTTGGGAAAGATATCTGCCATGAATTTGCTATTGAAGATTTATCGTGAATCATAAAAAATATAGCTATAGGAATTATCCAGTATCTTCGAAGTGCAAATCCGCCTGCAATATTTCCATTTCTATTTGTAAAAACTGGAATAGCTCCTGTTTTCCCATCTAATATAATTAAAATTCCCTCTACAAAATGTGATATAGCTACCATACTCATAAGTGCAACTACATCTATTTTTAAAAAATCTAAATTAGGCAAATTAAATGTCTTAGATAACATTGATAATACAAGACTTAAAAACCCAATTGCTGCACCAGAATAGGAAAAACATATGAACCTTGGATTAAAAAACATAAATATTATAGATGCTAAAAATACTAAATCTACAGAGGAACTTTCATCAAAAACTATTCCTAAATAGGACATAATAGTGGTAATAAGAACCCCTGCAAAAATTCCTATTACAATTTGCGACATTGTAAGTTCAAAAGGAGAGTTAATTCTTTCTCCAATTATCATCTTTTGCATTACAGTTATCTGTTTATTTTTTCTGTATAGCACAAGTGCAAGAACTGCTAAAATAATTATTAAATACGGTTCTGTTAACGCAAAAGCTATGGACTTCAATGCATACAATAATATCATTAAAATTAGTTCCCCTCTCCATAAATTAAGTTAGACAGAACCTATCTGTCTAACTTAAAATTTCAAATACGATTATATTTGATTAAATGTTTTCGTAGTTCGTCAAAACTTAAATTTATTTTATTTTGCTTTTTGCTATTTCAAGTGCTCTGCTAAATTGAGGATCTTTGTTCCTATCATAAGCAACTTTCTTAAGTTCTTCAGGATATACCACTTCTACATTAGGTTTTATCCCTTTCTTGTGTATGTTTTCCCCATTTGGAGTATAATATTTTGATACAGTAACTTTGAGTGCCGTACCACTTCCTGTATCAAGTATAGTTTGAACTACTCCTTTTCCATAGGTTTTTTCTCCAACTAAAGTTCCAATTTTATAATCTCTAATTGCTCCTGAAAATATTTCTGATGCACTGGCACTATTTCCATTGGTTAACACAGTTAAAGGTAAGTTATTAAAATCTCCACCTTTTGATTTGTATTCTTTTTTATGATTATATTTGTCAACTGTAGAAACTATTGTTTTTCCACTAGGTACAAAATTAGACACCATATCAACACATTGGTCTAAGAGTCCACCTGGATTATCTCTTAAATCTATAACCAATGATTTCATACCCTGGCCTTTTAATTTATTTAATTGAGTCTTAAAATTTTTAGCAGTATTTTCATCAAACATAGATACTTGAATATATCCTATGTTGTCCTGCAGCATTTCGCCTTTTACAGTTGCAATATCTATTTTTTGTCTTTTTACCTTTACATCAAAACTTCCCTTATTTTCTCTATACAATTTTAATGTAACTTCCGTATTTTCTTTACCCTTCATGAGAGTTACAGCTTTATCCAAATCCTTTCCAGTAACACTGGTACCATTTACCTTCTGAATTATGTCATTTTTTATTATTCCTGCTTTTTTTGAAGGAGAATTATCAAATACATCCATTATAATAATATTGTTATTTTTTGCTGTAACCTGAATTCCAACACCACTATAATTTCCCTGGGTCTGAGCATTAAAATCGGTAAATTCTTTTTTATTCATAAATACAGTATAGGGATCATTGAGCGATGAAGTCATTCCCTTAATGGCACCTTCAACCAAAGTTGAATCATTTATAGATCCATCATAATATTTATATAATTGATTTCTAACTTCAAATAGCCTTCCAAAATTTCCTATAGTATTTCCCTGAGCACTAGTTATAAAACTTGTAGTTCCAAACATTGTAAGGATATTTGTTATAAGTACAATTGCTATAGTACATCCTATCCATTTTCTCTTGCTATTCAATTTGCTCACCTCATTTTTTGAAACATTCACTATTATAGTATTTATGTAAATCTTAAATAATTATAACACTAAAAAAAATAAATTTGTAAAACTATCTGTAAATAGTTTAAATACATCCTATATAAAATTAGCATGCAAAAATAAAATTTCTGCATGCCCTATATAACTCTAAAATTTGATTAATTATCTTATACTAATTTAAACTTCTAAGAATTTTCTAATGGATAGTGCACTTCCTGCAGCACCTATAATAATACCCACCAGGATAAATATTCCCAAAATACTAGTGATTACATAAGTAGGACTAATTAACTGCATTATTACAAGAGTGGATGCTGCTTTAACATATACTATTTTATATAGATAATAAAGTATTATATCTGAAACTATTGCCCCTACGATACCTATTATAATACCTTCTATAATAAAAGGCCATCTTATAAACCAATCCGTAGCTCCAATGTATTTCATTATTCCTATTTCTTTTCTTCTAGAATACACAGTTATCTTTATTGTATTTCCTATCAAGAATAGTGAAACTCCTATTAATATTATAAATATAACAGTTCCTACCCATTTTATGGTTCTAGTTATAGTTATAATTTTATCCACAATTACCCTTGCATCTTGAACACCATATATTCCCGGCATTCCCTGTACATTTTTAACTACCCGGGACACAACTTGGGGATCTGAAACCTTCACTATATATGAACTTGGAATTGGATTGTCCTTTTCAAGTCCCTCTACTAAAGATTTATTTTCCTGTCCCAACTGATTTTTAAACTTATCTAATGCCTGAGATTTTGTTTCGTAACTTGCATCGACTACCCCATCTGTATTATTTATTTTATCTTCGATATTCCTCTTCTGGATCCTAGTTATATTATCCTGAAGATATATCTTTACCTCTACTTTAGATTGCACTTCCAATATACCTTGTTTGATATTCATCATAGCAAGTAGGTATATACCGAAAATAAAAAGTGTAGCTACCACCGTAGCTGCAGATGCTATACTTATAGTTTTATTTCTATTTAAATTTTTAAAAGCATCCTTAATAAAAAAACTTATGGTACTAATCCTCATAGCCGTATGCACCCCTTTGCTCATCTCTTACTATAATACCTTTTTCCAGTGCTATAACCCTTTTTCTCATAGAATCAACTATATCGTTTGCATGAGTTGCCATTAGTACTGTTGTTCCAGCCTCATTTATATCATTTATTGTTTCCATTATCTCCATGGAAGTATCTGGATCCAAATTTCCTGTAGGTTCATCAGCTATTAATATGGATGGATTGTTTACTATAGCCCTTGCCAGTGAAATTCTCTGTTGTTCTCCTCCAGAAAGCTCATGTGGAAACGATTTGTATTTATTTGCTAGTCCAACTAAAGAAAGTACAACAGGTACTTTTTTTCTTATTTCCTTTGGATGAGCTTCAATAACCCTCATTGCAAATGCTACATTTTCATAAACATTTAAAGTAGGTATCAGTCTAAAGTCTTGAAAAACTACTCCTAATTTTCTTCTATATAAAGGTACTTTACTTCTTTTTAATTTTGTGACATTGAGATTATTAACCATAATGTCTCCTGAAGTAGGTTGAATTTCTTTCAAAAGTGCCTTTATAAAAGTAGTTTTCCCCGCTCCACTAGGTCCAACTAAAAAAACAAATTCCCCTTTTTCAATTTCCAAATTTATATTTGACAAAGCGAATATGTTATTATTGTAAACCATGCTTACGTTTTTGAACTGTATCATCTAAATCTCTCCTTATATTTAACAAGTTTTTGAGCTTGCTGCATGTTACAAGGTTCATTATATCATATGGCAGATGAAACTAGAAACTTATTATATCCTATTTTTCGCTTCCAAAAATGGAAACTGTCTTATCTAAAGGCTTCAAGACTTGTTTATTTGATTTTCATTGACCTTACCAGTATAGATTTTATGCGGGTTTACGAGCTGAAAGCGAAAAAAAAGCAGGTTATATGAATTTATTATTAACAAAATAAGGCTTAGTTTGCTTTTAAAAAAGACGATGTTATATGAAATCATAACATCGTCTTCTACTAAATTACTATTTTAAAGTTATACCCTTTTTAACAGCTTTCACTATATCATCTGCTGTAAGTTTATAGGCTTTTAAAAGTTCTATAGGCTTTCCACTTTGACCAAAAGTATCTTTTATGCCTACCCTTACTACTGGAGTAGGTAAATTTTCACTTAAAACTTCACACACAGCTGATCCAAGTCCTCCAATAACACTGTGTTCTTCTGCAGTTATAACCACTCCAGTTTGTCTTGCTGCATTTATTATTGCTTCCTTGTCTATAGGTTTTATTGTATGTATGTTTAAAACTGATACTTTGATTCCTTCTTCTGCCAAATTATTATAAGCTTCCAGTGCTCCATCAACCATTATACCAGTTGCAATAATAACTGCATCTTTTCCTTCTCTAAGTTGTACTGCCTTTCCTATTTCAAATTTATAATCTTCATTGTTGTTTATAACGGGTACTCCTAACCTGCCAAGTCTTACATAACAAGGTCCATCCATTTCAGCTACAGCTTTAACGGCAGATTCTGCTTCCACTGCATCACTCGGACATATAACTGTCATATTAGGTATACTTCTCATAAGTGATATATCTTCTATAGCCTGATGAGATGCTCCATCTTCCCCTACTGTAATACCTGCATGAGTAGCACATATTTTAACATTTAACTTAGGATAGCATATAGAATTTCTTATCTGCTCAAATGCCCTTCCTGCTGCAAACATGGCAAAAGTGCTTACAAAAGGTATCTTATCACAAGTAGACAAGCCTGCTGCTACTGCCATCATATTACTTTCTGCTATTCCCATGTTAATAAATCTATCTGGATATGTATCCTTAAACTTGGATGTTTTAGTAGATTTTGAAAGATCAGCATCAAGAACTACTACTTTTTTATTCTCTGCTCCTAATTCTACCAATGCTTTTCCATAAGCTTCTCTAGTTGCTATTTTATTTGACATTACTCCTCACCTCCAAGTTCAGCTAATGCTTTCTCACATTGTTCTATATTTGGTGCTGAACCATGCCAGCCAACTTCATTTTCCATAAAAGAAACTCCTCTGCCTTTAACAGTCTTACATACTATCATAGTTGGTCTATCTTTAATTGTCTTTGACTCTTCAATGGCATCTATCAGTTCTTCGAAACTGTGTCCATCTACCTCTATAACATGCCACTTAAATGCTTTAAATTTATCTCCAATTGGATATGCTGACATTACCTCTTCACAAGTTCCATCTATTTGAAGTCCATTAGCATCTACAAAAGCTGTAAGATTATTCAGTTTATAATGTCCTGCAGCCATAGCTGCCTCCCAAACTTCACCTTCTTCAAGTTCTCCATCACCTAGTAAAGTATAAACTCTATAATCCTTTTTATCTATTTTCCCAGCTATTGCCATTCCTACAGCTGCAGATATTCCCTGCCCTAAAGAACCTGTAGACATATCTATTCCTAGTACATCATTCATATTAGGATGCCCTTGAAGCATGGATCCAATCTTTCTAAGTGACTTTAGTTCCTCTACATTAAAATATCCTCTTCTTGCAAGAGTACTATATAATGCAGGTGCCGCATGTCCTTTTGACAGCACAAATCTATCCCTATTTAAATCTCTAGGTTGCTCTGGATTAATATTCATTTCATAAAAATATAAAGTAGTTAAAACCTCCACTGCGGATAATGAGCCACCTGGATGACCTGAACCAGATTTGGTTAACATTTTTATTATATCTTTTCTTATATTTAAGGCAATATTCTTTAGTTCTTCTATATTTTTTTTCACACCCTTAACCTCCTAAGCTATATAAACAAAAACTATACTTATTATTTTAACACAAAATTTTATTTTTATATATAATCCTAAACATAAAATTTGACCCCTACATTTAAAATGCAGGGGCATATAGCTCACAATATTAACTATAAAAATTCATAAAATATTAGATGAAATTTGAAATACTTATTGTAGTCCTACACTCACTAGAAGTGCACCATCTACCTTTTTCATATCTACGTCTGTCATATGACCAATTTTTTCCTTTAATCTTCTTTTATCTAAAGTTCTTATTTGTTCCAGCAGTACTACCGAATCTTTATTTAGCCCATAGGCTTCTGAAGAAATTTCAACATGAGTAGGCAGTTTCGCTTTATTTATCTGAGAGGTAATAGCTGCAACAATTACAGTAGGACTGTATTTATTACCTACATCATTTTGTAGTATAATAACCGGTCTTACCCCTCCTTGTTCAGACCCAACTACAGGGCTCAAATCAGCATAAAATATATCTCCTCTTTTCACTACTGTTGTCATCTGACAAATCACTCTCCGAAAGCTTCGCTTCATATTCTTTTAATTCCTTTATGTCACTTGCAAAGCCCATTTCTGCGAATTCAAGATTAAGCTGCGCCATTTCCCTATACCCTTTTTCCATTTCTGATATTTTATTTAACCTTTTTTTCTCACTAATATATAATATGATAACTTCCCTAATAAATTCACTTCTTTTTTTGCAATCTTCTTTAAGTGCTTTGTTAAATTCACTGTATAGTGTTTCTGAGAGGTTTACCACCAATCTTTTAGAATTTGACATATACAAATTAATACCTCCTATTACCCTAAGTGAAAGATATATACAACGTAATTATATTACCAAACCCACAAGTGTGTCAAAGAAATTATCTATAATTTCAACATTTTTCTACTTGTATTTTTTACATAGGGCTTTTCATATCTATATTGATTTAATATAATTTTTGCCATATTTCAATTTAAGTCTATTATAATTTTATATGTAACACTTTCAGATATTAATTAAATATATATGTAACAATTCATTGCATTTATTTGCATATTGTATAATATACTTTTTACACTCAATTACTAATTTTATGTTAATCTCACGATAATTTTTTGTCATACGAATAATCTTTATAAATAAAAATTTCTATTCATTAACCTTATTATTATCCTATACCAATTTCTAAGCTTATATTCATAATTTTCTGGTGTGTATATGTCAATACATATCAAGTTGGAAAATATGTTTTAAGAAATGTTTCAGTTTTTACATATCCATAATCACTTATATAATAATTATGTGAAAACGCAGTTTGTTAAAAGCCATATACAAGTATTCCTTTCTAAATATGTAATTAAATCTAATTCTATAATTTTATTTATTAAAATTTATTTATAATTTAAGATATAACTGCTAAATATAACAATTATGTTAACTTAAAAAGTAGAGTACATATGACAGTTAAAAACATCTGCATCTATGATCTGTTATCTTATGTAATTTTAACTACTTTACTATCTTTTGTATAAAACTTGAATCAATTTTTTCAACCATGAGTATAACTTCATCACCTACATTGACTTTACCTACATCCATAACGTCTATCATGAATTAGTCCATACAGATATTACTAGTTACTGGGAATATATCTATCATTCTTTTTCTTTGAGATTTGAACTTTCTTTCATAACCGATATATTTTTCGGCTTCCTATGTCTTTACATAAGCTACTTAGCCTTTATAATCATTACAAATTTTATGCTTAATTGGCTCTTGTCCACATCATCTAAAGGATGATAATCCTGATTTAATTAAGTCACAATAAGTATCAAGTGATCTTATTATAGCTGCTGGTTGTACTTCTTAACCTACTAGATATTTAAAAAAGTATCAGAAACTACACTAAGCATATTTATTACAAAATCATCCTAAATTAATTTTTACTATGCATCCCTATAATGCTTAACTATACTATAACACCCCCCAAAATACATTAATCACTTGTACTCAATAAAATTATGAGATTATTGATTAAAAATATTATTTACAGCTTCTTATACCGAAACTAATTTATTTTAAACATATCCTCTTTTAATTCTACGTTAGCTTTAAAATCGGTATATTTAATTTCTATCCGTTTTTTATATTTAGAATCATATATCATGGCGTACGCGGGAACATTATCCTTTATATTTACATACAACTGGGCTTTATACATATTTTTATTATTGCCAGGTATATCTAAATTTATAACTTGGTATTCCTCATTTTCCACCTTTTTAAATGAATTTTCAATCTTTTCATTCGTATAAAGGAGAGAGATATATTCTTCTATAAAACTAAACTTAAATAAGCTATCAAAATTTTTATCTATATTATAGGAATTTCCTCGCTTAATATCCTTAACATATATCTTACTTTCTTTGTAAATAATTATTTTATTATTTTCTAAGTCAAATCTCTCTCCATATCTGCTATCATAAAATTGTTTTCCATTGTAGTTTATCTGCTGCTTGTCATTTTTTATTAAAATATTTACATTACAACTGTAACTGCTCAAGTTCTTTAAATAATAAATTATTTTCTCTGTATTTTGAGGGTCTCTACCACAAGATGAAAAAATTATACTTAAAATAAAAAACATAATCATTAATATTAGCAGTTTTTTTCTCACTTTATTCCTCCATATTTGAAAACTTTTTACTACTAATTTATTCTTTTATGTTTTTTTATATTACTTTTTTATGAAATAAGACTATTCTATTAATTTCTTTATTGAAAAAGGCAATCGATTCAAAACATGACTGGCATTTACACAGTACATATCTTTCGATAATTCTTCTCCCGCATATCCATGTACAAATGCAGCAACACAAGCTGCTTCAAAAGGTTGTTGTTTTTGGGCAGAAAAAGAAGCTATAATTCCTGTTAGACAGTCTCCCATGCCACCTGAAGCCATCGCTGAATTTCCTGTGGGATTTATAGCAACTGAGTTTCCATCTGTAATGACTGTGTTATACCCTTTTAAAAGTATAATTATATTATACTCTTTTGCAAAGTCTTTGGCTACTTTAATTCTATTTTCCCTTATATATTCGATTCCTAAACCAGTAATTCTAGACATTTCTCCCAAATGAGGGGTTAAAATCACATTACATTTTTTATCTTTTAAAATATGAAGATTTCCACTTAAAACATTGATACCGTCTGCATCTATTACTACTGTTTTTGTGAAAGTAGTTACAACTTTTTTTACTAAGTTTAAAGTGTTATTATTAATTCCCATGCCCGGTCCTATAGCAATAGCATCACTTTTTTCTATAGCCTTTTGAAGCTTTAGATTTTCTTCCAAATCAATAGTCATTCCCTCAACAAGTTTTTCACTAAGTATAGGCTGTATGTCTTTATAACACCCTAAAGTAACAAGTCCTGCACCACTTCTTACTGCCCCTTGGGTGCATATATACGCAGCTCCTGTAAATCCCTTAGATCCAGCTATAACAAGTACTCTTCCAAAATCTCCTTTATGTCCAATCTTATTTCTAATTTTAAGTTTTGCCTTTACAAAATCTTCATCAATTATAAATTCAGATCCAGCAAATTTTTCAACAGCTAAATTTGGAATTCCTATGTCCTCTACTATTACTTCACCCGTAAATTCATCATTTCCATATTTTAAAAATCCCATTTTATAAAACTGAAAAGTAACAGTCCTATTAGCTCTTACACAATTACCCATAACATTTCCAGTATCACCATTAAGTCCTGATGGAATATCTACAGAAATAATATAGTTGCCGTATTTATTAATAAGGGTTATTACAGAATCTTGTATCCCCAGTATGTTTCTGGAAATTCCCGTTCCAAACAGAGCATCTATAGTAATATCACTTTCCTTTATACACTCTTTAAGTTTTACAAGACCTTCTTCTGAATCTACTACGTCCAAATTAATTTTTAAATTTTTTAAAATATTGTAGTTTATGCTGCAATCTTCACTCATCCCACTTTCTTTTCCAACTAAAAATACACGTACTGTTTTATTTAAATTATAAAGATGCCTTGCTACCGCAAAGCCATCTCCACCATTGTTTCCCTTTGTACAAATTACACAAAAAGAATCACACTTTTTCAAATCTATATTTTTCACTACCTTTAGTGCTGCATTTTCCATAAGTACAATACCTGGTATTTTTAATTCATTTATACTGTACCCATCTACAGCTCTAGCTATTTTTACAGTTGCTATCTTCAACTTCATCTACCTCCATTACCACATAGGCTATAGCATTATCCTGTCCATGGGATATACTGAGATGAATCTTGTAATCGCCCCATTTATTAGCTATTAATTTTGCCTTTCCCTTTAATACTACAATTGGTTTACCTAAAGCAGTTCTATCTATTTCTATGTCTCTACAATCAAAACCATTAAACCCAGTTCCCAATGCCTTTACTATAGCTTCTTTAGCAGCAAACCTTCCTGCTATAAATTCAGGTCTTAAATTTTTATTTTTAAGATATTCTACTTCATTTTTGCTAAAAATTCTATCTATAAAATTTGAATGTTTACTAACAGCCTGTTTTATTCTCCTGATTTCAACTATATCAACTCCAACCCCAAATATCAAAATATCATACACCTCCAATTTCAATATTTTAATTATATATCCTATTATACCTATATTATATTTATTTTTTAATATAGTAAATAACATATTAATTTTTTGTATAAAAAAAGAGGATTTCTCCTCTTTTTTTATTAAATTAATATGATGCATAATTTTTTTCACTGTCAAAGTCCACAATGTAATCGTCTACATAATCACCTATTACATCAACCAAATGCAGCGGTGAAACTTTATTATCATGTAATAATTTTAGTAAATTATGTACCTTATACCTTTCAGGACTTATATTTTGAATACTGTCTCTTTCCATATTTATCAACTTTCCATCTAATATATCCTGTCTCTCAACTTCAATTCCATAAGACGACACCTCTTCAATATCTTTACTGGAATATGAAATAGATGTTTTCCCTTTAAGTAATCTATAAAAATATACATACTTAATTTGTTTTACCTTCTCAGTACTAATAAAATTCTCTATTATCATAAATTCTTTCCCCCCTATAACATAACTCATATATTATTGACTTAAAAATATATTAACACACATATGAAAAAAAACGTGTCACTTCCTGATTAGCTTTTCTTATAAATTATCCCTTATATATGACAATAAAAATGTATTGCAAACTTATCTTAAAAACATATATATTTTTGCCCTATTTACTAACAATTTTTATTAAACGATCCTGTCGAAAGATCAACTATTTTGGCTATCTATTTTTAAACTATCTGCAAAATCTATGTTTACCTATAATTTTAATAAGAGGTCTCGACCATATCCATGAACTTGTTGCTGTAGACGGATTAAAATAGTATATAGCTCCTCCTGAAGGATCCCATCCATTTAAAGCATCTCTTGCTGCATTTATAGAGCTCTGCTGCATATTTGCATGTATTTGTCCGTCCACCACAGCAGTAAAGGCTCCTGGCTGATATATAACTCCCGCTACAGTAGATGGAAACTTAGGATCCCTAGTTCTATTTAGTATTACAGCTCCTACTGCTACCTGTCCTTCATAAGGTTCTCCTCTAGCCTCTCCATTTATCAATCTAGCTATTAACGTTACGTTTTGACTATTTCCTCCTGTATTGGTCCCAGTATTTATTGCAAGGGCTGCTAAAGTTGCATCTCCAACTACACCATCAGACTTTAGTCCATTTTTTGATTGAAAATATTTCACCGCAGTATAAGTTTGATACCCATATACTCCATCTACGCTGCCATTGTAATACCCCCAACTTCTAAGTTTTCCCTGTATTTGTATCACCATATTTCCTCTTGAGCCATAGTAATAGGACACAGCTTTTACTGCATTATTGTAGGGAAGCAAGAATAGAGAAGTGGATACATATGTAAACACTATAGCAAGTATTAATACTAATTCTCTTTTAAATGTCATAATTTTGTTACCCATATGACCATCTCCTTTTAATGTTAGTTCTCCTAAATGTAGTCTGTACACAAACAAAGTAAAAAATACATAAAAAAAATGCTATCAATTCCACTTATTTAAAGTAAAATTGATAGCATTTTTTATCCTACTTTTCTTAGCCTTTTTCTCCAATTCGGTATTAATATTTCTTCTACTAAGTCGTTCATTATAACTATGCCACATAGTTTTTCATCATCATCTATTACAGGTAATGAAATAAGGTTATATTTTGAACACACCTCTATGGCTTCATCTACGTTTTCTTTATGATTTATAGTTACTACATCCTTCATCATTATCTCTTTTAATGTATCTTCAAAATTTGACAATATCAAATCCTTCAAGGATACCACACCTTCAAGCTGCTTTTCGTCATTGACAATATATATATAATGTGATACCTCATCTTCCGGATTAATTTCTTTTAAAAACTCAATAGTGTCTTTAACTGTTATATTTATATTAAAACAGATAAAATCTTTATTCATTATACTTCCTACAGTTGCTTCTTTATATTCCATAAGTGTTCTTACTTGATCCGCATCATTTTTTTTCATATTCATAAGTATCTTTTCTGCAGTATCTTTATCTACTTCATCTAAAATGTCTGCTATCTCATCATTAGGCATATTGTATAATACCTCATCCCTTTTAGACTGGCTCAAATTTTCCAGAATATCTAGCTGTACTTCTGGTTCTATTTCCTCTAATGTATCCGCCGCTAGATCCTCATCTAAACTTTCAAAAACTTTCTTTCTGTAGTTTACATCCATGTCTTCTAATATATCTGCTAAATCAGCAGGATGAAGCTTAGATAACTTTTTATATGGTACGGAAAGTTTTAAATTGTTATTTATCATTTCTAGTGATTCTACATTATCCCAAATTATAAGGCTGTCTTCAGGTTTTTTGTTAAATAAATCATAAAGCTTTTTTATGATTTTTTCTATGCCAAGCCTTCTTCCTAATGCAAGGATTCCAGTATCTACTGCTACAACCCTATACTCTCCTGCCATTTCTGCAATTCTGAGATCATTAACTCTTACAAGCTTTTTTCCATTTATATCCACTATTTGCCTATCTAAAAGGTGTTTTGATAAAAGATAGGAGTAACTTTGAAGTATTATTTCCCTTATACCTTCTCCTTTAATTATAACCTTGTCGTTATCTTCATAAAAGTTTATATTCCTGCACTCACAATTAAGTATTTCCTTGCCTTTTTTTATCTTATATCCTATAGCCCTTGGCATTCCATGATCAGAAGATACATAAACATCCCAAAGTTTTCCTACATATTCGTGAAATTCATTATAAACCTTTTTATAAAGAACTTTACTCAATAAGAAACTAGATAACTTTTTCATAAATATTCCTCCTTATGTGTAGAGAAATATTTACCAAATCTACATGATTATTTTAAAAGTTACTAATAGTATTCCCATCACTGAATTAGATCTAATATTTCTCTGCACTCCTTCTATTAAATTTTCATCTAAGATACACCGGCCTCCATAAGGTCCGTTTTCCATTTAACACACCACCTAAATTAAAAAATTTAAATATATGCAAACAATTAAAAAAAGCCCGCAGGCCCTTAAACTAAAACTTTTTTTATCGTACGAGTTTTAGCACTATATAGCTTTAGATTTTCATCCAGCTGCATTAAGTAAAACCTTAATCCGGTAATACCTGTTCACCCATTGGCATCTCTCGATGTTTCGGGGCAGCAGCATATGTCTATATAGGAGCCTCACCTAACATAATCAAATATAAATATTTATATTATAATTATATTACAAATTCGCTATAATGCAACTAGTAAATATTAAATTTATTTATATTTACCTGTTATGATACTTTAATTTCATTTTACTCATTTTAATGCAAAATATCGTAATTTATCTTTGCATATTTATAATTATATTATTAGTGTGTGCGCTATTTTTCATCAACATTCAAAATCTACATATTCCTAAATATTTATCCCATAATATAATATGTTATACTAAAAATAAGTGAAACTAATATGAACTATAAGAACGGAGAATGCAAATTGAATTTAAATACTAGTTTTTTACCTATATGTAAAGATGATATAAAATCAAAAAATATAAATCAATTGGATTTTGTGCTTATAACAGGAGATGCTTACGTAGATCACCCATCTTTCGGCTCAGCTATAATATCAAGAGTTTTAGAAAATGAAGGTTTTAAAGTTGGGATAATAGCCCAGCCTAATTGGAAAAATGTAAATGACTTTATGAAACTTGGGAAACCTAAATTGGCTTTTTTAATAAACTCTGGAAACATGGACTCTATGGTAAATCATTACACTGCATCAAAGAAAAAACGACATGAAGATCTTTATTCACCAGGAGGAAAATCTGGTTACAGACCCGACAGAGCTGTAATAGTATACTGTAATAGGGCAAGGGAAGCCTATAAGGATGTTCCAATAGTAATAGGTGGAATAGAAGCCAGTTTAAGAAGATTTGCCCACTATGATTACTGGAGCGATAGTGTAAGAAGGAGTATTCTTTTAGATTCAAAAGCAGATCTACTTATATATGGCATGGGAGAAAAAACCATAGTACAGGTGGCAAATCTATTAAAATACGGAATGGATATTCATAAAATTACCGATGTAAGAGGTACAGTATATTCTTGCAAAGATAAAACCCATATAAAAGACTATGTAGAAGTACCTTCTTTTGAAAAAGTAACACAAGAAAAAAGCTCCTATGCTGAAAGCTATAAACTAGAATATTACGAACAGGACGCAATAAGAGGAAAAACCTTATTACAAAAGCATGGAGATCACTACATTATTCAAAACCCCCCACAATTTCCTTTAACAGAAGAGGAAATGGATATAGTATATGATTTACCCTATATGAGAACATACCACCCTATATACGAAAAACTTGGTGGAATACCTGCTATAAAAGAAGTGAGTTTCTCCATTACAAGCCATAGAGGTTGTTACGGTGGCTGCTCTTTTTGTGCTCTTACTTTTCACCAGGGCAAAACTATTCAGAATAGGAGTGAAAAATCTATAATTGATGAGGCTAAATTATTAACTACCTTAGATGATTTTAAAGGATACATACATGATGTTGGAGGACCTACTGCAAATTTTAGACACAAGGCCTGCAAAATCCAAGAAAAAGTAGGAGTATGTAAAAATAGGCAATGTCTTTTTCCTTCTCCATGCAAGAACCTAATTATAGACCATCATGAATATTTAAATCTATTGAGAAAAATAAGAAAAATCCCTGGTATAAAAAAAGTATTTATACGTTCAGGAATACGGTATGACTATCTAATAAATGATAAGAACTCAGATTTCTTTGTAGATTTATGCAAATATCACATAAGTGGACAATTAAAAGTAGCCCCTGAACACATAAGCGATAGGGTTCTAAATCAAATGGGAAAACCTAAGATGGACGTGTACAACAAATTTGTAAAAAAGTTTTTTGAAATAAACAAGAAAATAAATAAAAAGCAGTATCTAGTTCCTTATCTCATGTCCAGTCATCCTGGAAGTGACTTAAATGCAGCCATAGAACTAGCCGAGTATATTAAAAGTATGGGATATACCCCAGAACAAGTTCAGGATTTTTACCCTACACCTGGTAGTTTATCCACGACTATGTATTATACAGGCATTAATCCTTTAACTGGTGAAAAAGTATACGTACCTAAATCACAAAAAGAAAAAAATGAACAAAGAGCACTTTTACAATTTTCTCTTCCCCAAAATTATAATTTAGTAAGAGAAGCCTTAATCAAATGTCACCGTGAAGATTTAATTGGATCTGGTCCCCACTGTTTAATACCTAAAAATCCTCCAAAAAGATGGCACCGCAAAAACAACCATAAGGACTCTAAATAAGAAATTACTTCATATCCCAGATATTTTTAAGTTAAGAATTAATAATTAAAAATGAATGAGGATTTTTCTCCGCTATGTTGCGAAAAATCTTAAATTTAAAGCTTATTGAAGCTTTGCTTGAATAGCACTATATTTTAGATTTTCTGAAGTGTTAACGGAAGAAAATCATCCATAACTATTAATTCTTAACTCTTAATTCTTAATTATTTTTTATCTAGAGACTTTATTAGAAACTTTATAATTAGGGCTTTCAGTTGTCTTCTTAACTTTACTCAAAGCATATACGAAAACAGCAATCCAACCTACATCTCCAAGTATATTTTCTGCTAACACTCTAGTACCCATAAGCCATAATATGAGTTCTACTATAGTTATACAAGCTGCTAATATTACCATGTATATACCAAGCTTATTGGCATTGCTTTTATTAACAAATCCTAAAACAAAAAATACTACTAAAGTATTAAATACCAAATACATCCAGTATATATATTGGTTTGATAGAACGAGGGTATATCCTAAAATATATTCGTACTCCTCTAAGTTCTGCAGCACAGCTCCACACTTATATATCATGATAGCATACGCAGCACAAAGTGCTGCAGTTATTATAAATATGTAATAAAACTTAACATTATCTTTTCTTACAAAAATATAAAGTACTGTAAAGGCTATAATTGGAATTGATAGTAAATTTAAGAAAAAAGGCACTTTGAGCAAATATAAATATTTCATACTGCTGGAAAAGTACATAATAAAAATAGAAATGTACCTTAATGACATAGCCGCTATAATAATAAAAGCTATAACTTTTACTTTATTGGACAAAAATTTAATCAAAACAGCCCCTCTAAAGAGCATTATACACATGATAAGTAATAAAAAAATATAAACGTAGAATGCCATATATTCCCCTTCTTTATTAGTAGTATTCTAATTATATTTATTAATATTACTTATCTTATATTACTATTTTAAATAATTTTATAATTTTATCTCATCTTTTACTCCTAAAACTTCCATTCCACCTTTAATACATTCTACAACAAGTGGGAAATCAGGTCCCCTTTCACCATCTATATCAGTGACTATATCCTCATCACAATATACTTCTATTTTATTTGATTTAAAGTATATAAGTCCAGAAGCATCTTCTAAGTGATCTCCTTTTAACATTTTTATAAATAGTGCTATAATATCCTTTATCATTCCAGCCTTTATTATAATTACATCTAGAAGTCCATCCTGTATTTCAGCTTTATAAGCAAACTTAAAATTTCCAGCCATCTGACCGTTAAATATGAGCATAAGGTACATGTCTCCATCAAAAATTGCATTTTGGGATTTAACTTTCACCTTAAGTTTTCTTAAATTTGGAATCTGTTCTAATGCTTTAACGTAATAAGCCAACTTTCCCATAGTATTTTTCAAATTTACATCTGTTTTTTGAGATACATCCGTAAACAGTCCCGTACTAGCAACATTTATAAAATATTTGTCGTTTACCTTTCCTAAGTCTAACTTCTTAGGAACGCTATTTAATATCTGCTGGCAGGCTTTGTTAATATTTTGGGGCATTCCTATAAATTTAGCAAAGTCATTGGCAGTTCCTACAGGAAGTATGGCTATAGGTATATTTATGTTTAACTTTTTCATAGAGTTTACAACATTATCTACCGTGCCATCTCCTCCAGCTATCAGTACATACTTATAAGTTTCATCTATATCTTCAAATGCTTTTTTTATATCAAATTCAAAACTTATTCTAAAAGGAACTATTTCATAACCATATTTTTGATGTATCATAATAACTTTATCTATATTGGATATTATTGCATTTTCCCCTGAATATGGATTATAAATAAATTTCACTTTATTCATGTTAAACTCCTCTAATTATATAAATTACAGATCTAGATTCTTTATTTAAATGTATCACCTGATATTATATCACCTAAAGCAATAAATCCACAAGATTACTTATAAATCTTGTGGATTTATTTACAAATTATTAAATTCTAGAATGCTGAGTAGTTATTTTGAGATATACTACTCAAAGCATCTCCTGCCTGAGTATTTGATTTAGGATTTACTGCTAAATCTCCTAAAGATACCATTCCAACTACACTTTTATTTTCAACAATAGGCAATCTCCTTATTTGCTTTTGACTCATTATTTTAGAAGCATCTTCCAAGTTCATATCAGGTGATCCGGTTACAGGGTTTGATGACATAATATCTCTTACAAATTTAGATTCAGTGCCTCCACTCTGAAATGCTGATCTTATAGCTATATCCCTATCTGTCACAATTCCTATAACTTTTCCATTTTTGCAGACTGGAACAGCTCCTATATTATTCTGCTGCATAATTTGTGCTGATTTTTCTACAGTATCATCATCATTTAAACTTATTACAGATTTAGTCATTATATCTTTAACTTTCATTTCAAGCACCCCTTCAAATTAGATTTCATATTTATTATGTCCTAATCTAAAGGTTATATTACTTATAAATTATTGGTATTTCTAGACTTTTTTTTGTATAAATACGTAGAAATAAATACTATAATAAATAACACTATTATAGGCAATATAAATTTAAATGAAAACGGCTTTGTCAAATTTCCTCCTATCAAAGAATAAGTTACCATTTCAGGTAAAATTCCTATCAAAGTTCCTAAAATAAAATCTCTATACTTAATTTTTGTAAGTCCTGCAGCATAACTAAGAGGATCATATGGAAATACAAAACTCAATCTCATTGCAGTCATAATTCTAAATCCATATTTTCCCATATTGTTATTTAATGTTAGAGCTTTTCCTTTAAGAATTTTATTTACAAAAGATCGTCCTAAAAATCTGGATAAAAAGAAAGCTAATGTAGCTGATCCAAAGCAGCCAATCATATTTAGCGAAAGAGCTATATAGGAATTAAATATGCTTCCTGCAATTATTGACATAAGAGATGCAGGTAATATAAGTACTAAAGGTCTTACAGTATAAATCAAAATAAAAATAATGGCTGAAAATTTTCCATAACTCTGTATATAGCTTCTAATGCTATCCATATTTATTTTATGTAAATTTCCTTTATATTTGTATAATATAAATGCAATAATGGAAATCAAAAAAAATATCATCAAACACTTAAAAATACTTTTTTTACTATTTTTCATAAATTCACAACTATCCTTTTTTAAATTTTAAAACACAAATTAGATTACTAAATATATAATAAAACAAAGAAAAAATTCTGTATATAGTTTTTAGTATTATAGCTTATACATGTAATATTTACATATTTTTGATAAATATTCAATAGAAAATATTTGACTCATTTATTATATTAAGGGCTTTCCTAAAGTGATTTTAGTTGTGAATTGGAGTTCCTTGTATACTTTTAACAAAAAATTCATAAACTTGTCACAAAAAAGACACATACTATATACTTAACTATTTTCGTAAAATGAGTTATAATTAACTTATGCAATTATATACTTTTTAGTAAATTAAGCAAATATAATTTAATTTTATTATTTTTAAGGAGTGGTCACAGTGGCTAAAATAGCTAGGAGTTCGGTACCTAATGTGTTTACATTTGCTAATCTTAGTTGTGGTATAATGTCTCTAATGATGTGCTTCCAGGAAAATTATTTATGGGCCAGTATATTTATACTACTTGCATGTTTAGCTGATAGATATGATGGGAGAGTTGCTAGATTTTTAAAAGTATCCAGTGAATTAGGTAAACAACTGGATTCTCTTGCAGATTTAGTTTCTTTCGGAGTTGCCCCATCAGTTCTTATATTTAATATTTATAATTTTTCTACTTTTGGATTATTAGGGTATGTATTAGTATTGCTATTACCAATATGTGGAGCATATAGACTAGCAAGATATAACATTACTGATTTTGATGGAGAATTTTTTGGTATTCCAATAACTTTTGCAGGTATGTTTATAGCTTTATATTGTCTGATTACATTTAGACATCTTGTTCCTGCAGAATTCACAATTTTACTTATCATAATGCTTTCTTACCTTATGATTTGCAAGCATAGGTTTAAAAAGTTCTAATTTTAGTAAATAACAACATTTTATAAAGGAGATTAAGTAAAAATATATTTTATTTAATCTCCTTTTGTATCATCCTCATCCAAATCATCTAAATTATTTATAAACAATTCCTCATCTATTTCTGTTTCCACATATTTAATTTGCATTTTTTCTTTTATAACTTCGGTAGTAATTTTACAGTATTCCGTGTATACTTCAGTAGAATCCTTTAGTGTATCCACAACTTTATCAATTACATTTCCCAGCTTATACACTCTCTTTAAAGAATCTTTAACTTCACCTTTGTGGACTCCTGCTATAGAATTTAATTCTCCAGCTCCACCTATTAGCAGTCTGTAGGAATTGGTTAATTTAGACAATAACTCTGCTAAATTATTTACATCACAATAATAATCTTCAATTATTTTTCTGTGGGACAATATTTATCACCCTGCCTCAAATTTAAGATTTTCGTAACATGGTGGATAAAATTTTCATGCACTTTTCGCTTTTAGCTGCCAGTTATTAACTCAACTTTTACAGTTTAAAAATAATGGGACCTATATCAATTCACAGTTCACAGTTCACAATTCACAGTTCACAGTTCACAATTCACAGTTC